>Ga0302314_10020581_pt1 | contig 10904 bp, 14 predicted proteins | sample III_Palsa_N2_3_FD_200533 | JGI IMG/M metagenome (GOLD analysis project Ga0302314, IMG submission 200533) | Peat permafrost microbial communities from Stordalen Mire near Abisko, Sweden - III_Palsa_N2_3 | ecosystem: Environmental > Terrestrial > Soil > Palsa > Peat permafrost | place: Sweden... | reverse complement strand
CGCCGGTGGAGTGCCCGACGTGGACCGCGTCGTGCAGGTCGAGATGCTCGACCACCGCCAGCAGGTCGTCGGCGTAGTGGTCCATGTCGTGGCCGTCGCTGGTCTGAGTGGAGCGCCCGTGCCCGCGGCGGTCGGCGGCGACAACGCGGAACCCGTGGCCCAGGAAGAACATCATCTGGGTGTCCCAGTCGTCGGCCGATAGCGGCCAGCCGTGACTGAAGACGATCGGCTGCCCCGAGCCCCAGTCCTTGTAGAAGATCTCCGTGCCGTCAGTCGTCGTGACCGTACCCATACGCTGCCTCCATCGATCTGAGCGCTGCTGCCCGACGTCCGCGCCGGCCAGGTGAACAAAACCATTTCCTTGCTAATGCCCCAGTTCTCCCGCCTGCACCTGAAGTGAACGAGGCATCGGCATCCGACAAGGGCCGCGGGGGCGGTGTACCCCGCCGTCAGGGCTGTGATCCCTGCGCTACCCAGTCGGCCAGCGTGGACACGTCCCCGGCGGGCCAGGCTCCGTCACAGGGCATGTGCCCGGTGCGGACCTGCTCGAGGATCGCGTCCTGGTGGGCCACGACGTCGGCGAACGACCAGAGGTCGAAGGCCTTGAGCATCGAGGTCCGGTCCTTGTCGCGGAACAGCGGCCGGATGTCCCGGGCGAAGCTGAGGGTCTGAGCTGGCTCGGTCACGTCTTCTCCATGGGCTTCTCGGGGGCGGTCACGGTTACTGTTCCACGCGACGGCGGGTGATACGCCACCGGCCGGCGCCGGCCCGCAGGTGCTGGGTGATGTGCGCGGTGGCGACCAGCGCCGGAGGCGGCCCCGGGGCGATGATCAGCAGAACCGACCGGGCTACGGCCGTATCCGGCGAGTCCGGGTCCGTGCCGATGACCAGGTTCAGCGTCAGGTGCAGGGTTCCGGCCGGCTCGGCGCCCCAGACCGCGACGAGGCCCCGGGCGACGGCGTCGGTGCCGCGGTGGGTGCCCTGACTGCCGTCCAGGATCGCGTCGCCGGCGAACAGGGCGACGTAGGCGGCGGCGTCCCGGGCGCTGGCGGCGGCGTCGGCCCGGGTGAGCACGTCCAGGATGTCCAGGCGGTCGGCCGCCGACAGGGTCACAGGCCGCCTCCCGTTCCCGGGCGCAGCCAGCGCGTGACCTGATCGCGGAGGGCGGGCGGGAAGATCGCCTTGGGGATGACCGCGTGCACGGCCTTGGGCGGGACGGAGCTGTAGGCCGACGCGGTCTGGTGGGCGTACTGCGTCACCCGGAAGCTGACCGCCATGCTGGCCAGCGCGTAGGCCTCGGGCTCGGTGAGCTCGATGGCCGCCGCCAGCCAGTGGATGAGCTCGCGCAGGCACGCGGTCAGCGCGTCGTCGAGGCCGTCGGCGAAGCCGATGACGATCCAGCTGTCCGGAGTCTCGACCAGCGGTGCCCGCAGGGCGACGCCGGAGTGCAGGTCATAGCGGATTTCCAGGTTCTCGGCGGCGGTCTCGATCGCGGTCTGGTCGACGACGCCGTCGCCCTGCAGGGCGTGCACGTCACCGATCCAGACCCGGCCGCCGGGCTTGGCCACCGGCAGGAACAGCGACGATCCGACCCGCAGGTCGCGCAGCACCAGGTTGCCGCCGTACGGGCCGGCCAGGATGGCGCTGACCTGATCGTCGCCGCCGGGCTCGACCGCCAGCACGCCGAGGAACGGGGCCATGGGCAGGCTGATGCCGTGGGTGTACCGCGCCACCCGCCGCTCGTCGTCGAAGCGGAAGTAGTGCACGTACGGCTGGGCGCACTCGATGACGTCACCGGGCCGTGCTCCGGCCACCTCCACCGGGCCGACCATGGAGTACGGCCCGTGCGGGTAGCGATGCCGCAGCGGCTCACGGTCGGCGAACGACATCCCGTAGACGGCCTCGTTTCCCCAGTGCGTCCAGGTGCGCGGGTACCGGACCCTATCGCCGGAAGCCACGGCCGCGGCGGCCGGCGCGGCCGGGTCCAGGTAGCCGGACCGCACGGTCTGGCCGTTCGACTCAACGATGTGCGTGCTCACCATCTGCTCCCGGCGGTCCGCGGCGGTTCACGGGGCCGGATCCGGCCCCCGCCGCTAAGCCTCTCTCGCCGGCCGCCCTCGGTCAGCTCTCCCGGCGATCTCTGTCAGACATAGATCGCATGACACTGATATCAATGAGGCATGGAGCTACGGCAGCTTGAGTACATCGTCGCGATCGCCGATACCGGCAGCTTCACCCGCGCCGGGCACCGCTGCCACGTCGCGCAGTCGGCGCTCAGCAGGCAGGTCGCCCAGTTGGAGACGGAGCTTGGCGTCCGCCTTTTCCACCGGACGACCCGGGAGGTGCGGCTGACCGGCGCCGGGGACGCCTTCGTGCCCGCCGCGCGCCGGGTCCTGTCCGAGGCGGCGCGGGCCCGGGCCGCGGCCGGTGACGCCGCCGGCGTCCACCGCGGCCAGGTCCGGCTGGGGGCCACCCAGACGGCGAGCCGCTCGCTTGAGCTGGCCGGGCTGCTCGGCGAGTTCCGGCGGCGTTTCCCGCACGCGACGGCGACGGTCACCGCGGGACCGCGCCAGGAGCTCGTCACCGCCGTGGCCGACGGCGACCTGGACCTGGCCCTGGCCGCCGAGGGGGACGTCGTGGCCGGCGGCCCGGGGTTCCAGGCGCTGCTCGCCGATGAGCCGCTGCTCGCGGTCGTCGCCCCCGATGATCCCCTGGCCCGTCGCAGGCGGGTCTCGCTCGCCGAGATCGCCGGTCACGGCCCCTGCGTCGAATTCCGGCCCGGTACTGAGCTGCACCGCCGCGTTGACTCCGCGTTCCGGTCCGCCGGGCTCAGCCGGACGGTGGCGTTCGAGCTCGGCCAGCTGACCGAGATGGTGCGGTTCGCCCGGGCCGGCCTGGGGACCGCCATCGTGCCCCGGTCGTTTACCGCCGACCTGGCGGCCCAGTCCGGCCGGGCGGCCGGCCTGCTCGACCTGGCCGACCGCGGCCTGACCATGACCATCGGCGCCTACACGCGCCCCGATTCTCTCTCTCCCACGGCCCGCGCGCTCCTCGATATCGCCGCCGAGCAGGCCGAGCTTCGCGGCGAACTCCCTGGTCAGGGGACTCAGGCTTGGCCGCGCTCGCGGAGGAGCTCACGGAACTCGCCGATCGCCTCCTCGTGATCTGGCCCCAGGTCCTCGATGACCACCATCTCGGTGCCGGTCCAGTAGGCGCCGGCGTACTGATCGCCGCCCGGCGGCAGCACCAGGAGCGGGTTGTGCGCGATCTTCAGGTGGTCGCGCACCTCGTCCCACCCGGCGCCCGCGCGCACCAGGCCGATCGCGGGGGCCTCGCTGTCGTCGTACTCCACGTCGTCGAGCATCTAGCCTTCTCCTTAGTCACTCCACGTCAGCTGAGAGGCGGTCATCCCATGCGGCCCGACATCGTTCCCGGTGGCATCTTCCCCGATTACGCGCTGCCCGACCACACCGGAACCGTGCGCTCGCTCAGCGAGCTCCAGGGCCGCGATCCGCTGATCCTCACCCTCGCCCGCGGCCACTACTGCCCGAAAGAGCACCAGCAGCACCTCGAGCTGGCGGCCAACTACCCGAAGATCGCGGTGGCCTACACCCAGGTCGTCACGATCTCCACCGACGAGCACCACACGCTGCAGGAGTTCCGCGCGTCGGTCGGCGCCCCGTGGACCTTCCTGTCCGATCCCGGGCGGACGATCCAGCAGGACCTCGACATCGCCGAGTACACCGACCCCGAGCACAACCCGATGATCCCGTACACGCTTGTGCTCAAGCCGGGCCTGGTCATCCACAGCGTCTACAACGGCTACTGGTTCTGGGGCCGCCCCTCGTTCTATGACCTGTGGCGTGACCTGCGGGCGGCGATGAGCGAGACCCGGCCGGACTGGGACCTGGGCGCGCCGGGGCTGCGCGCGGCCTGGGAGGCGGGCGACCTGTCCGCCTTCCACGGATGGGACCAGCGGCCGGGCCAGCCCTCGGCCGCGCCCGCCGGCCCCTCCTGACCGGCCGGCCGGGACCCGCGCGTCAGGGCAGGAACTGCTGCCCGCCGTCGATGTCATAGGTGGCCCCGGTGAGCGCGGTGTTGACCATGATGCGGTGTTGACCATGATGTGGACGGCGAGCGCGGCGACGTCGGCCGGCCCGACGACGCGGCCGATCGGGAGCGTCGCCCGCAGCTCGGCGCGGCGCTCCTCGAGCCCGGCGCCGAGCAGCGAGGCCGACAGCGGGGTGTCGACGAAGCCGACGGCGTTGCGCGCGACCTCGACCGCCTGCACCGCGTGCTCGCTGATCGCCTCGCGCAGCTCGGCCGGGCCCATCTCGAGCAGGGGGCCGTAGTGCGGGCCGCCCGCCGTGACCAGCACATGGTCGACCGGCGCCGGCAGGTCGCGGAAGAACCTCTCCAGGGACGCCGGGTCGCCGACGTCGAACGCGGCGGCCCGCCGCGCGCCGAGTTCCCGCGCCGCCCGGTCAAGCCGGCCGGGATCACGGCCGGTGAGGATCACCTCGGCGCCCTCGGCCCGGGCGCGCCTGGCCGTCTCGAGCCCGATGCCCGCGCTGCCGCCGATGACGACGACGGTCTGGCCGGCGAGCTCGTCGGTCACGTCGGCAGCTCGGTGCCGGCCTGCTCGCGCACCAGGTAGTCGGCGTACCAGTCGGGCCAGTTCGGGTCGGCCGCGCCGATGCGCTTCTCGTGCTCGCCGTGGGCGGCCGCCGCGCGCCGGAGCGCGGCCGCCAGGTCCGCGGCCGACGCGAACGTGGTCTCGGCGGCGTCGACCCGGCCGGGCAGCCGGGTCGTGACCTCCTGCAGCAGCCAGCCGTTGCCGTCCGGGTCGCTGAACGTCACGAACGAGCCGTAGCTGGCGTGATCGGGGGCCGGGCCGCTCACCCGGCCGCCGCCGTCGGGCCGGAACTGGGCGCCGGGCGCCCCGGGGTGGAACACCTCGCTGGGCGCGGCGCCGTGGGCGGCGAGGTCGGCGCGCGCGGCCTCGATGTCGGAGACGATCAGGTACAGGCCCTGGGCCGAGCCGGGCGCGGCCGAGGTGATGTTCGCGCCGAACTGGACCGAGCAGGCCGCGCCGGGCGGCGTGAACTGGACGACCCGGAAGCCGTTATCGAAGGGGAAGTCGGCGTCGAGCCGCCACCCGAGCCCCGTGTAGAACCGCTTGGCCCGGTCCGCGTCCGCGACCGGGATGACGACCACCTCGAGCTTCAGGTCCACCATGCCAATTCCTCTCACTGCGCTGTCGGCCGCTGTGCTGTCGGTTCAGGAGTGCGCGACGGGTGCTTCGATGTCGTCATAGACCCGGGCCGCGGCGAGCAGCCCGTCCGGGCCGCGCTCGTAGACGCCCAGTCCCGCCTGCGGCGGGAGGTCGTGGCTGCCCCAGCGGACGCAGTTGTACTCCACCGCGCAGCGCGTCCCGTCGTCGGTCACCGCGCAGTACTCCAGGCCGATGCCGCCGCCCGCGCTGAAGCAGCGGGTGAAGAACGAGCGGAGCTCGTCGGGGCCGCGGTGGACGGCGCCCGGGCCGAAGGGGAAGGCGGTGCGGAAGTACCCGTCCGGCGCGAAGGCGCTCACCGCCGCGTTCACGTCGCCGGCGGCCAGCGCGGCGTGGTAGCGGCCGACGACATCGCCCGGCTGGGGATGCCCGGGCTTGAGTACCGGCGGGCGGACATGCTGGCGCTCGTCGACCGGCCACTGGCTGCAGTAGGTGCGGAAGATCACCGACCGGTCGTCGGGGGACTCGGCGACGACCGCCACCGGCCACGCCAGCTCCCCGCCGTCATGGTCCACGCGGGCCAGCAGCTCGACCACCGCCCGCCCGGCGGAACAGGTGGCGGCCACGGTCTCGGTCCGGGCGTGCAGGCCGGCCAGCCAGGACAGGTTGTGGCTGATGAACCGGTGCACCTGCCGGTGCCCGCGGACCTCGCCGGCCCGGGGATCGTCGATCACCACCTCGCCCGGCCAGACGGTCTCAAGGAGGCCGGGGTCGCCCTTGTTCAGCGCGGTGAGGTACTCCCCCACCGGATCGGCCAGGCCCGCGGCCCGGGTCTGCCCGCGAGCCAGCGCCGCGGCGTTGGCGAAGTCCGGAAACCACGGCATCTCGACCCCTTGGTCCCTCGGCGGCCAGGCAGGCTGTCCGCGGACCGACAACGTGAGCCCGCGGGAATATCCTCGCCTGTGGCACCGCCGAATGAAAGCCCTATTCTGCGGGCGAGAAGAGCCTCATGAGCCGCACGGTCTACCAGACGGCCGACATTGACGGGCTGTCGGTGTTCTACCGGGAGGCGGGCCCGCCGGACGCGCCCGCCATCGTGTCGCCGGGCGTTCTGGGCCGACCGCGCCGCCCACGAGGCGGCCCCGGGCGAGAACTTCTTCTCGCCCGCCGCGACCCGGCTGCGCCACGTCGGCACCAGCCCCGTCCCCGAGACCTACGACCCGGACCTGTGGACCGACGAGGCGGAGGCCTACCGCCGGGACGTGCCCGACGCCGCCTCAGGCCTGGCCAAGGAGCTCGGTGAGCTCGGCGTCGAGGTCGAGGCAGGCGGTCTCCTGGCCGACTGGAACGAGGTCGTAGGTACGGGCCAGGTACGCCTCGATCTCCGCGGCGTCGGTCTCGAAGCGGGCGTACCCGGTCGGGGGGCCGAGCACGATGTTCAGGATCTTGTCCCCGGCGCCGGCGCTGACCCGGTCCTCGGCGTCGGCCGACGCCGCCGAGGGCCAGACCCGGACGTCCCCGATCCCCTCGGGACCGCGCAGGGCGGCCGCGAGCAGCTCGCGCGAGAAGGTCCACTCGACCGGCTCGCCCAGGCCGGCGTCGAACGCGATCGTGACCGCGTACGGGTCCTGGCTGCTATAGCGCAGCGCCGCCCGCAGCGGCACGAGAACGCGATCCGGGCCGACTAGCAGCAGGTCATGCTCGGCTGAAACCGTACCGCGGTTGATACTGCTCATCTCCGCCACCCCCAGTGACTCTAGCAAGGTCATCTGTCCACTACGGTGTCCCGGCCCGGTAGCGGCCCGGCTCCCCGTACGGGTGCAGGACGGTTGCGGCCGCACGCGCGCGGCCGGCGGTTAGGGTGCAGGCATGGCTTCCTCACTCGTCCGCAGCGCGCACTACGCCACCAATTCCCTGCATTCGCTGATCTACTTCGCCCCCGAGGCCGAGGAGAAGCTCACCGGCGTCGGGCTGCGGGCCGGGCGGATGTGCTACTTCGCGGGCCGCGCGGCCCCGATGGGGGCGGTCACCGGCGGCGTGGTCACCGCGACCTTCTACAACTTCAGCCCCGGCCTGGTGGCCCGGTCGATCCCCGCGGCCTGGGCCCTGGCCAGCCCGGACGCCGTGATCGGCGCCCGCTTCGCCGCCGCCGACGCCGCGCTGACCCGCCTGCTCGGCCGGGACGCCATCGCGTCGGCCGACATGATCACGATGGCCGCGCTGGTCCGCGACGCGGCCAGCGCCTGCACCCCCGAGGGCCGCCCGCTCTACGCCGGGCACGCCGACCTGGACTGGCCGCAGGCCCCGCACCTGGTGATGTGGCACGCGATATCGCTGCTGCGCGAGTACCGCGGCGACGGTCACACCTGCGCGCTGGTCGCCGCGGGACTGACCGGCATCGAGGCGCTGGTCACCCACACCGTCACCGGGAGGGAGTTCATCCCGGACTTCGCCCGGGCCAGCCGCGGGTGGAGCCAGGACGAGTGGGACAGCGCGGTCAGCGGCCTCACCGCCCGCGGCCTGCTCGACCGCCACGGCGCGCTGGCCCCCGCGGGACTCCAGTTGCGCGCCGAGGTCGAAGACGCGACCGACCGGATGGCCGCGGCACCCTGGCGGTACCTGGGCGACCGGCGCACCGAGGACGTCGTGCGGCTGGGCAAGGCGATGACCAGGACCGCCCTCGCGGCCGGCGCCTTCCCGGCCGAGGGTGTCTTTCCCGCGCGGTAAGCCGGCCGGATGGCCGCCGCCGGGATCAGCCGTGCTCGTAGGGGATCTTCTCCCCCGCTTCCACCGCGACCGGCAGGCGGTTCTCGGCCGGCGGCAGCGGGCAGGTCGCGAGGTCGGTGTAGGCGCACGGCAGGTTGGTCGCGCGGTTGAAGTCCAGCACCACGGTGCCGTCGGCGGCGGGCGCGGGCACCTGGAGGGACCGGTTGGCCGCGTAGGTCGTGACGCCCGAGGTGGTGTCGGTGAACAGGATGGAAAGGGTGCCCGGCTGGTGCCCGGGGAACGCGGTGAGGGAGAGCTCGCGTCCGTTCAGGGCGAATTCCACCTGGCCGGGCGCGGCGTAGACGTGCTCGAGGCCGTCGACGACGGATCCGACCGCCGTCGGGCGGGGCTCGGCGAAGGGCACGTAGCGGCCGGTGACCGCCCAGCGCGGATCCGGCTGGTAGGCCGGCGTGCCGTGGAACGCGGTGCGCAGCGGGCTGGCCGGGTGCCGGGGCCGGACGATGTCGTTGCCGCCGCGCCGGGCGACCTCGATCACCGCGTCCCCCCACACCGCGTTCACGCCGCCCCGCTCGGGGATGGCGCCGAAGGAGTAGCGTCCGCGCACTGGTGACCCGTCGATCACCAGCTCCTCGCCCTCGGCGAGGGCCACGACCACGCCGTCCGGGCCGGTCGACCACTCGCCGGGCGCGTCCGGGAACCGCTGCGCCTCATCGCTCAGCCAGTTCAGGCTGGTGATCGCCAGGAAGCCGTGCGGATCGGCGAGCCGCGCCTCCTGCCGGCGGTGCCAGGCGTTCCACTCGGCGGTGAAGTCATCGACGGCGGGGACGGTTTCGCTGACTGACGCGGTCATGAGCGTGCTCCTTCGCGACTCGGCACTCACTACCGTGAACCAACCGGGGTGCCCGCCTATGCCCGCAACCTCACTATGACTATCGTAAAAATAGAGATAGCGCGAGCCAGCACCGCTCGCGGCAACGCTGAAGGAGAAACCCGCCCATGCAGACCTGGGACGCCATCCGTGCTCGACGCAACGTCCGCAGCTACCGGACCGACCCGGTGCCGGAAGCCGACCTGGAACGGATCGCGGAGGCGGGCTGGCGGGCGCCGTCGGCGTCCAACCGGCAGCACTGGGATTTCATCATCGTGACCGACCGGGACCAGCTCAGCGCGCTGTCGACCGTCTGGCGCGGCGCGGGGCACATCGCCGGGGCGGCCGCCGCCATCGCCCTGGTGGTGCCCAGGACCGACGACGATCACACGCGCCTGGTCGACTACTACGACCTCGGGCAGGCCACGTACGCCATGGCCCTGGCCGCGGCCGACCTGGAGATCGGCACCGGCCATTCCTCGGTCGGCGATCAGGAGCAGGCCCGCAAGATCCTCGGCATGCCCGATGACCACGACGTGGCCTATCTCCTCGGCATCGGCTACCCCGCCGACCGCCCGCTGCGGCCCATCGTCACGCCCACCCGCCGCCCGATCGGCGAGGTCATCCACCACGGCGGGTGGTAGCCCGGTTCTCGCCGCGATGCCGAGACGGCGGAGACGGCTCCGGCCCTCGGGTGGATCGTTCCTGGTAGGCCACGTCGCCAGGCAAGCCGGCACCGGCCGCTCCGCTGACCTGGCGTCGGGTCAACACCCGCCGCGGCGCCCAGCGCGCTGACCTGCATGATTGGGTGTCGCGAGCCGCGGATAGCGGTGCTGCCAACACCCGATCTTCCCGGGCCTGGCCAGCAAAGCCGACATAAGCTCATGAATCAGGCATTCACGACACCGCGCCGGATCGCCCGAACCAGGCCTGCTCCCTTCGCGGAGAACGCGATACATCTTGACAGTGACATATCGCGGTATATCGTGTCTTCATGCCTGACGCACCCGCACCCGCACCCGCACCCGTCCGTCCGGGCCGACGCATGCCCGGCTTCGCCGCGGTCACCGGCACGGTCACCGTGGTCGAGCCGGCCGCCGGCCGGATGCGGCGGATCAGGATCGAGGGGGATGACGTCGCCCGGCTCGACTGTGCCCCCGGCCAGCAGGTGCGGGTGCACGTCGCCGACCTGCGCAGCCCGCGCAGCTGGCTGCGGCCGATGGACCTGCTGCGGACCTACTCGGTCTGGCAGCGGGACGACGGCATCGAGCTGCGCGTGCTCGACCACGACACCGGCGGCCCGGGCGCGCGGTGGGCACGGGAGCTGCGCCCTGGGCAGGCCGTCAGCTTCGGCCGGCCGGAAGGGTCGTTCGTGCTCAGGGACGGCGGGTATCACGTGTTCGCCGGGGAGGAGACGGCCTCGGTCGCGTTCGGCGCGATGCTGCGCGCGCTTCCTCCCGCGACGCCGGCTTACGGCATCATCGAGGTCGACGAGCCGGATGACCGGCTGCCGCTCGACCGCCCGCTGCGCTGGGAGTACCGGCGCGGGCGATCGGCGGCCGCCTCGGATTCCCTGCTCGCCGCGTTCACCCAGCTGGAACTGCCGGCCGAGCCGGGCGTGGCTTACCTGGCGGGCGAGGCCCGGACCATCCAGCTGCTGCGCCGGCACCTGGTCAGCGCGCGCGGGTGGCCGCGCCAGGCTGTCCGGACCAAGCCGTTCTGGACCCCCGGCAAGCGCGGCCTCGACTAGGGAACAGGCCCGCCCGGACGCGCGTTGTCCGGGATCGTGACGATCAAGACGCGCGTTGTCCGGGATCGTGACGATCAAGATAGGCGTGATCCTGCCGACCTCCACGCCGGACCCGGCCCTGGAGATCATGGGTGATGTCCGCGCGAGCGCGCGGCTGGCCGAGGAATACGGTCTCGAGTCGGTGTGGTCCACCGACCACCTGGTGGCGAGCGCCCCCATGCTGGACTCCACCGTGGTGCTCGCCACCGCGGCGGCGGTGACCGACCGGATCACGATCGGGTTCGGCGTCATGCTGCTCGCCCTGCGGCCCGCGGCCTGGGCGGCGA
>Ga0302314_10020579_pt1 | contig 10905 bp, 10 predicted proteins | sample III_Palsa_N2_3_FD_200533 | JGI IMG/M metagenome (GOLD analysis project Ga0302314, IMG submission 200533) | Peat permafrost microbial communities from Stordalen Mire near Abisko, Sweden - III_Palsa_N2_3 | ecosystem: Environmental > Terrestrial > Soil > Palsa > Peat permafrost | place: Sweden... | reverse complement strand
AGCCTACTCCGCCACTTCCGGCTCGCGCTCGCTGCTGCCCTCGTCGCCGTCGCCTTCCGGCTTGGGCAGGGCGGGCACGCTCGCCTCGATGAACTCGAAGTCGAGTTTCTTGTCCTTGATCGTCACCTTGACGGCGCCGCCCTTGGTCAGCCGACCGAACAGCAACTCCTCGGCGAGCGGCTTCTTGACGTGCTCCTGGATCACGCGGGCCAGCGGCCGCGCACCGTACAGCCTGTCGTAGCCGCGTTCCGCCAGCCACTCCTTGGCCGCCGAGGACAGCTCGATCGTCACGTTGCGGTCGGCGAGCTGCGCCTCCAGCTGCATGACGAACTTTTCCACCACGCGGCCAACGATCTCCTGCGTCAGGCCGGCGAAGGTGATGACGGCGTCCAGCCGGTTGCGGAACTCCGGCGTGAACATGCGCTTGATCGCATCGTCGTCGTCACCGGTGCGTACGTCGCGGGCGAAGCCGATCGACTCCTTGGCGAGGTCCGAGGCGCCGGCGTTGGTGGTCATGATCAGGATCACGTTGCGGAAATCGACCGTCTTGCCGTTGTGGTCGGTCAGCTTGCCGTGGTCCATCACCTGCAGCAGGATGTTGAACAGGTCCGGGTGCGCCTTCTCGATCTCGTCGAGCAGCAGCACCGTGTGCGGGTGTTGGTCGATCGCGTCGGTCAGCAGGCCGCCCTGGTCGAAGCCGACATAGCCCGGCGGCGCGCCGATCAGGCGCGAGACCGAGTGCCGTTCCATATACTCGCTCATGTCGAAGCGCGTCAGTTCGATGCCGAGGGTGGCAGCGAGCTGCTTGGCCACCTCGGTCTTGCCGACGCCGGTCGGGCCGCTGAACAGGTAGTTGCCGATCGGCTTCTCCTGGTCGCGCAGCCCGGCGCGCGACAGCTTGATCGCGGCGGAGAGCGCCTCGATGGCCCGGTCCTGGCCGAACACCATCGACTTCAGGTCGCGCTCCAGATTGCGCAGCGTCTCCTTGTCGTCGGCGCTGACGCTTTTCGGAGGAATTCGCGCGATCTTCGCCACGATCTCCTCGACGTCGCGCAGCGTCACCGTTTTCCGACGTTTGTGCTCGGGCTGGAGCATACGGCTCGCGCCGACCTCGTCGATTACGTCGATCGCCTTGTCCGGCAGTTTCCGGTCGTGGATGTATTTTGCCGACAGCTCCACGGCGGCGCGGATCGCCTCGTCGGTATAGCGGACCTTGTGGTGCTTTTCGTAGTTCGCCTTGAGGCCACGCAGGATCTTGACCGCATCCTCGGTCGACGGCTCGTTGACGTCGATCTTCTGGAACCGCCGGACCAACGCGCGGTCCTTCTCGAAGTAGTTGCGGAACTCCTTGTACGTGGTGCTGCCGATGCAGCGCAGCGTGCCGGAGGCCAGGGCGGGCTTGAGCAGGTTGGAGGCGTCCATCGCGCCGCCGCTGGTGGCGCCGGCGCCGATCACCGTGTGGATCTCGTCGATGAACAGCACCGCATACGGCTGCGCTTCAAGCTCGGTGACGACCGCCTTCAGCCGCTCCTCGAAGTCGCCGCGGTAGCGGGTGCCGGCCAGCAGCGCGCCCATGTCGAGCGCGAAGATCGTCGACTTCGCCAGCACCTCCGGCACGTCGCCCTCGACGATGCGCTTGGCCAGTCCTTCGGCGATCGCGGTCTTGCCGACGCCGGGGTCGCCGACATAGAGCGGGTTGTTCTTGGTGCGGCGGCACAGGATCTGGATGGTCCGCTCGATCTCGCTATCGCGCCCGATCAGCGGGTCGATCTTGCCGGCCAGCGCCTTCTTGTTGAGGTTGACGCAATAGTTGGAGAGCGCATCCTGGCCGCGCCGCGCCGGCTTCTCGTCGCGCTCCTGCTCCGGGTGGTTTTCCTGCGTGCCCTGCACCGGGCGGGACTGGCTGCGGCCGGGCGCCTTGGCGATGCCGTGGCTGATGAAGTTCACCGCGTCGAGCCGCGTCATGTCCTGCGACTGCAGGAAATAGACGGCGTGGCTCTCGCGCTCGCTGAACAGTGCCACCAACACGTTGGCGCCGGTGACTTCGTCGCGACCGGAGGATTGCACGTGAATCGCGGCACGCTGCACGACGCGCTGGAACCCGGCCGTCGGCTTCGGGTCGCCGGGCCTGTCGGTGGCGAGCCCGGCGAGATCCTTGTCGAGGAACTCGGTCAGGTCGGTGCGCAGCTTGTCGAGGTCCACCCCGCAGGCGCGCAACACCGTCGCCGCGTCGGTATCATCGGTCAGGCCGAGCAGCAGATGCTCCAGGGTCGCGTACTCGTGCTTGCGTTCGCTGGCAAACGAAAGGGCGCGGTGGAGCGTCTGTTCTAGGTTGCGGGAGAGCATGGCCGACGCTCCTTTACTCAGGTCAGATGGCACACAGGCCTAGGCGCAGACAGGTCCGTCATGGGCGCGGCCGCCGGTGGGGTCCGGCGGTGGCCCACCGGACCCCGGTACTCCCGAGGCCGCAACGCGCGCCTCGACACTCATGCCGTGGTGCAAGCACATTCTTTCGCGATTGCGCTGTTCGCGCACCAGGATTCTCACGACCATTTACTTAAAATTCCGACACGGTCCGCCCATCCCGGGCACATGGCTGGGCTGACGGGCCATCCCGGCGCACAGGATGCCGCCGCGAACCGCCCTGGCGGCCGACGATGCCGGGCACGCGGCGCCCGGCCGCACCGCGGGAAAGCGATCGGCGTGCGCCTATTCCTTCTCGATCGTGCACTGCAGCGGGTGCTGGTTCTGCCGCGCCAAGTCCATCACCTGTGTCACCTTGGTCTCCGCCACCTCGTAGGTGAACACGCCGCACACGCCGACGCCGCGCCGATGCACGTGCAACATGATGCGAGTCGCCTCATCGCGCGTCTTCTGGAAGAAGCGTTCCAGGACGTGCACGACGAACTCCATCGGCGTGTAATCGTCGTTCAGCATCAGGACTTTGTACATCGCCGGCTTGCGGGTCTTCGGCCGGGTCTTCACCACCACGCCGGTGTTCGGCCCTTCCGTCCCGTCCGTGCGCCCGTCGTCCCCGCGCTTGTCGCCGTCACTCATCGTCGCAACCGCTTGTCCCAGCGTCCGTCATCCCTGCCGTCACGTCGTGCACCGCCGCTCACCCGATCCGCCCACCGAGAACGCCGCCACCCGGCGACCGTCCGGGCCGGCGACCGGCGCCGCCCCAGCGACAGCGCCCGCCACCATGGCACCGCGGACCATTGAAGATATCGAAAATCCCGCCACCGGGGGAAGGGTATCGCGCGCGCCCCGATCAGAAGTTGCGTATGTCGGCCACAGCCGGCCCCGGCGCAAGGGTGGACGCAGCGGACAAACGAAAGCCGGCCCGGGAGGGGGGCCCGGGCCGGCTTCACGTCGCACGCACCCGCAGGTGCGGCGGATGGCGCCTCAGTCGGTCGGATCAAGCGATCCGATCAGGCGACCGGGCGGCCGAACTTCTCCACCGCGAGCGTCACGCGCGCGGTCAGCGGGGCCAGCGTCTGCTCGGCCAGCTTCAGCGACGCGTCGGTCAGCTTGCCGGTCTCGGCAACCGCCTTCTCGACGCTCGACCGCGCCAGGCTCGACTGCAGGTCGACGGCTTCCTTGAACGACTTCACGCCGGCCAGCGCCTTGAAGGTGGCAACGGTCTGGTCCATCTGCGCCTGGGCGGTGGCAGCGACCTGCTTGCCGAGTTCCTGCACGCCGGCGGCCCAGATCTGGCCGGCCTTCGCGAAGGCTTCGATGTTACCCTGGCCGAACGACACCAGATCTTCCGCGGTCTTGGTCATGGTCTTCTCCATTGTGGCTGCTATCTCAGTCTGAACCTTGCTCGTCCCGGCCGTGACGGCGGCATGGACGGCCTTCGCCGTCTCGTGTTCGGCGGCCTGCATCTCTTCGGCAGCCGCTTCGGGGGCCGCCACGACGATTTCAACGGTCTTCTTGCTCGCCATTGCCTGCTCTCCTTGTGACTGGACCGGCACCGCCGCCTGGCGACCGCCTGGTCCACCCGCACCTCCGCCCGTCCGCTTCTTGATTGTCGGCCGGTGCCGCTTGTTGCACCGCACAATCCGAACATAAGCACGCCATCGCACCGGGTCAAGCGTTTATTGTGCGGTGCACAATAAACCCGAGTCGGCCGCCCCGGGCGCCGAAAAACCCCTGCCGCGGCCGGTTTTTTTGTCACAAAACCTGCTCTTAACTCGTTCAAAACTCGACCTTTCGTCGTACCAGGGTGCTGGACAGCCGGCGGGCGTGCCGGCTAGAAGGGTGTGGACACGGTTCGGAAAAGGGTCGGCCCCATGGAAGTTGCGCGCCGCTGGCTTCGCGCGGGCGTCATGCCTCGGCGGCGTATCGGACCGGCCCTGGTTGCAGGACTGGTGCTCGGCGCGCTGTTCGGCGCCGGCCCGGCGCGGGCGCAGATCGGCTCGGACCGCTACAGCTCCATCGTGACGGAGGCCGCGACCGGCAACGTGCTGATCGCCGCCAACCCGGACGAGTTGCGGCATCCGGCCAGCCTGACCAAGATGATGACTCTGTACATGGTGTTCGAGGCGCTGCGCGACCGTCGCCTCTCGCTCGACAGCTACGTGCCGGTCTCCGAACACGCCGCCTCGATGGCGCCCACCAAGCTCGGGCTCGTCCCCTCCAGCCGGATCACGGTGGAGCAGGCGATCATGGGCCTCGTCACCAAGTCCGCCAACGACGCCGCCGCCGCCCTCGGCGAGATGCTCGGCGGCGACGAGGACCGCTTCGCCCAGATGATGACCTTGCGCGCCCGCGCGCTCGGCATGACCCGCACGGTGTTCCACAACGCCTCCGGCCTGCCCGACCCGGACCAGGTGACCACGGCGCGCGACCTCGCCGTGCTGGCGCGGCACCTCGTGCAGGATTTCCCGATGCAGTACCGGTACTTCAGCGTGCCGTCGTTCCGCTTCCACGGCCAGACCATCCTCAACCACGACCACCTGCTGCAGACCTACCCGGGTGCCGACGGCATCAAGACCGGCTTCACCGACGCCTCCGGCTTCAACCTCGTCACCTCCGCCGTGCGTGGCGACGTGCGGCTGATCGGCGTGGTGCTGGGCGCCGCCAAGCCGGGCGAGCGCGACCAGCACATGGCGGCCCTGCTCGACCAGGGGTTCGACCAGCTCAACATTCCGCCGGTGATGGTGCGGCGCGACACCGGCGGCAGCCATCTCGGCCTGATCGCCTCGGCGCAGGCGGCGACGCCGGAGCCGGCGTCGATCAAGACCCGCGTCCAGGCGGCGCGCTGGAGCGTGTGGATCAGCGGCTTCTCCACCGAGTCCGCCGCCCGCTCGGTCGCCGCCCAGGCGCGCCGCGCCGCGGATGCCGGCGACATCCGCATCGAGCCGGTCAGCGCCCGCGGCCACACCCTGTACCGCGCGGTGCTGAGCGGCCTCAGCGAGGTGGACGTGCGCCAAGCCTGCGCCGCCGTCCCCAAGCGCCGCCTCGCCTGCACCCCGGTGCGGCCGGAGACCGGGCAGATCGCCAGCCGCTGAGCGGCTGGCCGCGCGGGTCTGGGACCCGCATGCGGACACGCCGCTTCGCTTGCGTCGGCCGGGTGCCTTGCGCATCTTGCCGGTTCGCATGACATAGGGCCGCGGGCGCGGATGGTACGCGCCCGGCGTCGTGCCCATGGGGCTTGCCCTTGGGTCGTGCACGGAGCGGTTGGATGGACGGCGGACTGGACGCGCGGCGGATCACCATTCACAGGCCGGAGGATTTCGCCGGCATGCGCGCCGCCGGTCGGCTGGCCGCCGAAACGCTGGACATGATCGGCGAGCATGTCCGCCCCGGCGTGACCACCGGCGCGCTCGACCGGCTGTGCCACGACTTCATCATCGCCCGCGATGCGGTGCCGGCGCCGCTGAACTATCGCGGCTTCCCGAAGTCGATCTGCACCTCGATCAACCACGTCGTCTGCCACGGCATCCCCGGCGAGCGGCGGCTGGAGGGCGGCGACGTCCTCAACATCGACATCACCGTGATCCTCGACGGCTGGCACGGCGATTCGAGCCGCATGTACTGCGCGGGCCCGCCGAGCACACGCGCGAGAAACCTGATCGAGGTGACGCACGAAGCGCTGATGCGCGGCGTCCGCATGGTCCGCCCAGGTGCCACGCTCGGCGACATCGGCCACGCCATCCAGACCTTCGTCGAGGGCAACCGCTTCTCGGTGGTGCGCGATTTCTGCGGCCATGGCATCGGCCGGCGCTTCCACGAGGCGCCGAACGTGCTGCATTTCGGCCGCGCCGGCGACGGCCCGGTGCTGAAACCCGGCATGTTCTTCACCATCGAGCCGATGGTCAACGCCGGCCGCCCGGAGGTGAAGGTGCTCGACGACGGCTGGACCGCGGTGACGCGCGACCGCAGCCTGTCGGCCCAGTTCGAGCACATGATCGGCGTGACCGAGGACGGCGTGGAAGTTTTCACCCACTCGCCCGCCGGGCTCGACAAGCCGCCCTATCCGACCTGATGGCCGAGCCGATCGTCACGCTGCAAAAACTGCGGTTTTGCGACACCGACATGCTCGGCCACGTCAACAACGCGGCCTATGCCGAGATGTTCGAGGCCGGGCGCGTCGAGATGCTGGTGCCACTCGGCCTGCTGACCGGCCCGCATGCGGTGGTGATCGCGCGCCTCGAAATCGATTTCCTGCGCGAGATGAACTGGCCCGGCGACGTCCGTATCGAGACCAGCGTCGCGCGCATCGGCACCAAGTCGCTGCACATGCGCCAGCGCCTGTTGGTCGGCGGCGAGGAGACCGCGCGCAGCCGGTCCGTCCTCGCCATCATCGACGTCGCCACCCGCCGCGCCGTGCCGATCCACGACGGCTGGCGCGCGGTGCTGGCGCAATGGCACCTGCCGGACGATGGCGCCGCGTAACCGCCTTCCCCGCCACGCGGGGGCGTGGCATCATTTCGGCTATGGCACGCTCGCCCAAGGGACTGGCCGACGAGCGGCTCGGCCTGCTGGATCAGCCCGGCAAGGCCAAGGCGGCGCCGCCCGGGGCCGACGGGCATCGCGACCGGCTGCGCGAGCGCCTGCTCACTGCCGGGCCGGATGCGCTCGCCGACCATGAACTGCTGGAACTGCTGCTGACGCTCGCCATCCTGCGCCGCGACACCAAGCCGATCGCGCGCGCGCTGATCGCCCGCTTCGGCAGTTTCGCCAACGTCATCGCCGCCCCCCGCCACGAACTGGAAGGCGTCGAGAATGTCGGCCGCGCCGGCGCCGCCGCGATCAAGACCGTGCATGCCGCGGCGCTGCGCTTCGGCCGCGCCGAGGTGATGCACCAGCCGGTGCTGAACAACTGGGACCGGCTGATGACCCACCTCAACGCCGTGCTCGCGCGCGAGCGGGTCGAGCATTTCCGGGTGCTGTTCCTCGACAATCGCAACCGCCTGTTGGCCGACGAGGCGCAGGCGCGCGGTACCGTTAACCATACCCCCGTCTATCCTCGCGAAGTCGTGAAGCGGGCGCTGGAATTGCACGCGACCGCAATCATCCTGGTGCATAACCATCCCAGTGGCGACCCGACCCCCTCGCGCGACGACATCGAGATGACGCAGGAGATCAAGGCGGCGGCCGCGGCGCTGGGCGTGGTGGTGCATGACCACGTGATCATCGGCAACGGCCGCTGGCTGAGTTTCCGCCAGGAAGGGCTGTTGTAACGCCGCGTTGCCGCGCCCGAAGCGGCGCCGAAACCCCGCCTGCGTTCACCGCTCGTTGAGCTTTGCGTGGCCCACTCCGTGCACGCATGGGCAAAGGGCGAAGTGGATGTCGATCACACTGAATGGCTTGGGTCCGACCGTCACCCCGGATGACGCAGGCGACTACACGATTCCCTTCGCGAATCTCAGCTTCAGCAACCTGAACAACGCCACGACCTACACCCTGACGATCACGCTGTCCGACCAAGCCGACGACTATGCCCTGATCAACCCCGCCAACAGCGACTTCGAGACGGGCTCGCTCAGCATCACCGATACCGGCGCCAATCTCACCAGCGACCTCCAGGCAATCGAGTTCGAGCTGCAGGGACCGTGGGGCGAGGGGCAGACGCCCGTCACGCTCACCTTCGACCTGACCTCGCCCAGCAGCGTCTCCCTCGGCACCGAACAGGTGTTCTGCTTCGGCGCCGGCACCCGCATCCTGACACCGCGCGGCGAAGTGCCGGTCGAGTCGCTGCGCCAGGGCGACCGCGTGGTCACGGCGCGCGACGGCGGCCGGCTGGCGCCGGTGAAATGGATCGGCAAGCGCCGCCTCTCGCCCGCCCGCCATCCGCGCCCGTGGGACGTCAACCCGATCCGCGTCCGCGCCGACGCCATCGGCCCCGGCCGCCCCAGCCGCGACCTGCTGCTCTCGCCCGACCACGCGCTGTTCATCGACGGCGCGCTGATCCGCGCCCGCGACCTGCTGAACGGCGCGACCGTGGTGCAGGAGGATTTCTCCGACGTCACCTACTACCACGTCGAACTCGACCGCCACGACGTGCTGCTCGCCGAGGGCGTTCCGGCGGAAAGCTTTCTCGACACCGGCAACCGCGGCGCATTCGAGAACGGCGGCGTGCCGGTGATGGCGCACCCCACATTTGCCCGCCGCGTGTGGGAGCGCGACGCCTGCGCACCGCTGGTATGGCAAGGCCCGAAAGTCGCTGCCGCCCGCGCCATGCTGGCCGCCCGCGCCGAACAGATCGGCTGGACCCTGACCGACCAACCGGACCTGCACATCACCGTGCGCGGCCGGCCGATCTATCCGGTCGTGCGGGACGGCACGCTGACATTCGACCTGCCGCCCTGCACCGATCAGCTCTGCCTGCGCTCCCGCAGTGCCGTGCCGGCCTATGTTGTCGCCGACAACGTCGACACCCGCGCCCTCGGCGTCGGCATCACGTCGCTGACGCTCGATGGCGCGCCGCTGGCGCTCGACGGCGCGGCGCTGAGCGCCGGCTGGCTCGCCGCCGAACCGGGCCTGCGCTGGACCGACGGCGCCGCCATGCTGCACGTGAACGGCGCCCGCCGTCTGGAGGTGCGCACCGCCGGCCTGACGCTGCCCTACTGGATCGCCCCCAACGACGGCAGCCTCGGGGTACTTGCCGCCTAACTGCCGTAGATCGCCTCCACCGTCCGGCGCATCACCCCTGCGTCGGCATCCACGCCGGTCCAGTATTTGATGCTGATGACCCCCTGGTTCACCAGCATCCCGAGCCCGTCCAGCACCGTGCATCCGGCAGCCTCGGCCGCCGCGATCAGCTTGGTGCGGGGCGGGCTCGGCACGATGTCGGCGACCACGAGGCCGGGGCGCAGCGAACTGGTGTCGAGGTCGAGTTGCGCCTCGACGTCCGGAAACAGGCCGATCGAGGTGCAGTTCACCACGATGTTGACACTGTCAACAATTCGGGCGGTTTTGTCCCACGCCAGCAGCGTCGCGCGGGTGCCGGTTTTGTCGTTCAGCAGCCGTACCAGCTCGGCCCCGCGCGCCGGATCGCGGTTGACCACGGTGATCGCGGCGGCCCCGGCCAACGCCAGTTCCACCGTCACCGCCCGCGCCGCCCCGCCGGCGCCGAACACCTGGACATGCTTGCCCACGGGGTCGATGACCTCGGTCAGCGACTTCAAAAACCCTTTGCCGTCCGTGTTTTCGCCGATGAATCTGCCATCGCGCCGCACCGCGCAGTTGACCGCCCCCATGATCGCCGCCGACTCGCCAAGCCCGTCCAGATGGCCGATCACCGCCACCTTATGCGGCAGCGAGCAGTTGAACCCCGCCCACCCCATCGCCCGCGCGCCCCGCACCGCATCGCCAAGCGCCGCAGGCGGTACCTCGCAATTGACATAGCGCCAGTCTAGCCCGTGGTGGCGATACGCCGCCTCGATCATCGCCACCGTCGGGTTGCCTGCCGCCTGCAAGGCGAACGAGCCGGTGAGCTGGCTGAGGAAGTTCATTGCCGCCGCCTCCGTGGTTTCTTGTGCGGAAAGCTTGGTCCGGGCCGTCGTTGCTGGCAACGCCGGCGCGTGGCAGGGTTGGCGGATGGACCGCCGCACCCTGTTCGCCGGCCTCGCCGTTGCGCTCGCGACCGATGCCGGGGCGCAGGCCGCGCCGCCCGGCAACGTGGCCGAGGCGTTCGCGGCCGCCCTCACCGCGCACGACATCGAGGCGTTTGCCGCGTTGTTCGCCGACGACTACGCCCAGCATCAGAGCAGCGCCGCCGCCAGGCCGCCGCCGGCCGGGCTGCCCGCCAAGCAGGCGACGAAAATCTTTTTCGCCGCCCGCCTCGCCGCCCTACCCGACCTGAGCGTGACGGCCGACCCGGTGGTGGTGGCCGGCGACTGGGTCGCGGCCAATTTCACCTATGCCGGCACCCATACCGGGGCCGCCTATTTCGGCGTGCCGCCGAGCGGGCGGGCGATCCGCTTCACCTCCTGCGACATCCTGCAGGTGCGCGGCGGGCTGGTCGCGGCGCATTGGGGTGCGGCCGACATTGCCGGGCTATTGGTGCAGCTCAAGGGCGGCTGACCGCCATGTGGCCGGCGACGTCCCAGCCGCCATCCCAGATCAGCCGTAACGCCACCGTCAGCACGATCAGCAGTCCGACCCAGGCGATCCAGCGGTAACGCTCCAGCAGTTTCGCCACCAGATTGGCGGCCAGCCCCATCAGCACTACCGATAGCGCCAGCCCCAGCGCCAGCACCCACAAATGCCCCTCGGCTGCGCCGGCCACCGCCAGCACGTTGTCGAGACTCATCGAGACGTCGGCTAGCACGATCTGCACGATCGCGTCGCGCAGGGAGCGCGGGGCGTGCGCCGCGTGGGCATGCGCCGAGCGCCGCAGCTCGCGATACATTTTCCAGCAGACCCAGAGCAGCAGGACGCCGCCGGCCAGCA
>Ga0302314_10020575_pt1 | contig 10906 bp, 5 predicted proteins | sample III_Palsa_N2_3_FD_200533 | JGI IMG/M metagenome (GOLD analysis project Ga0302314, IMG submission 200533) | Peat permafrost microbial communities from Stordalen Mire near Abisko, Sweden - III_Palsa_N2_3 | ecosystem: Environmental > Terrestrial > Soil > Palsa > Peat permafrost | place: Sweden... | reverse complement strand
GAGCGGACCCCGTAAAGCTGCACCGCGACCAGCCAGCTGCGCGCGAAATCGCCGCCGAACGCCTTTGCCGGCGCGACGATCAAAGGCGCGTCTTCCGTGAAGGAGGCGGCATCGGCCAGATGCAGCTGGTACGACCCCTCCGGCAAATCCGTCGGCCAGACAATCGTGCGATTGCCGACCTCTCCCGCCGCGATAACCTTAACCCCCGAAGCGATTTTCCAGCGCAGCGGGAACGTGGCGGCCTGTTTGAGCCTGGTCCACGACGGCTGGCCGGACCTGACCACCACCGCCTCCTCGAGAAACCGGTACGGCACCCGCTCCGGCAGGGCAGCGAGGATGATTTTCAGCGCCACGGCATCCGTCACATGGCGGTGACCCTGACCGTCCACGAATTCGGTCTGGATTCCCAAGTCTTTGGCTCTGGTGAAAAGGTCCATTCGGCACGCTGTTTGCAGGCAACGATGGGGGATCGTCGCGAAATTCTATAGATACAGGAAGAGGATAGCCGTGTTTAACGCTTCGGCGTCCCCGCTGTTCCCCGGGAACCAATGCCCGGCGAACGGCTTTCTATATATGTCCAGAGCGTCTCCTTTCGCGCAAACGAAATGGGACGTCGTTTCCATGTCGATGGCATCACCGTGAACAAAACAATTCAAACTGTCGAGAGCGCCGTGGCCGGCGCTACCATGCATATTGATTATAACCCCGCCCTGCTCTTTCACTGTCTGGCGTGAGGAGCCCCATGAACCTGATGTCGTCCATCGATGCCAAGGAGCTGCCGGCCAGCGCGCTGGACGGCGACGCGCTGTGGTACAAGGACGCCATCATCTATCAGCTCCATGTCAAAGCCTTCGCCGACAGCAATAATGACGGCATCGGCGATTTCGCCGGGTTGACCGAAAAACTCGGCTATCTGCAGGATCTCGGCGTCACCGCCCTGTGGCTGCTGCCGTTCTATCCTTCGCCCGGCCGGGACGACGGCTACGACATCGCCGACTACGGCGCCATCAATCCCGACTTCGGGACCATGAAGGACTTCCGCCGCTTCATCGTCGAGGCCAAGCGTCGCGGCCTGCGGGTCATTACCGAACTCGTCATCAACCACACCTCCGACCAGCACGACTGGTTCAAGCGCGCCCGCCGCAGCGACCCGAAGTCGAGCGCGCGCAACTGGTATGTCTGGAGCGACACCGACCAGAAATATCAGGGCACACGGATCATCTTCACCGATACCGAGAAGTCCAACTGGACCTGGGATACCGAGGCCAGCGCCTTCTACTGGCATCGCTTTTTCTCGCACCAGCCGGATCTGAATTTCGACAATCCGCGCGTGGTCAGCGCGCTGGTCCAGGTCATGAAGCGCTGGCTCGATACCGGCGTCGACGGCTTTCGTCTCGATGCCATCCCCTATCTGTGCGAGCGCGACGGCACCAATAACGAGAATCTGCCGGAGACCCACGCCATCATCCGGAAACTGCGCGCCGAGCTCGACGCCTACGCCAAGGGCAAGGTGCTGCTGGCGGAAGCCAATCAGTGGCCGGAAGACGTGCAGGAATATTTCGGCCGCGGCGATGAATGCCACATGGCCTATCATTTCCCGCTGATGCCGCGGATCTACATGGCGATCGCCCAGGAGGACCGCTTTCCCATCACCGACATCCTGCGCCAGACGCCGGATATCCCCGCCAATTGCCAGTGGGCGCTGTTCCTGCGCAACCATGACGAACTGACGCTGGAAATGGTCACCGACGTCGAGCGCGACTATCTGTGGTCGACCTACGCCAACGATCCGCGCGCCCGCATCAATGTCGGCATCCGCCGCCGGCTGGCGCCGCTGATGGACAACGACCGGCGCAAGATCGAGCTGATGAACTCGCTGCTGCTGTCGTTTCCGGGCACGCCGATCATCTATTACGGCGACGAAATCGGCATGGGCGACAATATCTATCTCGGCGACCGCAATGGCGTGCGCACGCCGATGCAATGGTCGCCGGACCGCAATGGCGGGTTCTCCCGCGCCGATCCCGCGCGGCTCTACGCCCCCACCATCATGGACCCGGTCTACGGCTACGAGTCGGTCAATGTCGAGGCGCAGTCGCGCAGCCTGTCTTCCTTGCTGAGCGCCACCAAGCGGCTGATTTCGGTTCGCAAATCGACCCTGGCGTTCGGCCGCGGCAGCATGACCTTCATCCGCCCGGTCAATCGGGCGGTGCTCGCCTACGTCCGCAAGCTTGGCGAGGAGGTCATTCTCTGCGTCGCCAACCTGTCACGCTCCGCGCAGGCCACCGAACTCGATCTTTCGGCCTGGAAGGACCGCATTCCCCTGGAAATGCTGGGCCGCACCCGTTTTCCGGCGATCGGCGAACTGCCCTATATGATCACGCTGGCGCCGTATGGCTTCTACTGGTTTCAGCTCCGCGAGCGCGACAAATCGGATCCCGTCGCCCCTTCCATCGTCCCGGAATTCGAAACCCTCGTGGTCCCGCTCGGTGCGACCTGGGTCTCGCTGGCCCGTACCCGCAGCGTGTTCGAACGCGATGTCCTGCCCGGGCATCTGGCGCGGACCCGCTGGTATCCGCAGCGGTCGGCGGAGGCCATTCATCCAACCCTGACCTCGGCGATTCCGTTTTGCGACATTGGCGACAACCGGCCCTGGCTGACCTTCTTTGAAGCGACGGAGCGGGGCGCGACCACGCGCTACGTATTGCCGATGCAGATCGAGTGGATGCGCTTCGATCGCGAGCGCTACAATCCCAACGCACTGGCCGCGGTACGCCAGGGCGCGCGCGAAGGCACGCTGCTGGACGTTGCGACCGACCGGATCTTCATCGCGCTGCTGCTGCGCAACCTGCTGGAAAACCTGACCGTCGAAGAAAGCAATGTTCGTCTTGAATTCCGGCCGACCAGCAAATTCTCCAGCCGCCTGGTCAAGGAGCCCGAGCGCATCCGCGTCGTTGAGACCGAGCCATGCAGCAGCACCGCGGTGGTGGATAATGACTATGTCTTCAGGCTGTACCGGAAGCTTCAGTCCGGCATCAATCCCGCCATCGAGATCGGCCGGTTTCTGACCGACGTCGCAGACTTTGCCAATACACCCGCCATGCTCGGCAGCGTCGAGCTGGTCGAAGGCAATACCAAAAGCGCCATCGCGATCGTGCATGCCTTTGTTGAAAATCAGGGCGACGGCTGGGCCGTGACGTCAGCCTATCTCGACCGCTACGTCGAGGATCAGCGCCTGTTGGCCGCGAGCCAACGCACCGGCGAAAGCGAAGAACAGGCGCCCTATCTGCGCTACATGGCGCAAGCCGGCAGACGCGTCGGCGAAATGCATCTGGCTTTCGCCAGCCCCAGCGAATTGGTCGATTTTATCCCCGAGCCGACCCGGCCCGCGGACGTGCAGCAATGGATCGAAGATACAGCCTCCCTCGCGGACCGCGTGTTCGACGCGCTGGAACAGCAGCGCGGCGCGATCAGGGAGTCCGATCGTCCGCTCGCCGATCAGGCGCTGGCTCAGCGCGGCACCTTGCACGACCGCCTGAAGGCGCTGCTTCCACCTGACATCGACGGCCTCAACATCCGCCATCACGGCAACTTCGATCTCAGCCGGATGCTGATCGTCAAGGACGATATTTTCATTATTGGCTTCGAGGGCGAATCCCGCCGGCCACTCGACGAGCGCCGGCACAAGGCACCTGCGGCGCGCGATGTCGCCGGCCTGATCCGGTCGATCGACTATTCGGCGACGGACGCGCTGGAGCGCGCGCTCAAGCTGGCACCGGATGAACACGGCAGACTTGCCACCGCCCTTGCGGAATGGCGCGATCGCTCGGCCGCAGCATTTCTTGCCGCCTACCGCGAAATCATGACAAATACGCGTCTGTGGCCCGCCGATCCACAGGCCGCCGACCGTATGCTGAATTTCTTTCTGCTTGAAAAAACGCTCACCGAGGTCGAATACGAATTGTCCCACAGGCCTGAATGGCTGCGGGTCCCACTGAACGGAATGCTTCGCCTGTTGTCGCCGCGTCCCAATGAGGCCTCATGACCAAACTTTCTGCGGAGGCCTATGCGATCGTGGAAGGCCGCCACTCGGATCCCTTTCATTATCTCGGCCTTCATAGCGAGGGCGACAAGACCGTGGTGCGCGCGTTCCTGCCGGAGGCCTCGAAGGTCGACGCCATCGACGAGCACGGCGAAGCAGCGGTGCTGGCGCGCATTCACGATGACGGGCTGTTCGCCGGCGCGCTTCCGAACGGCTCCAGGCGCTATCAGTTGCGCGCCCGCTTCGGCGAGACCGTGGTCGATCTCGACGACCCCTACCGTTTTCCGCCTGTTCTGACCGACTTCGACCTCTATCTGCTGGGCGAAGGCACCCATCAGCGGCTTTATGACAAGCTTGGCGCGCATCCGATGACGCTGGACGGCGTCGCTGGGGTGGCGTTCGTCGTGCTCGCCCCCAACGCGCGGCGGGTCAGCGTGGTCGGCGATTTCAATTTCTGGAATGCACGGCGACATCCGATGCGGGTCCGCGGCGTCGGCTATTGGGAATTGTTCGTGCCCCATGCCACGGCAGGCGATCATTACAAATTCGATATTATCGGACCGCAGGGCCAGCATTTGCCGCTGAAGTCCGATCCGTTCGCCTTTGCCGCGGAGATGCGCCCGAACACCGCGTCCATCGTTCTCGACGAGACCAAGCTGCCGCATCCACGCGCCGCCCCCGCCAATGTCAACGCGCTGAGCGCGCCGATGTCGATCTATGAAGTCCATCTCGGCTCGTGGCGCCGCAAGGGCCACAACGAGTGGCTGACCTATCGCGATCTCGCCGAGCAGCTTCCCCGTTATGCCAGGGATCTCGGCTTTACCCATGTGGAGTTTCTGCCGGTCAACGAGCATCCCTTCGACGGCTCATGGGGCTATCAGCCGACCGGCCTGTACGCGCCCACCAGCCGGTTCGGCACGCCGCAGGATTTTTCCGCGCTGGTCGACGCCTGTCATCGCGAAGGTCTCGGCGTGCTGCTGGATTGGGTGCCCGGGCATTTTCCCGACGACCCGCACGGCCTCGGCAATTTCGACGGCACGGCATTTTACGAGCACGCCAATCCGCTGCAGGGCCGTCATCTCGACTGGGGCACGCTGGTCTACAATTATGGCCGTACCGAAATCGTCAATTTCCTGGTGTCGAACGCGCTGTTCTGGCTGGAGCGCTACGGCATCGACGGGCTGCGCGTCGATGCCGTCGCCTCGATGCTCTACCTCGATTACAGCCGCCCCGCCGGGGGCTGGGTCCCCAACAAACATGGCGGCCGGGAAAATCTCGATGCCATCGATTTCCTGCGCCGTTTCAACACCGAAGTGTTCGCGCGCTTTCCGCAGGCCACCACAGCCGCCGAAGAGTCGACCGCATGGCCGCAGGTGTCGCGCCCGGTCGAATTTGGCGGGCTCGGCTTTGGCTACAAATGGAATATGGGCTGGATGCACGACACGCTGAACTACATCAGCAAGGATCCGATCCACCGCAGATTTCATCACGGCGATATCCTGTTCGGCCTGCACTACGCGTTTTCGGAAAACTTCATCCTGCCACTGTCGCATGACGAGGTTGTCCACGGCAAACGCTCGATCCTGGGGCGGATGCCCGGCGACGACTGGCAACGCTTTGCCAATCTGCGCGCCTATTACGCCTTCATGTTCGGACATCCCGGCAAGAAGCTGATGTTCATGGGCTGCGAGTTCGGCCAGGAGCGCGAATGGGATCACGATCGATCGCTCGACTGGCATCTGCTCGACCAGAACAAGCACGCCGGGATCCAGACGCTGATCCGCGACCTGAACGAACTCTATCGCGCGCTGCCGGCGCTGCACGAACTCGATTGCGATCAAGCCGGTTTCGAGTGGGTCGTGACCGACGACGCCGGCGGTAACGTGTTCGCCTGGATCCGCAATGGCAGAGATGCCCGCGCGCGCTGTCTCGTCGTGGTCAATTTCTCGCCGAACGTCTATTACAATTACCGCGTCAAGGCGCCGTTCGCCGGCAAGTGGCGCGAGGTTCTCAATTCGGACTCCGCGCATTACGGCGGCAGCAATGTCGGGAATGTCGGCGAAGTCCATACCCTTGATGGTTTGGTGCCCGAGCTCAATCTCACCATCCCGCCTCTGGCGGCGATATTTCTCGTACCGGAAGGTTGAGCATGCGACTGTCGGCCGGATCGTCCTCACGCCTCGGTGCAAGCTGGGACGGCCGCGGCACCAATTTTTCGCTGTTTTCGGCCAACGCGCAAAAGGTCGAACTCTGCCTGTTCGACAGTCAGGGACGTCGCGAACTCGAACGCATCGAACTGCCCGAACGCACCGAAGATGTCTGGCACGGCTATCTGAACGACGTCTCGCCCGGACAGCTCTACGGCTATCGCGTGCACGGGCCCTATGAACCCGAGCACGGCCACCGTTTCAACGCCAACAAGCTTCTGCTCGATCCCTATGCCAGGCGGCTCGCCGGGCGGCTGGTGTGGAGCGACGCCCATTTCGCCTATCGCACCGGCAGCGCGCGCGAGGACCTCTCGTTCGATCGGCGCGACAATGCCCGTGGCATGCCGAAGGCCGTCGTCGTCGACGAGACCTTCAACTGGGGACGCCGCGAAATGCGGCCCAATATCCCCTGGGAAGACACCATTATCTATGAGGCGCACGTCAAGGGCCTGACCCAGAAACGCGACGACGTGCCGCCCGGACTGCGCGGCACCTATGGCGGCCTGTCTTCGCCTGCGATGATCGAGCATCTCAGGCGTCTCGGCGTCACCACCATCGAGTTGTTGCCGATCCACGGCCTGGTCGATGACCGGACGCTGGTCGAAAAGAAGCTGTCGAATTACTGGGGCTACAATACCCTGTCCTTTTTCGCCCCCGAGCCGCGCTATGCGCAGGACAACCCGCTCGACGCCTTTCGCACCACGGTGGCACGGCTGCACGATGCCGGCATCGAGGTGATGCTCGATGTCGTTTATAATCACACCGCCGAGGGCAACCATATGGGCCCGACGCTGTCGTTCCGTGGCATCGACAATGCCTCCTATTACTGGCTGAAGCCGGGCAATCTGCGATTTTACGACGATTTCACCGGCTGCGGCAGCTCGGTCAATCTGACCCATCCGCGCGTCCTGCAGATGGTGATGGATTCACTGCGCTACTGGGTCGAGGTCTGTCACGTCGATGGCTTCCGGTTCGACCTGGCCACGACACTGGCGCGCGGACCGAACGGCTTCGACCGCAATACCGCATTCCTGACCGCGGTCCGGCAAGATCCGGTGCTGTCGTCGGTGAAGCTGGTGGCCGAACCGTGGGATCTCGGCATGGGCGGTTATCAGGTCGGCGGCTTTCCATCGCAATGGTCGGAGTGGAACGACCGCTATCGCAGCGCCATGCGACGCTACTGGAGCGGCGAAGGCAGCCTGATCGGCGAAGTATCCAGCCGCATGACCGGTTCGTCCGATCTGTTCAACCATGACGGCCGAGTTCCACGGGCCAGCATCAACCACATCACCGTGCATGACGGCTTCACGTTGGCGGATCTGTTCAGCTACAACGCCAAGCATAACGAGGCCAATGGCGAAGACAATCGCGACGGCGCCAACGACAACCACAGCAACAATTGCGGCCATGAAGGCCCGACCGATGATGCCGCCATTTCAGCGCTCCGCCGCCAGCTGCGCAAGAACCAGCTGGCGTGTCTGCTGCTGGCACAGGGCCTGCCGCTGATCCTGGCCGGCGATGAGGTCGGCAACACCCAGAACGGCAACAACAACGCCTATTGCCAGGATAATGAAACCGGCTGGGTCGGCTGGGAGGGCCTCAACCGCGGAGGCGACGACCTCACCGATTTCATCGGCCACATGACCGAGTTGCGCAGGCGGTTTCCGCAAATCCGGGCCCGCCGCTGGCTCGACGGGCGGCGCGCCGACGGAACCTACGGCGTGTTGTGGCTGACGCCGTCAGGCGATGACATGAAGGAGCAAGACTGGAAATTCCCCGAGGGCCGGTTTCTGGCCTATGTGCTGGGGCCGGTCGAGCATGGACAGCCGCCGATCTTCATCGTCTTGAACGCAGCACCCGAAGCGATCGCGTTCAAGCTGCCGAAAATGCCGGAATACAAGAGCTGGCAGCAACTATTGAACACCGCCGACGTTAAGCAAACCGTGGCGAATTTCGCATCGGGAAATGAAGCCAAGGCACCTCCCCGCTCGGTGCTGGCCTTTTCGGGATCGACATGAATGAACGGCATTTCGGCGCAACGCTGACCGCGGACGGCGCATCATTCAGATTGTGGGCGCCAGCGGCAAAACGTGTCGATCTGCTGCTCGACAAACCTCATCCGCTGCGGCGCGGCGAGGACGGCTGGTATTCCGCCGAGATCTCCGGCGCCAGGGCCGGCGCACGCTACACATTCCGGATCGACGACGAGATCGATGTCCCCGATCCGGCCTCGGCGTTTCAGCCTGACGACGTTTGCGGCCCGAGCGAGGTGATCGATCACACGAGCTATCGGTGGCGCGCGGCGGACTGGCGCGGACGTCCATGGCAGGAAACCGTCGTGATCGAAACCCATGTCGGCACTTTCACACCTGATGGTACTTACCGGGCCATGATCGAAAGGCTCGATCATCTGGTAGCGACCGGCATCACCGCGCTGGAATTGCTGCCGCTGGCGGATTTCGCCGGCGCGCGCAATTGGGGCTATGACGGCGTGCTGTGGTATGCGCCCGACAGCGCCTATGGGCGTCCCGACGATCTCAAGACGCTGATCGACGAAGCCCATCTGCGCGGGCTGATGGTGTTTCTCGACGTGGTCTACAATCACTTCGGGCCTGAGGGAAATTACCTCGGCCGCTATGCACCGGGCTTTTTTACGGAGGCGCAGACCCCGTGGGGCAGCGCGATCGATTACCAGGTGCCGCAGGTTCGCGCCTTCGCGATCGAGAATGCGCTGTATTGGCTGCGCGAGTACCGCTTCGACGGGGTGCGGCTCGACGCGGTGCATACCATCGCCGAACTTGGCGAAATCTCGATGCTGCACGATCTCAGCGCCGCGGTGGGTGATCTCGCCGCGGCAACCGGCCGTCATATCCATCTGGTACTCGAGAATGACGACAACCGCGTCAGCGTGCTGGATGCCGAGCAGGATCCGCCGCGCGGCAAATATCGCGCGCAGTGGAACGACGACTATCATCACGCCTGGCACGTATTGCTGACCGGCGAGACCCAGGGCTATTACCGCGACTTTGCGCGCTCGCCGCTGCATGATATCGCGCGGGCGCTGGGCTCCGGCTTTGTCTATCAGGGTGAGGCATCGGCCCATCGCGACGGGCAATTGCGCGGCGAACCCAGCGGCACGCTTGCGCCCACCGCCTTCATCAATTTTCTGCAGAACCACGACCAGATCGGCAACCGCGCCCTCGGCGACCGGCTCGAAGGCACCGCAAGCCCGGAGGCGATCGAGGCCGCGCTGGCGATTACCCTGCTGGCACCGGCGATACCGATGCTGTTCATGGGCGAAGAGTGGGGCTCGAAGGCGCCGTTTCCGTTCTTCTGCGATTTCACCGGCAACCTCGCGCATGCCGTCCGCACCGGCCGGCGCCGGGAATACGCCTGGGCCTATGCCAAATATGGCGATGACGTTCCCGATCCGCTGGCGCCATCGACGTTTCAATCCGCGGTGCTGGATTGGGATTCACGCAACGAAGGCGCGGGACAAAAACGGCTGGCGCTGGTGCGCGAACTGCTCTCGATCCGCGCGCACACCATCGTTCCACGGCTGGCGGGCGTACGCTTCGGCGATGCGCACGCGGCCGACAATAGCCTCTTGACCGCGAGCTGGCACCTGCGCGATGGCACAACCCTCAAGCTGACGGCGAACCTGTCGAATACCGCGATGGCCGACAACCCCGATGAAACGACCGGCTCCCTGATCTGGGGCGACACGGCCGGCGACATCGTGCGACCATGGGCGGTGTTCTGGCGTCTGGACACGCGCTGATGCCGCCGGTCATTCCGATCGCGACCTACCGGCTGCAACTCACCGCCGGTTTCGATTTCGACGCCGCGGCCGCCATTGTTCCCTACCTGAAGGCGCTCGGCGTCACGCATCTCTATGCGTCGCCCTTTATGAAGGCCCGCAAGGGCAGCAGCCACGGCTATGACGTGGTCGATCACACCAGGATCAATCCGGAGCTCGGCGGCGACGCCGGCTTCGAGCGGTTGAGCGAGGCGCTGCGGCACCACGATCTCGGTCTCATTCTTGATTTCGTTCCCAACCATGTCGGCGTGCATTTCGCGGACAATCCCTGGTGGCTTGACGTGCTGGAATGGGGCGAGGCCTCGCCTCATGCCGTATCCTTCGATATTGACTGGGAGCTGCTGCCGTATCGCTCCCGCGGCGGAGTGCTGCTGCCGATCATCGGCTCGTCCTACGGACAGGCGCTCGAAAAGGGCGAGATCGAACTGCGCTACGACGCCGGTGAAGGCAGCTTCTCGGCCTGGTATTTCGAACATCGCCTGCCGATCGCTCCCGAGCGCTACGGCGAGATCCTGCATGCGATCGTCAAGGAAGCCGGCGCGCAGAACAGCGCGCCGGGCCAACACATTCTCGAGCTCGCGTCGCGCTACAAGGGGTTGCGTCATCCCAATCGAAAGGAAGCGCCTGCCTTCAGGCAAGAACTGAAAGGCATCGCGGGGAGCGCCGAAATCATCGCGCGCGGGCTCGCCGCCTATCGGGCCGGTCCGGACCGCGCCGCCCAGACGCTTTCGCTGCACCATCTGCTCGAACGCCAGCACTACAGGCTGGGCCACTGGCGTCTCGCCTCCAGCGACATCAACTACCGGCGCTTCTTCGACGTCAATACGCTGGCCGGAT
>Ga0302314_10020573_pt1 | contig 10908 bp, 10 predicted proteins | sample III_Palsa_N2_3_FD_200533 | JGI IMG/M metagenome (GOLD analysis project Ga0302314, IMG submission 200533) | Peat permafrost microbial communities from Stordalen Mire near Abisko, Sweden - III_Palsa_N2_3 | ecosystem: Environmental > Terrestrial > Soil > Palsa > Peat permafrost | place: Sweden... | reverse complement strand
CAAGGACTCCATCGCACGTGAAGGTACTCAAGGTGCCATCTGTGCCCACCGTTAGCCACTCGTCTCCATTCTTCGCGACCCCTGTGAACGCGGCCATCGTGTTGAAGAATGAACGACTTCCTCTTCAACGACCCGTTGTGGCGGCCTACAGAGGAGCAGGAAGAGAACCTGCGCACGAGCATCTAGGGTCGCTCGCCGGCGACAGAAGAGGCAACGAGATCCGCAGAGATACCTCGGTGTTCCGGTCCTGCGACTTGCTCTCGCGCAATTCCTGTGAGGACGCCGATCAGGATTTGATCATCTTCGATACATCCAGCAAGGACTTCACTCTCTCGGAAGAGAGTCAAACGATGAGGGACCACATCATTCGAATGCACGAAGCGTCTGGGGTGCCCATGATCCGTGCGGATGTAATCTATCGGACGTAGACGCTATGGGGCAGGACATAGATCATCTGGATCCTGCTGTCTCGCCACTGGTCCAACCACCAGAACAGCTTGTTGACCGTCGAGGGTTCGGCGTCGTCTACGGTGAAGCTCTGACACCCCTTGACCGACGTCGGAGGCGTTGTGGCGATGTGGGCCCACACGCGGAAAGAGTCCAGGTAGTTCATCTGCGAGAGGGCCAGGGCCATGGCCGTGACTGCGGGAGGTGGGGGTGGGCCTTTGTACCCTCCCTTGGGGAGAGGAGGAGGGAGGAAGGAGGTCATTCGTGCATACCATTGACACCAGATGGGAGTGGGTTGTGACGATACACCTCCTTCAAGATCTCCATATCACTCGGCCGCGGTCGTTTGCGCGCGTGGGACATCTTTGTTCGGATGAAGAATGCCTGCGTCTACTCGACATCTTCTTCGTCGTCGGACGGTGTGCGGATCGTGTAGGCTGCCAACATGCCCATGCGACGAGCAATGGCTGGCATGTAGGAGGAGCTCCGAATCCCGGCCACGTTTGTTTTCCCCAGACTAGGGAAGATGACGAACGTGCAGTTCAGGTCCGCCTGGCTGAGTTTGAAGCCCGGGAAAGACTGTCGTTCCCAGAGGCCGCTCCACTTCCAGTCGGAGGCGAGCCTCTCGATGTCCAGGTCGACGCCCAGCTTGACGCTGGCGACTCGGTTGACCACGTGGAACCGGGTCACGCGGCAGTGGAGCCAAGGCAGGATCGTGTTGATGTGGTTGCAGAGGATGATCAGTGCGAGGCGGCTGTTGAACTCGCTGCTGGACCCCATGACCATCGTCCGGCCCGCCGCAAAGATGGACACGGTACAGCCCGTCTGTTTCAAGCGGGCCACGCTGGCGGGGAACAGCTGCGGCTCACACCGCCCCTGCGTCAGCATGGCGGGCACGAGCAGGTTGGGGAACGTGCAGGCGAGCGAAGCTTCGCAGACACAGTTCCGGAAGGAAAACAACTGCTCCTCGATCGATTCGGACTGCATTTTGAAGAATGAGCCCCTTTCTATTCTTCGTCGTCGTGGAGGTACTCGGTGGAATTCACCTCGCGCGTCACATTCTCCGGGTCTCGGGCGTCGACGACGAGACAACAGTAGGTGGTGGACCCGTCCGCGGGCAACAGATCGACTCTAGTCTCGCGCAACATGTCCTCGGCGTCGGACTGGTGGCGCCACGACGAGCCCTCCATGTCTTCGTTGTTGCGCGTGATGTAGACCAGCGCCGCCTCGGGCACACCGTCTTTGAGGGCCGACTCCTTCGACGACCGAAGCTGGTGGAGCATGCGAGCGATGTTGTCATTCTTCATTTCCTCGGTGGCGTCGACAAAGTCCTGCATGGCTGTATGAAGAATGAGATGTCTCGCGAGACGTTGCGCCCTCCTGTGTACGATTCTCCTCCTCCCGTCGACTACGCAGCCCTAATCCAGAATGAGCAAACGAGGATCCAGACCATCGAGGAAGAGCTGGGGGAGCTGCGAGGGCTGACATGTGATGATTACTGTTTTTGGTTCTGCGGTCTGGCTCCAGCGCCCCACCGCAGAAGCGATGCGGCCCAACGCTCTCGCCTGGAAGAGGAACGGACGTTGAGGATGAAGCGGTTGAGGACTCTCTTCCAGCAGCAGAGCAAGTCGATGGGGGTATAGACTCCTCATTCTTCATCATGTCGTTCGAGGCCAGGCTGTCGAAAGGCAAAGCCTTCAAGCAGGTGGTGGCGGCGATGAACGGGTTGCTGACGGAGGTGGTGTTCGAGTGCTCGGCCAAGGGGATGACCGTGAACTCGATGGACAGCAACCACGTCTCTCTGGTCCACTTGCTGCTGAAATCCAGTGGGTTCGAACAGTACAGCGCTCCCACACGCAACGTGTCGGTTGGCATCGGCCTCGCGACGCTCCTGTCGGTGCTGCGGTCGTGTGGCGACGACGACGCGCTCACCCTCAAGCACGGCGAGGGAGACACCCTCTCGCTGCTCTTCGAGCCGGAAGGGCAAGCGCGTGTGTCGCTGTTCAAGCTCAACCTACTCAACATCGACTACGATCCAACGGGCATCCCATCCCTGGACTACGACTGTGAGTTCTCCATGCCGTCGGTTGAGTTCCAGCGGATCACACGCGAGCTCCACGCGTTCGGAGAGACGCTGGTGATCCGTGCGGCCAAGACGGGCGTCGAGTTCTCGGTTAAAGGGAGCTCGGGCAGCGGCAGCATCGTGCTGAAGGACCTCGACATCCATCTGAAGAACAAGGTCGTGACGGTGATGGCTCTGCGCTACGTGTGCATGTTCGCCAGAGCCGCTCCGCTGTCCGAGTCGGTGATCATCAAGTTTGGTGCGGACACCCCCATGCAGGTCGAGTACGTGCTGAACGACAAACTGGGGGTTGTGCAGTACCATTTGGCGCCTAAGCTCGATGACGAGATCGAGACTGGAGCAGGAGAAAGGGATGGAGAGGAGGAGTAGGAATGATAGACTCGATCGCCATGGTGAAGTTCTGCTGTCGCACGGTGCCGCAGCTGGTGGCCGAGGTGCCACCGGCCAGGCCAGACATGACTAAGGAAGAGAGCATCGCGAGACGGATGGCGATGACACGGTCGTTGGCCGAGAAGCTGGTCCAGGACAAGCGGTCGCTGGCCAAGATGCCGGTGGGCTTCGACCACAAGCAGGCGGTGGTGGGTAAGGCGCCGCGGGCCTACATCTACGACAACGCCCTCTACCACATTGGGGAGATCGACGAGTCGACGCTGCTGGGCAAGCAGGTGGCGGGGCATCTCCGCCGCGGCGAGATCACGCAGGTGTCGCTGACACACGTGCCGGACAATCCGGAGTTGGGGGTCAAGGCGGCCAACATCGAGCTGTCGCTGTGCACGCTGGAGGGGGCGCGTCCGGGGTCGGGGGTGATCCGTATCTGGGACGACGACGTGGACAAGGTGCCCGCGGACTCCCTCCTGTCGGAGGAGGAGGAGGATCCGGAAGTCGAGAGCTTTGAAAGGGAGCGACTTTGGTATCTAGGCCAGCTGGTAGCCGCTTCTCTGGAACTCGCCACCCAGGCCGTCGTCCCCGAGTTCGAGCACCCCGATCGCCACGTGACCGTCGCCATGAGTTCTTCCTCTGCCGCAGAGCCCTCCGCTCCTCCTCCTTCCATTCCTGCCCCCAAGACCCCTTCAATGGGTGAGCTGCTGGAGGAGAGGATGGAGAAGTTCGAGAAGCACGGGGTGCGCCCCGAGGACGCCAAGGAGGACGACACGTACGAGGTGTACCTGATGCGGGCGTTCGAGAGCTCGCCCAACGTGATCTCGAACGCGCTGCGCGAGCGTTGGATGCGCATGATGGTGTCGCTGGCCAAGGCCCGGATGGACGCCGAGGAACAGGCCCGCAGCATGTCCAGTCTGTCGGAGTCGATCGTCAAGAAACACGGGGTGCGCGCCAACCCTCCGTTCACCGTCGACGAGTGGCGTGAGGCCGAGCGTCAGCGCGACACCCCGCGGCTGGAGAAGATGCGCGATCAGCTGCTGATGGTGCAGGCGTCGGAGGAGAAGGCGGGTGAGCGCGAGGACCTCGAGCGACGCGAGCGGCTGCTGAAGGAGGAGCGTGAGTTGCTCACCCAACGAGCCGCATTCCTCAAAGAGGAAAAGGACCGCGAGGCGATGCACTTGGCGCGGCTGGAGGAGGAGCGCAACGTCCAGCGGCGTGGTGAGTACACCGAGCAGCTGCGTCAGATGCAGCAGCCGAGACGCCCGCCGCCCGTGACGCCGCAGCAGCTGGCGCGCGACGCGCAGGCGTACCGAGAGGGGGCGTTCCACAAGCCGGACGCGCCTGCTCCCGACGACCCCGTGGCGATGGCGCAGCAGCGCAAGAACCAGCGGAGCCTGCGCGACACACAGCGTGTGTTGTACAACGCGCTCAGGGACGACGACATGGAGTCACTGCGGGGGTTCAGCGCCGACGAGATCAAGGAGCTGAAGCGGCGCTTTGCGATGGAGGGCGAGATGCAGGAGGTGCGCAGCACAGCCGACTACCTGCAGATGAAGCAGATGGCCCCCGACGCTATGAAGCCCGAGGCCGGCATGGCGTTCCGTGCGCCGTACATCTCGGGGATGATGGTGTCGGCGAGCCGCGAGTCTGTGGAGCAGTACTACAGGGCGCAGGGGAGGCCGGAGATGGCCGCTCGGCTGGACAACGACTTTAACCGCAATCTGGACAAGGCGGCGGCGCCGGTGCTCTATGGAGAGAGGCAGCTGGGGCTCAACGACCCCATGCAGGTGGGCCAGTTCCTGCGCTCAACTCACACGCTCATCGACTGTGTACGCGATAGGCAGCGGGGAATGGTCGACATGGGCAACCACGGGTTCCGACGCCCGGGGCCGTCGGGCGGAGCGGTGGTCAACGGCTGGCGCAACGCCAACTCCTCGCTGCAGAGGGGGCTCGCCATCTCGGGGACGCTTTCGTCGTCCCGAATGGACTCTCGATGGTAGAGGAAGGGGAGGAGGAAACTCGCTGCGGAGGTACACGCACGTGCCGATAAAGGTGATCCATGGCAGCAACACTTGGTCCTCACTCTTCATCTTGACGGCTGAAAAATGTCGACGGTGTACGGCCGCTGGGCGCAGACGCAGACGGCTGCTCCCGCTCGAGCGGTTGGTCGGCAACAGCAACAGCAGCAGCAGGTGGTGGAGTCCAAGAATGAGGAGTCGTTGACCATCTTCACACAGGGCATCCCGTTGACGAGAGACATCACCACTACCACTCCGGTGGGAGGGTCTCCGGGTTCCCCCCAGGGGAACGTGGTGATTGAGTCGGGCCCTCCGATGACGGAGGAGGGCCCCGCGAGATACAGCCAGCTGGGGGCGTGGGGCAACCACGCGTTCGAGGGCGGGCCGCGCAAGTGCCCCGAACCCCCCGAGCACACCATCGACTTCGACACCGACATGAACCCGCACGGCAAGTGGTACATCTACGCCGCCGACTTGGCCGACCCATTCCCGGCGCGCAACAGCAAGACGTTGGCGGTGGAGAAGGACGAGCCGCCGACGTGGGGGTTGCTGCTGCCCGTGGACCGCGAGGTGCCGGAGGGCGCGGTGGTGGAGGAGGTGACGGTGGCGGGAGAGACGCTGAGCCTGCTGCAGCTGAACCCGAAGAAGTCGGACAAGGACACGTGGGTGAACAGGCTGGACAAGGACTGTGCGCGCTGGGACTGCGTGTTCCCGTTCACCGAGATCTCGTCGGTGTTCCGGCCGTGCGAGGTGTGCGACATGGACCTGCACTTTGCGCTGAACAACACCACCCCAGGGTTCATGGCGGCCATCCAGTCCAGGTTCGAGGTGGAGCTGACGAGCCCGCCCACCGCCACGCTACTGGCCGTGGCCAACCGCATCGTGCCGCTCAGCATGCACATCGTGTCCGAGAGCGGCCAGTTGCCGGTAGACTGCGACGTGCAGCTGTGCTCGTTCGTGGCGGAATCCACGGGGCGCCGGCGTCGCCGCCAGTGGTTCAACACCGGCGTCGTCAACCCGAGCCCGAACCCCACGCCGGGGCTGCTGCGCTTGGCCCACGTGGTGCGTGGCGGGCAGGCCATCAACACCAAGGGCGACGAGGTGCGGTTCCAGTGCTCGCCGGAGGTGGTGCGACCGGAGTTCATGAGGTGGGCGAGGACCAACTTTGACGCCGTGCTGGCGCTGCTGGACGCGCCACCCACCTTCCAGCTGAGCAAGACCACGCGGCGGTTCATCAAGGGCATGACGCCAAGCCAGGAGCACCCGGACAACGTGCTGCAATTCATGTGCCTCAACGAGTGGTCGAGGCTGGTGGCCCAGAGCGTGCTCCGCAAGGCCGAGGGCGTGAAGCCGTGCTCGGTGGACCTGATGAAGGAGTCGGACGAGTACCGATTCGAGGTGGACGCCGGAGTCATGAAGCAACTGGTGGACGAGAAGCGCGCGGCGGTCAACGCGGAGAGGAACGTGATGGACCTGAAGAACGGGGTCACGCTGTGGTTGCGATCTATTCACGCCACCAACCCCAAACCCATGACGGACAACCCCACGACCGCGTACCAGTGTGTGGTGCGGGTGCGTTACTGCGTCCTCTCGTAGAAGACCGCCTTGCCCCCACTCACCACCTTGTAGGCCAGAATGACGTCTCCCACCTGGATGGTGCGGCGCTTGTCGAGCTCCACGGAAGGCCCGATGGCGGCTAGGAGGCGTCGGAGCAGGTCCCGGGCCTTGAGGCGCACGGCGGGCACGGTGGCGGAGGACGCGCGCTTGACTCCGGCGCGGAGGGCCAGGCGCTTGACGTCGTTGTCGACGATCAGCTTCGTCCCGGTCCTGGCCTTGCGGTGCTTCTCGGCCTTGGGCTTGGCTCCCTTCCCCCCCTTGCCCTTACCCTTCTTCGCTACTACGGTAGTGGTTGAAGACATGATGAAGAATGACCACGTCACTTTTCATCCGTTCTTCGTCACCATGGCGCGCACTAAACGAGACAAGGCCCCCAAGGCCGGGGAACACAAGGAGAAGCTGGCCGCCAAGAAGTCCAAGAAGTCCAAGGTCGCGGATGGGGGTGGCGGAGCGGAGGTGGTCGTGAAGCCCCGGCGCCACCGACCCTGCGTGGTCGCGCTCCGCCGCATCAAGCAGTCGGCCAAGAGCACCGACACGTGCATCCAGCGGTCTCCGTTCGTGCGCCTGGTGAAGGAGCAGGCGGCGCTCAAGGGTGTGTTCGTGTCGACGGACCCCGCCAAGATCCGCATCCAGCGCGACGCCGCGGACCTGATGCAGCGGCTCGTGGAGAGCGACCTGACGACGTGGATTGGCGGCGGATACGCGCTGACGCAGCACCGCGAGAAGGACATGCTGACGGCCGCGGACCTGGCCATGTACGAAGAGCTGCAGAGCGGCGAGCCGCTGCAGCTGGCGCACGAGATCCGCGACCAGCTGTGCCACGCCAAGGCCGTGCTGCTCAAGTGCGAGGTGCGCTCACAGAAGGCGGCCAAGAGCGGAGACAAGGAGAACGTGGTCTAATCGGGGATGTCCGCATCCTCGTCATCATTGAATAAACGTTCGTAAGCCGCGTTGAAGAACAGCGAGAACGCCCTCCGTCTGAGCTGCTCATCTCTGCGACCCACCTGTTTCTGCACGTCTTCGCCGGCCAGCCCAAAGGTGTTCCACGCGTGGGAGACATTGCTCATGGCGTTCATGAACGCACGCATCCAGGGTTCACACCATGGTCGTTTCTCGGGAGCCACCAGCCCCGCCAGCAAGCGGCGGACGGGGGTGTTGCCTCCCGGGATGGCGACGGCCTCGCGACCCCCAAAGGGCTCGGTGTCGACCGTGGCGTCCAGCCCCTGGAACAGTTGCCGACACGCGTTGAACCAGGCGCCGCGGGTGGCGAGCGAGGTCCACATCAACGGCATGCTGCGGAACACGAGCCACACACCGTACAGGCCGTTGTGCAGCTGGTAGTGGCGGCGCAGCTGCCGGACAGACACCTGGCTGTGCCACTTGCCGCCGTCCACGTACTGCACGCAACAGGGGCACTCCACCCTGCCGTTGCAGCGGTCGCGGAAGTGCTCGGCGACGGCCGTCGAGACGCTGATGGTGCCGTCCTGGTCCTGGTCCGACCGCGGACGAACGACGATGGGCTCGGTGCAGCCCGACGTGGGGCAGGCCAGCTCGAAGGCCGCGCCGCGGACCCCCGTCGAGTAGTCCTTCTCGTAGGCCAAGCCGTTGGTGCACAGGGCCCAGGCCTTGTCGGTGGTATGCCCCTTTGCGTCGCAGGAGCAGGGGATATTGACAGGTAGGACGGCGACGAGCTTGCCCGTCTCCAAGGTGGCCGCGGTGGCCGCGTGTAGTTGTCGCAGCCAGGTCATCTCCGGCGACCACACCACGGTCATGACCGCGTCCGTCTGTCTACAGTGTGGGCACTTGGGGCCGGTGACCTCCGGCAGCAGATTGGCTCGGCTGGGCAGTTGGCCGAGGTCGATGTCTAAGCGGGCGCGCATGACGAACCCGGCGACGTCGGGCCCCTTACAGTGAACCTGTGTGGCATTGGCGTAGCAGGTGAAGCAGAGCAAGGCGCCGCAGCACGCGCTGCGGAGCAGCACACAGGAGGATGGGAGCTCCAGGCACAACGAGCATAAACAACCGACATCCCTGAACACGTTGCCATCGCCGCCGAAGTAACCCTTGGCCTGTTCCACCCACGGTGGGTCTTCCACAACCACCACCTTGCGCGGCGACGGGGCGGGCGAGGAAGGGCGTCGTCGCTTCGGCTCGGCGGACGACAGCTTGACCTTCTCTCGTGGAGGAGGTGGGGAGGGAGACGACGACGAAGATGGGGAGGCAAAGAGGGATGTCATGGCTGGATGGATTGTGGGGGTCCTCGGGCCCTTCGGGGCCCCGGGACCCCCGAAAGGGAGAAGGGCTTCGACTCGGGCCCGAAGGCGTTGGCGCCGGCCCCTTTCGGTTGTGCGACCCCCTGGCCGGCCCGGCCCGGCCCGGAGCGAGCCCAGTCCAAGCCCCGAGTCCAAAGGGGTCGCCACCGCTGCTCCAGACCCCCACCCGTGACCCCTGCGCCCCACAAGTCATCCGCCTTCCTCCCCTAGCTCCTGATGTCGTCCCCTAGTCCCACCTACACCCCCATGTTCTCCGCTCCCTCCTCCTACCACCCCTCACCCCCCACCTTCAAACCACCTCCCTCTACGTTCTCGCCCACCATGGGCACCATCGACATCCTCACGGCGTTCCCCACCTACCACAGCCTGCCTACGATCGTCTCTCCCAACATGTCCCGTCTACGCGCAGACCTGGCCGACTGGATGAAGGCCCGCAACCTCACCAACCACAGCGTCGCCTACGACATGTTCAGAGCCTCTCGGGTGCCTCTGCAACTGGTCACGCCCACCGACATGAACCAAAACGGCATCAAGGACCTCCCTAGTGGCTATCTGGCGTTCCGGGCCGCGCGCCCTCCCTCGTCGTCGCCTCCGCAGACCTGGAAATCGTGGGACCGCGACACCATGCTGCGCAACTGGACGGCCTGGGAGCAGGTGCCCGAGCGGTCGGAGGACTCGCCGGCGGCCCTGGACACCCTGCGGGAGAAGGTGGCGCTCTTCAAGGCGACGAAGAACCACCCCGACATGTCGTCCGCCTACACCGCCTACCGCAAGGCCTGGTTCGACGTCAACCAACCCGCTCGTCCTCCTACCACCCCATCCATGCTGGAGTCCAACCTGGACGCCACCATCAGGACGCAGGGGCGGCTGTTCCAAGAGAAGCTCGACAAGTACCACGCGGAGTCGCTCAAGAAGGTGGAGGCCTTCGCCCTGGCATGGGCGGGCAGGTCCAAGGAGATCACGACCCGGCTCTCCACCCTCGAGGTCCACACCCAGCAACAGCTCAGTCGCCTGACGGACGTCAAGGCCGCGGCCGAGTCCACCTCCGCCAACGTCAAGGACGCCGTCGCGGCGCTGCAGGGGAGCTTCGTGGGCAGGCTGGAAGAGGTCGTACGTCTACTCCAGCCCCCCCTCTTACTACCCCCTCCGGAGGGGTTCGTTCCTCCTCCTTCACCGATGGTGGACCTGTTGCAACGACTGACAGAGCTCGTTGACAGCCAGTCGTCGCCTCGCGCCCTCGTGGACATGAACACCGCCATCCACGCCTTGGAGGACAGCCTGCCTTCCTCCGGTTGGATGCTGCGCATCGAGAGTCTACTGTCGGGCCTCCAACCTCAACAGCGCGTAGACCAGCTGCTGGAGACGGAGCGTCGCTACCAGGCGCTCACCGCGGACTCCGTGGTCGTCGTTCCATCAGAGCGCTTCGCGGAACTAGAGGAGCTCGAGAGCCGCTACAAGCACTCACGGCAGATGCTCCACGACGACGAGGCCACGGAACCCGAGGAAGAGCCACAGCCTCCTGCGCCTCTCATGGACACGGTGGCGGACCAGGTGTTCCGCAACACGCCGGACGCCACCGCGGCCATCCGCTGGCTGCAGCACACCCCTCGTCGTATCCCCTACGTGCAGTGCATCCCACACAAACTGGGCTTCACGGAGGGCCGCTGCTCCGCCGAGTGTGCCCACGCGTTCTACTCGGTGTCGCCCGTGCCCCACTACCTGGTGGTGGCTCTGGACAACGCCCTGCGTAGGCCAGGGACTCTGGTGACCACCAGGAAGCGCAAGGAGCTGGCCGAGTTGATGGTCGGGGTCGAAAGCACCAAACGTGCGGCGGCCGTGGAAAAGAAGAGGAGGGGCTGAGATCTAGTTGCTACATAGACAGCAACGACCAGTTTCCTCACTTCTCAATCGCCATGGGTCTGACTGCCTACGCCAAAGTTCGCGAGTGGCTCGTGCACAACTTTCACCCGGAGGCGGTGCGGTTGCCGCAGAACGCGCGGCCCGGGCCGCCGGCAGAGGTGTGCATCCGCGTCGATCTAACGCAGAAGCTGCGGCGCACCCCGCGCTCGTTGACCGGCGACGATCTCGC
>Ga0302314_10020570_pt1 | contig 10908 bp, 12 predicted proteins | sample III_Palsa_N2_3_FD_200533 | JGI IMG/M metagenome (GOLD analysis project Ga0302314, IMG submission 200533) | Peat permafrost microbial communities from Stordalen Mire near Abisko, Sweden - III_Palsa_N2_3 | ecosystem: Environmental > Terrestrial > Soil > Palsa > Peat permafrost | place: Sweden... | reverse complement strand
TTCCAAAAGTGTTCGGGTCTCGGACATCGCGGCGACTATCCCCACAAAGCGGCTGCGCTGCTGTCCCACGTCGATGAGTGCCTCGCCGTAGGCACGGGTGTCGTGGCCCGCGTGCAGCACGCGCGCGTCGCAGTCGACTTCGATCGCATGCCGCAGGCGATGCCACTGCCACCAGAGCAGGAAATTCCAAGGCATCAGGATCAACGCGATCAATGCAATCGTGAGCATGAGCGGATCGCGCGCCCGCAGATGGGACGCTTCATGGGCGAGAATGAGTTGTTGTTGCGCGGCGGCTCTGCCGAGCACCCATCGCGGTATGGCAATCGTCGGACGGATGAGACCCACCACCGCCGGGCCTAAGTCGGACGTGATTCCGACGCAGTGCGCGCCCAGCAGCTGCATCGGCCAGCGGCGGCGTCGCCAGAAAATATGCGCAGCGCTGATCGCGATGGCCACGATCATCGATGCCGACAGCAACAGCCACACCCTCACGATCAAGGTGTTCCATCGCCTGGCGGCGACATAGGCCGACTCCGTCGAATCGGTCGAGCTGAGTGCCGGCAACTTCAGCGGCGCGACATGCTGAATGTTCGCCCAGGATGTCGCCAGAGGCATGCGCTGCTGCGGCGACGTCAGTGCCGGCAATGCGAAGTGCGCCATCAGGACGGTGCAGGTCATCGCCGCCATCCAAGCCCACCGGGTCTGCAATCTTCGTTGCCGGAGCGCCTGCTCGGTGAGCCACCCCACTGCGCAGAGCACGGCCGAGACGATGAGCACGTAGAGTACCCATTCGAGCATCGGACTATTCTTTATCGCCTTGCGATAGAAGTTTACGCATACGCCGGATCTGCGCCGGCGTGAGCTTCTGGTCGGACACAAGCTGCGTGAGCAGCAGCTCGGACGAGCCGCGGAACAGTTTTGCCATCAGATGCCGCAACGCGCTCTGCCGCGCGGCAGTCTCGGGTACGGCGGCGTAGAAGCGGTGCTGTCGGCCTTCCTCTTCGTGCCCCGCGAAACCCTTCGACTCGAGGATCCGAAGCATGGTTTGCACCGTGGTATGAGCGAGCCGGTTTTTGAGCGCTGCCCGTACTTCGGCCACCGAGGAAGGGCCGCGTTCCCAGAGCACCCGCATGATATCGGCCTCGCGATCTGTCAGTTGGTCGCCCATGGCACCTATCTACGAAATGTTTAGGAGATAGTACGCCGGCCGATGGCGCTGTCAACTAAATCCTTAGGAGATAACCGGGGTTGTTGGTTGCCTGCCAGGCCCAACACCGAGGGCGGCAATGCTGCGATTACAAAACTCAACGGAGCCATCCCCCAACCCACGGTCAACGCATGCGTCGGGCGCCCTTGAGGGGCACGAGATCGTGCAAAGGGAAATCGCTCCAGTGGGGGGTGGGGCCGGCGAAGCTTTACGGACTGGCGATTCGGATTTGCGCCCTCTGCATGGGTCCCCAGGGTCGCGCTCGGGCTGCATGCCCCGTGTCCTGCAGCAGCAGTCTTTTCTTCTGCTATAAGAGAGCGCTCGGCGCGGCGATGCGTCAAAGCGCCCAATCTGCCGCAATCTTCTATTTATAGTGCGCACCGACAGCAGCCACGCGGGAGCGAGACGCGACCCGCTGACCGCTGTTTAAAAACCCATAAAAATCAGATAACTATGATCGAAAAAGGCGTAGTGGTTGCCTCCCCCGGCGGCCCCTGGTATAAAGCGCGGCTGCTTTTTCTTTCCAGCATTCAGGTGTGATCATGTCGCGAGTCTGCCAAGTTACGGGCAAGGGCCCCAAAACCGGTAACACGGTATCCCACGCGAACAACCGCAAGCGCCGGCGCTTTCTGCCGAACTTGCATACCCAGCGGTTCTGGCTGGAGACGGAAAGGCGTTTCGTCAGTTTGCGAGTGTCCACCCGCGGCCTGCGCACCATCGAGAAGCGCGGCATCGAAGTGGTCGTGGCCGATCTTCGTGCCAAGGGCATGAAGGTCTAAGGTCTAAAGGAGCATCCTCCCATGCGCGACAAGATCAAGCTGGTCTCCACTGCGGGCACCGGTCATTACTACACCACCACCAAGAATAAGCGTCTGCATCCTGACAAGATGGAGACCAAGAAATTCGATCCCGTCGTGCGCAAGCACGTCGCGTACAAAGAATCGAAGATCAAGTAGCTCCTGCCCGAGCTACCTGAAGTAGAAACCACCCGGCGGGGCGTTGCTCCCGCCCTCGTCGGCAAACGCGTCGCGGCTTTGCGCGTGCGCGACCGGCGGTTGCGCTGGCCAATCGACTCGAAGATCGAGAGCGCCATTCGCGGCCAGCGCGTGCGCCGGGTCGATCGCCGGGCTAAATATCTATTGATCGGCTCCGATGCGGGAACGCTCATCGTGCATCTGGGCATGTCGGGGAGCCTGCGCATCGTCGCGCCCGATGTACCGCCGCGGCCGCACGACCACTGGGACCTGGTGATCGAATCGGGCAAGGTGCTGCGGTTTCACGATCCGCGCCGGTTCGGAAGCCTGCACTGGACGGCAGATGACCCGGACGAACATCCGCTGCTCGCGAAGCTCGGCCCCGAGCCGCTGTCCGCCGACTTCGACACCGAGTATTTGTTCCGGGCTACCCGCAAACGCTCGGTTGCCATCAAGCATCTCATCATGAACTCCCACGTGGTGGTGGGCGTCGGCAACATTTACGCCAACGAGGCGCTGTTCCGCGCGGGGATCTCCCCGCGCCGCGCCGCCGGCCGGCTCACGCGTGCGCAGGCGCAAGCGCTCGTGGACGCGATCAAGAGCGTGCTCGAGGAGGCCATCGAGATCGGCGGGACCACCTTGCGCGACTACGTCAACGCGGAGGGGACGCCGGGATATTTCAAGCAGAAGCTATTCGTGTACGAGCGGGCGAAGCAGCCGTGCCGGGTGTGCAAGACGCCGATCAAACAAGTCGCGCAGGGCCAGCGCTCGACGTATTGGTGCGCGACATGCCAGCGATGAGCGGGCCGCGTCGCTAGTAAACGAGCCCCGCGCCCGCGCCCCTCGGATCCGAAGCCGCGTCGACCTTGCCGCTGGCGAAATCCCAGGTGATCACTTGCATGTTGCCCCACCGACGGCCGGGGTCCTCGAGCTTGTGGCCCATGCTCTGCAGGCGCGCAATCTCGGCGTCGGTAAATGCGCCTGTTTCGTACTCGATGACGTCGGGAAGATATTGATGGTGATAGCGCGGATCCGACACGATCTTGTCCGCGCTCATGCCGTCGAGGTAGTTCAGCGTGCCGAGGATCACCATGCTGATGATATAGCTGCCGCCGGGCGAGCCGATGATCATGAGCCCGTGGGGCGTCTCGATGAAGCTCGGGGTCATGCTCGAGAGCGGCCGCTTGTTCGGAGCGATGGCGTTCTCGGCATTGCCTACCAAACCGAAAGTGTTCGGTGTTCCCGGCTTAATGGAGAAGTCATCCATTTCGTCGTTGAGAATCACCCCGGTCTTCGGGGCCATGTCGCCCGAGCCGAAGAACAAATTGATGGTGATCGTGGCCGCGACGCGATTGCCTTGCGCGTCGAGCACGGAAAAATGCGTGGTGTTCTGCCCCACGGGGGCGGTCTCTATGCCGGGCAAAAAGTCGCTCGGCATGGCCTTATCGGGGCGGATGCTGGCGCGCTGGCCGGCGGCATAGTCTTTGCTGGTGAGTTGAGCGATCGGCATGCTGACGAAATCGGGATCGCCCAGGTACACAGCGCGATCTCGATAGGCGCGCTGCATCGCCTCGACCACGAGATGCTTGCGCGTCGCCGAATCGGCCGATTTGAGATCGTACGCCGACAGGATATCGAGCGCGTCGAGCAACGCCACACCGCCTGACGAGGGCGGCGCGGCGGACACGATCCGCGCGCCGTGATACTCGCCGATCAACGGCTTGCGCTCGACCACTCGATAGGCGGCGAGATCCTGCAGCGTCCATATTCCGCCGCCGGCGCGCACGCCGTCCACGAGGTCGTGCGCGACGCGTCCCGTATAGAATCCCGCGGCCCCTTGCTTGGCGATGGCCTCGATCGTGTTGGCGAGGTCGGGTTGCTTGATCACGGTTCCGACGGGCGGCACTTCGCCGCTCGCCGTCAAGAACACGCGCGCAGCATCGGGCGAGTGCTGCAGAGCCGAGCGCTTGAACTCGATCGCGCCGTGGAGCTTCTCGTAGAGCGGAAAGCCTTCGCGGGCCAGGCGAATCGCGGGGGCGAGACTCACCGTCAGGGGCAACTTGCCGTAGCGTCGCGCGAGATATTCGAAGGCGGCGGGCTCGCCGGGAATCGCCGCGGCCAGCGGGCCCGCGGTCGATGCGTGCTCGATGGGATTGCCTTGAGCGTCGAGATACATGTCGCGGCTCGCGGCGCCAGGCGCCTTCTCACGGGCATCGACCATGGTATCGAGGCCATCCGCAGAGCGGTGCAGGAGAAAGAAACCGCCGCCGCCGATGCCGGAACTCGTGGGCTCGACCACGGCGAGTGCGGCGGCGACCGCGATGGCGGCATCGAATGCATTGCCGCCGCGGGCGAGCATCTGCTGACCGGCTTCGCTCGCGAGCGGATGAGCGCTCGCGATGGCGCCCTTGTGCGGGACCGCCGCGGCCTCGGCGGCGCGCGGCCCCGCCTGGATCATCGGCTGGGAATGCGGCGGAACGGCGGGTGCTTGGTCCGCGTACGCGGGCACGCCGCCGATGGACAGGGCCAGCCCGATGGCAGCGAAGACTGTCCGCGGCGCGGGCCGAGCCGCGGCGCTATGAGCGCGCGATGTCCTCAAGCTTGACGGTGCCGTTTCAGCTCGACTTCCACCAGGGGATGGACGAACTCGGATACGTTTCCGCCGAGTACGGCGATTTCACGCACCAGTGTCGAGGAAATGAAGGTGTATTGCTCTTGCGGTGTCATGAAGACTGATTCGATTTCCGGGGAAAGATGGCGGCTCATGTTAGCCAATTGAAACTCGAATTCGAAGTCCGACACCGCCCGCAGGCCGCGCACGATGACCGACAGGCCGTTCTGTCGCGCGAAGTCGACGGTGAGGCCGACGTAGCCCCGCACCTCGACGTTGTGCACATCCGCGAGTACGCGGCGCGCCATCTCGACCCGTTGTTCCAGGCTGAACATGGGTGCCTTGTTGGGATTCGCGGCGATCGCGACCACCACTTTGTCGAAAATGCTCGCCGCACGGCGCACGAGATCGTGGTGACCGTTGGTGATGGGATCGAAGGTCCCCGGATATACAGCGGTCCTTTTATTCATTGTCCCAACCGCGGCCTGACGCGCGCCAAATGATACCCCACCTCGCCCGCCGACTTCGATTTAACCAAATCCCATCCCGCCGGCAGGAGCGGTGCGCCGGATTGGCGCTGCGCTTCCAGGTACACCCAGCCGCCGGACTTAGCCCAGCCGCCGGCCTCGATGAGCGCGACCGGTTCGGCCAAGGCGCTCTGTGCGAAGGGCGGATCGAGAAAGATCACATCGAAGGGCTCGCCCGGCTGCCCGAGAAAGCGCGCCGCGGTCGTTTGCAGCACCCGGGAGCGCGCCGTACCTTCCAGGTGCTCGAGTTCCTCGCGCAGCGACTGCACAACCGGGGTCGCTTCATCGACGAACACCACCTCACGAGCGCCTCGCGACAAGGCCTCGATTCCGAGCGCTCCTGAACCTGCGAACAGATCCAGGCAGCGGGTGCCGGCCAGGGAGAATTGCAGCCAGTTGAACAAGGTCTCGCGGACGCGATCGGGCGTCGGCCGGAGCCCCGCCGAGTCGGGAAAATGGACTCGCCGGCCGCGCCATCCCCCGCCGATGATGCGCAAGGAGTTGCGCTTGCCGGGCGCCGGCTTCTGGGACTTGGGAGCGGTCACAGCGCTCATGATATCGCACGCGGCGCCCGAGGACCCGCCGCGTCGTGCGCCGCCGCGTCGTGCGCCGCCGCGCCGAGCACTGCCGCGCCAGGTCCGTCTGCTAAGCTTTGCGTTATGACGAACGAAGCCGACAAGCCCGGCGTGCGCGGCTTTTTCAAGCGCTTGCGCGCGAAGATCAACGTCGGACCGGCGTGGCTCACCACCGACATCAAAGAGCTGATTCCGGGCCGCAAGATCGATGCCGAGATCCTCGACGAGCTCGAGACGCGGCTCATCACCGCGGATGTGGGGACAGAGGCAACCGGGAGGATTCTCGATGACCTGCGCAGGCAGGTTGCCCGCAAGGAGCTCGGCGATGTCGACGCCCTGCTCGCCGCGCTACGCAAAGCGATGGTGGACATCCTCGCGCCGGTCGAGCGTCCGCTCGTCATCGACCCGGCCATCAAGCCTTACGTCATTCTGGTCGTGGGGATCAACGGTGCCGGCAAGACCACCACCATCGGCAAGCTCGCCCACCGTCTGCTCGCCGAGGGCCGCAGCGTCATGCTCGCGGCGGGCGACACGTTCCGGGCCGCGGCGCGCGAGCAGCTGACGATCTGGGCGGAGCGCAATGGCGTGCCGATCATCGCGCAACGATCGGGCGCGGAGCCGGCGGCGGTCATATTCGACGGTTTACAAGCTGCGCGGGCACGGAACATCGACGTGCTGATCGCCGATACGGCCGGACGGCTGCACACCCAGACGCACTTGATGGACGAGCTCAAGAAGGTCAAGCGCGTGCTCGCGCGCCAGGACCCGGGCGCGCCGCACGAAGTGCTGCTGATTCTCGATGGCACCATCGGCCAGAATGCGGTCGCGCAGGCGGCGGAGTTCCACAAGGGGCTCGGGGTGACGGGGCTTGTCGTCACCAAGCTCGACGGTACGGCCAAGGGCGGCGTCGTGCTTGCCATCGCGCAACGGCTGGGCATTCCCATCCGCTTCGTCGGCGTGGGCGAGGATACCGAGGACTTCGGCGTTTTCAACGCCTCCGAGTTCGTGTCCGCGCTTCTGAAAACCGCGGACGAAGGCGCGTCGTGATCCACTTCGATCAGGTGTACAAGCGCTACCCCAACGGCCGTGAGGCGCTCTCGGGGTTGTCGTTCCGCATCGAGCCGGGCGAGCTGGTATTTCTCACCGGTCATTCCGGCGCGGGCAAGAGCAGCATCCTGAAGCTGATTGCGCTCATCGAGCGCCCGACGCGCGGTCAGTTGTTCATCAATCACCAGAACACCGCGGCCATCAAGGCACGCAGCACCCCGCAGTTCCGCAGAAGCCTGGGCGTCGTGTTTCAGGATCACAAGCTGCTGCTCGATCGCCCGGTCGCCGACAATGTCGCGTTGCCGCTGATTGTCGCGGGAGTGCCGAGGCGCGAGATCGACAAGCGCATGCGTGCGGCGCTCGATCAGGTAGGACTCCTCGGTAAGGAGCGCAACCGTCCGCTCGAGCTGTCGACCGGCGAGCAACAGCGCGTCGGCATCGCCCGCGCGATCATCGGCAAGCCGCCGCTCCTCATCGCCGATGAGCCCACCGGCAATCTCGATCCGGACTTAGCGCTCGAGATCATGCAGCTCTTCAAGCGCTTCAACGACGTCGGCGTGACGGTGGTCATCGCCAGTCACGACGTGCACCTCATCGACCGCTTGGGCGCCCGGCGCATCGTGCTGGAGGATGGACGCGTGGTGGGGGCCGACGCGCCGCATCCCGGAGCTGCACCGAGCGCGGCGGCGAGCTGATGCCGATCGCGCTCAACACCTGGCTCGCCCGCCACGCCCAGACCTTGATGGGATCGCTCGGGCGCATCGTGCAGCACCCGATCGCGACCGCCATGACCATGGCGGTCATCGCGCTCGCGTTGGCGCTGCCGCTCTTCTTCAATGTGCTGCTCGAGAACACGCGCGCCGCGACGGCTGACTGGAATCAGGCATTCGAGCTGTCGGTGTATCTCGCCAAGAAGGCCGGAGCCGAGCGCGCCGAAGCGCTCGCCAAGCAATTGCGGACTCGGCCCGACGTTGCCCGAGTCCGCGTGATCACCGCTGAACAAGCGCTCGTCGAGTTTCGCGAATCCTCAGGCTTCGGCAAGGCACTCGAGCTACTCGACACCAACCCGCTGCCGAACGCGCTCGTCGTGACGCCGTCGCTCGCCGCGAGCACGGCGGATGGCACGCAGGCGCTCAAAGTGCACATCGCATCGCTCGCGGATGTCGAGACGGTCGAGCTCGATACCGAGTGGGTGCAGCGGCTGAATGCACTCCTGGACCTCGTGCGGCGGGTGATCTGGCTGACCGGCGGGCTGCTCGCCCTCTCGGTCGTGCTGGTGGTGGGCAACACCATTCGCCTCGACATCCTGAACCGCCGCGCCGAGATCGAGGTCATGAAGCTGGTCGGCGCGACCGACAGCTTCGCGCGGCGGCCTTTTCTCTACGGCGGCATCTGGTATGGGCTGGGGGGTGGAATCGGTGCGGTGCTGGTCGTCGCGGTGGCGACCGCGCTCCTGGCAAAGCCAATCCAACGGCTCATCGGACTCTATGGCAGCCAGTTTCAACTGCGGGGCTTGAGATTCGGGCCGGCCGTACTCATCTTAGGGTTATCGATGGCCCTCGGATGGATGGGCTCCTGGATTGCTGCGACGCGACACATTCGCGCGGTAGAGCCCTAAGTCCTCCCTAAGTCCTTATAGGGCTTGGACTTTATGCCTCAGAACTTTACCGTAGTTGCGCACTCTAACACTTAGCACTCTCAGTCTGGGAGTGCTACACGAGGAGTGATACCATTGAGTCGAGAAATGATTGGAGGCCGCATGAGTTCTGCCCTGATCGCTAAGCAAACCGGGTTGGTGTTCGCAGGTCCCGTCGGGAGCCTGGACGCCTATATCGATCGCGTCTCGCAAATCGCCGTGCTGTCCAAGGAGGACGAGGTGGCGTTGGCGACGCGGTTTCGTTCGGAAGGTGACCTGGAGGCCGCACGCAACTTGGTGCTTTCGCACCTGCGCTTCGTCGTGCACATCGCCCGCGGGTACCTCGGCTATGGCTTGCCGATGGGCGATCTGGTGCAAGAAGGCAATGTCGGCCTGATGAAGGCGGTGAAGCGGTTCGATCCGGGCGTGGGCGTGCGGCTGGTGTCGTTCGCCGTTCACTGGATCCGCGCCGAAATCCACGAGTACGTGCTGCGCAACTGGCGGCTCGTCAAAGTCGCGACCACCAAATCCCAGCGCAAGCTGTTCTTCAACCTGCGCCGCATGAAGAAGAATCTGGCATGGCTCTCGGAGGAGGAAACCCGCGCCGTCGCCAAGGACTTGGGTGTCGAGGAAAAAGACGTGCGGGAGATGGAGCAGCGTCTGTCCGCCCGCGATATGTCCTTCGATCCCGCGCCCGATAGCGACGAGGAGGAGAGCTACTCTCCGGCGATGTACTTGCCTGCGAGCAACTCCGATCCGGCGATCGAGGTCGAGCGTGAAGAGTGGGAAGAGGACTCGAGCGAGCGCTTGGAATTGGCGCTCGAGAAGCTCGATGAGCGCAGCCGGAACATCTTGAAGCGTCGCTGGATGACGGACGACAAGGCGACTTTGCATGAACTCGCGGACGAGTACGGCATTTCGGCCGAGCGCGTGCGGCAAGTCGAGACGAATGCCATCAGCAAGCTGAAAGGCCTGATGGCGGTACCTGCCTGATCCAAGACAGCGGGCCGCGGGTGCACCTGCGGCCCGGCTCTGTTCCCCATCGTAGTGGCTTGTGCGTTTTTTAGTGGCGTTTGAAGGATAGCCGTGCGAGGGACTGCCTACTGGTTGAACGAATACGCCGCAAGCCATCGGCATCCAGTCAACAAGGCGCTGCACTGGATCTGCGTACCACTCATCGTCTGGTCGCTGATGGGACTCTTGTGGTCGCTGCCGGCGCCGGGCCGTAGCGAGCTCGGCTATGCGAATTGGGCGAGCTATGCCGTCGCCGCCGCAGTCCTTTACTACGCCGCGCTGTCGATGCCTCTCGCGCTCGGGGTGCTCCCGGTGCTCGCCGCAATGCTGTTCTCCGTCGACGCGCTGAGCCAGCTCACGCATGTGCCTTTATGGGCCATATCGGCGGCGGTCTTTCTCGTAGCGTGGATCGGTCAATTCATCGGTCACGGCATCGAAGGGAAGCGGCCGTCCTTCTTCAAGGACGTGCAGTTTCTGCTCATTGGTCCGATCTGGTTGCTTGCCGATCTATACCGACGCGCCGGTATCCCGTACTGAGCGCAGCGTGTCGCGCCGTTCGTAGGCGACCGCCTCGCGCATCGCGTGGGCATGCAACTCGGCTGTCCTCGCGCGCGAGGATGCGTAGCCGCCCGCGAGCACGATGACGAGCGGCACCGCGCGATTGCGCACGGCCTCGATCACGTAATGCTCGCGTCTGCGGATGCCCTCGTCGGTGAGAGCGAGCTTGCCGTATCGGTCGCCCGCAGCCACGTCGACGCCCGCGAGATAAAATGCAATGTCCGGCTGCGACCGCTCGAGCACCGCAGGCAGGTGCATGGTGAGCGCCTCTAAATACTCATCGTCGCCGACGCCGTCCGCAAGCGCCACGTCGAGCGTGGAGCGCATCTTCTGCACAGGATAATTACCTGCACCATGCATCGAGAATGTGAACACGTCGTCCACGTTCTCGAAGATCGCGGCCGTGCCGTTGCCTTGATGAACATCGAGGTCGACCACAACGGCGCGCGCGATGCGCCCTTCCCTGCGCAATTCGGCAATCGCCACAGCGGTGTCGTTCAACACGCAGAACCCTTCGCCATGATCGGCAAAAGCGTGATGGGTGCCGCCCGCAAGATTCACCGCCAGCCCTTCGATGAGCGCGGTCCGCGCTGCCAGCAGCGTTCCGCCCGCGGCGAGCCGTGAACGCGTCCAAAGGGCCTCGGACCAGGGCATCCCGAGGCGTCTCTGTTCGGTGACGGATAATCCCGGACCATCCAGCTTGGCCAGGTATTCCGCGGTGTGCACGAGTGCCGCAATGTCGAGGCCGAGAGGCTCAGG
>Ga0302314_10020566_pt1 | contig 10909 bp, 8 predicted proteins | sample III_Palsa_N2_3_FD_200533 | JGI IMG/M metagenome (GOLD analysis project Ga0302314, IMG submission 200533) | Peat permafrost microbial communities from Stordalen Mire near Abisko, Sweden - III_Palsa_N2_3 | ecosystem: Environmental > Terrestrial > Soil > Palsa > Peat permafrost | place: Sweden... | reverse complement strand
ACCGTTCTCGAGAAAATGGTCAAGCAGCGCAAAGAATCGCTGGTGCAGTTCCAGGCGGGGAACCGCCAGGACCTGGTCGACAAGGAATCGGCGGAGATCGATCTGCTCAAGACCTACCTGCCCTCGCAGCTCGGCGATGCCGAGCTCGACGCCCTCATCGCCGATGCCATCGCCGCGACCGGCGCTGCCAGCGTCAAGGACATGGGCAAGGTCATGGGCGTGATCAAATCGAAAGCACAAGGCCGGGCCGATATGGGCACCGTGGGCGCCAAGATCAAAGCCAAGCTCGGCGGTTGACCGCGCGCGGTCCATGACCGGCCGCATTCCCCAGCCCTTCATTGACGAGGTCGTCGCACGCTCGGACATCGTCGAGATCATCGGCGCGCGAGTCACGCTCAAGAAATCCGGGCGCGAGTACAAAGCTTGCTGCCCGTTTCACACCGAGAAATCTCCCTCGTTCTGGGTGAGCCCGGAGAAGCAGTTCTATCATTGCTTCGGCTGCGGCGCGCACGGCACGGCGGTCGGTTTCCTCATGCAGTACGAGAAGCTCGGGTTCCTCGACGCGATCGCCGATCTCGCGCAACGCGCCGGTCTCGAGCTGCCGCGCGAGGCGCAGACTTCCCACGAGCCCGGCGGCATCGATCTCTATCAGGTGATGGCGGCCGCATCGCGGTTCTTCGAGCAAAACGCGAAGGACAGCGAGCGAGCGCAGGCCTATCTCGACAAGCGCGGCATCGATGCGTCCACCTGCGCGAAGTTCGCGCTGGGTTATGCCCCAGACTCCTGGAACGCCCTGCTCAATCGATTCGGCGGCGCGGACGAGGAGCGCCGCCGCTTGCTGCAGGCGGGCCTGATCATCGAGCGCGAGGCGCGCGCGGGGCAATCGCCGGGCTTTTACGACCGGTTTCGGGACCGCTTGATGTTCCCGATCCGCGACGCACGAGGCCGGGTGTTGGGTTTCGGTGGCCGCGTGATCGACCAAGGCGAGCCCAAGTACCTCAACTCGCCCGAAACGCCTTTGTTCCACAAAGGACGCGAGCTCTACGGCATTTACGAGGCGAGGCAGGCACGCTCGGACTTCAAGCGGCTGCTCATCGTGGAAGGGTATATGGACGTGGTACGCCTGCATCAGGCCGGCATCACGTACGCGGTGGCGACGCTCGGCACCGCCACCACTCAGGAGCACCTCAACAAGATTTTCCGCCTCACGAGCGAGCTCATCTTTTGCTTCGACGGCGACCGCGCGGGCCTTGCGGCCGCGTGGCGCGCGCTCGAGAACGCATTGCCGCTCGCCCGCGATGGGCGCGAGCTCAAGTTCATGTTCCTGCCCGAGGGCCACGATCCCGACACGTTGATCGCGGCGCAAGGTGCGCAAGGGTTCGAGGAGCACTTGAAGCGCGCGGTGCCCCTGTCCGAATACCTCGTACGCCAGCTGGTCGAGCAAGTGGATCTCGAGCACGTGGACGGGCGTGCGAAGCTCGCCGCGCTTGCCGCGCCGCTGTTCAAGCGCATGCCCGATGGCGTGTACCGGGAATTGCTGCTGGATCAGCTCGCCGCGCAGATCCGGATGCCGGCGGCGAAGCTCAAGGAGCATCTAGGGGCAGCCGGTCGCGAGCCGAGCGGTGCCGCAGGGCGCGGGCCGGGCGCGCAACGCATGCCTACGCGGGCGGAACCAACCGCGCCCAGGCGCAGTCGGATGAGCGCAGGACGGGGTAGTTTGCTGAGCCAGGCCATCGCCCTGGTCGTGCACCATCCCGCGGCGGCACGCAGCGTCAGCGGCTGGTCCGAGCTGGCCGGGTGTGACTTACCCGGAGTGCCCGTGCTCACCGAGCTCCTGGAGCAGGCCGCCGGCATGGAGCAGCCAAGCACCGCGATGCTGCTCGAGCGCTGGCGCGATCGCGCCGAATATGGCCGTCTCGCCGAGCTGGCCGCCGCCCCCGGCATGGTCGATACCGCGGGCGCGGCCGCTCAGGAGCTGCAAATGGCCGTCGAGAAACTCAAGGAAAGCGTCGGGCCGGGCCGCCGGGTGAACGAATTGTTGCGAAAAGCCGAGGAAATGGGCTTGAATTACGACGAAAAGGCCGAATTGAGCTCTCTTCTGAAGGCCAAGACACCCCCCGGTGGGGGCGCGTAGAGCCACCCGGGCGGGTGACGGAAGGACTCGTATTTGTGGTTATGGAATAACCAAAATCGTATACTTATCGGCTTGGCATTCGATCGGTCAACCTTTTCACGGGGCCTCCACTTTGATCAAAAAAGCGCCAGCAGGAACAGCCACTCAAATCGCCGACGAGCGCCAGTCGCAACTCAAGTTGTTGATCGCGCGCGGCAAGGAGCAAGGCTACCTCACGTACGCGGAAGTCAACGATCACTTGCCGAGCGAAATCGTCGATCCGGAGCAGATCGAAGACATCGTCAACATGATCAACGACATGGGCATACCGGTGTACGAGAAGGCGCCGGATGCCGAATCGCTGCTCCTCACCGATGCCACGGCCGCGCCCGATGAGGAAGCGGTCGAAGAGGCCACCGCCGCTCTGGCCAATCTCGACGCGGAGTTCGGCCGCACGACCGACCCCGTGCGCATGTACATGCGCGAGATGGGCACGGTCGAGCTGCTGACGCGCGAGGGTGAGATCCGCATTGCGAAGCGCATCGAGGAAGGCCTCGAGGCGGTCAAGATCGCGCTCGGCAGCTATCCCGGCACCTACGAGCTGTTGCTGCGCCAATACGAGACCGTGAAGGCCGGCCAGATGCGTCTCGTCGACGTGATCGTCGGCTTCGTCGACCCGAACGCCCCCGATGAGATCGCCCAGCCGCAGAATCCCAAAATGGTCGCGCCCGAGCGCGAGGAAGCCGTGGGCGACGATGACGAGACGGAAGGCGAGGAGGATGAGGAGGCCATCGACACCGGACCCGATCCGGAGGAAGCGGCGAAGCGCTTCGTCTCGCTCGCCAAGACGTACCATCAGTACCTGAACGGCCTGGACAAACTCGGATCCAAGGATCCGAAGACGCAGAAAATCCGCAAGAAGATCTGCGCCGAGCTCATGGAGCTCAAGCTTTCGCCCAAGATGTTCGATCAATTGATCGACAATCTGCGCCAGCACGTCACCGAGGTGCGGCTGCTCGAGAAAGAGATCATGTTCCTCTGCATCAAGCAGGCGGGAATGCCGCGCAAGGATTTCATCTCCACGTTTCCGAAGAACGAGACCAGCACGCGCTGGCTCGACAAGCACATCAAGGCGAAGAAGCGCTATTCGGCACCGCTCGCGAAGTTCAAGGACGAGGTCGAGCGCCGGCAGAACAAGCTCAAGGACCTCGAGGGCCTGTTCCATGTCTTGATCAACGAGATCAAGGAAATCAACCGCGAGGTCTCGATCGGCGAAGCGAAGGCGCGCCGCGCCAAGAAGGAAATGGTCGAGGCGAACCTGCGCCTCGTGATCTCGATCGCCAAGAAGTACACGAATCGCGGCTTGCAATTCCTCGATCTCATCCAGGAGGGCAACATCGGCTTGATGAAGGCCGTGGACAAGTTCGAGTACCGCCGCGGCTACAAATTCTCCACCTACGCGACCTGGTGGATCCGCCAGGCCATCACGCGCTCGATCGCCGACCAGGCCCGCACCATCCGCATCCCCGTGCACATGATCGAGACGATCAACAAGCTCAACCGCATCTCGCGTCAGATGCTGCAGGAGATGGGCCGGGAGCCGACTCCCGAGGAGCTTGCGGTGCGCATGGAAATGCCCGAGGACAAAGTCCGCAAGGTCCTGAAGATCGCCAAGGAGCCGATCTCCATGGAGACGCCGATCGGCGATGACGAGGACTCCCACCTGGGGGACTTCATCGAGGACACCTCCGTGTCCTCGCCGATCGACTCGGCGACCACCGAATCGCTCCGTGAGACCACGCACTCGGTGCTGGCGCAGCTCACGCCGCGAGAGGCGAAGGTCCTGCGCATGCGCTTCGGCATCGACATGAATACCGATCACACCCTCGAGGAGGTCGGCAAGCAATTCGACGTCACACGCGAACGCATCCGTCAGATAGAGGCGAAGGCCCTGCGCAAGCTCCGCCACCCGAGCCGCAGCGAGCAGCTGCGCAGCTTCTTGATGGACGATTGACGCGGGCGCCGCTGGGCGGCGGCCGCGGCGCCCGTCAGCTCTCGACGATCTCCACGGACAAGTGACGCTCGCTCGACAGCGAGTTCGCGACCAGGCAGGACGACTCCGCTTTTTCGAGTAACCGCTTGGCGCGCTCGAGATCCGTTCCCGTCGGCACGTGCAGCTTCGCGTGCGTCTCGAAGCGCGTGAAGCGCATGATCCCTTGGGCCTTGTCGAGCGTGCCGCGCGTGCTCGCATGCAGATCGAGCCAGCGGAATTTGGACGCCGACGCGATGGCCCGGAACCCGAGCACGAAGCAATCCGCGACCGCGGCGGTGAGCAATTGCTCGGGCGACCATTGGTTGCCCGGCCCGTCGAACTCTTTGGGCGGCGCCGATTCGATCACGCGCGTGCCGGGGACGGACAGAGGCACGTCGCCGTCCGGGCGCGCCGCCGCGGCGACCGTGTATTGATGGGGAAATGGATGCATGGTGACTCCGGGAGCTCGCCACGGCGAGCTCGCGCTACTAGTAGATGAACGGGATCAAACGCCGAGTGCGGCGCATGTAGTCTCGGTACCGCTCGCCGAACGTCTCGAGAAGCGCCGCCTCCTCGATCCGCATGCGCCACCAGAATACCACCGACACGGGCACCATCAGCGCGGCAAGCGACGCCCCGTTGTCGAGGCAGAGTCCCAGCCCGAGAAACGCGAGTAAGGCACCGGTGTACGAGGGGTGGCGCACCCGGCCATAAGGTCCGGCCTCGACCAGTTGGTGATCCGAGGCGATCGCTACGTTCACCGTGAAGAAGCGCCCCAGCGAGAGGATGGCGTACCAGCGCAGCAGGATGCCGGCCGCGAATACCGCCACGCCTACCGCCCGCCAGATGCCGGCCGGTCCGAGAATGAGCTGCGGAAACACATTCGCGAGGGTGAATGCCGCGGCCATGCTCACGCTGATCACGACCCAGAGCAGGGACAGCGAGCCGCGGTCGGCGTCGGCGGCTGTTTGACCCGAGCGCTTGAGCCACAGAAGTCCGGCCTCGGATGCCACGTACAAAATGCACAGGATCGGGAGGAACCGCGCGCTCACGCCGAACCCAGCGGCGCCGGCGACGATTCACCCGCGTCCGCCGGCCCGAACAACTTGAGCTCCATTGCGTCCCTCGACAATCGGACCAACCGCTCGAACCTGAGACCGATTTTTTCGAGCACGGCGATGGAGGCGTGGTTATCGGGATTCGCGATGGCGACGATGCGTCCGAGGTTCAAGGTGCGCTTGCCATAGTCGAGCACGGCACGGGCGGCTTCGACCGCATATCCCCGTGACCAGTAACCGGATCGCAACGCGAACCCCACGTCGACGTCCGCGAGACCTTCGCGCTTGACCAGGCCGCACATGCCGATCGGCGTGCCGTCCTCGCGCAGGCTCGCCAGATACAGCCCGAAGCCGAAGCGGCGGTAACTCTCCAGCGGGCCTTGCAGCAGGTAGTCGCGCGCATCGGCGAGCGTCCTCACACCCTTGTCGCCGATGAAGCGCAGGAATGCGGACTCATTGAGCAGCTGGAGGATGAATGCCGCGTCGTCGAGACGGAACTCGCGCAACACCAAGCGCTCGGTCTCCAGCACGATCATGGCGGCGCGCCGCCGAGGCCGAAAACCTCCGCGAGCAATGTATAGGAACGCCGCCGGGCCTCCGGGTCGAAGGTCCAGGTATTGATGACGATCTCCTCGATTTGCAGCCGCGCCGCCAGCGTGCGCAGCCGCTCTGCCACCTGCGGCGCGGTCCCCACCAACGCATCGGTGCGCAGGCGCTCGATCGTCGCGCGCTCGGCGGGCGTGTAGGCGTACGCGGCCGCTGCCTCGGGAGAGATCAGCGGAGCCCGCACGCCCTTCTCGAATCCGATCCGCCAGTGCTCACGGGCTGTCGCCAGCCGCGCCGCCTCGGCGGTGGTGTCGGCGGCGAGCGCCCACACACAGATCGTCGCCTGCGGCCGATCGAGCACCGCGCTCGGGCGGAAAAGGCTGCGATACAGCGAGAGCGCATCGTCTACGCCGGCACCGTCGTTGAAAAAATACGCGAATGCATAGGGCAGCCCGAGATAAGCCGCGAGTTGCGCGCCGTAAGCCGAGCTGCCGAGGATCCACAGCTCGGGACGCGTATCTCCCACCGGGTGCGCGGCGATGCTACGGAACGGATGCGATTCAGGCAGCGGCAGGCCGCCGGCCCAGAGCTGCAACTCCTGCACCTGGCACGGAAATTCATCGACGTTCGAATGAGGATTCAGCGCCCGCGCGGTCAGGCCGTCCGAGCCGGGAGCACGCCCGACGCCGAGATCGATGCGGCCGGGTGCGATGGCATCGAGCACGCGGAACTGCTCGGCCACCTTGAGCGCCGAGTAGTGCGGCAGCATGACGCCGGCGCTGCCCACACGGATGCGGCGCGTGGTGGCGGCGATCGCAGCGGCCAGCACCTCGGGCGCCGTGCCCGCGACGCTCACCAGGTTGTGATGCTCCGAGAGCCAGTACCGCTCATAGCCGAGCCGATCGCAATCCTGCGCCAGCTGCAGCGAATGCCGGATCGCCGCCGACTCGCTGGAGCCGGCCGACGTCGGCGATTGATCGAGCACCGACCACTTCATGCCTGCATCATACCGCTCGACGCAGGCGCGCGGCTCGGCGGGGCACGGATGATTCCCGGGGCTTGACCACGGAGCGCGTGATATCGTGTACTTCCGCCGCGGCGACGAGCGGACGGCAACAAGAGCATTCGACTATCGTGGGATTTCGGATCAAGTCTTTCGGGCTGCGGGCTGGGCTCGTCTTCGTCATCACCTGCCCAGCAGCGCTCGCCGGGGGAGTGAGCGCCTATTTGCCGCTCAACCTCGAGCCCGAAATGGAGCGGCAGATCGAGCGCGTGCTGATACTCGCGGATGAGCCCATCCTCAAGCGCCCGATTCCCGTCGAGCTCGTGCGAGTGGCATTGCCTCAGGCGTGCCGCGTCGACAAGCCTTTGTGCGACAAAGTGGGCCGCTATCTCGAGCGCTATGGCCGGGACTACGCGCTCACGCATGCGAGCGTCACCGGTTCCGCCTCGCACGGCGCCAATGTCATCATTCCCAACGACTACGGGCTGCCGAACGACAGTAATTGGGATGTGTCCACGCAGGGCTTCGTGCAGCCGAGCGATTATCTGCTCGCCTCCGGCGGCGTGATTGCCTATCAGGGGCGCGCGAGTCCGAGCGCGGACCTCACGATGGGATTCAACTGGGCGCAGTTCGACGTGGGCTACCGGCCGCACTGGCTCTCGCCGATGACCGACTCGAGCACGCTCATCAGCACCGAGGCACCGACCATGCCCGGGGTCACGCTGTCGAACTGGGAGCCGCTGACAAGGCTCGGGTTCCAGTACGAATTCGCACTCCTGAAGATGAATCAGACGGGCAGCGGCAATCCGCCCGGGGACAACATCCTCTATCAGGGAGTCTTGAGCCGCGGCAATCCGAAGATCTTCACGGCGCAATTCTCAATCGAGCCATTTCCCGGCTGGTCGCTGGGCGTGAACCGGCTGCTGCAATACGGCGGGGGCAGCGGCCTGCCGGACTCAGCCCACTTTGTGTTGCACGACTTCTTCGAGCCGGCCGGTCGGGCGCAAACCGAGTCCAACCAGCAGGCCTCGTATGTGAGTCGCTTCATTTATCCGGGCAAGACGCCGTTCGCGGTCTATGCGCAGTACGCGGGAGAGGACAACTCCGACGGCGGCAGCTACCTGCTCGGCAACGCGGCGCTGTCGGTCGGCATCGATTTCCCGCGCATCTGGCACCACTTCGATCTTACGTATGAGATCTCGGAGTGGCAGAACATCTGGTACGTGCACAACATCTTTCTCGACGGCACGACGAATAACGGCATCGTCGAGGGCAACTGGGGCGCGCAGGAGCGGGTGTTCGGCGACGGTGTGGGCGCGCGCATGCAAATGCTGCGCATCGGCTGGGAGCCGCAGTTCGGCGGCTACCTGCAGGAACGGGTACGCACGGTGGCGAACGAGAATTACTACGGCGGGGACATCCGCCAGTACTCTCCCGGCCAGCCGGCACCGTATGTGTACCACCATTACTACGATTTCACGGCAACGTATTCGCATCCTTGGAAAGACACCACCATCGGCGGCGAAGTGATGTACGGTCGCGACATCTTCGGCGAATCCTTCTGGCGCTTGTCGGGCTTTCTGCGCTACGGCGGCGATGCGAAGACGCGCGATGACGGGGAAGTCGAGGACGAATCTTATCAAGGCGGCGCGAATCCCAAGGGATCCGAGGTATTCGCCGACATCGGCATGAACGTCAATCGAGTGACTGTGAATCTCGATCCCGAGATCGCGCAGTACAACACTCCGGTCGGCGCCGGCCCGCACTTCGCGCTCGGCGCCCGCCGGGCGGTCTCCACGAACAACGATCTCGGCGCGCGCGTGGAGATCGATGAGATCCAGAGTCACATGCTGATCGGCTTCCGCATGATCGATTGGCGCTACCGTTTCAGCGGCGATGCGTTCGCCGTCGGCGCATTCTTCGGGGTGGACCGCTATCAGCTGGCGACTCCGGCCTACTCCGAGTACGCCGGACTGGGTCTCGAATGGCGCAACTTCTTACCGTGGCTCCCGAAATGGGACCTGGGACTCGATTTCCGGCACGCGCAGAACATCGCCCGCGACCACGTCCTCCCCACGGACCCGCGCGGCACCCGGCCCGACAGTTTTTACAAGATCGACAGCGGGGTCCTTTACTTATCCCGTCATTTCTAGCGATCCGCGCGCGACGGGCGCGGGATCAGAACTCGCCCGTCACGTCCCCGCAGCCGATCTCTTGCACGAGCCGAAGAGCTTCGCCGAAGCCTGAAGCGGGCGCTTTTTAGCCAGCCCCTCTGAAATTTGCCCGGTGCAATGCCGGTCTAATGTACGCCGCCACTGACTCCCCGACTCGAGCGGCGCGGAGGAATTCGTGATCCTGGCTTGCATCGTGTTCTTGGCCGGCGTGCTCACCATACTCAGCCCCTGCATTTTGCCGGTGCTGCCGTTCGTGTTCACGCGCGCGGACCGTAAGTTCTCGACCAACGGGCTGCCCATGCTGATCGGCATGGCGATCACGTTCGCCGGAGTGGCCAGCCTCGCCGCCGTCGGCGGTTCCTGGGTCGTTCGCTTCAATCAATTCGGGCGCACCCTCGCGCTTGTGCTGCTCGCCGCCTTCGCGGCGACCTTGCTGTCGCGGCGACTCGCCGACGCGCTGGCGCGACCGTTCGTGGCTCTCGGCAATCGAATGATACAAAGAGAGGGTAGCGCTGCCGGGCAGGACGGCATCGTCACCTCGCTCTTGTTGGGCGTCGCCACCGGCCTGCTGTGGGCACCCTGCGCCGGGCCTATTCTCGGCTTGCTGCTGACGGGGGCGGCACTCTCCGGTCCGACGCCGCGCACGACGCTGCTGCTGTTCGCCTACGCCGCCGGCGCAGCCACCTCGCTTGCCGCGGCCATACTCGTCGGCGGCCGCCTCGTCGCCGCCCTGAAGCGCTCGCTCGCCGCCGGTGAGTGGCTGCGCCGCGCGCTCGGCGTCGCCGTACTCGCCGCGATCGCGGGCATCGCGCTCGGGTGGGACGGTAGCCTGCTCACACGCTTGTCGCAAGGAAGCACCGACCGCTTGGAGCAATCACTGCTTGCCTACGGGGCGCGCGGCGGCCCGCTCGCGGGGGCCGCCGACGCGGGCGCTGCCGTGGCAGGGACCGGCGCAGGTGCCGCCTCGGTCGGAGCTGCGCCGGTGTCGGGCGGTGACGCGCCGATGCCCTCGCTCGCGGGTGCGACCGGCTGGCTCAACTCCCCGCCGCTGACGCCCGAATCGCTGCGTGGCAAGGTGGTGCTGGTCGATTTCTGGACCTACTCGTGCATCAACTGTCTGCGCACCTTGCCCTATGTGAAGCGCTGGTACGAAACGTACAAGGATCACGGTCTCGTGGTCATCGGCGTGCACGCCCCTGAGTTTGCCTTCGAGCGCGACCCGGACAACGTGCGCCGCGCGGTCGGCGAGCTGGGAATCACCTATCCGGTCGCCATCGACGACGACTACGCCATCTGGCGCGGGTTCTCCAACCAGTACTGGCCGGCGCATTATTTCATCGATGCCGAGGGCCGAATTCGCGAGCATCACTTCGGCGAAGGCGATTACCAGGGCTCAGAACGCATCATCCGCGAGCTTCTGACAGAGGCGGGCTACAAGGACTTGCCGCCCGCGGGCGCGGCCCCGACAGCGGCCGGCATCGAGGCGGCGCCCGACATGGCGCACGTCTCGTCCCAGGAGACTTACATCGGCTATCGCCGCGCGGACGGGTTTCGCTCACCGGGCGGCTTCGCGGACGACCGGCCGAAAAGCTACGTCTTGCCGGCTGCGCTCGAGTTGAACGAGTGGGGCTTGCTCGGCCGCTGGAGCGATGATCCTGAGAAGGCCGTGCTCGATGCGGCGCCCGGCAAGATCGAGTTTCGATTCCTCGCCCGCGATCTGCACCTCGTCCTCGGTCCCGCCGGCGAGAAGCCGGTGCGTTTTCGAGTGCTGCTGGACGGCCGCGCCCCGGGCGCAAATCACGGCGTCGACACGGATGCAGAAGGCAACGGCGTCATCCGTGAGCAACGGCTGTATCAGCTCATTCGCCAGACGAGCCCCGTCGCGCCGCACACCTTCTCCATCGAGTTCCTGGACGCCGGCGCGCAGGCCTATTCATTCACATTCGGTTGAGGACATCATGAACGGCAGCAAACGAGCATTTC
>Ga0302314_10020565_pt1 | contig 10909 bp, 8 predicted proteins | sample III_Palsa_N2_3_FD_200533 | JGI IMG/M metagenome (GOLD analysis project Ga0302314, IMG submission 200533) | Peat permafrost microbial communities from Stordalen Mire near Abisko, Sweden - III_Palsa_N2_3 | ecosystem: Environmental > Terrestrial > Soil > Palsa > Peat permafrost | place: Sweden... | reverse complement strand
TACGAGGGGAAGAGGCGCACGAGCTTGAGCGGCGGCACTGTGGGCGAAGTCGTTATCGGGTGCGGCGTAGCTGCAAAGCCCCCGGCAACAGGCGCGTTAGCCCCTCGCTCCCCCCCCCAAATTGAAGGCGTACGCTTTTGTTTCTTGGTGGGCCGCGGCGAAGGCTTCTTGGTGGCCTTGACCGGCTTGGGCGTCGGCGCCGTGGTGACCAATGTAGGCTTGTTCGAGGGCTTGGGCGTTGGCGCGTTGCTGTTCTCGGCGGGCTTCTTGGTGGGCGTCTTTTTGGGTCTGCGCGTGGGCGCCGAGGCGGGCGCCTTGGTCGTCGGGGTCGCTGTCGTCGTAGGCGCGTGCGAGATGGGTTTGCGCGTCGGCGCAGCCGTGGTGGGTTTGCGCGTCGGCGCAGCCGTGGTGGAACGCACCGGGCCGAGCGTGGGCGCCAACGTTGTTGGCTGGTGCGACGGCGACGCAGTCACCGCCGCCGCGGGCTTGTGCGACGGCGACGCAGTCACCGCCGCCGCGGGCTTGTGCGACGGCGACGCCGTCTGGCCCGGCGGCGTGGGCAACGGCGTCGGGCGAAGCGTCGGGAACTTTGTTTTCCGGTGCGGCCGCGGCGTCGGTCGCTTGCTGGGCTTGTGCGTGGGATCTTGCGTGGGCGCCTTGGTGGTCAGAGGTGTGGGTCGCCGCGTGGGCGCGAGCGAGGTGGGGCGCTTGGACGGTTTCGGCGTCGGCGAATGTGAGGTTGGCCGGTGCGTCGGGGCGTGAGTGGTCGGCCTGCGCGTGGGCGCGCGCGTTACGGGCCGCAGCGTCGTCGTCGGCTGCAGCGAGGGGCGCGCCGTCACGGGCGAGCGCGATATTGGAGACTTGGTAGTAATGGGCGCTCTCGTTGTGGGGTACGACGTGGGTCTGCGGGTTGGTTAGACGCCGTTGACGCTCGGTGGAGTGGCGACGGGGAGGCGCAGCACGCACGCTTGCGTTGCGGGCTCGGCCGTGGTGGGATAAGCCGTGGGCGATTGCGGAGCGGGGCTGCGCGTCGTGGGCGAGACGCTGGGCAAAGTGACCTGGCACGTGTCGTCCACAAACTGGCACTTGGAGTTCTTGGCGCACGTTGCTGCGCACTGCGTCGGCGTGTGTGTTAGACAAATTTACACGAGAGAAGTAAAAAATGAGCGTGCCTGCAAGTATTGACAAGAAAAGTACTGGCAGCCGTTGCCGCCCGTGTCGCAAGGGTTGAAAGGGAGCCAATACAGTTCGACGGGTGGGCTAAAGTCGCGACACGCGGAAATGAGAATGTCGCATTGCTCGAGCGTCGTGCCCGCTTTGGGCTTGCAATCGGACGGCGTAACGACGACCGCCGCAGCGGCAGGGCAGCGCGCCACCAGAGCGCATGCCACGAGCAGTGCGAGCCTCATCGCTCTGGCTGGTCTGTGCGTGTGGCTGCTGTGTCGAGAGCATATTTTTCACGGTTTTTTTGTTGACGTCGTGCGTCCGACCGCGCGCACGCGCGTCGTGCGGCACTGGTGGCCCGCGGCCATAGTCCCGTCCTATGTGCTCGGCATAGGGCGTCCTCCGTGCCAGCATAGGACGTCCTACTGCGGTTTCCTGGGATATCATGTTTAGTCAATGGCCATAGTACGTCCTATGCAAGCGTGCATAGGCCGTCCTATGCAGGCGTGCATAGACCGTCCTACGTGCATGCTCAGGCTGACTACACGCTCTACCCGGACGGTCTATGGTGCATTGCAGTTGCTATCCGTGCAATAATTACACATAAACCAGCACTGCGCTGCACCGCACCTCCATGCGTATAGAGCAAAGCACGTTGCATCACGTGATGCAACGTGCTGTGCTCTATGCATGGAGGCTGCGGCACATGCGCGATGACAATCTGCCTTGGACTCTGTACATGCGCAGTTAGCACTTGATTGCGGGCGAGTAAACTTACCTGTGCCCACCAATGCCTCTCACTTGCAATCCTTGTCTGCCGTGGACTTGGCGTTAATCCACGCGCTGAATTTGAATGACCTTACCAGGCTGAAGTATGTACGGCTCTACAAGGCTATTGATAGCAGCGCATCGTATAGTATAGGACAGTTGTCGCTTGTGAGCAATATGGTTTGATATCTGAAGGGCAGAAACAATATGCCATGCGGATAAACATTGTGCGAAATAGAGGGCCAATAAATGTAGTGTAAACAGGTGCCAATGGTCGCGGCCCACGAGTAATCATGCATTAGAGTGAGTGCGAGCTTACCGTTGCCCACGAGCGTGCTATTCTCGAACATCGCAAGGAAGAAAACCAGGCAAAACGTACTTGAGTTTCCAAAACGGTCTGAAGCAGATGACGTGCGTAAACACTGCGCGCAGTTAGCCCGGCATGAGATATGTTGCCAATAGTCGAGGCACTATACGAAGCAACTATTTTGGTTCTAAAATGGCAGGGATATATAAGATAAACGAGAAGCAATAACAAGACATATAGAATGTAGAGTAATGCAAATGCCGTGTACATAGCTCTGATGTAGGACTAAAGCAGTATTGCGGAATGCGGGAATTGTTTCATTGGCCGATGACGTTCTGCTTGGAAGGCGCGTCAGTCATCGTCAGAATGGCACAGCTGCACGTGTGGATAGCCCGCTTGCTCCTGCTTAGGTACGCGGTTAAGGTTTTAGGATGCGCGAGCCCACGGAAATGGATGACAAAAGTCATACAGGCTCTACACAATGCGCGTCAGATGGGCACATGAGCGCGAGGCACGCTTTTCATACGGCAACGCTAAGTGCGCACGGTGGGCTCAAGGACGAAGCGCCTGTGCGAAGCGTAGCGTCAGATCGGATCGTCAGGGGCATCGACAGTTAGCGGGTGAAGCAAAGCGCCTTGCGCCCGGCGGCAGGCGAATAGACCTTGGGCAAGGCGTTAGCACATGCGCGGTAGGCGGCACCTTTGGATGGCACGGCGGTCTGCCAATGGCCAATGTCGGGCCAAATCTTCAAACGGCGCAATCTGGATGGCGCGCGCGAGAGTTAGCGGCGCTCGGGGCTGGAGATGACGGAGTGCCCGGCGCGCTTAACGCCGCTCACAGGGTGGCGAGATCCGAGCTCCGGCCCCCCATGAGACGGTGCCGAAAGTTAGTCCCGAGGCGTGCGCTCAAGCCGCGCTTGCACAGCGCGTTAGCAGCGGTCATGAGGGGTGGCTCGGACCAAGCTGGAGGCCATGCGGTGAGGGCGCGAGGGAGCGGCCCGAGGTGGTACTTAGCCAGAAACTTTGTGAGTCGCGTTTGAAAAAAAAACCACCAGCACATACCATCGCGCCGCGCGTCACGCACGCGCGCCATGAAGCTCACGGTACAGCCGCCCGAGGAAGAGGTGAGATTAAGCCCTGCTCCGCGCCGCCTGCGGCGCCTTGGCTAATCCTTTTCAGACGTTCGAGGGCGTGCCCCAACGTAACCCACAGCTGCCAAAGCTCGACCAGATCCTGCTCTCAAAGGCGTCTGGCAAGGGCGAGTCTGGCTGTTTCGTGGCCATGCTCGGCTTTAAAAAGCAACCAGTTGACATCCGCCATCCTGTGCAGGCCACGCCCATCTCGTACATCAACACGGGCACGACGGGCCACTTCCACTTCGACCTGGACACGCCGTCGGTGCAAGGCGTCAAGCCGGTGCGCGTCGTCGTCGACGTGGTGCAAAAGGTGCCAAAGCTCATCGAGCTCTTCGCCGAGGTGGGCATCCACGCGAGCCATGTGCACGAGAAGTCGCTTCAAAAGCCGCCCAGCAAGCGCGACGTACGCTGCGATCCGAGGGCGAGCTGACGCGCCTATTTTTCCTCGAAAAGCTGCTCCCGCTGCCAGTGCCAGCCCCAGCGGCTCCCGAGCGTAAGCCTTGCTCGCGGCTCCTCTGCGCGTGCACTCACGCATGAGCTGCAGCAGCGCTCCGCTTGATCAAGAAGCACACGCCTGTCTCGCCTCCCAGGCAGGCCAAGATAGCAGCAGGTACGTTACATGCTGATCTTTCGACCTGACTCGGAGTCGTTGCTCAGACGCGGCGCCCAAGTCCGAAACCAGCGCGCCGAACCGAGATGAAGATACCATGAGCGTGACCAGTTCGTTTCGCATTCTTCTGCGCTGCAGCACTGACTCAGTTCTTTGGGCAGGTTTGGACGGCGCCGTGCACAAGGCTGCCACGGCTGTCAAAGCTGCCAAGGCTGCCAAAAAGACGCGCGTCGCCGCTCTGGCAACGCTTCCGACGACGGCGTTCAACGAGATTGGCCGCAAGGTAGCCGAGGCCAAGGTGATGTCGTTGCGCGTGCACATTCAAATTGACGCTTTTGTGTTGCCCAGAAACAGTGCAGCACCGCCGCCGACGACGACACGGCACTGAAAGTTATCAATAATCTGGGCGAAGAAGTGTCGGCGGAGCTGAAAGACGGCAAAGTTCTCGCCGAGTTCGTCTTCGCCTTTGGGTCTGGGTTCGTTGGACAGGTTGAGCACAAACGAGTGCTCGCCTTCGGAGACGTCGTCAACGCCATGTGCCGCCCAATGTGGTGCGATAGCCCAGGCCTGGCCTCGTACCCCAACATTGTCGTGCAGAACGTAACGGGGACGCAAGGGTACATGCGCTTGAAGCGCTTGTCTGGCTTGATTAAGAAGTACCTGCCGGGCCTGACGCTCGCGCACCTCGTGGGCAGCGACAATGCCAATTTGTACGACGAGTCTGGTTTGCCGGGCAATGTGCTCCACGGCCGCATTGATTCCATCGGCGGCCTTGGACGCCGCGCCAAGAAGGCCGCTGAGCATTACGTGACGGAGCGCGCCGGCGAGTTCCCCTCGGGTCTGCGCTGGCCCAACCTAATCGAGTTCCACGCGCTCAACGACGACGATTCCGTGCGGACATTGGCTTCAGCGTTTTCCACAACGGAGGAGTGGATCACGGGCGAGCCAGTCAACGCAGCCTCTGCCGACGAGGTCAAGGCATTTATGCTGCACCTGTCGCTGGTCGCCATGGCGTGGCCGAGGTACCTCGACACAGACACGTTTTCTGCTCGCGCTCACAAGGGCTTGGAAGATTTGTGCAACGGCGGCGTTTCGATTGCGATGTACCAGGAGGACATTTGCTTGAAGCACCCCATGCCATTCGCCTTTGTCGTCTTTGCGCTTTTCCGCGCGGCGTACCAGAACGAGTTGAAAAACGCCAACAAGAAGCGCGGGCCTGGGTTCTCGCCGTCGGGTACACAGTCCCGCGTGCTCACCTCTGAGCCAGTGCTCATGTTTCGCGTTTTGTCGGCCGTGATCGACGTGTGCAAGGCGCGCAAGACGCACGAGGCTTATGCCGAGAACCACAGCGTCGTTGCGCGCCGCCGCCCCGGCAGCAAGGCGGACGCGGACTCGGACTCGGATGCTGGGCCGATGCTGGCCGACGGGACGTTGCTGGGCAACACATTGACAGTTTGAGCGTCTGGCTGTTGCGAAAGGGGCAGTTTTTTTTAACCAAGGGAATTTTCATGCGGGGAAGTTTGCCTTGTTCATTGATCTTTGCTCACCTAAGGTCGCGTGCGAGCTACTACATGTAATTAGCATTCCATCCTGGCACCTATAGCACGGTTATTCCCAGCATTCCATGCTGGCGGCTCCTGACGAGTTTTTTGAAAAAAAAAGCGCAAGGAAGCATGGACGATCAGCCCTCGGATGAGGAAATGATGAGCCCGATTGCTGTGCGCATGCAGCGCAGCCTCGATGCTGGATACAGGACGAGCGCGCGCCCCCGCAAGCAGAAAAAGCCCGATCCCGGATTCATCTACGACGACGACGTCAACATTGCGGACGAGGGTGCCGCCGACGTGCCGCTGGCAAACGTGGGCATTCAGTGTTGGAAGTGTGCCAGCGCCCATAGCGACGTTGTCTCGTGCGAATTGCCGGATTGTTTGAATGGCCTGTGCCCTGCGTGCTTGGACCCGTCGTTCGATGATGCGTTGCAGTGGCTCTGCCCGCCATGCTCTGTAAGACCCTGCTGTGTCTGCCATGAGCACGGAGACATTCGCGCACGCAAGCTCATTGTGTGCTCGCTGTGCCTGAGCTTTGCGCACTGCAGCTGCTGGAACCAGCCAGATTTTACCAAAATTGACTCGGACTTTGTGTGTCCGCGGTGCACCTGCCAGTTCTGCGGCGTTGCCGCCGACGCAAGCTCGTTGTCATTGTGCTTGACATGCATGCTGCGCTTCCACGCGCGATGCGATCCCACCGCGCTCAGCTTGCCGCCAATGTGTTCAAAATGCCGCGACAAGGCACTTCATATCGCTCAAGAGTCTGCTCAAGGTGACGACGAGGACGAACCGGATCGCGGCGGTTCATTCATGGAGTTGGACATGTTGGACTTTTCTGATCCCTTGGTTGCCGAGGACGGTGACATTAGCGGCGGCGGCGTCGGTGGCGAGACTGATAGTCTTGTGGACGAGTTGAAAGTCTCCAACGAGCACTTGGACAACGTGCAAAGACTTGTTGCCCTCCAAGCATCCAAGAAGAGGCCGCTGCACTTTTATACTCTGTACCAGACGTACGTCCGAGAGCAGGTTTTTGACAAAGCTGGCTTTTTATTTCTCGTGGATTGTATTGGAAATCTGGTCAGCCTGACCAGCGCTCAAAAGACGACGTTGGTAGAGTCACTGGCGGTGCCGCAGAAGATTCAGCGCATGATGAACCAGATTTGCGAAGTCGCGGTGCTTTACAAGGACTTGGAGTGCAGACTGGGCGACGGCGTGATTGCTCGTTTCCGATTGCCGTACCGCCCGCTGGGCGACGTCCTGGTGCAGCTCTGCACTTCGCCGGCCAACCTGCGCGCAGGCCCGGTCATTGACATTTCAGCGCCGCCTTGCCCCGGGCAGTGCCTTGGTGGCTATCGCTTTCAGGAGCTGGTCGAGAAGTTTCACGCCGCGTTCCCCGATGATGCAGCCGACGGAGTGCAGTACTTGGTGTACGCTGCTGGGTCGGACGAGACTGTGCAATCCTTGTCCAAGTCGCACCCGCTCATTGTGTACTTGCTCACGACGTATCACGAAGTCAACGTGGTCAATCAGAACACGGCAGTGATGCCGGTCGCTTTCTATCCGACAAGCATATCCAACATTGACATTAGCCAGGGCGGCACGCCGGTTCCGGACCCTGCCGAGTACACGAACAAAGCCGTCGTGGGGCTTTGCAAGAGCGCAGCGCGCTTTATGTTTGAGCAGATGGCCGACACGGAAAAGAATGTTTACACCGTGCAGATGGCTGACAAGCAGGCACGAGTGCGCTTCTTGTTGGGCTTGAAACCCGCCGACATGGTGGAGCGTTTGAACGAAACTGGCCTGATCAAGACCTCGTTTGACTTTCCGTGCGGTGAATGCTACAACGGCCACCGCGCAGACGCAGTGCCCGGCCTGGCTGGCTTCAACCTCGATTTGAAGCGTCGCAGCGACGCCACCGACGCACAAGTGCGCCATCTGGTGAAGGAGGCTGAAGCCGACGAGGACTTTGACCCCAAGCAGACGAACGTTTTGCGCCTTTTGGGCATGCCCGAGGACGCGGCTGCATCTGCCTTTTACAGGCCCGCTGACGGCACTTACATTTTCGAGGACGCCACGTTGTTGTACCCGGGTGACGACCTGCATAATCTCGACGGGGTTATGCGGAGCCTGTTTCGCAAGCTTAGCAAGGTATACGCAGACGATTGCCAGTGGATGCAGCTCGCGAAGCGCTTTGGCGAGGACGTGTTTACGGTGCCGCGCGCAACTGCGTTTCACATGTTTGAGCGCGGTTTTATCAACATGCAGCGCATCATGCTCGCCCTGATCCTCGAAGCTGAAGATTCGCGGCTCAAAGCTCCGTGGGTATCTGCGGAAGTCGACGATTTGAAGCTGCCGCGATTGTGCGCGGATCTTGTGTGGGTATCTTGGGTTTGCAAGTGCGACGCGCCCATGGACGTGGCTATACAGCTGTTTAGTGTGCTCCGTCGCATGGGCGACGGGTTCAATGTTCTTGCCAAAGCAGTGGCAGCAAAGGAGCTCGCTAAAAAGACGAGGAAGCGCAACAAAAACAAAATTGCCGTGGACGAGGAAGTGCCAGTGGAGGATACCACAGCAGCTGGTGACGACGACGCTGGCGGGGTGATCAGCACGGCCAAGCTCCACGAGCTGGCTTATCACCTCTTTGGTGTGATTCTTCGCTACGGCAGGCCAAAGCTTTACTCCACCCGACTGTTGGAGACGGCGCACGGGACATGGAAGCGCGCGATTGCACGGTTTAATTTGCGGCCGGGCCAATGCGACGAGGCTCTGCTGCGCTTTGCGTACAATCGCGCAGCGTGCGAGGACGCGCGCTTTTCAGCGCTGGTGCGCGTGTCTCCGTCTGAGCCGTTTCAGCCCGTCGACGTGTACCGCTTGAAGCGCCTGGTGTCCAAGGGCCTGACGCTGCTCTCGGCCATACAAAGGGTCTTCAAAACATTGCAGGCGTGGGCTGGCGAGCAGTTGGTGACACCTGAGTCGTTTGACGCGCTCTTGGCTGAGCTGTACAGCGTTTGCGGCGGCACCGACGTTGCGTTTGGCTATACCTTGGAGTGCTCAGTCGAATGCGCTCGCCGCAGGTGCTGCATCAAGAGTCCGACAGACTTTTGCGTCAAGTCCACGACGATGCGCGACGTGCGCGCGCTGTCGTTCGCGCCCGATGACGCCGCTGTGGACAATCCCGCCTGCCCAGTCGAAGGTTGCGTGGCGCACTCGTCGACGCAACTCTTTCCAACCTTGTACAAGGCCGCCAACAGTGTATTTGGTATTCCGCTCCTGTTCGTTGAGCATTTGAGCAACGCGGATGCTAGGTTTGCCGTTGTGATTGCTCTGCAGGCCACGCAAGGCTTTGCGTTTGACGATGTGACGGTGCGGCACGCGTTGACTCCACGATTCTCGTTGGTGCCCTTTGGTCGCATCCGCGACACTCACATGGCCCTCGCATACAACGACTTTGTGTACGTTATGCGCGGTGGGAGTCGTGCATATTTGCATTTGGCGTAGGAAGCATCGTGTGTTCATAACCTTGGAGAATGTGCACCTTCATGCTGCGCTTGTCGGAAACACCGCGCCACGCACGAGATCAAGCTGAATTTGTACACGGATGCGCGCAATGTCTTTTTGTGAAAACAGACTTTGCAAATCGGGCTCGACGTCGAGCTCAAACCCGCGGCAGAGAATATTGAGAAGAGCCAGCATAAACACGCCGCAGTCCACACCGTTCTTCTGTTGCGGCGTCGAGCATCCTTTGCTTACGAGTGCCCAGACCCACGGCAGAGACTCGCCATTCTTGTCTTTGTAGTCGTCTGTCAAATAACGTTGAATAAGCTGAAGGTACGACTCGCCCGAATCACCCATCGAATCGTAGTAAGTCAACGTGCGCTGGCGTACATCGGCTACGACCAAAGTCCAGTGCACGCGGTTCACGTTAAGCGGGAACAGGATAGCGCGACGCGCATACAGCTGTTCGCTGTCGCGCAAGCGATTCGTCCACTTTTGCACCTTCTCGTAGCAATACCCTGATGGATCACCCACGAGCGTGGGCATGAAATATGTGTTGAAAATATAAGGCCGACGATCGTCGGCTGGCGAGCGCGACTGCACGAGCTCGGCAAAGTGGTTGATGACTTTGTCATTGAGCATCTGGCCGGCATTCAACGTACGGTAGTCGTGTTTCGTCAGGTCCTCTTCGTCCACGTCCACAATATTGCCTTCAGGACCGCGGTTGATCTCGTACAGCGTCATGCGCTCCACCGTACTCAAAGGCTCAAAGGGTATCAAAGCTTTCAGATCCGCGAGTGCGCCGATTGTTTCCATGGATCCTTCGCAGCCCGCGGAGTCGCTGCGCTGGGACTGCTCATGTAAGTTAGCGCGCCCTCGCGCTTCAGAGGTCTCCACCTCGACCGCAAGAGAGGAACTTTGAAAATTTGCACAGTCACCGGTCTTTTACCCCGAAGCTCATTTGCCGAAACGGCGTCCTATGATTGTTTACTATGTACCTAGACTATGCATGGACGTCCTTGGACTATGCATGGACGTCCTTGGACTATGCAAACATGTACTATACTATGAACGCACGTCCTTAGACTATGTGCGCCGACCTCGGTCTATACAAAGGACGGACTAGCCTATGCTAAAATCGGACTAGCCTATGTAAAATTGGCCTAGCCTATGGACTCATCCACGTCCTATGGCCATTTCCTATGGCCGCGGGCCACCAGTGTGCATGAGCTCGCGCGGGCGGCCAGGTGGATATCCCGGTTGTCAGCTTTCGAATAAGAATCCCTGCCGCGCAGTGACACCACTCCGCTTTGCGTTTTATACGATAGTTCAAGATTGGCAGCACGCGTGAAAATGATGGAGATTGATCAGTATAAATATTGTGCTGCGTGCATCACCCATGAGGCTAGCACTCACACTGGACGAAGCGAGTATGGCCCTGAGTGACAGAGTCAGTCATAGGCCGCTCGATTCATGCGCCCGTATACGGAGGACGAGTACTGGGTCCTGGCCCCTAGGACAAGGCGAGGCATTCTAACGCCTATCGCGCAATGAACGAGCTATTGCTCTTGTACATGTGCGGCGGCTCGTATGTGGCGTGCTTGATGCGGGGGGACCGCCATGACCGCCGGCCTCCTACCCACACATTTGAAAAACACGAAGCGGGGATATGGGCTGGGCGACGCTCTCGGCGATCCCGGATGCCGCTGCGCCCTTCTCCGTGGCAGCCCGCGTGGCGTCTTCGCACCACGGCGCGAGCACGGCCATTACTCTATCGCGCAAGGAATTCGGCATTGGGCGCCACATTTCCAACGACGTCTATTTTGACCTGAAGGGCATTGTCATCAGCAACTTCCACCTCAAGATTTCCACCGACTGGGAGC
>Ga0302314_10020562_pt1 | contig 10910 bp, 9 predicted proteins | sample III_Palsa_N2_3_FD_200533 | JGI IMG/M metagenome (GOLD analysis project Ga0302314, IMG submission 200533) | Peat permafrost microbial communities from Stordalen Mire near Abisko, Sweden - III_Palsa_N2_3 | ecosystem: Environmental > Terrestrial > Soil > Palsa > Peat permafrost | place: Sweden... | reverse complement strand
AAAAACTTCGGCATCCCTCCGCAGCCCTCCAATGCCCCCTCGCAGGGACTGGCCCGCAGCCTCACATAAAGCCCCGACATGCAGGATGACGACGAACCGCCGACCGGCGCCGAACGGGCGCGCTATTGGACCGTGGCCGAGGGCGGCGGTACCGAACTGCTGTCCGCGCGCTTCGTATCCCACGCCTTCAGGCTGCACAGCCATCCGACATATACGCTGGCGGTCGTGACCGGCGGGGCCGAGCGCTATCGCTATCGCGGCGCCGAGCATCGGGTCGGGCCCGGGCAATTGGCCCTGCTCAATCCGGACGAGCCCCATGACGGCAGCCGCGCAGTCAAGGCGGGCTGGCGCTACCGGGTGATGTATGTGCCGGCCGACGCCTTCGCGACACTGGATCCGGACAAACCGGGGCGCCCGACCTTCCTGGACAGCGTGGTCGCGGATCCCTGCCTGGCCGCCGCCTTCGTCGCGCTGCACGACGCGCTGGGCGCCGCCCCGTCGCTCGCCCGGGAAGAAGGCTTCCTGCAGCTGCTGGCCGGGATCGCCGGCCGCCATGGCCGGAACGATCCGCTCGCCCGCCGCATCGGGCGCGAGCCGGGCCCGGTCGTGCGGGTTCGGGCCTATCTCGACGCCCATGCGACGGAAGCGGTCCCGCTCGCGCGACTCGCGGAGATTGCTGGGCTTCACCCCCTGTCGCTGATCCGCGCCTTCCGCCGCATCGAGGGCATGCCGCCGCACGCCTACCAGACCGCGCGGCGCATCGCCCAGGCCCAGGCGCTGCTGCGCCAGGGGCTGGCGCCCGCCGCCGTCGCCCAGGATTGCGGCTTTGCCGACCAGAGCCATCTGACCCGCGCGTTCAAGCGCGTGGTCGGCGTGCCGCCTGGACTCTACCGGTTAGGAACGTTCAAGACCGGACGGTGACCGGCGCCTAGCCTCCGCGCCATGATGCCAGACAATCCTCCGATCCGCTTCACCCGGGACGGTCTCGTCCGGGGCTATGTCAAAACCCTGCCGATCGCCATCGGCGTCGCCGTCTTCGGAATGGCCTACGGGCTGCTGGCCGGCCAGCACGGCCTGAGCCTGGCCGAGACCGGGCTGATGTCCGCCCTCGTCTTCGCCGGCTCGAGCCAGATGCTGGCGCTGCAGCTGTGGGACGATCCGCTGCCCGTCGCCGGCATCGTGCTGGCCGCGGCGATCATCAACCTGCGCTACGTCATGCAGACCGCCGCGTTGAAGCCCTGGCTGGGCCCGCTGCGCCCGACACTGTCCTATGTCAGCGTGTTCTTCACCGCCGACGAGAATTGGGCGGTCAGCATCGCCGAGATGCGCGCCGGCGGCCGCGACGCCGGCTTCTTCCTCGGCAGCGGGCTGGCGCTGTGGAGTTTCTGGCTGGTCTCGGGCCTGATCGGCCGGACGTTCGGCGGTGCGCTGCCGAACCCGGAGCGGTTGGGGCTGGATTTTATCGGCACCGCCGTGTTTACCGCGCTCGCCGGCCGGATGTGGCGCGGGCGGCGCGATCTGTTGCCCTGGCTCGCCGCCGGCATCGCCGCCGTGCTGGGCGCGCATTATCTGCCCGGCGCCTGGTATCTGCTGATCGGCGGCCTGACCGGCAGCCTGATCGGTGCCTGGCGCGACACAAGGACGGGGGGCACCCATGGCGCCTGATCCGTCGCTGCACGCGCCGACCCTGATCGCGATCCTGGGCATGGCGCTGGCGGTCTATCTCATCCGCGCCGCCGGCCTGTTCCTGGCCCGGCGGGTGACGCCCTCGCCCTGGGTCGAGGCGTTCCTGGCCCACCTGCCCGGCGCCATGTTCGTGGCCCTGGTCGTGCCAGCCGTGATCGCGGGCGGACTACTCTATATAGGGGCCGCCGGTGCGACGCTCGTCAGTGCCCGATTGCAGGCGCCCCTGGCGCTGTCGATGGCCGTCGGCATCGGCACGCTGCTGGTGCTCCGAACCGTCACAGGAGACTGATACTATATATAGAAGGCGAGGCTTTCCGCTGGCGGAACGCGTCCGGTGAATCTTGGCAAGGGAATTTTTGCCAAAAACTCGCCATAAAGCGCGTTGCATCCACCATATTTTGTGGCACCCTCTGTTTCAGAGTCTACATACGGGGGTTTGACAATTCCCGGAGGATCTCGTCGCGCGGGGGCTGCGGCCGATCAAGCGCAATGCGGGCGAAACAGATAACAGGGGCTAAGACGACCATGCGGATCTCTCGTCGATTCACGACCGAAGGTCACGACCCCTACGCGGCGATCGAGTTCACGTCGGCCACCAGCGAGATCCGCAATCCGGACGGCTCGATCGTGTTCCGCCTGCCCGACATGGAAGTGCCGAAGGACTGGTCGCAGGTCGCCTGCGACATCCTGGCCCAGAAATATTTCCGCAAGGCCGGCGTCCCGGCGGCGCTGAAATCCGTCGCCGAAAAGGGTGTGCCGGCCTGGCTGCGCCGCCAGATCCCGGACGACAAGAAGCTGGACACCCTGCCCGAAAAGGAACGGTTCGGCTCGGAACGGTCGGCCAAGCAGGTGTTCGACCGCCTGGCCGGTACCTGGACCTATTGGGGCTGGAAGGGCGGCTATTTCGATACCGAGGCCGATGCCCGCGCGTTCTATGACGAGTTGCGCGTGATGCTGACCCGCCAGATGGCCGCACCCAATTCGCCGCAATGGTTCAACACCGGCCTGCATTGGGCCTATGGCATCGACGGCCCGGCCCAGGGCCATTATTATGTCGATTTCCAGAGCGGCCGGCTGACCGCGTCGGCCAGTTCCTACGAGCATCCGCAACCGCATGCCTGCTTCATCCAGGGCGTCGCCGACGACCTGGTCAACGAAGGCGGCATCATGGACCTGTGGGTCCGCGAGGCGCGGCTGTTCAAGTATGGCTCGGGCACCGGCTCGAACTTCTCCAAGCTGCGCGGCGACGGCGAGCGCCTGTCCGGCGGCGGCCGTTCCTCGGGCCTGATGAGCTTCCTCAAGATCGGCGACCGCGCCGCCGGCGCCATCAAGTCGGGCGGCACCACGCGCCGCGCCGCCAAGATGGTGACGGTCGATGTCGATCATCCGGATATCGAGGCCTATATCGACTGGAAGGTGGTCGAGGAGCAGAAGGTCGCGGCGCTGGTCGCCGGCTCCAAGCTGGCGAACAAGCACCTGAACGAAATCATGGAGGCCTGCCTCCAGGCCCGCCCCGATATGGGCGACGGCGCGTTCGACCCGAAGCGGAACGGCGCGCTGAAGGCCGCGATCAAGTCCGCGCGCCGGGTCATGCTCCCGGAAAACTACGTTCAGCGCGTCATCCAGTTCGCCCAGCAGGGCTATGAGTCGCTGGATTTCCGCGTCTATGACACCGACTGGGACAGCGATGCCTATCTGACCGTCGCCGGCCAGAACTCGAACAACTCGGTCCGCCTGACCAATGATTTCATCGAACAGGTCCTGGCCGACGGCGAGTGGAACCTGATCCGCCGCCTCGACGGCAAGGTCCATAAGACGCTGCAGGCGCGCGACCTGTGGGACAAGATCGGCCATGCCGCCTGGGCCTCGGCCGACCCGGGCGTGCAATACGACACGACGATCAACGAGTGGCACACCTGCCCGGAATCCGGTCGCATCAACGCGTCGAACCCGTGCTCGGAATATATGTTCCTCGACGACACGGCCTGCAATCTGGCCTCGCTCAACCTGCTGACCTTCCGCGACGCCGCCGGCGAATTCGATACTCCGGCGTTCGAGCATGCCGTCCGCATCTGGACCGTCGTGCTGGAAATCTCGGTGCTGATGGCGCAGTTCCCGAGCAAGGAAATCGCCCAGCTCAGCTACGAATTCCGCACGCTGGGCCTCGGCTATGCCAACCTGGGCGGGTTGCTGATGGCGGCCGGCTACAGCTATGATAGCGAAGAAGGCCGCTCGCTGTGCGCCGCGATCTCCGCGGTCATGACCGGCATCGCCTATCGCACCTCGGCCGAGATGGCGAAGGAGCTGGGTCCGTTTCCAGGCTTCGCCAAGAATCGCGAACCGATGCTGCGCGTCATCCGCAACCATCGCCGCGCCGCCCATGGCGCCGTGGCGGGCTATGAGAATCTGTCGGTCACGCCGGTGCCGTTCGAGGCCGGCCAATGCCCCGACCAGGCGCTCGCCCTTGCCGCGGCCCGGGCCTGGGACGAGGCGCTGGATCTCGGCGAGGCCCATGGCTATCGCAATGCCCAATCGACCGTCGTGGCGCCGACCGGCACCATCGGGTTGGTGATGGATTGCGACACGACCGGCATCGAACCCGATTTCGCCCTGGTGAAGTTCAAGAAGCTCGCCGGCGGCGGCTATTTCAAGATCATCAACCGCATCGTGCCGGAGGCCTTGGCCACGCTCGGCTATGGCCCGGAAGCGACCGAGGCGATGATCCGCTATGCCGTCGGCCACGGCACGCTGAAGGGCGCGCCGCGCATCAATCACGAGACGCTGGCGACCAAGGGCTTCACCGCGGTCGAGCTGGGCAAGCTCGAGGCCGGGTTGGCCCAGGCGTTCGACATCAAGTTCGCGCTCAACAAATGGACGCTGGGCGAGGAATTCCTGACCGGCGCGCTGCGCATCCCGGCCGAAAGCCTGAACGACGTCTCGTTCGATATCCTGACCCACCTGGGTTTCGACAAGGCGGATATCGAGGCGGCCAATACCTTCTGCTGTGGCGCCATGACGCTGGAGGGCGCCCCCGGGCTGAAGGACGAGCATCTGTCGGTGTTCGACTGCGCCAACCCGTGCGGCCGCATCGGCAAGCGCTATCTCAGCTGGGAGAGCCACATCCGCATGATGGCGGCATCACAGCCGTTCATCTCGGGTGCGATCTCCAAGACGATCAACATGCCGAATTCGGCGACCGTCTCGGAATGCAAGGAGGCCTATCTGCTGTCCTGGCGCCTGGGCATCAAGGCGAACGCGCTCTATCGCGACGGCTCGAAGCTGTCGCAGCCACTGTCGTCCTCGCTGATCGACGACGAGGAAGACGAGGACGCGATCGAGAATTTCGCCGCGATGAACCCGGCCGAGCGCGCGCCGATCATCACCGAGCGTCTGATCGAGCGGGTCATCGAAAAGGTCGTGCACCGGTCCGACCGCCGCCGCCTGCCCCAGCGCCGCAAGGGCTACACCCAGAAGGCGATCGTCGGCGGCCACAAGGTCTATCTGCGCACTGGCGAATACGAGGACGGCAGCCTGGCCGAGGTGTTCGTCGATATGCATAAGGAAGGCTCCGCCTTCCGCTCGCTGATGAACAATTTCGCCATCGCGGTCTCGATCGGCCTGCAATATGGCGTGCCGCTGGAGGAATTCGTCGAGGCCTTCACCTTCACCCGGTTCGAGCCGGCCGGTCAGGTCGAAGGCAACGACACGATCAAGATGGCGACCTCGATCGTCGATTACCTGTTCCGCGAACTGGCGATCTCGTACCTGGATCGTACCGACCTCGCCCATGTCCAGCCGGCCGATCTGGCGCCGGACACGGTCGGCGGCGGCGATCAGGAAGGCCTGCTGCCCGACACGGCGGCGGCGACCCGCAAGGCGGCCGCCCAGTTCGAGCAGATCCAGCGCGCCGCCAGCTCCGGCTTCGCCCGGACCAAGCTGACCGTGCTGCAGGGCGGCATCCCGACCGTCGCCTTCTCCGGCACCTCGGCGCTCGCGCTCGCGACCGATCCCCATGTCGGGCATGCGCACGACCATGACCACGGCGGCGGCCATGGCGGCGGCGACACCCGGTCCGACCGGGTCCGCGAGGCACGGCTGAAGGGCTACGAAGGCGATAGCTGCGGCGAATGCGGCAACTTCACTCTGGTGCGCAACGGCACCTGCATGAAGTGCAATACCTGCGGCAGCACGAACGGCTGCTCGTAATCGGCAGATCCCGACCTATATGGTGCGATCAAGGGGGGTGCTTCGGCACCCCCTGTTTTTTGTCCGCCCCGTTCTCCCGGTCACATCATGAACCACAGCACATCGCCGTCGGCCACCGGAGCGCCGTTCGATGGCAAGCGCTTCGGCAACGCCAGCGGTCGCGGCCCGCACGGTTCGCTGGATGCGCTGCGCTGGATGCTGACCCGGCATCGCACGCCATGGCCGAAGACCGTCTTGGACCCGCCGGCGCCGAGGCCGCTGGACCGGGTCGCCGACGGGTCGATCCGCGCGACCTTGATCGGCCATGCGACCGTGCTGATCCAACTGGCCGGGATCAATATCCTGACCGATCCGATCTGGTCCCACTGCGCCGGGCCGACCTCGTGGCTCGGGGTCAAGCGGGTGCGGCCGCCGGCCATCGCATTCGCGGACGTGCCGGCGATCGACGTCGTGCTGCTCAGCCATAATCACTACGACCATCTCGACCGGCCGACCCTGGCGGCGTTGGCCAAGCGTGACGATCCGCTGATCGTCACCGGCCTGAAGGTCGCCCGGTCGGTGCCGTCGCGGCGCACGGTCGAGTTGGATTGGTGGGACAGTCACGCGCTCGGTCCCGAGGTGCGCGCGACCTATGTGCCGGCCGAGCATTTCTCCGCGCGGGGCGCGTTCGACCGCAACGCCAGCCTGTGGGGCGGTTTCGTGCTGGAGACGCCGGCCGGGACGATCTATTTCGCCGGTGACACCGGCGACGGCACGCATTTCGCGGCGATCCGCGCCCGCTTCGGCCCGATGGCCTTGTCTTTCATCCCGATCGGCGCCTATCAGCCGCGCTGGTTCATGGCGCCGGTCCATATGAACCCGGCCGAGGCGGTGGCGGCGAGCCGGACCGTCGCCTCCGCCGTCACCCTGCCGATCCATTTCGGTGTCTTTCCGCTGGCCGACGACGCGTTCGATGCACCGACGATCGGGCTGGCGGCGGCGCTGGCGGCGATCGAGGCTGCCGGCATTTCCCTGGATTTTCGTCTGCCGCCGTTCGGCCAGCCGGTCGTGATCGAGGTGACCGATCGATAGGCCTATCCCCGTCAGCCGAGCCCGTCCGTCGTGATGAAGCGGATGCCTGACCGATCGAGCCTCGCCCGCGCCAGATCCATCGTCGTCAACGTTTCCCCGGCCGGCATGCCGATGCCGCGGCAGGCATCCTCGACAATCACGGACTCAAAGCCGAGTCGGGCTGCATCCTCCGCCGAATAGGCGACGCAGAAATCCGTCGCGAGCCCGGCGAAGAAGATCCGGCTAAAGCCGCGGTCGCGCAGATAGCCCGCGAGACCGGTCGCGGTCGTCCGGTCGTTCTCGAAGAAGGCGGAATAGCTGTCGATCGCGGGCCGGAAGCCCTTGCGGACGATGAGGTCGATCTTGGCCGCATCCAGGCCGGGATGCAGCTCGGCCTCGGCGCTGCCCTGGATGCCATGGTCGGGCCAGAGCGTCTGGTCGCCATAGGCGAGCCGGATCGTCTCGAACGGCGCGCGGCCGGGATGGGCGCTGGCAAAGGAGCTGTGGCCGGCCGGATGCCAGTCCTGGGTCGCGAAGGCATGGTCGAAGCGGTCGGCCAGCAGCCGATTGGCGATCGGCACGACCGCATCCCCGTCCGGCACGGCCAGCGCGCCGCCGGGCATGAAGGTCGGCTGGATGTCGATCAGGCCGAGAATGTCGCGGGTGCGATCGATGATGATCCGGTTCATGGCGTGAAACCGCCTCCGTGCTGCTTCGTCTCGGGTGTATGCTAGCGGCAAAACGAGCCCGGGCGGAGATGATCCATGGCCAGAGTCCTCGGTATCGGCGGTATCTTCTTCAAATCGCAGGATCCGGCGGCGCTGGGCGCCTGGTATGCCCGACATCTGCGTCTGCCGGTCACGGCGCCCCAGGGCGCCAGCCTGCATCCGGAGCGGATGCCGCCCGGTGGCTTCACCATCTGGGCGCCGTTCGCGGCCGACACGGATTATTTCCAACCGGCCCAGCGCGACTTCATGATCAATCTGGTCGTGGACGATTTGGAACAGGCCTTGCTGCAGGTGGCGGCGGGCGGCGGCACCCTGGTCGGGACGATCGAGGATTACGACTACGGCCGGTTCGGCTGGTTCCTGGATCCGGACGGCAACAAGGTCGAGCTGTGGCAGCCGCTGGAGCCGGCCTCGGCTCCAGCGATACCCGCCTAGCTTTTGGAACGGGCGAAGACGTAGGGACCACCGCGCTCGACCGCGCGCCGATAAGCCGGACGCGCCTGCAGGCCGGCCAGATAGCGCACGAGGTTCGGATAGTCGGCGAGCGCGCCTCGGGCCGCGTCCAGCACGAAGCTGGTCTGGATATCGGCGCCGCTCAACTCGGCGCCCACCAGAAAATCGCGTCCCTCCAGCGCGCCGTCGAGATAGCCCAGGTGATTGGCGACCTCGCTCTTGATGCGCGGCAGGACCGGGGCCGCGGCCTCGCCGATCCGGCCGCAATACAGCCCCAGTATCAGCGGCAACATGGCCGAGCCTTCGGCGAACTGCAGCCACTGGATATACTGGACCCAATCGGCGCTGCCCACGACCGGCATCAGGCGACCCTGGCCGTACATCTGGATCAGATAATCGACGATCGCACCGGACTCGATCACGATCTTGCCGTCGTCGACCAGGACCGGCGACTTGCCCAACGGATGGATCCGCTTCAATTCCGGCGGCGCCAGGTTGGTGACCGGATCGCGCCGATAGGCGACGATCTCATAGTCGAGGCCCAGTTCCTCGAGCAGCCAGAGGATACGCTGCGAGCGGGAATTGTTGAGATGATGGACTTGGATCATGCGTGCATGCCTTCTCCCGGGGCGGATGGCACGCAAGATAGCGCGATCGCCGCCAGCGGCCAGCGCTATCCGCCCGAAACCAGCACCGGTTTGGGCAGGGCCGGCCCCGCGACCCGGTCGCGGCCGCCATGTTTCGCCTCGTAGAGCGCCCGGTCCGCACGGTCGAGCAGCGGATCGATCGCCGCATCCTCGGGTGCCAGCATACTGACGCCGATGCTGACCGTGACCGGCAGCGCCACGCCGTCGACCAGTGCCGGCGAGGCGGAGACCGCGACCCGCAGCCGTTCGGCGATCGTGGCCGCCGTCGCCGGATCGGCATCGGGCAGCAGCACCGCGAATTCCTCGCCGCCGAGCCGGCCCAGCAGATCGTAGGGCCGGATACCGGCCAGCGCGATCTCGGCAACCCGCTTCAGCACCTGGTCGCCGGCGGCATGGCCATGTTCGTCGTTCACCGATTTGAAGAAATCGATATCGAGCATCAGGCAGGCCAGCGGCGAGCGGCGGCGCTGCGCGGCACCGATCTCGATCGCGGCACGCTGGTAGAAATAGCGCCGATTGGCGACCGCGGTCAGCGGGTCGATCATGGCGAGGCGTTCCAGATCGGCGTTCACCGCACGCAAGGCCTCGGTCGCCTGTTCGCCGGCCATGCCCTGCCGCCGGAACGCCTGGATCGCACGCGCCATCTCGCCGACCTCGTCCGACCGATCGGTCGCCGGCACCTCGGTCGTCCAGTCGGCCTGGGCCAGCCGGCGCATGGCCGTGGTCAGCCGCGCCAAGGGCTCGACGATGCGCGCACCGACATAGAGCACCGCGGCCAGCGCGAGCAGCAGCGTGGCGCCCAGCATGGTGCCGGCGAGCAGCGAGAGGTCCTGCCGCTTGATCCGGGCGGCCGCGACATCCCACGCAGCGCGACGGTCGTTTTCCGCGATCAGCGCCTCGATCGCCTCCTGGTTCCGGTCGTAGGCCAGACGCCCCTCATGGCGATACCAATCGACCGGGCTGGCACCGACCTCGACGAAGCGCCGCTCGAAATCGCTCTGGGCATCGACCAGGGCATCGGCCCGCGTCATCAGCGTCTGATACAGCAGGGTCTCCTGCTCGTTGGCCGCCAGTTCGGCATAACGCCCGACCTCGCGCTGAAACCGGCTGGCCCGGGTCCGGGCTTCTTCGATCGCCTGAGTTTGCAGACCCAGCGAGTCCTCCAGCACCGCCCGGCCGTCCGCGACGCGGATGTCGGCGGCGAGCTTGCCGATGCGGGCCAGGGACTGGATACTGTCGATCGAATTGCCGGACAGCCGATCGATCGTCCGGCCGATGTCCCGGGTGCCGCTCGCCTCGAAGACGGCGACCATCAGGATCAGCGCCGTCAGGACGCCGAAGACGAGATACAGGCGGAACCTGATCGATCTTATCATATGCGTGGGTCCCGGACGGCCATGGACGGTCCCGGCGCGGTAGGATGAAACCGCGCCGAACTCAATCTACGCCGCAACGCGCCCTCTGGCGAGACGGTGCTGATTCGATTCAGCTCGTCCCCTGGTGGTGCGGCTTGTCGCGCGTCCCCGACCGCCGCATGATGCGGGCCTATCGGCCAGGAGTTTTTGTGTTCAGACAGATCGATAAGCCGCGCCGGGCCCTGCAGCCGCCGTTCGACGTCGCCGTGGTCGTTCCGACCGTGTTGCGGCCGGAGTTCGCGCGCGCGGTCCGCTCGGTCTATGCCCAGGATTTCGCCGGCCGGGTCCAGATCCTGGTCGGCATCGACGAGGCCCAGGGCGATCCGGCCCTGCTGGCGACGCTGGCTGACGAATGCCCGGCCTCGATGGATTTCTCCTGGCTCGACCCGGGCTATTCGACCTCGGCCCGCCACGGCGGACTCTATCCGAACCGGTTCAGCGGTGCGCTGCGCACCATCCTCACCTATTTGGCGAACAGCCGGCTGGTGGCCTATCTCGACGACGACAATTGGTGGGCGTCCGATCACCTGTCGAGCCTGGTCCGGGTGATCGGCGACGCCGACTGGGCGTTTTCCCAACGCCTGTTCGTCGAGGCGGCAACGGGCGAGCCGATCTGCGTCGATCAATGGGAATCGGTCGGCCCCGATGCCGGGATCTTTCAGGAGAAATTCGGCGGCTTCGTCGATCCGTCGAGCCTGCTGATCGACAAGATCGCCTGCCACGAC
>Ga0302314_10020560_pt1 | contig 10911 bp, 11 predicted proteins | sample III_Palsa_N2_3_FD_200533 | JGI IMG/M metagenome (GOLD analysis project Ga0302314, IMG submission 200533) | Peat permafrost microbial communities from Stordalen Mire near Abisko, Sweden - III_Palsa_N2_3 | ecosystem: Environmental > Terrestrial > Soil > Palsa > Peat permafrost | place: Sweden... | reverse complement strand
CGATGCGATCGAGAATGGTCGCCATATATTGGTCGATGTCACCCAGAAACAGGCCCTTCTCGGCGCGATAGGCCAGAATGTCCCGCAGCGTGCATTCGGGGCCCATCATCTCCGCCGGCAGATCATACATCGTCCGGTACCGCCGGTTGGTCATGAGAATCTTGCCCTTGGCGTCGATCATGACCAGGCCTTGCGCCATATTGTTGAGCGCCGCGAGAAGCTGCCATTTGGTTTCGAGATATTTGTCGTTGAGCCTGTTGCGTTCTCCTATGGCCTTGTCGCGCTGCCTGGCCGTGCCGATTTCGAGTTGTTCAAGCTCCTGATTGCGGACCATTGCATCCCGGAAGTTTCGTACCGCCCGGGCGAGATGCCCGATCTCGTCCGCGAATTCGACATGCGGAATGTCGATGTCGATCTTGCCGGCAGCGATCGAATCGGTCGCCGTAGCGATATCCGCCAACGGCGCAATGACGGAGCGCTTCACCACGACCACGGTGAGCGCAGTCAGGAGCAGTGCGCTCAAGCCCAGCAACGCCAGATACCAGGACGCCATCCAGGCCCGGTCGGCGAGTTCTGTCACCAGCAACGCACGACCCTCGACAATTCTGGCAAAGGCCTCAAGATCGTTGCTGAGAGCTTCGCGCAAGGTGCGATTGGCTTCGTTGTCGCCCCACTCGCGTCCGGCCTCCGGGCTGATCTTGGTAGCTCTGCGAACCAGTTCGTTGCGAAAATCGATGAACTGAAGAATCCGCTGCCGGAAGGCGGGAAACTGTTCCTCGTCGCTGAAATCAGCGGTCTTTTCCCATTCGCCGACAACGCGGGCGAGTTCGCGGTTACGCCGCGAAAGCTCATCGGCGTATTGCCTTACCGTGCCGGGATCGGTGGACATATAGATGCCGCGCGATTCCATCACGACCGCGTAGATCAGCGCGTTGACGCGCCCAATGTTGACCGCGCTCGCCGCCGAGGTCGCAAGGGCGTGCCGGTATTCGGTCTGCAGGCGGACCGACTGGATCGACATCACCATCAGCAACGTCATCACGATGATCAGCAGCCCGACAATGCCGGAAATTCTTTCCGCGATACGAAGATTGCCGAACGCATGGGCAGGAGCGCAGAGTAATTCCCATATCCGGCCGATCCAGGCGGGGCTTTGCGGTTTTGTATGCGGATTGGCGGACATGGATGATCTCGGTTCGAGATGCGATCGCCAACGATACCCTGCGTTGCACTACTGGAGCCTAAACGGGCATCCCCGTAGTGTAACGGAATCGCGCCGGTCAACATGCGCCGGTAGCGATCGATTAAGCATATTTGGAGTGGTGGACGATGCTTTAACGGTGATCGGCACGCTGGTGGCAGCTACCTTCGGGAACGTGGCCTCCGGCGACCGCAGGGAGCAGACGGCGCATGCGCAAATTGATCGCCTTCGACGACGACACTTTCGACAAACTGAAGCAGCTCGCGCGCGACAGGATGGCGACCATTCAGGAACTGGCCGACGAAGCCTTCGCCGATTTGCTCCGCAAGCACGGTATTCCCGTCGATCTCAAGGACGCGCTGCGCAAGAGCGCATCGCTCGCGGATACGCCGGCGAAGACCAGCGCCGGATCGAAGCCATCCAGGAAAACCGGATTATAAAGCAGATCGTGCCGGCCGGCGACGCCGGGACCCATCCGGCAACACCGGTTCATCCGCCGCCCTCAGCCGATCTTTTTCAGGCCGTTTTTGAATCGCGGTCCATTGCCGACGTAGAATTTCGCGGCACTTCCCATCGCCGCGACCTGCGCCGGTTCGAGCGTGCGGATCACCCGCGCCGGCGCGCCGATGATCAGCGAATGCTCTGGAAACTGCTTGCCTTCCGTAATCACCGATCCCGCGCCGACGATGCTGCCGCGGCCGATCCGGGCACCGTTCATGACGATCGAGCCCATCCCGACCAGCGCGCCATCCTCCAGCGTACAGCCGTGCAGAATCACATTGTGGCCGACCGTGCAGTCCTTTCCGATCGTCAGCGGAAAGCCCCGGTCGGTGTGACAGGTCGAGTTGTCCTGCACATTGGAATTTTCGCCGATCTCGATCCACTCATTGTCGCCGCGCAACACCGCGCCGAACCAGACGCTCGCGCCCTTCAGCAAGCGGATCTTGCCGATCACCGTGGCGGTGTCGGCGATGAAGTAGTTTCCGTCCGAGGGGAGTTCGGGCGCCTGCCCGTCGAGTTCGTAGATCGCCATGCCCACTTGATCTCCTGTTCGCGGAGACTCTGGCATAGCCGCCAAAGCGTTTACAAGCGAGGCCCGCCCCGCGCTCGGAGAGCGGGGTGGGTAGCGGCTCGCGTCGGGAAACCCGTCGAAACGGGAAGCTTCAGGCCAATAGTCCGGCGGCGCGCAGCGTCATCAGGAAAAACGTGCCCGACATCAGGCTCCAGAACCCCGCCAGCACCGTCGCCATCATCACGAATTCGAAGCGGCGGCGTTCGATCCGTGCCCCTCGCAGCGTATTGCGCATGATGATGAAGGGAGCGGCAAACACCAGGAACGGTACCGCGGCGAAGGTCTTGGGCGCCACGCCCTCCTGCAGCAACCCGAAACCCGCCGGTCGCTGCACCAAGGCCTGGTACCCGCTGGCGAGCGCGCCGGCCAAGGCGAAGCCTATGCAAAGGGAGAAGAAGGAATTCAACGCATCAGGCGACATGACTGGACTTCCGCTACACAGGGAACCCGCATGGCATCGCAAAATTGGGCGTCCGCCGCCACACTATCCTTAAGGAAAGGTTAATATCCGAATCCGGAACTGCGGCCTGCACATGGCTTGCACTTGGCTCGCGCTGCAGCCGCAACGCGAAAACGTGCGGAAATTCGATGCCGCGTGGCATATTCGGGGTGATTCGGGGCTGGTCCCCGGACGCCCCCTCACGATGCCGATTCATGACCATCTTTTCGACGGCCCAGCATATCGCTCGCACGACGCGCCGGGATCCCCGCGGCCACCTGATCCCGCTCATGCTGGGCTGCGCAGTCGCGGCAGGCGCGATCGTGCTGGTCGCCTATCTGCTGTGGCCGACCTGGGAGGCGGACATTTCCAGCGCTCCGGCCCGGTTGCCGGTGAGCATCGGGGCTACCATCTTCAACGTCCCGACCACAGCGGTGCGCATGAAAATCCAGCGGCACTCCGGGCCACAGGAACGCGTCGATCTCAGCTTCTCTTTTCCATCGCTCGAGGCGCCCGAGGCACCGAAACATTTCAGTGCGGATACCGTGGAAGACGCCATCCAGCCGATCGACCGGATCTTTCTGTCGATATCGGCGCATCACGACTCGCTGGCGCCCGATACCCGCCTGCACACCATCTATCCGCGCTACCTCGAGCAGGCCGCGACGCCCGCGCAGGACGGATTGACGCAGCGCGCATTTCGCGACGGCTCGCCCTACGGCAATGAAGATCTGTTCTTGGCCGACGCGCCCGGTCTCAATGCACGCTGCACCCGGGACGCCGCTACCCCCGGAATGTGCCTGAGCGAGCGCCGCGTCGAGGGAGCCGATTTGATGTTTCGCTTTCCGCGCAGCTGGCTGGCGCATTGGCGCGACGTGGCCGATGCGATGGATCGGCTGACACAGCAATTGCATGGGGCAAAGGGATAGCGGAGCCGTAAGGCGCCATCACCGCCCGCGGCAAACGCGAGGCGTTTGCGCAAGGGAGCGTAGCGACGAAGCAATCCGGCCTCGCCGCTCCGCAACCTCAGCCCTGCTCGACCAGATCGTCCTCGAGGATCGCCATCTGGAACTGAAACGAGCGGTCGTCGTCTTCATCATCGACGAACAGCACGCCGATGAATTCCTCACCGATATAGACTTCGGCGGAATCGTCCTTCTTCGGCCGCGGCACCACGCGGATCTTGGGATTGCCGAAAAGGCGCTTGAGATAGGCGTCGAGCTTTCTGACTTCCTGAACGTCCACGGCAGTCTCCAATACGATCTCTGGTTTTCCCGAAGTTTCTAGGACGGGACGAAGCGAACCGCCAGCCATATCCTTGGAAATCGTACAAGCAATTCCGATCGATTATAACTTGTGCGCCGCCTGATCGCAAAACCGATATCCACCCCGGACCAGGTCCGGGCCTGAATCAGGAAGGCCTGAATCAGGAAGGCCTGGATCAAAGCGCGTGCAAATCAAAGCCCGATCGCGTTGATCATCTGATCCATGGTGCGTGACGGCTCGGCGCAACCGGCTTCGCCGACGATCTTGGCGGGAACGCCGGCCACGGTAACGTTGTGAGGCACGGGTTTCACCACCACCGATCCCGCGGCGATGCGGGCGCAATGGCCGACCTCGATATTGCCGAGAATTTTCGCGCCCGCCCCGATCAACACGCCATGGCGGATTTTGGGATGGCGGTCTTCGTTTTCCTTGCCGGTGCCGCCCAGCGTGACGCCGTGCAGGATCGAAACGTCGTCTTCGATGACGGCGGTCTCGCCGCACACGAACCCGGTGGCATGATCGAGAAAGATGCCGCGGCCGATCTTGGCGGCGGGATTGATATCGGTCTGGAATACCGCCGACGACCGGCTCTGCAGATAATAGGCGAAATCCTTGCGGCCTTTTTGATAGAGCCAATAGGCGAGACGGTGGGTTTGCAGGGCATGGAATCCCTTGAAGTAAAGCAGGGGATCGATGAACCGCGAGGTCGCGGGATCGCGGTCGTACACCGCGACCATGTCGGCCCGGAAGGCATTGCCGAGATCGGGGTCGTCGCGCAGGGCCTCGTCATAGGTCTGACGAATCAGATCGCCTGACAGCGCCGAATGGTCGAGGCGCTCGGAGATGCGATGCACCACCGCGTCTTCGAGCCGTTCGTGATGCAGCACGGTTGAATAGATAAAAGACGCCAGCTCGGGCTCGCGGCGAACGATGTCTTCCGCCTCGCCGCGCACGCGATCCCAGATCGGATCGAGTGCCGCCAGTTTCGCACCCTGCGGGTTGATCTGATGTATTGCCATGACTGCTCTCTTAAGGCCGCTCTCGTAAAAGGCCGCTCTCGTGAATCCGATTTCCCGGCCGGCATCATAGCACGCCGGGCGGACTTATGTCCCCAACACAGTTACGCGACACTTACGCAAAGGTGAACGTCGGCCCAAGCTTCAAATGCGCGCTAAAACATTGAAGCGGCAGGTTTTCTGCGCGCAAACCGACATCCGCCTTTGCCCGGGGCGTTGGCTCAAAGTGGTTCGGAATTCCAGGAAATCAAGCGGGCGGGGAGCGACAATCAGGGGCGGCTGGACAAGAAATCCAGCACGCCGGTCTTGTAGACCTTGTCGCCGACCGCCCGCATATGATCGCGATTGGGAATGTCGAGCACTTCGGCGCCCGGGATGATTTTTCCGAGCGCTTGCGCCGAGCCCGCGATCTCATCCGAGCTACCGACCGCGATCAGTACGGGCACCCTGATGGCGGCGGCTTCCTGCCTTGTCATCAGTCGCCGCGAGCCGCGCAGACAGGCCGCCAGCGCGCGGCGATCGGAGCGGGTCTGGTCCGCGAAGGCCCGGAACGTGCGCCCGACGGGATCGGTGACGTCATCGAGCGAAGCCGCCTCCAGCGCTTGCGCGACATTCTCGCCGGGGCCGCCGCCTTCGATCAGGCCGATCCCGATGCCGCCCAATATCGCCGAGCGCAGCCGCTGCGGCTCACGCCGCGCCAGCTCCGCCGTCATGCGCGATCCCAGCGAATAGCCCATGACATCGGCGCGCTCGATGTTGAGATGGTCCATCAGCGCGACGATGTCGGCGGCCATGATGCCGATCTCGTAGTCGGCGGCGTCGTAGAGCTTGCCGGAATCGCCATGGCCGCGATTGTCGAACGCGATGACGCGACGGCCGTTTTTCTTCAGCTCCGAAACCCAGGTCGGATAGACCCAGTTCACATTCTTGGACGACGCAAAGCCGTGTACGAGCAGGATCGGATCCCCCTCGCCTTCGTCGAGATAGGCAATTTCAACAGCGCCGTTGTGAAAGCTCGGCATCATTCATTCCATGTCTTGGGGGATAAGGAGCGGTTTGTGGGGATGGGGATCGGTGATCGAAGGCCGCCTGCAAACTAGCCTCGAAACTAACCTTGCGTGCGAAACTAACCTTACGTGCGAAGCTAACCTTACGTGCGAAGCTAACCTTACGTGCGAAGCTAACCTTACGTGCGAAGCTAACCTTACGTGAAGGTGCCGGCCAGAGCCGGTTGCGCGGCCGCTGCGATCTGTTTTCGCAATCGCCGCGCCTTCTTGTGGGTGAGCCACGACAGCGTCAGGCGCTCGGTGGTGGCCTTGATCGATGACAGCAGGCCGAACAGCGCCAGCAGCGCGCCGAACACCCACAGCGACAGATCGAAGGCACCTGCCGCCAGCAGCAACGCGCCGCGGCCCAGTATTTTCAGGATCGCGCGGGTCTGACCGCCCTTGGATTCCGCCAGCCGCGCGGCCCGCGCGACATCTTCCGGACCCTCGGCAATTCGCAGCGTATCGAGCGCGCCGCGGGCGCCGGCCTTCTCGCCGACGCGTCCGACGTCTTTCGCCAGCCGCACCAGTGCGCCGGCCTTCTCGGCATGGAAGGCGGCCCTGATCGCACTCACGGTCTGTCCCGGATGCAGCACCGAGCCGGATGCGACCGCGTCCTGCAGCATCGGCGTATCGACCATGTCGCGGGTCGAGCGGCCGGCCCATTCGGTCAGCCCCTCACCCAGCCGCCCGACCTTGCGGGCGTCCTTGACCAGCGTGAGACCGGCGCGCACCGGGGCGACGCCGCCGATCGAGACATAGGTTGCCGCGGTCACCGCCAGGCCGGCGGTGGCGAGACCCAGCACCAGCCGATCGGTATCCTCGCCCATCGCAAGGTGCTTGCCCTCGCGCACCACATCCCGGATGTCGCCGAACACGAACAGGTCGCCGGCGACGGTGCCCGACAGGCTGCCGACATCGTCGGCATTTCCGGTCACGAGCCCGCTGGCAAAGCGTTTGGCAAAATGCGACGACGAATTTTCCTCCGCCACCGCATCGCTCACGCGTTGCGATAATTCATCGGGCAGCGAAATATTCTTCTCTTTGGCGAGCTCGACAAAGCTGTCGGCAAGACCAGAATCATGGGCGGCGAGCGCGGCCTCGATATTGTCAGCGACAACCTTTTGGCTGTTCCGCAGGGCAGAATTGACCTGAATCTCGGAAAGCACCGCCGGATCGTCCTGCGCCGCCAGGATCGCATAGGCGTCGCGGGCATGCGGCCACAGCACGGTGAGCGCATACCCGCTCACCGTCATGACAGCCAGCGCCCTGGCGATCCGCGATCGATTCATCCCGAAAAACCCGATCTATCCGCTTGGTATCCTCTTGCCTTCAGATGGGTGTGCCGCTTTTAAGACACAACGGCCCCGACGAAAGAAGGGCTTCTCTGGGACGACAAGATTGTGTCGAATTTGCATGAGCAACTACGCCGTTGGGGGGCTTGTCCAGGGGGTCGGAACTCCGGGGTTCCGGACACTAGGAATCAACTGCAGCCGTCAGTATGGTTGTGTCGTCTTTCGACAATGCGGCTCGCGTTGATTGCGGCGCGTGTCGGTTGCGTATGTTTCTGTCGCTATCCAAGGTGAATTCGATGTCCGATCATGTCGTTCCGCACTTCCACAACGATGCCGGCGTTCCCGTCATCGAGATCGGCTCGCAGGAGTTCATGTGCGTGGGCGCCAATCCGCCCTTCGATCATCCGCATGTGTTCCTCGATCTCGGCAACGACAATGAGATCATCTGTCCCTATTGCTCGACGCTGTATCGCTACGCCGCCGATCTCGCCGCCGGCGAAGCCCGGCCGCCGGAATGCGTGCTGAAAGACAAGGTCGCCTGATCGGCCTGTGGCGGTTTCACGCACCATCATCGTCGCTGGTGCCGGGATCGGGGGATTGACGGCAGCACTGGCGCTGGCGCGACAGGGTTTTCGCGTCGTTGTGCTGGAGAAGGCCCCGCGGCTCGAGGAAGCCGGCGCCGGCCTGCAGCTGTCACCGAACGCAAGCCGCGTGCTGATCGATCTCGGCCTGCAACCACGGCTGGCCCCCCGCGCGGTCACCCCCGACGCCATCAGCCTGATCAGCGCGCGCAGCGGCGGCGAAATCGTTCGCATGCCGCTCGGCGACGCCGCGACATTTCAGGCTCCCTATTGGGTGGTGCATCGCGCCGATCTGCAGGCCGCGCTGCAGGCGGCGATCAGCGACCATCCCGATATCGAATTGCGGCTCGGCTGCCAGTTCGAGGATGTCGGCACCCACGCCAAGGGACTGACCGTGGTCCAGCGCAGCGGCATGACGCGCCAGCAGGAACTGGCGCTGGCGCTGGTCGGCGCCGACGGTATCTGGTCTTCGGTGCGGCATCATCTGTTTCCACAGGTACAGCCGCAATTCTCCGGGCTGATCGCCTGGCGCGGAACGCTCGATGCCACGCAATTGCCGCGCGAATACACGTCCCGCCGGGTCCAGCTGTGGATGGGACCGAACGCGCATCTGGTCGCCTATCCGATCGCGGGCGCGCGCCAGATCAACGTCGTCGCGGTGGTATCGGGGACGTGGAACCGGCCGGGCTGGAGCGCGCCCGGCGAGCCCAATGAAATCAAGAACGCGTTCGCGACCGCGCGATGGCCCTCCGGCGCGCGGATGATGATCGGCGCCGTCGATGGCTGGCGGAAATGGGCGCTGTTCACCGTCCCCGATGGCGGCGAATGGACCAAAGGCGCGGTGGCCTTGTTGGGGGACGCCGCCCACGCCATGCTGCCGTTCGCCGCGCAAGGCGCGGGCATGGCGATCGAGGACGCCGCGGTGCTCGCCAAATGCCTCGGTGAAACCCAAAACGAAGGCGGGCCGACCATTGCCACCGCGATGCAAAGCTATGCGCGCGGGCGCCGCCCGCGCGTCAGCCGGGTCCAGCGCGCCGCGCGGCAGGCCGGGCGCATCTATCACCTCACCGGCCCGATGGCTTTCGCGCGCGATCTCGTGATCAAGGCAATGGGACCGAGGCGCATGCTGGCGCGGCAGGACTGGATTTACGACTGGCAGGCCTGAGCCGCTCTCGAGCCTTGTCCGGTTCCAATTGAATCAGAACCGGCGCTTCAAGCTTTTGTTTGGCGTTTTGTTGACGCGCCCGAAAACGCTTTCGGCGTCAATAGACCGCGTTGCCCGACCGCGAATGTGAATGCGCCGGTTTGTCAGTAGCAGGCGGCGCGGCCGAAGCCGCCGCTGCCCCCGCCGCCGGCGGCGTTTCGTGGCATTTATCGCGCCGCCAGGCTTCCTCGGCAAATCTGGCCTGGCCCCGTACCGAGATGTATTCGTTGCGGTAGGCGAGCTCGGCCACCACAGGACCGGCGACGCCGGTCTCCGCCTTCGCCATCAGTCCCTGCAATTCCGCGGCACGGTTGGCGAGGTTCTTGCGCTCGGTCTCCAGTCGCTTGCAGTCGTAAAGCTCGTATTTGGCGGGATCGGCAAACGCCGAGACCATCGCGCTGTCGCTCATGTCGGCGCAGCCGCCAAGACCGACGCCGAGACCGACGCCGAGCACGAGCAGCGTCAGCGCGGCGACGGCGCGCCGCGGCAACCTGATTTCGGCAGGCAAAGCGATCATAGGCCCCTGATAAACCGACAATGTTGAGATTGCCTAAAGCAGGCGCAGGTGTCCGCATTGAGGCTTTGCGTTGTCGCGCGCGCTCGCTTAAGGAGAGGACGCGTTCCCAAGGCCCAGCCCAATTCCATCGGCCCCAAAAACGCGCTAAGTATCTGATCTCGTGACCAAAGCGGACGTGGCGGAACTGGTAGACGCAAGGGACTTAAAATCCCTCGATGGCAACGTCGTGTGGGTTCGAGTCCCACCGCCCGCACCAGTCTGATCTGGATTCGGATTCACTACAAAAGCCTCAAGCGAGATCGCCCGCTCGGTAGCTCGTCAGAAGTCCTTCGCCATCGCAGGCGTGCGCAGCAGACGGCAATGCGTCCCAGTGCCTGCACTCGCGGTGGACTTACCGCGGATGGCCTTCATCAAAGGTAGATCATTACATAATTACTCGCTGGTGTTGCGCGAAAGACACAGACTCGTCGCGCTAGGCGTGCAACCAATATGGACTGCTTCTTGGGCTGGGAGGCAGTTATGTTGCGTTATTTTTGTAAGTACTTTTCCTTGTCGCTTACGTGCTTTTTTGGCGCGTGTTCGATTCATCCGCTGCCGAATGACGTCACCGGAGTGAAGACGGCTACCATCGTCCGAAAGATCCGGTGTGAAGCGAAAGAGGCCATATTGTTGGCCGCCTACGAAATTCTGCATAGAAAGCACCGCCACCAAGAAATCTCGAATGAAGACTCGCTGCACAAGATGGACTCGAGGTCGCTCAACCGTTGGGAGAGCGAGAGACTTGATGACCTGGTAAAGATAGGCATCGTTTATAACTTCACACTCCAGGGCGTCGAAACCGATGGCCTGATGTTCAATTCGGACATCATCAAGCCGATCAAGAACGGGACGGAAACCTATTCTCCGTCGCTCGGTAATTCGCTGAAGCGAGACAACACGCGCACCTTCACGATCAGCGACAGCTTTACTAAACTCTTGGCCTTGAGTCCCAATCACTGCAATTTTAATTCGACCGGTCCGAACTATGAATATCCCATTGCCGGGCGGATCGGCCTCGACGAGATGATCCAGACCTTCGTCCGGTTGTCCGCGACCGGCGATGTGGTTCCGGAAGATTCTTCAGACGCTTCTCAAAAATCATCAACAACGGCAAACGATTCCTCACAAACACCGCCAGCGAGCGCAACTCCAAAAGCGCCGGCCAGCGCTTCTCCAAAAGCACCAGCAGCCAACGCTTCTTCGGATACTCTCTCCCCGGCAGGTCCGCCGACAAT
>Ga0302314_10020559_pt1 | contig 10911 bp, 10 predicted proteins | sample III_Palsa_N2_3_FD_200533 | JGI IMG/M metagenome (GOLD analysis project Ga0302314, IMG submission 200533) | Peat permafrost microbial communities from Stordalen Mire near Abisko, Sweden - III_Palsa_N2_3 | ecosystem: Environmental > Terrestrial > Soil > Palsa > Peat permafrost | place: Sweden... | reverse complement strand
TGAACCCCTGCAGGGCCGAGCGGTACTTGCCCTTCCAGTCCACCACGTCCTCGCGCCAGAGCTTGTGCAGCAGGTTGTAGTTCTCCAGGGCGAGCGGCAGGCCCTCCCGGATGTCCTGGCCGAACCAGGGGTACACCGGGGCGGTGTTGCCCCGGCCGATCATGAGGTCCATCCGGCCCTTGGACACGTGCTGGAGCATCGCGTACTCCTCGGCGATGCGCACCGGGTCGTTGGTCGTGATGAGCGTGGTCGACGTGGTGACGATGAGGCGCTTGGTCGTCGCCGCGATGTAGGCCAGCAGGGTCGTCGGCGAGCTGCTGAAGAACGGCGGGTTGTGGTGCTCGCCGATCGCGAACACGTCCATGCCGACTTCCTCGGTCTTCTGCGCGATCTTCACGACCGCGTCGATGCGCTCGGCCTCGCTCGGCGTGTAGCCGGTGGTCGGGTCGCGGGTGATGTCGCTGACGGAGAAAAGTCCGAACTGCATGACAGGCCTTCCGCTCATAGAGATATATGCGTTTGCATGTATCTCTAACCGCGGCGGCGCCCAGGTATTCCCGGCGGGAGCAACGCCTACGGCGTCGCCAAGGCGGCCGGCTAGCCCGTTGTCGCCTGGGCCTAGCCCATGGTTAGCCCTGGACGGCCGGGCGGATGGTGATGTCGCCGATCTCGACGTCGCGCGGCTGGTCGATGGCGAAGGCGATGGCCCGGGCGACGGCTCGCGGCGCGATGGCGAATTCGGCCATCCCCTTGCGGATCCGCTCCCGGGCCAGCGGGTCGTCGATCGAGTCGGCGAGCTCGGTGCGGACGTAGCCGGGCGAGATGGAGGTCGTGCGGACGACCCCGTCGGTCGACTCCTGGCGCAGGGCCTCGAGGAGGGTGCGGACCGCGTTCTTGGTCGCGGCGTAGACGGCCTGGGTGGGCACGATCTTCAGCCCCGACGTCGACACCGTCGTGACGAAGTGCCCCTGGCCCTGACGGCGGAAGACCGGAAGCGCGGCGGCGATGCCGTGCAGGACCCCGCGCAGGTTGACGTCGATCATCGCCGACCAGCCGTCGACGTCCAGGTCGCTCATCGGCCCGATCTTGCTGATCCCGGCGTTGCTGACCAGGACGTCGAGCCGGCCGAACTCCTCGGTCGCCCGGCCGACGAGCCGTTCCAGGTCCGCGCGCCTGGTGACGTCCGCGCTGAGGCTCACCGCCCGCCCGCCGCGTTCCCGAATCCCGTCAACCAGGCCGTCCAGGCGCTCGGTCCGCCGCGCGCCGAGGACGACGGCCGCGCCCCGCTCGGCCAGCAGCAGCGCCGTCGCCTCGCCGATCCCGCTGCTCGCGCCGGTGATCGCGACGACCTTGCCCTCGATATCCGAGCGCTCGATATCCGACATGCGAGTTCCTCGCCTTCCTCACCGCTAAAGTGGACACGTGTCCGTATGACGTCCCGACGTTACCGGACACGTGTCCACTTATCAAACGGCACCCGCGGGAGAACCGATGACCGCACCCGCCCGCCGGGCCGACGCGACCGAGAACCGGGCGCGGATCATCGCGGCGGCCCGATCGGCGATGGCCGCCTCCGACGCCTCGGACGCCTCGGACGAGGTGAAGCTCAACGCGATCGCCAAGCGGGCCGGGGTCGGCCAGGGCACCCTCTACCGCCACTTCCCCACCCGCGAAGACCTGCTCGCCGAGGTCTACCGGGCTGACGTCGACGAGCTAGTCGCGGCCGCGCCCGCCCTGCTCGCCGCGCACGAGCCGCTGGCGGCGCTGGCCCGCTGGTTCGACCGGGTGGCCGACTACGCCCGGGTCAAGCGGGGGGTGCTCGCCGCCGTCGAGGTGTCCGTAGGGCAGGACCTCTCGGCCCGCAGCCACGGGCCGATCGGCGGCGCGCTGACCCTGCTGCTCGACGCGGGCAAGGCCGACGGCACCATCCGCCCCGACATCGACGCCCGCGACGTCATCCTGCTCATCGGCTACCTGTCCCGCCTCGACGAAGCCGAGGCGGACGCCCGCGCCCACCACCTGCTCGGCGTCATCCTCGACGGGCTGCGCCGCCGCGACTGACCCAGCTCATCAGCGTGATCACGACCGCATGTGGGTGACGGTGCCGAAGGAGCGCTGCCGGTAGAGGAGGGGCTCGAACGAGTGCGTGTCAGCGTGCTCGACGAGGCCGATGATGATGATGTGATCGCCGGCCGTGACGAGCTGCTCGGTGCCGCAGACGAGCCACTGGCCCTTGCCCGCCAGCCTCGGCGCGTCGTGGTCCATGTACCAGGCGACGTCCGCGAACTTGTCGGTGCCCTTCCGCGCGAACGTGGTCGCCAGCGACTGCTGGCCGACCGCGAGGACGTTCACGCCGAACCGGCCCGTCTCCTGAATGATCTTCAGCAGGTCGGAGCGCAGGTCGAGCGAGACCAGGATCATCGGCGGCTCGAGGGAGAGCGAGGAGAAGGCGCTCACCGTCGTGCCGTGCGGCTTGCGGTCGACGTGCGAGGTCACCACGGTCACCGGGGTCGGCACCCGCGCGAGCGTGTCACGGAAAACCGTGGCGTCGACCCGGCCACGGGCTCGGCTAGCGCCGCCTTCGTCCATCTGTCCAGATTACGTTCGCCGGTGGCGTTCAGCCAGATCTGGAGGACCTCACCGCCAAGAGAACCGCTCCGCGACAGTGGCCCCGGATAGTGCTGCTGGACAGCGGGCCCGGGCTGAGGGACGATCCGGATCATGATCGTCGATGTTGACGGCGGGAGTTACCGAGCGTTTTGAAGGGTCTCGCGGGCAAGGTGGCCATTGTGACCGGGGGTACGGGCGCCCTAGGGTCCGCGCCGGCTCGCCGACTGTCCTCCCGCAGATGGAATTAGGCGGCTCAGACAGGGAGCAAGCATGGCGGGAAACGACACGGGACGGACGGTCGGGTTCATCGGCCTCGGCAACATGGGCGGGCGGATGACCGCCCGGCTCGTCGCGGCCGGGATAACCGTGTCCGGGTACGACGTGCGGCCGGACCTGGCGGCGTCGGTGGGCGCCACGGCGGCGCACTCCCCCGCCGCGGTCTGCGCGGGCAGCGAGTGCGTGCTGCTCTCGCTGCCGGACAGCCGGGCGGTCGAGGCGGTCGTGCTCGGTTACGCCCGGGCGTCCGGTTTCGCCGGCGGCCTGATCGACGTGGCCAAGCCCGGGCAGGTGATCGTCGACCTGTCTACCTCGGCGCCGTCGTCCACGCAGCGCATCCACGCGGCCCTGGCCGAACGGGGCATCGGTTACCTGGACGCGGGGATCTCCGGCGGGGCCGCGGCGGCGGAGACCGGCACCCTGACGATCATGATCGGCGGGCCGGCGGCGGTCCTCGACTCGGTGCGCTGGGTTTTCGACCCCATCGCGGCCAAGGTGGTGCTCATGGGCTCGAGCGGTGCCGGGCACAGCACCAAGCTGCTCAACAACTTCCTCAACGCCGTCAGCCTGGCCGCCACCGCCGAGGTCATGGTCGCGGCGCGCAAGGCCGGACTCGACCTGGCGGCGGTGCTCGACGTGATCAACTCGAGCAGCGGGGTGAGCTTCGCCTCGCTGAACCGGTTCCCCCACATCATCAGGGGCGACTACCTCGAGGGCGGTCTCACCAGCAACCTGATGACCAAGGACGTGGTGGCCTACGTGGACCACGTGCGGGAACTCGGCGTGCCCTGCCTGAACGCCGCCGGGCCGCTCGCGTCCTTCGGGGCCGCGGCCAACCTCGGCTACGGGGAAGAGATCAGCAACCGGGTCGTGGACGCCATCGGCGACCTGGCCGGCGGCGTACGGCTGCACCAGCCGGAGGGGAACGCGCGATGAGCACGGAACCGCCCGGCCCGGTCGTCGGGTTCGTCGGGCTCGGGAACATGGGGATACCGATGACGCGGCGGCTGGCCGCGGCCGGGTACCAGGTGCGCGGATTCGATACCTCGGCCGAGGCCCGGGCGAGCTTCGCCGCGATCGGCGGCGAAGTCACCGTCGCCGACGCGCTGACCTCGGTCGGGGACGGCGCGAGCGCGGTGATCTTGATGCTGCCCGACTCGGACGTCGTCGAGCACGTGCTGCTGACGGCCGGACTGCTCGGCCGGCTGGCCCCCGGGACCACGGTCATCGACATGTCGTCCTCGGACCCGGCCAGGACCCGGGTGCTGGCCGCGACGCTAGCGGAGGCCGGGGTGACGCTGATCGACGCGCCGGTCTCCGGGGGCGTCGCCGGCGCGCGGGCCGGGAGCCTGACCGTGATGGTCGGGGGACCAGCGGCGGCGTTCGCGGCGTTCCGCCCGCTGCTGGCGGCCATGGGGTCGCGGGTGGTGCACGCCGGCGACATCGGGGCGGGCCACGCGGTCAAGGCGCTGAACAACCTGATGTCGGCGGCGCACCTGCTCGCGTCGTCCGAGGCGCTGATCGCCGGACGGCGGTTCGGGCTCGACCCGGCGGTCATGCTCGAGATCATCAACGGGTCGAGCGGGCGGTCCTGGTCCACCCAGAACAAGTGGCCCGCCTACGTGCTCACCGAGAAGTACGACGCCGGGTTCAGCATCCGGCTCATGGTCAAGGACATCAAGCTGGCGCTGGCGATCGAGCACGCCACCGGCGTGCCGTCCGCGGCGAGCGAGGCGGTCGTGGCGGCGTGGGAGGCGGCTCTCGCCGACTCGCCGCCCGGTGCCGACCACACCGCGATCGCCCGCTGGCTCGACGAGAGGGGATGACGGGGTGGCAGCGGACCTGGCTCCCGCGGATGAGTTCATCGAGCTTCCCGGGGGGAGGGTGCACCTGCTGCGCGGCGGTGCCGGCGAGCCCGTGCTCTTCTTGCCCGCGGCCGGCGGCGCCGGGGCCTGGCCGTCGTTCCCCGGACTGGTCGCGGCGGCCGGGTTCGAGGTGATCGTGCCCGACCATCCCGGGTTCGGCAAATCGGACGACTTCCCCGAGGTCGAGGCGATCGACGACCTCGTTTACCACTACCTGGACGTCCTGGACGCGCTCGGGGTGGCCCGGCCCCACGTGGTCGGCGGATCGTTCGGCGGGTGGATCGCCGCCGAGCTCGCGGTGCACTCGCCGCACCGGATCGGGTCGCTGACGCTGCTGAGCGCGGCCGGGCTGCGGCTGCCTGAGCACCCGGTCGCCGACGTCTTCCTGATGTCGCCGGAGAAGCTGGCGGAGGCGCTCTTCCGTAGCCCGCCAGCCGCGTCCGCGCCGCCGCCGGGCGGTCCCCCGGATCTCGACGCGGTGATCGCCGCGTACCGGGAGGCGACCGCGCTCGCCCGGTTCAGCTGGGTGCCGTACATGTCCGACCCGAAGCTTGAGCGGCGGCTCGGCCGGATCACCGCGCCGACCCTGGTGGCCGCGCCAGCCGACGACCGGCTCATCCCGGTCGCGCACGCGCGGCGCTACGCGCAGCGCATCGAGGGCGCGGCGTACGCCGAGGTAGCCGAGTGCGGGCACGCGATGTACGCCGAGCGGCCGGCTGAGTTCGCCGAGCTCGTGGCGTCGTTCCTGCTGTCCCACCCACTCGCCGAGAGCGGAGCCAGCCGGTGAAGTTCAGCTTCTTCCACCTGATGCCCTACCCGTACCTGCCCGACGACTTCGACGAGAAGTACGAGTCGTCCGCGCTCACGTACCCGAACGCGAACTTCGACCCCCAGCTGGGCGCGGCGCTGTACGCCAGGTACCTGGACGAGCTCGAGTACGCCGACAAGCTCGGCTTCGACGGGATCGCGGTCAACGAGCACCACCAGTCGGCCTACGGGCTCATGCCGTCGCCGAACCTGATGGCCGCGGCCCTGGCCCGGCGGACCGAGCGGGCCCGGATCATGGTGCTCGGCAACGCCATCGGCATTCGCGGCAACCCGCTGCGGGTCGCCGAGGAGATCGCCATGCTCGACCTGCTCTCCGGCGGGCGGGTCGACTCCGGGTTCGTCCGCGGCATCGGCTGGGAGTACTTCGCCCACTCGATCAACCCGACCCGGTCCCGGGCGCGCTTCGACGAGGCCCACGACCTGATCATCAAGGCCTGGACGTCACCGGAACTGTTCTCCTGGTACGGGGCGAACTACGAGTACCGGTACGTGAACATCTGGCCCCGGCCGATACAGCAGCCGCACCCGCCGATCTACATTCCCGGGGCCGGATCCACCGAGACGATGACGTTCTGCGCCGAACGGAAGTACACGTACATGTCGGTCTACGCGCCGACGCGGATCGTGCGCCGGTGGTTCGACGGTTACCGCCAGGCGGCCGCGGACCTCGGCTACGTCCCCGATCCGGAAAAGATCGCCTTCTCGGTCCCCGTCTACGTGGCCGACAGCGATGAGCAGGCCCACCGCGAGGCCCGGCCGGCGCTGGAATGGCTGTTCCGCAAGGGGCTGAAGCAGACTCCGCAGATGGTGACGCCCCCGGGATACATGTCGCCCGGCTCGCTGCGCGGCGTGCTGATGTCCGGCCTGCGCGGGGGCGGCGCGTCCAGCTACGAGGACCTGCTGGCCAACGGCCTGGCGGTCGTCGGTTCCCCGGCCAGCGTCACCGAGCGGCTCCGCGAGCTTTATGCCGAACTCGGCGGTTTTGGGCAGCTCATCGGTCTTTTCGCGATCGGCCCGGCCGGGCATGATCAGATCATGCATAGTGCCGAGCTCTTCGCCACCAAGGTAATGCCCGTGCTTCGCCCGCTGGGCGTCGCCGCGGATTCGGCCACCGCGTGAGCGCCGCGGGCGAGGCTCTGCTCGACGGCATCCGTGCCCAGCGCGATCAGTTCGAGGCGGCCGGCGACCGGGCCGAAGAACTGCGCACACTCCCCCATGACGCCGTGGCGGCGCTGCGCGCGCTCGGCCTTTTCTGGCTCAAGACGCCGGCCGAACTCGGCGGGACACCGCTGTCGCCGCTCGAGTTCTCCGAGGTCATCGAGGAACTCTCCTACATCGACACCTCCACGGCCTGGGCGGCGATGATCGGCGCGGGATGCTGCGGCCTGGCCGGCGGCTGGCTGCCCGAGGCGGGCGCCCGGCGGATCTTCCCCGGGCCGGGCGACGGCCCGCTTCCCGTGGTCGCCGGCCAGCTCGCCCCGCGCGGCACGGGCACGCCGGTCAGCGGCGGCTACCTGGTCAGCGGGCGCTGGGGCTTCTCCAGCGGCATCGTGCACGCGGACTGGCTGATCGGCGCGTTCAAGGCGGACGCGCCGGCCGACGGACGCGCGGCGAGCACGGGGTTCGGCCGGATGGTCGTCTTCCTCATCCCCAAGGCGGCGGCCGAGGTCATCGACAACTGGCACGTCGCCGGGCTGCAGGGCACCGGGAGCCTCGATTTCTCGCTCGACGGCGTCTTCGTGCCCGAGGAGCAGACCTACGACCTCGGCATCCCCGCCGTCCGGGGCGGCGACCTGTTTCGCCTCGGCATGCCGGCGTTCGTGTCCAACGAGGTGCCGCCGCTGGCCATCGGGCTGGCCCGCCGGGCCATCGACGACGTGATCGAGCTGGCCACCCACACCGCCCGGTTCCCCGGCGGTCCCACGGTCAGCGAGCGGGCGGTTTTCCACAAGGAACTCGGCCAGGCCGAGACCAGGGTCAGGGCCGCCCGGGCCGTGCACCGGGAGGCCATGGCGGCCGCGTGGGCGAGCGCCGAAGCCGGCGTGACCCCGCCGGAAGAGCTGCAGCTCGCGGTCACGACGGCCTCGGTCTACGCCGTCGAGACCTGCGCGGACGTGGTCAGCGACCTGTTCCGGTACGGCGGCGCCCGTGCCCTCGCGCTGACCAACCCAATGCAGCGCCACCTGCGCAACTCCCTGGCCGCGCGCCAGCACGTCGCGCTCTCCGAGGAGAACTACGAGGCCGCCGGCCGCTACCTGCTCGAGTCAGCCAAGGCCCGCCGCCCCCGATAGGCCGACCTGGCGGGCGGGCGGGCGGGCGAGCCGCCGGGCGCCGCTGCCTGAGGATCCGGTGGTGGACTTCCGGCGCCGGCGCCCGTCGGCGGAGACCCTCGCCTGGGTCGAGCGTGAGCTTGGCCTGCGCGTGGTGGGCCTGCGCCGGATGACGGGAGGCTGGGTAAACGGGAGGCGAGGTGAACGGGAGGCGAGGTGAACGGGAGGCGAGGCAAAGCGGTGCGGCCCGCCCCCTCGGTGGGTGGGGCGGGCCGTCACGGGGGCCGGGGCGGATGGTTAGCCGCTAGTTTTCCGTTCGGGAGAAGAGCGTGGATCGTTTTCCGTGCGGGGTGACGGAAAATGATCCGTTATCTTGCTGCCGCCCGGTTGCCGGGCCGGTTCGTCGCCGATGGGCGGGCTTACCGGTTACGCCATTCGGTGAGGATGGTCTTCAGGACCCGGCGGCCGTCGCGGAAGGTGTTGAGGTTGGACTCGCCGTGGATGCGGGCGTGCTCAAACGACGGGACCTCAGTGATCGCCAGGCCGGCCGCGGCGGCCCGCAGGTTGAGGATGGTCTCGATCTCGAACCCGTCGCCCCACGCCTTGGCGTCGCCGTCGGGCTGCAGGCCGAACGCGGGGACGGCCGAGGACCAGAACGCGTTGTACCCGTAGCACAGGTCGGTGTACCGGGTCCGGTACATGGCGTTGACGACGAGGCCGAGGGCCTTGTTGCCGAGGCGGCGCAGCGGGGTGATGTCGGCGCTGCCGGCGCCGGGCGCGAACCGCGACCCCTTCGCGTAGTCCGCGCCTTCGGTCAGGGCCTGGACGAACGCGGGGATGTCGGCGGGGTCGGTGGACCCGTCGGCGTCGATCATCACGATGATGTCGCCGGTGGCGGCGGCGAACCCGCAGGCCAGGGCGTTGCCCTTGCCCTTGCGGGTCTGGTTCACCACCCGGATCCCGGGCATCAGGGCGCGGGCTACGTCGGGGGTGCCGTCGGTGGAGTGCCCGTCGACGAGGATCACCTCGTGCAGGCCGTCGGGCAGCGCCGCGAAGACGTGGGGCAGGTTGCGGGCCTCGTTGAGGGTGGGGATGATGACCGAGACCCGCGGCTGCAGGGCCCCGGCGCGGGCGGCCTCGTGGCGGTGGCTGGCGGCGGTGGTGGCGATGGCGGCGGGCGCTTCGTTGATCGTCATGACACTGATCCTGACCACCGCCGGTGGCAGGCCCGGTCGCCGAACCGGTGCGGGACGGTGGCAGCCGGTACGGCGACGGACCGGCCGTGGGTGGGGTGCGCCCGCGCTCTCTGGTTCGGCCGAACGATCGGTTATCGTCTGGTCGACCTGCGCGGGCGCACCCAGCCGCCCCGCGGCCTGCCACCGGTGGGAGGCGGATCGGCTGACATGGCCAGCTCGGTCCGTTCCCTATGAGGGGGAAGAGGAGCGGCGGCGGGCGGCTACCGAGGCGGCGAGGGTTTCCAGGGAGCCCTCGGTCATCTCGATGTCCATGCAGGCGTCGGTGACGGACTGACCGTAGGTCAGGGTCGCCGGGTCACCGGGCTCCTGGCGGCCGGCCACCAGGAAGGACTCGAGCATCACGCCGACGATGCCGCGCTCGCCCGCGGTGACCTGCTCGGCCAGCGACTCGGCCACGGAGACCTGGCGGGTGTGGTCCTTGCCGCTGTTGCCGTGGCTGGCGTCCACCATGACGCGGCGCGGCAGCCCCCGGGCGGCGATCAGGTCGAGCGCCTTCGACACGTGCGAGGACGAGTAGTTCGGGCCGCTGCGGCCGCCGCGCAAGATCACGTGCGTGTCGGTGTTGCCGGTGGTCGTCACGACCGCGGCCGCGCCGGCCTCGGTGACGCCGAAGAACGTGTGGCTCGTGGCCGAGGCCCGGCAGGCGTCCACCGCCACCTGCACGTCGCCGTCGGTGCCGTTCTTGAAGCCGACCGGCATCGACAGGCCCGAGGCGAGCTGGCGGTGCACCTGGCTCTCCGTGGTCCGCGCCCCGATCGCGCCCCAGGTCACGGTGTCGGCGATGTACTGCGGGGTGATCGGGTCGAGCCACTCGCAGCCGACCGGCAGGCCCGCGCCCACGATGTCGAGCAGCAGCCGGCGGGCAGTCCGCAGGCCGCGGTGCACGTCGTAGGAGCCGTCCATGCCCGGGTCGTTGATCAGGCCCTTCCAGCCGGTGACCGTGCGCGGCTTCTCGAAGTAGACGCGCATCACGATCAGCAGATCGTCCGCGTACCGGGCACGCAGCTCGGCCAGCCTCGCGGCGTACTCGAGCGCGGCTTTGGGGTCATGGACCGAGCAGGGCCCGGTCACTACGAGCAGCCGGTCATCGGCGCCGTCGAGCAGCGCGCGGACCTCCGCCCGCGTGGCCTCTACCGTCTGCGACTGAGCGTCGCCAAGCCGCAGCTCCTGGATAAGCGCGGCAGGCGAAAGCAGCGGCTCATAGCCAACGATGCGGGTATCCGTGACGCGTGACATCGGGGTTCTCCTCCCGGGCGCGCCTCGCCCGGGGTCATCCGCGAGCCAGCTACGCCCATTGACTGGAACGAGGCAGCTTTGCCTCGTCCTTGGCTGGCTCCGGGTGACTATAAGCGCGCAGAACTACGCTCGGCTCCACCCGGAGCCCGCGTAAAACGCCAATACCACCGTGACACGCGATCGATCATACACGGCCGTGACGGCCGTGACCACACCATCGGTGACGCTCCGCATCGGGGCAGCTTGGTACCCGGTCATCCGGCGCGCCATGATCATGGTCATGGAGAGCCTCAACCTCGCCGACACGTTCGTGACGTTCCTGGCCTTGCTCGGGCCGCAGAAGGTGCTGCTGCCCTTCGCGCGGATCGCCCGTACGCTCGAGGCCCGCTCGGTCCGGCGGGTAGCCGCGGCCGCCGCGGTCGCCGCCGCGGTCGTCGGCGCGGCCTGCGCGCTGACCGCCCCGTGGCTGGCGACGTTCTTCCACATCAGCGTGCCCGGGCTTGACCTCGCGGCCGGCCTGGTGTTCTTCATCTACGCGGTCGGCCTCGTCCTCGGCATCCACTTCGACGG
>Ga0302314_10020556_pt1 | contig 10912 bp, 9 predicted proteins | sample III_Palsa_N2_3_FD_200533 | JGI IMG/M metagenome (GOLD analysis project Ga0302314, IMG submission 200533) | Peat permafrost microbial communities from Stordalen Mire near Abisko, Sweden - III_Palsa_N2_3 | ecosystem: Environmental > Terrestrial > Soil > Palsa > Peat permafrost | place: Sweden... | reverse complement strand
ACCACTGGCCGTTGGAGCCGTTGGCGTTGCGGCTGGTGTCGATGACGTAGGGCTTGGTGTAGCCGTAGGAGGCTTGCAGGTCGGCGTTGATCTGGTTCCCGTAGGCGGTGTTCTGGGCCGTGGTGTAAAAGCTGGAGACGTTGATGGAGAAGCCGTGGGCGCGGCTCAGTCCGGCGGCATTGAGCTCGGAGGCCATGGTGGCCGCGGCTATCCAGCCGGGGTTGCCGGCGTCCAAGTAGACGTAGGTGTCCGGGGACTGGTTGGTGAACTGGGTGATCGCGTTGTTCAGCAGGCCGTCCCGGTCGGAGATCTGGGACGCTGTCATGCAGCTCTCGTCGGCCAGCGCGTCGGGCTCCAGGATCACCAGCGCGGGGCGGGAGGCGATGCCGCCGGCGAAGCCGCCGATCCAGGTGTCGTAGGCGGCGTCCGAGGACGCCCCGCCGCTGGACTGCCCAGCGCACACGTCGCGGTCGGGGATGTTGTAGGCGACCAGTACCGGAAGTTTGTCGGAGTAGGCCGCGGCCCCGACGTACGCTCCGGTCGAGGTGCCGATGGCGCTCTCGCCGCCGGTGAACCAGACCGCGTCCGGCTTGGTGGCGATGGCGGACTCGATCGCCGCCTCGCGTCCGTCGGTGGGATGGGCGGCGGCCCAGACGGCGGCGCTGTTGTTGGGGTTGACGTAGAAGCCGTTGGTCGAGGTGAACGGGTTGCTGGCGGCGTGGGCGGCCGGGGCGGCGAGCAGGGTGACGGCGGTGGCCAGACCGGCGGCACCGATCAGGGCGGGGGTACGCAGGCGACGGCGCATGCGAGATCACTTCCTTCGGCACGGGTGGATGCACTGGTGTGCACTGACGGCACGGGTGGGAGCGCTCCCAAGTGGAAGCGCTTCCGATTTTTCCTGACGTTGAGGATGCTGATCCCGTCGTGAATACATGTCAAGACTGCGCGCAGATTCCGTGACATCACTGGAAGCGCTCCCGATCGTCATGCTCTGGCGGTACGATGCCGGTTCACGTTCGGTCAGCAACTGACAAGCGACCGAGAAGCAACTGACAGGGGGATCACCGGCCGATGCGGGCACAGGCGAAGCGCCATCCGACGCTCGACGAGGTCGCCGCCCACGCGGGCGTCTCCCGCACGGTCGCCTCACGCGCCATCAACAACGGACCGTACGTCAGCCGCAGCGCTCGTGACGCGGTGGCGCAGGCGGTGCGCGCGCTCGGCTACGTACCCAACCCCACCGCCCGCGCCCTGGCCACCTCACAGGGCGGGACGGTGCTGCTCGCCGTCTCGCACGACGACCCCAACCTGTTCGCGGACCCCTTCTTCGCCCACATCATCGTCGGTGTCAACGCCGCCCTCGAACGCACCGACCTGGTCCTGATGCTGCTGCTGGCCGACTCCGAACGCGGTCGCGAGCGGCTGGAACGGGTGCTGCGCTCCCGGCGCGCGGACGGCCTGCTCCTGCTGGCCCTGCACGGCGAGCAGGACCCGCTCCACCGCCTGGCGCAGAGCCTGGACCTGCCAGTGGTCGTCGGCGGCAGGCCGCTGCACGGCGGACCCGAGCGCTACGTCGACGCGGACAACCGGGGCGGGGCGCGCACAGCCACCGAGCACCTGATCGCCTCCGGGCGACGGCGCATCGCCGCCATCACCGGCCGACTGGACACCCAGGTCGGCGTGGCCCGCCACAGCGGCTACCAGGAGGCGATGGCCGTGGCCGGCCTGGACGCCACCCGCACCGCCCGCTCCGACTTCACCGAGGCGGGCGGCGCCACGGCGATGGCCCAGCTGCTCGACCGCTTCCCGGACCTGGACGCCGTGTTCGCCGAGTCGGACAACATGGCGGCCGGGGCCTTGCGAGCGCTTCGGGCCGCGGGCCGCCGCGTCCCCGAGCACGTCGCCGTCGTCGGCTTCGACGACCTGCCGATCGCCCGAACCACCGAGCCCCCGCTCACCACCGTCCACCAGCCGGTCCAAGCGCTGGGCCGCGAGATGGCCCGGATGCTGGTCGCCCTGATGACCGGTGAGCAACCCAGCTCGCTGCTGCTGCCGACCCACCTGGTGGTGCGCGCCTCAGCGCCCTGACGCCCGTCGAGCCCTTCGGCTCCGCCGCCGTGGAGACCACGGCGGGTGTGCGACCGCCCTGACCATCTCCGCCATCTCTGCCGAGTTCGGTGAGTTCGGTGAGCTCGGTGAGCTCGGTGATGAACCGGTGTACGCGGGCCCGGCCGGTCAGCGGCAGGTCGCACCGTATCGGGAGGTCCCCGCCCGGGCGGGGGCAGGAGTGGGGCGGTGGTGCCCCGGCCGGGTAGTCGCGGTCCTGCCGCCCACACCGTGCGGTGGCCTCAGGTGCTGGGGTTGAGGGCGGCGAGTTCTCGTTTGACGGCCGCTTCGTGCTGTCGTGCGTCCTGGCGCGCCTTGGCGGGGCTCCAGCGTCCGGTCATCAGCCAGATGAAGGGCAGGAAGAGGATCTGCCCGGCGAAGCAGATCCACCACCAGGTCTGCCACTGGGAGGGTGACTTCTCGGTGGCCGCCCGCACGACCGGAGCCTCCTTCTGCAGGTAGGTGAGAGCGGCCACGACCTTGGGGTCTTTCAGGCCGCTGCCGTAGGTGCCGAGCGTGGCCAGGTCGGCGGCCGGGACGGCGCCGAGGGCTGTCAGCTGCGCGGAGGCGTCCTGGACGGGCTTGGCGTTGGTGCCGAGGAAGGCCAGCTCGGCCTTCGGGACCTGGCTGAGCCTGGTGAGGTCGGCGACGGCCGCGGCCTGGGTGACGTGCAGGGTGGTCATGATGTCGCCGACGGCCTCGGCCTGCGCGGCGGTGTCGGTCGGATGGGCCGTGAGCGCCTGCGCGGTGGCCGGGTCGACGGCCGCCAGTGTCGCGAGCTGTGTCCTGTCCTGTGCTCCGAGCTTGATGACGGAGGCGACGGTGGCGACCGGTTCGCCGGAGATCTCGCTGAGAGCCTGGGCCTGGGTGGCCGGGTCGGCCGGGTCCGCGGTCAGCGCGGCCTGGGTGGCAGGGGTGAGTTTCGCGGCGGTGGCGAGCTCGGCCTGGTACTTCGCCGCCAGTGCCTGGACCCTGGGGACGAGGGTCGGGTCTGCGGCCACGGCCTTGACGACCGCGTTCTGGGAGGCGGTCAGGGCCGGGTCCTGTCCCGCTGCTGCGGCCTGGACCGTCGGGCCGTGGTCCACCAGGGTGCCTGCCGCCGGCACGGCGACGATCAGCCCCAATAGGATGACCACGACGAAGGTGCGCAGGGTGGCGCCCCATACGGCCAGGCCGGTCGCGGTGGCGGCGGGATTGTGCTTCTCGACGGTCTCGGTGTACGCCGCCATCCAGGCGGCGAAGGCGGTGGCGCTGCCAATGGAGATCAGCAGGATGATCCACACGAAGTGGTAGTAGGTGGTGCCCGGGTCGGTGGTGGTGGCCGCGAACAGGGCGACGCCGACGGCGCTGACCACCGCGCCCACGACCATGAACGGCTTGCGGACCTTGAGCCGGTCCGACAGTGCGCCGGCCAGGACCAGGGCGATGGCCTGGAAGCCCCAGTACCAGTTGGCCAGGGCGTTGGCGCGGGCCTCGGTGTAGCCGAAGTTCGTGGCGAAGAAGACCACGAACAGGCCCACCGCGATGTAGTAGAACATCAGGAACGCGCTGATCGCGAACGCCGGTCCGACGACGTCCAGGCGCAGCATCTGCCGCCAGTGGCCCCTGAGTTCCGCCTCGGTGTCGACTCCGCGGGCCTTCGCTTCGACCAGGGCCCGGTCGTGCAGGCTGACCATCAACTGGTCGCGCAGGCGGGGTGCGAGTTCGCGCAGGCCCAGGAAGGCGATCACGAAGACGGCCAGTCCCACGATCCCGCACAGCCGGAACTGGTACTGCCAGTCCGGGTGCGAGGCCAGGGTGTGGCTGGACACCTCGGTCACGATCAGGCTGCCGACCACCGGGCCCAGCGTCCAGAAGCCCATCGCCGAGGCGCGGCCCAGTTGTGGGGAGAAGTCCCGGACCAGGGCCGGGGTGGCGACCAGGATCATGCCCTCGACCAGGCTCATGCACGAGAACAGGATGAGGTAGACGGTCTTGTCGTGGGCGTAGGAGATGGCATAGCTGAACACGCCGGTCAGTGCCAGGCCGTAGACGACCAGGTTGGCCCGGCCCCAGCGGTCCGCCAATCCGGCGCCCACTGAGGCCAGGGCCCCCAGGGCGTTGCCGACGATGGAGGCGGAGATGAGGTAGGTCAGGGACATGCCCAGGTTGGCCATGATCTTCGTCGCCACCGAGCCGGCCACGTAGAGCTCGTAGTAGGGGACGATCGTGGCCAGGATGACGATCCCCAGGTACAGCGCCCTGGGCGCGTTCGCGGGGTAGTGGCTGAGCTTGCGGCCCCAGATCCCGCCTTTGTCGGCGAGCGGTGGTGCGGCGGGGTCGGTCACGGAGCTGGAGGACATGGTGTTCCATTTCCAGGGTGGGGAGTTGGGGTCCCGTAAGGCCGGGCTGGATCACGGCTTCCGGCCGCGCCGGGCGCCCTGGCCCCTCCAGCGTGTCGGGGGCGGCTGGATGCTGATGTGGAGGCACGGCGTGGACAGGACGTGCTCGACTGCGCGTAGGCGTGGATGGGACTGGGAACGGCACGCGGTGCCGTCTCGGGGACTCTCCCGGTCGCGCTCGGGAGATCCCTTCGTGCGGGATCGGTCCGCGGGCACCGGACGTGTGGGCCGGCGGACGGCACCAGGGCTTCGAGGTCCCGCCGCCGCACTGGCAAGCAGTATGCGAGCCGCTGGGGGACAGCACAAGAGTCTGGAACGCATCAGTTCTTGATTGGGACACCTGCTCACCGGCTGGGATCTGTGACGCCGGGCCCTGCCCCCGATCTGACGCTGCCGACCGCGGCGGCGATACGCTGGGCAGCCGGACTCCCACTCCCGCGAGGGAAAAGGCGGAAGAGGTACGCGGGTGAGCGAGCAGGAGCGGGGCACCGCGGTGCGTGGCGAGACGTACGCCGGGCAGTCGCGGCACGAGCGGGTGGCGGAACGGCGCGCCCGGATCATGGAAGCCGCGGTCCAACTGTTCGCCGCCCGGGACTACGACGACGTCACCGTCGCGGACGTGTGCGTACGGGCCAAGGTCTCCAAGCGCTATTTCTACGAAGAGTTCTCCGACCGCCTGGACCTGCTGCTCGCGGTGCACCGCGAGCTGAACGACTGGCTGCTCGACGGCATCGCGAATGCCGTCCCCAAGCAGCCGCAGGACCTGCGGGAACTGCTCGGGGCGATGGTCGCGGCGATGGTGGGGATGCTGGTCGAGCATCCCGAACGGGCCCGGGTGATCTACATCAACGCACCCCGGATGGAACTGCGGCGGCGCGGCCTGCTGCGCAGGGACGCCGAGTTGTTCGGTCGGCTGACCCGCCGGGCCCTGGCCAGGCCGCGCGACCGGATGCGCCGCGAGCGGTTGCTGCTGGCGCTGACGGCGGGCGTCACCGAAGTGGTCATCGACTGGTTGCAGCGCGGGATGACCGACCCGCCGCAGGAACTGGTGGACCACCTGACCGGACTGTGCCTGTCGATCCTCGGTGGCGAGGCGAAGTAGCGTGGCCGATCGCCCCCGGACCGGGCCGGCCCCTTTGCGGGAGCGGAGCCGAGTGGTAACGTCCGGCCCCAATCAGGCACATTGCCGTTCCTGATTGGGACGGAAGGAGGCGGCAGTGACGCCCGCGCCTGTGAGGATAGCCGTCGTCACATGTGCGGATCGCCGTCGTCGGCGCGGGCTTCTCCGGCAGCGCCATGGCAATTCGGCTCAAGCAGGCCGGCATCCACGACTTCGTGGTAGCAGCTTCTGTCGGGACGCCACCGGCCGCAACACCACCCTGTGGCCCGACCGGACTTGGCGGTTCCGCCGGCCGGCCAGAAGACAGGAACGTGCGCGTATCAGATGGAAGGAAGGCCGGACTTGTGCCCCGGCCCCCGACAGATCCCGGAGAACGCCTCCGACCCAGCGAACAAGGTGACCACGTGAGCAGCAAGCGCATCATCATCACCGGTGCGGCGAGCGGCATCGGTGCCGCGACCGCGGCCGAACTCGCCCGCCTCGGTGCCCAGGTCGTGAGCCTGGACCGCAATACGGAGCAGCCCGGCATCATCGGCTGCGACGTTCGCGACCAGGGCAGCGTGGACGAAGCGGTCGGCCAGGCAGTCGCCCGCCTCGGCGGGGGACTGGACGTCCTCATCAACTGTGCCGGCCTGGCCACCCCGCAGAGCGCCGGCCTGCCCCCGGACGAGCGGGCGCTGGCCGTCGTCGACGTCAACCTGCTCGGCCCGTGGCGGGTGACCAGCGCGGCGCTGCCCGCACTGCGGGCCTCGCGCGGACGCGTCGTCAACGTCGCCTCGGGCATGGCGTATGTCGCCCTGCCCTTCGCCCCTGCCTACGCCATGAGCAAGCACGGCATCACCGCCTACTCGCGCGCGCTGCGGCTGGAGCACGGCGACGCCATCAGCGTGACCACCGTCTACCCCGGCTACATCCGAACCCCCATCCAGCAGGACTCGATCAAGTTCGGTCTCTCGCTCGCCGGTACCTCACCGGAGGAGACCATCGAGTCCGCGGTCGCCGCCTTCGTCCGCGCCGCGCTGGGCAGCCGACCTGTCCGTGACATCACCACCACCGGGAGCGGGAAGGTGAACAACGCGCTGTGCCGCTACGCCCCGCGCTCCTTCGTCGACGCCGTCATCCTCAAGCGGATGCGGAAGAAGCTCGCCGGCCGCAGTTTCACCGACCCGGCCCACCCGGTCGCGCAGTTCGCCGGAAGGCTGGCGGGACAGCGGCGGTGACACCGGACCGCCGACCGCGAACCGGCCCAGGGCCCGCTGTGACTGTTCTGGTCACGGCTGCTCACTGATGTTCGGGGGGTTGGGTTGTGGCCACGGTTCCACCTGGTCAGGCTTGGGCCGTGGGTCGGATGATGATCTCGTTGACGTCGACGTCGGCGGGCTGCTCGATCGCGAACTGGATCCCGCGGGCAACTGCCTCGGGTGCGATGGCCATCGCGTTCTTCGACTCGTTCATTCGCGCGCGCAGGTCCGGGTCGGGGACGGATTCGAGGAAGTCGGTGGCCACGAAGCCCGGTGAGACCATGGAGACGCGGATCGAGGGGCCGGCCTCCTGGCGTGGGCCTTCGGTGAGCGTGCGCGCGGCGGCCTTGGAGGCGGAGTAGACCGCCTGCCCGGGGACCGTCTTGTAGGCGGCGGTTGACAGGGTGTGGACACGCCGGTCATCACCGCGCTGGGCCAACTGCTCAGCGCGGGCAAGGCCGCGAAGCAGTGCGGCCCGATGCCGACCCGGACGAGGTGCTGCTGCTCGTGTCGTTCCTGTGGAAAACCGATGGCGGGCCCCACTGGCAAGAACGCACCGGCCACATGCTCGCCATCGTCATCGATGGGCTGCGCGCCGGAAGACCCAACTGACCGGCACCCCGCACGCGCAGACCGGCGATTCAGGATCCAGGTCAAGGCGGGGTGGTGGTCCGGGGGATTGAAGCCGCCGCCGCTTCGTGCTGGTTCATCGAGTTCGGCGCCGGCCACGATCGTGCGCGAGCGAGCGCATTCGTCAAGGAAGAGGGACCGGATCTCCTTCCTGCAGGACGAAGAACAGGAAACTCAGGAAGCGCGGCTTGGCCGCGATGACTTCGGGGAACAGCTCGCGGGCGGCTGGATCAGGCTCCGGCTCACTGATGACCGTTATCCGGAAGCCGGCCCCGGTGAAGGCCTCGATCATCGCGTGCAGCGGCCTGTGCCAGAGACTCACCAGGGCACTCTGGCCGCCGAAGGTCCACTCCTCGATCCAGTTGGTGGTGTCGAAATACTTGTACTCGGCCTCCCGGCCGGCCTGGCGGTGCATGAGGTGGATCGCAAAGGGATGGTCGACGGACGCGATCAGCCGACCGCCGGGCCTGAGTATCCGTCGCAGCTCGGCCAGCGCCGGCCCCCAGTCCTCCAGGTAGTGCAGCACCAGAGCCGCGACGACATCGTCGAACGTGTCGTCAGGATAGGGAAGCGGGCTGCCCAGCTCGGCCACCCGCAGGTCCGCACCGTCGCCGAGACGTCGCCGAGCCAGTTCCACCATCCCCGCACTCGCGTCGAAGCCGCTCACGATGGCACCACGGTCACGCAGCGCCGCGAACAGGGGTCCGGAGCCGCAGCCGGCGTCGAGGATCCGCCGGCCGGCCACGTCTCCGGCGAGGGCCAGCATCGCGGGCCGCTGGTAGTAGCCATTGATGAGGTTGGCTTCATTTTCGGCCGTGTACCCCTCGGCGAAGGTGTCGTAGACGTTGACCTTCGGCGGATCCACAGCCACAGCGGACGGCGAGGCGATCCCGGCGGGGCTCGCGTGCTCTTGCTGCTCGTCAGAAGTCATGGTGCGAGAGACGTGTGCCGCATCAGTTCGGTTCCTGGACCGCCAGACCACGGCGAAGGCCGGCCGTATCCTGCAAGGGCAGCCCAGGCCGGCCCGCGAAGCTGTCGCCGAATGCGGCCGCAGCCTTCTGGCACACGGGCAGTCCAACGGAGCACGTCGTGGGCGACCCTCCGGGCTCTGTTCATGGTCCAGCGTCTATGCCGATAACCACGTGTCGGACTTCCGACGCGTTCGGTTGCGCGTGCGGATGGGGACATTATTGGACCCGATGGACGCCCGGTCCTGCTCGGTGAGGCCCGCAGCTTCAAGGATCCGTTGGACCATGGCGTTCTTCCCGGCCCCGTACTCGTAGATGTCCTCGGCCGTGGCTCCGACGCGCTTCTTCACGCGTCCGTACTCGTCCCGCAGCGAAGGTTCTGCGCGCAGGATGTCGCGCACGGCGAGATGGTTCCGTAGCGACAACGAGCCCGCCACGATCACATAGGTGTTCGTGCCTGCGAGCCGTCGGGGCTCGTCGAATGCCCAGCGTTGGGGAATGCCGAGTTCACCCAGAGGCGCGAAGCCCAGTCCGACAAGAACGGCGGAGGCGGCTTCGACATCCGACCGGTCCACGACGATGTCGCAGTCAATGATCGGCTTGGCGGCCAACCCCGGGACGGCGGTGCTGCCGACGTGCTCGATGGCTGCCACAGGCACACCTGCAACGGAAAGCGCCTCGGCGTACTCGGTCTTGAGCCTTTCGAAGCGGTCCGCCCACGCCGGATCGTAGTCGATGACCTCGATCACGCCACGGGTCCCTTCACTGTGGTGCCGGCACGGGCCACTGCTTCAGACATGGTGCGATTCTCGCACGAGCCACAGTTGGGGATCTTCTACACTCCTCGCGTGACCAACACCATCCGCTGTACCTGCTGCGGCACCGTCGGCCTTGAGCAGGGATTCATTGAGGACAACGCGCCGGCAGGCCGAGGTGACGCCCGTTGGGTCGCCGGACCGATAGAGCGCGGTCTGATGGGTCGTGCCAAGACCGCTCGCCGACTGCATCTGCAGATCGACGTCTTCCGGTGCCCACAATGCGGCCACCTGGAAATGTTCGCCACTCGGTCACCCTGACCAATTGGCGCGGGCGAGGTCGATCATGGTGCCGACGCCCCCGTCCAGGACGGTCCGTCCGGCCGCCAGCGCGAAGCCCGTGACCTGGTCCAGGGCGATGTGGCTGGGAACGGACAGGGCGTTGGGGTCGGTCACGATCTCAACCAGGGCCGGCCCAGGACGGGAGAGGGCGTCGCTGAGCGCGTCGTGCACGTCGGTGGGCTTCTCGACGCGCCAGGAGGAGATGCCGACGCCCCTGGCGACCGCGCTGTAGTCCACGGGTGCGTGGTCGGTCTCGTAGACGGGTAGCCCGTCGACCATCATCTCCGGTCGTACCATCCCGAGCGAGGTGTTGTTGAAGACCACGGCCTTGACGTTCAGGTCGTGCTGCGCCACGGTGATCAGCGCGCCCTTGCTCCGCCTGATCGCGTCGACCAGCGGGTTCAGGCTGTCGCCAACCACGCCGTAGATCCGGCGGACCCCCGACTGGACAAGGACGTCCACCAACTGCTCCGCTACCGTGACCACGCGCTTCTCCTCGTTCTGTTGCCGACCGGGACCCACACGCACCAGACGCGCGTCACTGTGACGCCGCGGGGCACGAGACCGGCCACAGCCCAGACGCCAGGACCCAGGGCGCAGCCGTGCTGTTCCCCCTGTGCACGCTCCGTTGCCCCACAGCGAACGGTTCACGGGGCCGGACGTGCGCGGCCGCGCCGTCAACCCCGATGCCGAGAGGTACGGCTGCAAGCACGCCGACGTGACCGGCGACGAGGTCCAGTCCTCACCTGCTCATGCTCCTATGTCGCCAGGGTCGGATCGCGGAGTGCCGGGCGTCCGCTGCTCCGTGCCGCACGCACGGCGTTCTGACACACACGACGCCAAGCCCTGGGCGGTGTGCTCGTGGTTCACTCCCAGATCCCGGCCACCGCGGCGTACCTGCGCCGGGGCGGGCCCGGTGCAGCGCGACAGCAGCGGCCCGCTGATGATTGTAGTTTAAGTATCAACTACTACCAGGCGCGGGATCTGTCCGTGCAGTCTCGGACAAGGGGCGGGGCGCCGACGGAGAATCCGGGCCACGGGATTGCGACTAGCTTCGGGAGCTGAGGGTCGGTCACGCAGGCGGTACACAGGACGATACGAGGACGAGGAACGGAGGCGATCGAGGGATGAGCACAGTGGACACGTTCGACGTGGTGGTGCTGGGCGCAGGGCCCACGGGTGAGAACCTGGCGGAGCGTGCCAGAGCCGGAGGGCTGAGCGTTGCGATTGTCGAGCGCGAACTGGTGGGGGGCGAGTGCAGTTACTGGGCATGCATGCCCAGCAAGGCCCTGCTGAGGCCGGTGGCGGCGGTGAGTGAGGCGCGCCGACTGGCGGGTGCGCGGGAAGCGGTGACCGGGCAGTTGGACGC
>Ga0302314_10020555_pt1 | contig 10913 bp, 9 predicted proteins | sample III_Palsa_N2_3_FD_200533 | JGI IMG/M metagenome (GOLD analysis project Ga0302314, IMG submission 200533) | Peat permafrost microbial communities from Stordalen Mire near Abisko, Sweden - III_Palsa_N2_3 | ecosystem: Environmental > Terrestrial > Soil > Palsa > Peat permafrost | place: Sweden... | reverse complement strand
ACTTCCGCGTCGTGCTCGCCCAGCTTCGGGGCGCGGCGGGAGATGCGCCAGGGGCTGGCCGGCAACTGGTACGGCGCGCCGGGATAGCGGAATGTGCGGCCGAGGTCCGGGTGGGTGACCTCGGTCTGGAAGCCGCGGGCGCGGAAGTGCTCGTCCTCGAACGCTTCTTCCGGCGAATAGATCACGCCGACGGCCACGCCCCGGCGCTGGAAGCCGATGAAGAAGTCGTAGGCGCCGACGTTGGCCGCGATCAGCGCCAGCGCCTCGCGGCCGGCGATGAAGATCGCGGTCGCCTCGGCGTCGACGCCGATCATGTCGTAGGTGATCGGTTTGGTCATGCCCGCGCCGATCTCCAGGAAGATCGCGTCGGGGAACCGATCTTCCAGCCCGAGGTCGCGCAGCCAGCCCAGGATGAAGCCGAACTCCGCCGGCGAGCGTGGCGGCACCCCGGTGTTGACCCAGCGTCCGTCGCTGCACAGCATCTGGGCGCCCTGAGTGGAGATCGCCGCCGCGTGGCGGCCGGTCTGGCGCTGCACCGTCTGCTTCGCCACCAGCCAGCTGTACGAGCCGGCCTCGGTGGTGACGTTCGAGGCGGCATGCAGGCTGACGTCGATGAACTGCCCCTCGCCGGAGCCGAGCCGATAGAACAGCGCCGTCAGCGCCGACATCACCGCGAAATGGCAGCCGGTGTGGAAGCCCTGATTGCCGCCGCCCCGCACCGGCGGCAGCGTGTGGTCGTCATAGCCGCAGCTCCAGGCCGGTCCGGCGCCGGCCAGGATGGTGAGATCGGTCACCGGCGCGGCGGCGTTCGGACTGCCCCGGCCGAACGGCGTCAGCGAGACGAAGATCAGGTCCTCCCGCACGGGGCGCAGGTCGTCGTAGTCGAGGCCCAGCGCGGCCAGCCGCCCGGCCGGTTCGGACTCCAGCACAATATCGGCGCTGGCGACGAGCGCCTTGAACCGGGCGCGGTCGTCGTCGCTGCCCAGGTCCAGCACCACCCCGCGCTTGCTGGTGTGATAGTGCCACCACCAGAGGCTCCGGTCGGGGCCGGGCTGGTCGTCGAGGAACGGCGGATAGCCGCGCGCCGGATCGCCGCCGGGTGGTTCGACCAGGATCACGTCGGCGCCCATGTCGGCCAGCAGCTTGCCGGCGAAGGCGATCCGCTCGCTGGCCAGCTCGATCACCCGGACGCCGGCCAGCGCGCTCATATCGCCCCCTCCGCCTTTAGCTGGGCTACGTCGGCGGCCGAGAGCGCGAGCAGCCGCCCGAACACCGCTTCGTTGTGCTCGCCCAGGCACGGTGCGCCGCGTTCGATCCGCCGGGGCGTGCGGGACATGCGCACCGGCAGCCCATCCACCCGCACCTCGCCCATCGCCGTGTGGGTGACCGCCGGCCACAGATCTTCCGTATCCGGATCATCGTCGACGCGCTCACCCGGTTTCTGTACGGCCGAGCACGGAACACCAGCCTCGCGGAGCTGTCGCTGCACGGCGAACTTGTCCTGGCTCGCGGTCCAGGCCGAGACCTGCTCGTCCAGCGCATCCTGGTTCGCCAGCCGCGCGTCCAGCGAGGCGTAAGCCGCGTCATTGGTCCACTCGGACCCGATCGCCGCGCTCATTCGGGACCAGTCGGCGTCGTCCCGGCAGGCGATCGCCACCCAGGCGTCGTCGCCGGCGCAGGGGTAGATCCCGTGCGGCGACATCGGCGGCGAGGTGTTGCGGTTGGAGTGCGGCTGGCCCTCGCGCCGGCTGGGGCGGCCGTTGACGGTCCAGTCGAGCAGCGCCGGACCGTGCAGCGTCAGCGCCGCCTCGGTGCAGGCAAGGTCGACCCACTGGCCCTCTCCCGTCCGCCGGCGATGCAGCAGCGCCAGCAGGATCGCCATCGCCATGTAGTAGCCGCCGGTGTGGTCCATGTAGGAATAGCCCCAGCCGGCCGGCGGCTGGTCCGGCAGGCCGGAGGCGAAGGTCAGCCCCGAGACCGCCTGCACGATCGGCCCCCAGGTCTTGAACCGGCTGTAGGGCCCAACGTGGCCGAAGCCGCAGTTCGACACATAAATGATGTCCGGCTTGATCGCCTTCAGCTGCTCGTAGCCGAATCCCCAGCGCTCCAGCACCCCGGCGGCGAAGTTCTCGGTCACGCAGTCCGACTGGCGGATCAGTTCGGTCAGCAGCTCCTTGCCCCGCTCGGTGCGCACATTGATGGTGACGCCGAGCTTGCCGGTGTTGTGGTTGTTGTAGCCGCCGCCGAATTCGAGCCCGCGCCGCTCGTCCACATAAGGCCCGATGCCGCGAAGAATGTCCCAGCGGCCCTCGCGCACCGGGTCCTCGATGCGGATCACCTCGGCGCCGAACGCCGCCAGCCATTTGGTCGCCCCGGCGCCGGCCAGCTGGCCGCAGAAGTCGCAGATACGGATGCCGGCCAAGGCTTGAGCGGGAAGGGCCTGGGCGGGCAGGGGCGTCGTTTGCTGGTCCACTTAAGCCTCCACCACGCAGCCCTCGTAGCCCCTGGCCGCGACCTCCTCGCACTTGTCGCGGTAGACCGGGAAGCCGCCGATGTAGGGCATGAAGACGCGCGGCTTGCCCGGCACGTTGGCGCCGAGATACCAGCTGTTGGCCAGTGGATAGACCGTGCCCTCGGCCACCTCGTTGACGTGCGCCACCCAGTCGTCCTGCGCCGCCGTCGTCGCCTCGATGCCGCCGGCCTGGCGCTCGTTCAGCCAGCCGATGCAGCGCGAAATCCATTCGACATGCTGCTCGATCGCCACCGCCATGTTGCAGAGCACCGACGGACTACCTGGGCCGGTGACCAGGAACAGGTTGGGGAAGCCCGCCACCAGCAGGCCGAGATAGGTGCGCGGGCCGGCCGACCAGGCGTCCTTCAGCCGGGCGCCGCCGCGGCCGCGGATGTCGATCCTGTCCAGCGCCCCGGTCATCGCGTCGAAGCCGATCGCATAGACGATGGCGTCGACCGCGTATTCCCTGGCCGCCGTCTTCACCCCCGCTGGCGTGATCGCCTCGATCGGCTCCTCGCCGAGATCGACCAGGCTGACGTTGTCGCGATTGAAGGTCGCGTAATAGCCGGTGTCGACGCAGAGCCGCTTGGCGCCGATCGGGAAGGTCTTGGGCGACAGCTTCTCCGCCACCGCCGGGTCCTTGACGATGCCGCGGATCTTCTCCCGCACGAACTCGGCCGCCGTGGCGTTGGGCGCCGGATCGAGGATCAGGTCGTTGAACGCGCCCAGCAGCGCAAAGCCGCCATAGCCCCAGCGCTCCTCGTAGGCCGCCGCCCGTTCCGCCGGCGTCGCCTCCAGCGCCGGCTTGTCGCTCGGCGCCACGCCGCGTATGCCAAAGCCGGTCTCCCGCGCCTCCCGGCGGTATTGCGCCCGGTTCGCGGCCCAGTCGGCCACCACCGCCGGATCGATCGGCCCGTTGTGCGCCGGCACGCTGAAGTTCGGCGTGCGCTGGAACACGGTGACGTGGCTGGCCTGCGCAGCGATCCGCGGGATCGACTGGATCGCTGACGAGCCGGTGCCGATCACCGCCACGGTCTTGCCGCTGAAGTCGACGCCGCCCTTGGGCCAGCGCCCGGTGTGCCAGCTCGGCCCCGCGAACGTCTCCGCCCCCGGCAACTCGCCTTCCTTGGCCACCGACAGGCAGCCCGTGGCCATGATGCAGTAGCGCGCGCTGACCGCCTCGCCGCGGTCGGTGGTCACGTCCCAGCGCCGGCTCGCCTCGTCGTAGACCGCCGCCGTCACCCGGGTTTCGAGCTGGATGTCGCCGCGCAGGTCGAACCGGTCGGCGACGTGGTTCAGATAGGCCAGCAGCTCCGGCTGGGCGGCGTAGCGCTCGGTCCAGCGCCACTCGGCGTCGAGCTCGGGCGAGAACGAGTAGGAATATTCCTGGCTCTCGATATCGACCCGCGCGCCGGGATACCGGTTCCAGAACCAGGTCCCGCCGACACTGTCCCCCGCCTCGAACACCCGCGCCGAAACGCCCAGCTGCCGCAGCCGATGCAGCATATAGAGCCCGGAAAACCCGGCCCCGACGATCACCGCATCGTAGGCCTGCGCCGCCGCCATCACGACCTCCCGTGTCTTTTCTCGTTGGCGGGGAGCATAGGGGAGTTCTGGGGCGGCGCGAGCGTTGATGCGGGGCTCTCGGTGGTCCCGCCCGAGGTCGTCACCTCGGACGACCCGCAGGCCGATCGGGCTGGACCCTCCGGCGTCTAAGCGACTTTCCAGCAAGGCTGCGTCGAGGCCGCTAAGTCTGACCACGAACCTCACGAACCTCACGAACGGTGTCATCCCGGAGAGCCGCGCAGGGGACTCATCCGGGACCTCCTTCACCGGTGACGCTAAGTAGATCCCGGCTCTTCGCCGCGTCGCGGCTGCGGCCGGGATGACATGGCAGGTGAAGCGGAGCAGTCCCGTTCGTGTAGTTCGTGAGGTTCGTGGATAACTCTACTTCTTTCAGCGCCGCCCCAATCCATCAGGGCGTCGAAGCGTTCTGCTCGGCGGCGACCAGGGTGCGCCACTGGGCGAAGGTGTCGATCGGCGGCGCGGCTTCGACTTCGGCGAGCGTGCGGTCCACCCACTCGGCGAACTCGGCGACGAACAGGCCGCGGAACTGCTTCCACGCGGCGCGGATGCCGGGCGCCCGCGCCGCCCAGCCCTTCACGCTGGCGACGAAGCTGGCGAACGCCTCGTCGGCGATCAGACCTTCCTTGTGCTGAAAATAGGTGTCTTCGGCGTTGTAGAATGAGGCGCGGCAGAAGTGGGTGAACTGGGCGTACTGCGTCTGGGTGATGTCGTGCGCGCCGCGAAGCCCTTTCATGATCGCCTCGGCGGCGGTCGGCTCCTGCGAGGCGATGTTCATGGTCGCCAGACGCGTCGCCCGCTCGGCGCGGATGGCGGCCTGCTGGTGGCGCCGCGCCTGCCGCACCTGGCTGGCTAGGTAGACCAGCGAAATCACGACCGCGACCGCGCTGACGAAGCTCGACGCCAGGTCCGTAAGCATCGTCTGTCCCCCCGAGAAACCCACGAGCCGAGCGTAGCCGATTTCCGGCGCCCGCCATGGTCGCTTCTTCACGGCGGGAGCGCGTAGCGGTCGATCGACACGTCGCCCTGGCCGTCGACCGTCAGCTCAAGGGCGAAGTTGAACGCTTCCTCTGCTCCAAGCTCCAACATGGCCTGCAAGAACAACCCCGTCTGCAGCGCGAGGCTCATCGTCTTGGCTGGCGTGTTGAACGCCACCAAACCGACGTGCAGACCCTCGCGGCCATACAGCCGACGAAAATCGACAGCGTTGTGGGTCACCAGCACATAGCCGTCCTGGACCGCAGCGGCGGGTGATTGCATGATCCGGGCGGCCCGACAGGCCCAGCCAGGAAACGTGGGTCGATTCCGGGTGGCCGCGGTTTCGCGCCAGCATCGCCAACGCGGGACTGAGGCACTCGTCGATCAGATACTTCACGACGCCTTGGGCAAATCGTCGATGGCGATCCGTTTCGACGCGATCGACCTAGCCTGCCGCAAAGCCGGCTTCGCCGCCGGCCGTCCTCGACGTGGATAGGCTGTGGCGTAGACGCTTGCCAGCCGGATCTGATCGGCGTTCAAGGAAGGGTAGGCGGCCACGAGGGCGTCGATGGTGTCGCCGTTGGCCGCCATGTCGGCCACGTCGTGCACCGGAATCCGGGTGCCGGCGATGCAAGGTGCGCCGCTCATGATCGCGGGGTCCGATGCTACCAAGGCCCTGGCGCGATCCAGGGTCTCCAGGCCTTCGCGGACATCCACCGCCACCGGCGCCACGGCGATGCTTACGGCTTCGTCCTGGATCGTGGCGGCCGTCGGTTCGTCCAATACCCGGCGGATCAGCCGACGGCGGGCGTCCAGCGTCAGGGTGTCGGCGGTCAGGTGAGCCAGGCGCAGGCCGACGAGGGCGCGGCTGGAGATCATCCGCGAGCCGGTGCGGACCTCCACGCCGTCGAGCAACAGGCCTGCGTCGATAAAGCGGTGCACCTGCTTCAGCGGCACGCGAGTGACCCACGCCGCTTCGTTGGCGGTCAGGGCTTCGGTGTGGGCGGCCATGGACGTTCGATAATTCTTCCGCAGTTTCGGAAGGATTACATAGAGCGTGCTGGACCGCTCGCCAAGTCTCGACAGCGCCACGCCGAAAATCACTCCCTTAGACAGCGTTTTTCTGGCGCGACCCGTCGCCCCTGTTCAGCTACCACTCCACCCTAATCGCTCGTCCAGCACCCCCTCCCGGCCGCTAGCGCCCGCGCCCAGCCTCACACCGTCAGCGCCTTGGCCCCATAGCGGTCCTGGAACGCCGCGGTTTCGATCTCCTCCAGCACCGTCCGCCCCGCCAGCACGTCGGCCTTCCAGGTCTCGTGCGCCGGAATGTTGGCGTGGAACTCCGGCATCACCTCTTCGGCGAACAGTTCCAGGCTGTCGCAGATGTCCTGGTGGGTGTTGCGGCCGGCCTGGTTGAGCAGGATCACCTGGTCGATCTGCGAGGCTTCGAACTTGCGCAGCTTCCGGCGGATGGTCTCGGGGCTGCCGATCAGGCCGCCGGAGAGGGCGCGCTCGGCCTGGTCGGCGTTGGCGGCCTTCCACTTGCCGTACTCGACCCACATGTCGACCTCGCCGGGGCCGGGCCGGGCGCGGTCGGCGCTGTTGTAGTAGCGCAGGCAGAACTGGAAGAAGGTGGCGCCGTCGGCCTTCTGCCGCGCCTCCTCGTCGGTCCTGGCGCACATGAACATCGAGACCAGCGCGATGTTCGGATTGACCGGATAGTCGGCCAGCTTCGCCAGCCGCTTGGTCATGGCGTTGTAATAGGCATGCACCCAGGCATGGGCGGCGTCGGCGCTGACGAACTGGAAGCCGAGCGCGCCGATGCCCTTTTCGCCGGCGTAGGCGATGGTCTGCAGCTGCGAGCAGGCGGTCCAGAGCGGCGGGTGGGGCTTCTGGCGCGGCTTCGGCAGCACGTTGCGCAGCGGGAAGTCGAAGTGCGGGCCGTGGTACTCGGTCCCGCCCTCGCCGAACATCGGGATCAGGCAGCGCACCGCGTCTTCCCAGATCGCCCGCTTGTCCTCGAAGGCCACCTTGAACGGCGTCAGCTCGGTCACCGAGGCGCTCTCGCCCATGCCGAACTCGACCCGGCCGTTCGAGATCAGGTCGAGCGCGGCGACCTTCTCGGCCACCTTGGCTGGGTGGTTGGTGGTCAGCTGGAAGATGCCGTGGCCGAGCCGGATGCGCTTGGTGCGCTGGCTGGCGGCGGCCAGGAACACCTCCGGCGCGGAGGAGTGGGAATATTCCTCCAGGAAATGGTGCTCCACCTCCCAGGCGTAGTCGTAGCCCAGCGCATCGGCCAGTTCGAGCTGGGAGAGGGCGTCCTGGTAGAGGTTGTACTCGCTGTCGGGGCCCCAGGGGCGGGGCAGCTGCAATTCGTAGAAGATGCCGAACTTCATCTCGTCTTCCTCCCGGCTTTTTTGGTGCGGCTCTGACGGCCCGGGAAAAGCCTAATCCCAACTTCCGGGGAGTGAAAGCCGGCGCGCCTGACGCCTCGCCTGCAATGTGCTAGCTCAGCGGTCGACCCATCGGGGAGGGGCGGCTTGAGTCACGACGTTTTCATCAGTCACAGCTCGCTCGACAAGCTGGCGGCCGACGCCATCTGCCACGGGCTGGAAGCCAGGGGCGTCCGCTGCTGGATCGCGCCGCGCGACCAGCTCGCCGGCCGCGCCTACGGCGAGCAGATCACCTCGGCGATCACTTCGGCCCAGGTGATGGTGCTGGTGTTCTCCGACAACGTGAACAACTCGCAGGCCGTGCTCAACGAGATCAACCTCGCCGTCGGCGCCAACGTCACCATCGTGCCGTTCCGCATCACCAAGACGGATTTCAATTCCGAGATCAATTTCTACCTGGGCCGGATGCACTGGCTGGACGCGTTCCCGCCTCCGGTCGACGCCTACATCGACACCCTGATCGCCACCATCCAGCGCAATCTGCGGCCAACCGCGGCTGGTGAAACGGTGACTGGCGCAGCGCCGCCGCCTCCGCCTCCGCCTCCGATCAGCGCCGCCCCGGTCGCGCCGCCGCCGCCCCCACCAACACCGCCGCCGCCAGTCGCCGCGCCGAGATCCGGCGTGGGCGCCGGGACGATCGTCGGCGGCGTGCTCGGCGCCCTGTTCCTGATCCTGCTGATCGTGATCGTGTGGCCCCGGCCGGCGCCGCCGGGCGCCGCCGCGGCGGCCAACACGGTCATGCAGGCGCTCGCCAACTCGATCGCCAAGAACGCCGACGACGACAGCGACGACGATGACAAGCCGGCCAAGCGGTCTTCGATTCCAGCGCCCCCGGTTCCAGCCCCTCCGACCTACAGCGGCAATGCGGTGACCCAATAGCCGCCAGCGTCCAGCTGCGGCCGCGCCCCGACGGCCTGATCGAGGGCGACGTGCTGCCGGCGTTCCCGCTCATGGCCCCGCGGCTGCAGGGCGAGCTGGGAATCGATGGCGCGCTGCACCTTTCGATCTGGGGGGCGGGCGAGGTCGGGCGGCTGAAGCTGGAGGGCCTCGAGGGGCCATTCGTGGTCGCCCCGAACCGGCTGCGGGGATCCAACGGCGGGCTCTGGGCCGCGCAGTCGGCCCCGGCGCTGACGATCACCGGCGCGCGTCCGGTCGAGGTCGACAGTGGCGGGGCAGGGCGCCTCACCGTCGCCGAACGCGGCGATGGCTGGCTGGTGGCCGCCGGCATGGATGACGCGGAGATCGAGCGGGCGCTGGTGCTGGAACTCGACGTGATCCAGCACGAAGCGGATGCCTACGCCGCGCGCTGCGACCTCGCGCCGGCCGCGTCGCCGCTGTTGCGCAGCCTGGTGATGCAGGGCGTCCATGCGGCCCTGTCCAGCATCCGCGGCTATCCCGACGGCGCCTTCGCCGGCCTCTCCGCCGGGCTCGCCTATTCGATGCCGGCGCGCACCTACTACCGCGACGGCTACTGGACCATGCAGCTGCTGCTGCGCGTCGCCCCCGACGTGGTCGCGGCCGAGATCGACCTGCTCGCCACCACCGTCCAATCCGATGGCGAAGCGCCCAGCGGGGTGATCTTGCAAGGTCCTCATGCAGCGACGTTCGAGGCCTACCGCCTGGCCGAGCCGCTGCTGGCGGCGGCGCACTGGCGCCCCGGCGAATGGTGGAGCGACCATTTCGACAGCCCGCTGTTCTTCGTCATCGTCGTCGGCGAGCACGCCGCCACGACCGGCGACGACACGCTGGCGCGCCGCCACTGGCCGAAGCTGCTGGCGGTGTTCAACCGCTACATGGCGCTGCGCGGCCTGCAGGGCCTGCCGGTGAAGCCGCGCAACGACCGCGACTGGGCCGACAACGTCTACCGCCAGGGCCTGGTCTCTTACGATCTCGGCCTTTGGGTCGGGGCGCTGGATACGCTGGCCCGTCTCGGCGCCGCGATCGATCCGGACATCGGCGGGCAGGCGCGGCGGGAAGCCGTGGCGGCGCGGGCGGCGATCGATCTGCAGCTGCGCCGCGACGGCGTGTTCGTCGATTATCTGCGCACCGACGGCTGGGTCGAGCCGCACCTGGCGCTCGACGCCCTGACCCTGCTGCGTTTCGACGCGATCGGCGAGGACCGCGCGCTGATGATGCTGGAGCAGGTGCGCACCCGGCTGGAGAGCCGTCACAACGACGAGCAGCCCTATGGCGACTTCGGCATGCTGTGCGTCTGGCCGCCGTTCCGCGACCGAGCGGCGCTGCGGGCCAAGTCGGCCTTCCCCTATCGCTACCACAACGGCGGCGACTGGCCGTGGCTGGACGGGCTCTACGCGGCCGAACGCCTGCGCCGCGGCCTTGGCGGCTGGCGCTATCCGCTGACGCGGTGGTGGGAAACCTGCCTGGAGCGCGGTTGGGCGGGACCGGTGGAGCACTACTCGACGCCATTCGGTCGAGGCTCGCTGTTGCAGGCATGGTCTAGCCTGCCGGCCGCCGTAGCGCTCGCTTATGGCGCGGCGCTGGGGGAGGACCCCGACGAGGCGTGAGAGCCTGCGCCCTCCGCCTCGCGGGACCTCGGTTTTGTCGCTACTTCGTCAGATGTTTGGCGAGATGCTTGTTCATCTCGAACATGCTGACCTTGTCCTTGCCATCGAACACCGGCTTCAGCTTGGCGTCGGCGAGGATCTCGCGCTTGTTCGCTGGGTTCTGCAGGTTGTTGGCCTTGATGTAGGCCCAGATCTTCGAGACCACATCGCCCCGCGTCACCTGGCCGGCGCCCACCACAGCGGCGAGGGCAGGCGAAGGCGTCAGGGGCTGCTGTAGGGCGTTTGCTTTCTTTTCGGCCATGGCTTTTTTCGGCTCCTATGGGACACGACGCCGCCGTCCGGCCCGGCCGGCGATGAGTCGCTGAGGCCGAAGCTAGAGACGTGTGGCGCCTCTGTCATCTATTCGTATTCATCCTCGCGCCTTGGGCCGCGCCTTTGGGTTGCGACCTAATGACCCTGGAACTGTGCGGGGCGCTTTTCCATGAACGCGCGCATGCCCTCGGCGGCGTCCTTGCTGCGCATCAGCGGCAGAAGCTGCAAGAACACGTGGTGCACGTGGTCGTTGAAGCCTTCGCCCAGGCCCATGCGCATCATCTTCTTCGAGGCCTGCACCGCCAGCGGTGCGTTGGCGGCGATCTCCAGCGCCAGCGCCCGCGCGGCGCCGGCGAGGTCCGCGTCTGCAACGACCGACGACACCAGGCCCATCTCCAGGCATTGATCGGCGGTGAGGGTGCGGCCGGTGAAGATCAGCTCCGCCGCCTTCGACCAGCCGATCAGCCGCGGCAGGAACCAGGTGCCGCCCGATTCCGGCACGATGCCGCGCTTGGTGAAGGCCGCGGCCATCTTGGCGCCCTGGGCCAT
>Ga0302314_10020553_pt1 | contig 10914 bp, 8 predicted proteins | sample III_Palsa_N2_3_FD_200533 | JGI IMG/M metagenome (GOLD analysis project Ga0302314, IMG submission 200533) | Peat permafrost microbial communities from Stordalen Mire near Abisko, Sweden - III_Palsa_N2_3 | ecosystem: Environmental > Terrestrial > Soil > Palsa > Peat permafrost | place: Sweden... | reverse complement strand
CCTGGAAGCATACCAGCAACTGCGGCATGTGCCAGGCTCACGACGGTCTGCTAGACCCCTCGCTTGACCGACAGGCGGACCGCCAGGACCACCGCCCCGATAAGGACCAGGGTGACCACGGCGATCAGGACCAGGATCCAGCGCGGCGACGGCAGGTAGGTCACGCGCGCCCGTCCCGGGTGGAAGAGCGCGGTGTCAGTGCCACTGACGGTGCCGGTGGTGTCCTCGACGTCGATGCGTCCGGGGACGTGCACGATCAGCTGGCCCTGGTCGATCGGACCGAAGTCCAGGGTCACCGAATGGTCGGCATTGACGATGCGGCGGCGGAAGGGCTTCTCGAAATCCTGCCAGGAGACGTCGGCGACCATGGTTTCCAGGCTCGGCTGCGTGACCTGCACGACATGGAAGCCGTTGATGCCCAGCTGCCGGCCGACATCGGCCACCGTCACGCCGGGCGGCGGATCGGTGATCACCACCTGTCCGTGTCCGGAGCCGTTGCGCTCGATGACGATCTCGGCCTGGTAGTGGCAGCCGCCGAGCAGGAGCAGCAGCGCCAGGATCCAGGGGATCCTACGAGGCTGCGGCAGAACCCACATCCTGGTGGTAGCGCGTACGCAAAAGCTCGATGAACTTCGCGTCGACGCAGCGCGCCGCCTGGCGCAGCGCATTGAACACCGCGACGCGGTTGCTGCGGCCATGGCCGATGATGGTCACGCCATCGACGCCGATCAGCGGGCAGCCGCCGACCACGCTCCAGTGGGTGCGCTGCTTGAAGCGGCGCATCGCCGGATAGACCATCTTGCCGCCGATCTTGGTGCGCCAGGTCGCCATGATCTCCTCGCGCAGGATCGCCAGGGCGCCGTCGATCAGTCCCTCACTGGTCTTCAGGACGATGTTGCCGGTGAAGCCGTCGCAGACCACCACGTCGATCTCGCCGGTATAGATGTCGGTGCCTTCGACGTTGCCGACCACGTTGAGGGTGGTCTTGCGCAGCAGCTCGACGGTCTCATGGGTCAGCTCGGTGCCCTTGCCGTCCTCCTCGCCGTTGGACAGCACGCCGACCTTCGGGGCGACCTTGCCGTAGACGCATTCCAGCAGCACCACGGTCATCTCGGCGAACTGCACCAGGTGCTCGGGACGGCACACGGTGTTCGCGCCGATGTCGCACAGCCAGGTGTGGCCCTTGGGATTGGGCAGGGGGGTCAGGATCCCGGCGCGCTTGACGCCCGGGACGCGCTTGAGATGCAGCTGGGCCGCGGCGACGCTGCAGCCGGTGTTGCCGCACAGCACCATGCCGTCCGCGCGGCCGTCTTTGACCAGCTGCGCGCAGCGGTTCATGCTGTCGTTCTTCTTCTCGCGCAGCGCCGTGATCTTGTCGGCCATGCCGATGACTTCCGGCGCGTCCTCGATGGTCACGTTGGCGGGCAGGGGGCCCGCGAGGCAGGCGCGGATGGCCGCATCCTGGCCGACCAGGATCACCGCATGCTGCGGATGGGCAGCCGCGTAGTCGAGGCCGCCATCGACCATGGCCTGTGGGGCATCATCACCACCCATGGCGTCCAGGGCGAGTTTCATCGCATTACACTCCGCAGGAGAGCGCGGAGCCGGGGCTCCGCAGGGGCCCAGACCGTCTTAGGACTTGGATCCGTCGCTCGGCGTCTCGCCATCGGTGCCGGCCGTGGTCTCTTCCTCGCGGAAGAGGATCTGGCGGCCGCGGTACAGCCCGGTGCGCAGGTCGACATGATGCGGACGGTGCACGCTCTTGGTGGCACGATCGATGGACATGGCCGGGGCGACCAGGGCCTGGTGGCTCTGGCGCATCTTCTTGCGGCTATGACAAACTCTGCGTTTCGGAACGGCCATGGTGAACCCTATTCAAGCAAGACGGCGACGGTGAGACGGTGTAAAACGGGGGCTGAGCAGGCTAGAGGCGATGCCCGGCTATGTCAAGATGACGCTGCGGGCTCGCAGCGCGGCGGAAAGACGTGAACTTGACGCGCAGTAGCCCGTCAAAGCCCATGACCACCACCCATTCTCCGGAGTCGTTCATGATCAGCCGTCCCCTGGTTCGTACTATGGCACTCGCCGCTCTGCGCTGCATGACGGTCGCCACCATCTGGTTCGGAATCCTGCCGGCGGTCGAGGATGATCCGGTGCGGGTCCACAAGGTGGTGCTCTTCTCCAGCGGGGTCGGCTACTTCGAGCACGACGGCTCGATCACCGGCAACGCCACCTGCGAGCTGAACTTCACCGCCGAGCAGCTCAATGACCTGCTCAAGTCGCTGGTGCTCGAGGACCTCAATGGCGGCCACGTCGGCAGCGTCGAGTACCCCTCGCTGGATCCGATCGCCAAGACCCTGGCGAGCTTCGAAGTCGACATCTCCGGCAACCCGAGCCTGGCCGACCTGCTCTCGCAGTTGCGCGGCGCCGAGGTCGTGGCGGTGCGCGGCGCCGACACCTTCACCGGCACCGTGCTGGGGGTTGAGAGCCACGTCGTTGCACTGTCCGACACGAACGACCGCACCGAGCAGGTATGGGAGCTCAACCTGCTGACCGATGGCGCGGTGCGGCAGCTGCATCTGGGGGACATCAGCTCGCTGACCTTCACCGACAAGAAGCTCCAGGACGAGCTGACCAAGGCGCTGGGCGCGCTCAGCCAGGCGCGCAACCAGGACAAGAAGCCGATCCAGATCCATTTCGATGGCCAGGGCCAGCGCGAGGTGCGCGTCGGCTATGTCATCGAGACGCCGGTATGGAAGACGAGCTACCGCCTGATCCTGCCCGACCGGGCGGGCGGCAACGGCCAGCTCCAGGGCTGGGCGATCGTCGAGAACCAGACTGACGAGGACTGGACGGGCATCAGCCTGTCGCTGGTCAGCGGTCGGCCCATCTCCTTCATCGAGAACCTGTCGCAGCCGCTGTACGTGCCCAGGCCGGTGGTCGAACCCGATCTCTTCGCCAGTCTGCGTCCGCAGAACTACGATGGCGGGATGGCGGCCAGGGACGGCGCCGTGTTCGGCGAGCGCAAGGCGGGTGGACGCCAGCTCGACAACGGCGCGGCGATCATGGCGATGGCGGGCGCGCCGGCCGCGCCGGCCGCGCAGGCGTCGACCAACGACGCCTATTTTGCCGCCGTCGGATCCGCCCAGCCCATGGATGTCACACGCAGCATCCAGGCTGCGGCGCAGGCCGACCAGCTCGGCGGGGTGACGAGCTTCACCGTGCCCTCCGTGACCCTGCCGCGGCAGCGTTCGGCGATGCTGCCGATCGTGACCGCCCCGGTGGCGATCGAGGCGGTGAGCATCTTCAATGCCCAGGCCCTGGCCAACCATCCGCTGGTCGGCGCGCTGATCACCAACACCACCGGCAACAACCTGCTGCAGGGGCCGGTGACGGTGCTGGATGCGAAGGGCTATCGCGGTGATGCGACCATCGACAACCTGCCGCCCGGCGACCACCGCCTGATCAGCTTCGCCATCGACATCCCGGTCAAGGCCGACGCCACCTCGCAGAACTCGGATCGCACCATCGCCTCGGGCTCGATCATCGACGGCATCCTGCAGCTCTCGGTCAAGCAGGTCAATTCCCAGACCTACCAGTTCGACAATGGCGCGACCGACGACCGCGTGATCGTCATCGAGCATCCGCTCATGGCCGGCTGGGACCTGACCGAGACCGTGGCGCCCTTCGAGAAGACCGCGACCCTGTACCGCTGGAAGCTGCCGGTCCCGGCCGGGAAGAGCGCGGACTTCACGGTCAAGCAGCAGCAGATCCAAAGCGAGCGTTACGCGATCCTGGACATGGATCTGCCGAGCATCGACGTCTACCTCAAGAACGGGGCCATCTCCAAGACCGTCAAGGATGCCCTGGGCAAGGCCGCGGCGCTGCGCGATGAGCTGGCGACCATCCAGCGCGCCATCGACGACCATAAGACCACCCTCGCCAGCATCGCCGAGGACCAGAACCGCATCCGTGAGAACATGCAGACGGTGCAGCAGACCAGCCAGCTCTACCAACGGCTCGAGTCCAAGCTCAACGCCCAGGAGACGGATGTCGAGACCAAGCAGAAGGAGCTCGACGATCTGCAGACCAGCCTCGAGATGAAGCGCCAGGTGCTCAACGACTACCTGAGCCATCTGAACCTGCAATGAACCGTCGCCACCGTGCCCTGGTGCCGGCCCTGATCCGGGTCGTCGGTCCGCTGCTTCGCGCGCCACGCAGCGCGATGCTGCCCGGCGTGCTGCCCGGCGTGCTGCTCGGCGGCTTGCTGCTGGGCGCCGCACTCCTGGGGGGATGCGCCGGATCCTCCGCCAGCCGCACCGCACCCGGTTCCACCACCGGCGCGGCCCAGGACCTGTCCGGACCGGTGCGCATGCGACACGTCGCGCTCTTCAGCAGCGGAGTGGCGTATTTCGAACAGGGGGGTACCGTCCCGGAGGGTGGGGTGAGCACCCTGAGCTTCACGACCGGCGAGCTCGACGATGCGCTGAAGTCACTGATTCTCGAGGACTCCTCCGGGAGGATCGCGTCCATCGAGTATCCATCGACCCTGCCGCTGCAGCATCTCTTGCGCGACAGCACGGTCGACCTCTCGGGACAGCCCAGCCTGGCTGCGCTTTTGGATCAGCTGCGCGGCACCCGCCTGAGCCTGGTCTGGCACGGCGCGACGCTGGAGGGCACCATCCTGAATGTCGAAGTCCATAGCGAGGTAGGGATCACTGGCGCCACGACGATCAGGCACGAGACGCTCAGCCTGCTGCAGGACGGTCGCAGCCGCCAGGTGCCGCTGACCGAGATCGAGCAGGTGCGCTTCCTCGATGCTCCGGTGCAGGACTCCCTTGCGCATGCGCTGATGACGATCCGCTCGGCGCGCAGCGACCAGCGCCGCACGGTGAGCGTGCACACCAGCGCAGACGGTCCGCAGCAGGTGCGCATCGGCTATGTCACCGCTGCGCCGATGTGGAAGTCCAGCTACCGCCTGGTGCTCGCCCCGGATGCGGCCGCGCCGGCGCACCTGCAGGGCTGGGCCATCGTCGAGAACCAGAGCGATGAGGATTGGCTGCACGTGGCGTTGTCACTGGTCAGCGGCCGTCCCCAGTCCTTCATCGAGCGCCTCTCCCAGCCGCTTCTGGTGCAGCGTCCGCAGGTCGACCCCGTCATCTATGCCAGCCTGCGCCCCCAGAGCCATGCCGGCGCGGAGCGTCAAGCGCAGTTGCTGAGCGCCGCCGATCGCAACGGCCTCGGTCCCACTGCGGGCATGATGCGGCGGGCAGGCGGTCGCAAACGCGGTGCCGCTCTGGCGAAGCACTTCCAGTTCAGCGGTGAGCCCATGGACCTGACCCGGTCGATCGCCGTGGCGCTGCACAGCGACACCCTGGCTGACCGCACGTCCTACACCTTGGACGACATCTCCATCCCGCATGACCGTTCGGCACTGCTGCCGTTTGTGAATCAAGCGATCCGGGCGGAGGACATCAGCATCTACACCAGCGCTGCGGGCCTGACGCATCCGCTGCGCGGGGTGCTGCTGACCAACACCAGCGCCGCGAACCTCGGTCAAGGACCGGTCGCGGTCTTCGATCAGGGGGGCTGGCTGGGTGACGCGCAGCTGCCCGACCTGCCGGCGCACGACCATCGTCTGCTCAGCTACGCCATCGACCTGCCCATCACCGTCCGCATTGAGGCGCAGGATCCGGTCGCCAGGACCACGGCCTGGAGCCTGGCCGGTGGCGTCCTGTCCGTGACGCAGCAGATCACCAGCACGGCGATCTACCGCATCGACCATGCCACCTCCGGTCCGCGCACGCTGATCCTCGAGATTCCGCGCGTGGTCGGCTGGACCCTGTCGGACATGCCCCCAGCCTTTGAGCAGACTCCTGAGGTGACGCGTTTTCGCATCGTGCTGGACGGCCGGTCGCAGAGCACGTCATTCACAGTGCACGGTCGCTGTGTTGGCTATCAGCAGTTCACGCTCAGCCGGCTCGATGCCGCCGCCATGCTCGATCTCGAGACGACCGGGCACCTGCCCCAGGCCCTGCTCGGCCTGCTCGACCAGATCGCCCGGCTGCGACGGGATATCGCCGACGGCGAGCACCGGCAGGCCACCGTCGTTGCCGGCCTGTCCGCCTATGCAGCCGACCAGCAGCGCGTGCGCCACATCCTGCCGGTGCTCGCGACCGATCGGCCCCTGGCGCAGCGCCTGGACAGGCGCCTGTCCGCGGACGAGACCGAGATCGAGATCCGCCAGGCAGCGCTCCGGGCCCTGACCAGCGAGCGGGAGATGCTGCAGAAGCGCCTTGATCATCTGCTGAATACCGTGGGTGCGGCGCTGGAGGCCCAGTAGCGGCGAGGCGTCGCGTACCCAGGCTTTGGGCCGGCGGCTTGCAATGCGGCGTGCCCTGGCAAAGGTTGGGCCATGCCGCAAGCCGACCCGCTCCTGGTCACGGTCGATCCGAGGCTGATACCCAAGGTCGACGCCAAGGTCGTCGCCGAGCAGATCCACGCCTGGTGGGCCCCGGTGCTGATCTTCGTCGGCGCGCTCGCCTTCGGGGTGCTGGTGCAGCTGGTCATCAACCGCGGGTTGCGGCGCTGGGCCGCCCATTCGCCCTGGATCGGCGCGCATGTCATCGCGCGCTCGGTGCGCGGGGTGATCTTCCTGTGGATCGCGATCGTCGGACTGGTGTTCACCCTCGAATACGGCGCCCGGCAGTACGGCGCGCAGCTGAGCGACGCCTACGAGGCGGTGGTGTGGCGCGGCTTGAAGGTGCTGCTCGTGGCCTCGGTCACCATCGTCCTGGCGCGCTTGGTCTCGGGCTTTCTGCGCCTGCATCTGGCGCGGCTCTCGGGCGCCGCCTCGAGTTCGATCTTCGCCATCGTCTCGACGGTGATCGTCTATCTGATCGGCGTGCTCTTCGTCCTGCAGACGCTCGAGATCCCGATCACACCCCTGATCGCGACCATGGGTGTGGGCGGCCTGGCGGTGGCCCTGGCCGCCCAGGACACCCTGGCCAACCTCTTTGCCGGCATCCACATCCTGATCGCCAAGCATGTGCGCAAGGGCGACTACGTGCGCATCGATGGTGAGAACGAGGGCTTCGTCGAGGACATCGGCTGGCGCAACACCAGCTTCCGCTCGTCGGCCAACAACCTGGTCGTGGTGCCCAACTCGAAGCTCGCCAGCAGCATCATCACCAACTGCTCGCTGCCGGAATCCACCCTGGTGGTCAAGCTGGTGATCGGCGTGGCCTACGACAGCGACCTCGCCAAGGTCGAGGCGGCCACCCTGGAGGTGGCCAAGGCGGTGATGAGCGCCGAGGCGACCTCGAAGGGCCTCGAGCCCGCGGTACGCTTCCACACCTTTGCCGATTCCAGCATCCTCTTCGACGTCAGCCTGCCGGTGCATGAATTCTCGGCACAGGGACTGGTCAAGCACCGCTTCGTGATGGCCCTGCAGGAGCGCTACCGGCGCGAGGGCATCGTCATCCCCTACCCGGTGCGCACCGTGCAGCTGAGCCCCGAGCTGCTCGGTGGCATCCCCGCCCCGCCGGGCGCGGCCCGCCCGGGCTGATGGCCGGCGAGCATTCCCCTGCGCGCCGCAGCGCGAGCATGCCCGACGCCATGGATGAGAGCACCGCTTCGGGCCGCGCCTCGCGCTTCGATCGCAGCCGCCGCTTCGCTCCGATCGGCGCCGCCGGCCAGGATGCGCTGCGCGCGCGCCGCGTGCTGGTGCTCGGCTGCGGCGCGCTCGGGGCGGCGGCGGCCGACATGCTGGTGCGCTCCGGTGTCGGCACGCTGCGCCTGGTCGATCGCGATGTGGTCGACTGGAGCAACCTCCAGCGCCAGGTGCTCTATGACGAGCGCGACGCGGCCGAGGCCCTGCCCAAGGCCGTGGCCGCGGCGCGCCGCCTGCAGGCCATCGACCGTGACGTGCGCCTCGAGCCGGTGGTCGGCGAGGCACGCGCCAGCACCGTGACGGGGTTCATCCAGGGCTGCGACCTGGTCATCGACGGGACCGACAACTTTGCGACCCGGCACCTGCTCAACGAGGCCTGCGTGCGCGCCGGCATCCCGTGGATCTATGGCGCCTGCGTCGGCGCCTACGGCTGCTCGGCGGCGATCATCCCGGGGCTTACGCCCTGCCTGCGCTGCCTGCAGGACCAGCTGCCCGGCAGCGGCGAGACCCCGACCTGCGACACGGTCGGCATCATCGCCCCGGCGGTGCAGATGGTCGCGGCCTGGCAGGTCGCGGAATCCTTGAAGATCCTGATCGGTGACCGTGCGGCGGTGCGCGGTACTCTGTGGTGCTGCGATCTGTGGGCCGGCACCTGGCAGCAGCTGCGCCTGGAGGCGTGGCGCGACCCGGCCTGCCTGGTGTGCGGGGCGGCCCCGACCTTTCCGCTGTTGCAGGCCGGCGATGACGCCAGCGTCGTGCTGTGCGGTCGCGATGCGGTGCAGCTGCAGGCGCGCGTCAGCGCGCTTCCCGACCTGGCACGCAGCCTCGGGACGCACATCGTCGCGCAGAATGACTACCTGCTGCGCTGGCGCGACGGCCAGGTCGAGGCGACCTACTTCCGCGATGGCCGGGTGATCGTGCACGGGGTGTCCGACGCGGTCGCGGCGCGCGCCTTCTGCGACCGCTTCCTCGGCTGATCTGCTGAGTGCCGGGCCACGGCCTGGGCGACGCGTCAGCTCTGGGCGTTGGCGGGAGGTCCGTACCAGCCATGCGCGGCGATCAGCTGAGCGACCCCTGGCGGGACCGAATCGCCGATCGGCACCCCGGCAGCCAGGCGCTCACGGATGTCGGTGCTGGAGATGGCGGGGATGGCGGCGGCCTGCCGGTCGTAGCCGCCGCGCGGCACCTGGATCACCGAGATCAGCGTGGCCAGCTCCGCCCCACGGTGCCAGTTGCGCAGGTCGCGGGTGGTGTCGCCGCCACCGACCAGGAACCACTGCGCCTGGGGGGTCTCCCGCATCAGGGTCTGGACCAAGTCGAAGGTGAAGCCGCTGGGGTTGCGCCGCTCGTCATCCCGCAGCCGGGCGAAGGGCAGGCTGCCGAAGGCGGCCTGGCAGAGCTGCCAGCGCTGCTCCCAGGGGGCCAGGGGCTTGCCATACGGGTGGCGGGCGACCGGGAGGACCCAGACTTGGTCGAGACGACCCTCAACCTGGGCCCAGGTTGCGGCCAGGACATGGCCCCAATGCGGGGGGTCGAAGCTGCCACCGAAGAGCGCAATCCGCACGTGGATCCATGCTCCGGGCGGTGCCGGCGGTGCAATGGGGGCCCAGCCGCGCCCGGCCGGGCAATCTGGCATCGAATGTGCATCTATGGGCTGCAGTCACGTCACTTAGACATACCCGCAGCACCGTAAGACAGAGCCATGACCCAGCACACCTTCCAGACCGAAGTGCAGCAACTCCTGCACCTCATGATCCACAGCCTCTATTCCGAGAAGGAGATCTTCCTGCGGGAACTGGTCTCCAACGCCTCGGACGCCTGCGACAAGCTGCGCTTCCAGGCCTTGACCAAGCCCGAGCTGGTGCGCGGCGATGAGACCCTGCATGTCGATGTGACCGCCGACGAGGCGACCTCGACCCTGGTCATCACCGACAATGGCCTGGGCATGACCGAAGCCGAGGCGATCGAGCACCTCGGCACCATCGCCAAGTCCGGCACCAAGGCCTTCCTCAGCGGCCTGGGCGCCGACCAGGCCAAGGATGCCAACCTGATCGGCCAGTTCGGCGTCGGTTTCTACGCCTCCTTCATGGTCGCCGACAAGGTCGTGGTCGAGAGCCGCTCCGCCACCGCCAGCTCCGACCAGGGCGTGCGCTGGGAGTCGGACGGCAGCGGCGCGTACACCACCGAAATCATCTCCCGCGCCCAGCGCGGCACGACCATCACCCTGCACCTCAAGGAGGATGCCAAGGAGTTCGCCCAGACCTACCGGCTGCGCGAGCTGATCAAGAAGTACAGCGACTACGTCATTTATCCGGTGCGGATGCTGAAGGTGCTCAGCGAGGAGGACGTCAAGAAGGGCCTCACCGCGACCTTCGAGCAGGTCAATGCCGGCCAGGCGTTGTGGACCCGGGCCAAGGACGCGATCACTGCGGAGCAGTACAACGAATTCTACAAGTCGGCCTGCCACCAGTGGGATGAGCCGGCGACCCGCCTGCACTTCACCGTCGAGGGGAGCATGTCGTTCACCTCGCTGTTGTTCATCCCCTCGACCAAGCCGATGGACCTCTTCGATCGCGACCGCCGCGGGCTGTCGCTGTACGTGCGCCGCGTCTTCGTCATGGATGACTGCCGCGACCTGCTGCCGGAATACCTGCGTTTCGTGCGCGGGGTGGTGGATTCCGACGATCTGCCCCTGAATGTCAGCCGCGAGATGCTGCAGCAGCAGGAGACGGTCGGCAAGCTGCGCAAGCAGCTGGTCAAGCGCGTCCTCGAGCACCTGCTGAAACTCGCCTCCTCGAATGAGGAGGCCGAGAAGAAGGCCTTCACCACCATCGACACGGCCTTCGGGCCGGTGATGCGCGAAGGCCTGGTCAACGACTTCGACAACCGCGACCGCCTGTCGCGCCTGGTGCGCTGGCGCTCGACCCACACCGTCAAGGAGTCCGAGGAGGCGCGCACCGGGCTGGAGGACTACATCCGCCGCATGCCCGAGGGCCAGCCGGCGATCTACGTGCTCAACGCCCCGAGCCTGGCCGCGGCGCGCTCCAGCCCCCAGCTCGAGGGCTTCGCGCGCAAGGGCTATGAGGTCCTGTTCCTCACCGACCAGGTCGACGAATGGGTGATCAACCACCTCACCGAGTTCGACAAGCGGCCGCTGCGCAGTGTCGCCAAGGGCAGCGCGGATCTCGCCTCCGCCGACGACAAGAAGGCGCTCGAGGAGAAGGAGAAGGCCTTCACCGGGC
>Ga0302314_10020551_pt1 | contig 10915 bp, 8 predicted proteins | sample III_Palsa_N2_3_FD_200533 | JGI IMG/M metagenome (GOLD analysis project Ga0302314, IMG submission 200533) | Peat permafrost microbial communities from Stordalen Mire near Abisko, Sweden - III_Palsa_N2_3 | ecosystem: Environmental > Terrestrial > Soil > Palsa > Peat permafrost | place: Sweden... | reverse complement strand
TGCGCGACGAGCGCCAGCGGCGCGGTCGCGCGGCGCGCCCCGGCCGCGCGCGATGCGCCCGCGCCGCGTTCGGTCACCGTGCTCGCGCCGACCGCCTGCGCGGCCGACGCGCTCACCAAGATCGTCTGGCAACAGGGCGAGCTCGCGACCGCGCTGCTGCGCCGGGCGCGCGCGCGGGCGCTGGTCGTACGCGCGGACGGCAGCGTCTGGCAAAGTTGAGGCGATGCATTCCGACGACAGCCACCTGATCGCCCACGGCCAGGGCCGCCGCGCGCGCCACCTGCTGGTCTGGGGTTGCGTGCTGCTGCTGGCCAGCGGCATCGCCTGGCTGCTCGGGCACGACGTGTGGCTGCAGCAGACGCCGTTCGGCCCGCAGCCGCATCCGATGGTGGCGTGGCTGCTGCGCGCGCACGGCGCGCTCGCATGGTGCGTGACGCTGGTGGGCGGCGTCGTGTGGCAGGTGCACGTGCGGCCCGCGTGGCGCGCGGTGCGCAGGCGCCGCCTGCACCGGCGCCGCGCCGGCAGCGTGCGCGCCATTCGCCACGGCCGCGCCCGCACGGTCAGCGGCGTGCTGATGGTGAGCGCGCTCGCGGTGCTGCTCGGGTCGGCCATCGGCCTGCAGTACGCGCCCGAGGAGGCGCACGCGTGGCTGTCGACGACGCACTGGGTGCTGGGCGTCGCCCTGGCGATCGCGTTGCTGTGGCACTGGATTGCCCGACTGAGGCATTGACCGCCCGCGGCGCAGAATCGGGCATCGTCACTCGCTCCCCGCCATGACCGCAACCGCCCTGCCCACGCCCGACTTCAGCCGCTTCCCGCGCCACGCGCAACTCACCGAACTGCTGCAGGCCTACGCGGCCGCGCGTCCCGACGTCGTCGAGCTGCGCTCCATCGGCAGGAGCCACGAGGGCCGCGACATCTGGCTCGTGGCGCTCACGCGCAAGGCCACCGGCGTCGACACCGACAAGCCCGCGTTCTGGATCGACGGCAACATCCACGCGGCCGAGCTCACCGCCTGCACCGCGGCGCTGTACTACCTGCACCACGTCCTGTCGAACGAGGCGGCGGACGCGCGGCTCGCACACCTGCTCGACACCCGCGTGATCTACCTGGTGCCGCGCCTGAATCCCGACGGCGCCGAGCTGGCGCTGGCCGACGTGCCGCGCTTCATCCGCTCGTCCACCCGCGGCTATCCGTTCGACGAGGAGCCGCCCGACGGCATGACGATGGAGGACGTCGACGGCGACGGCCGCGTGCTCTACATGCGCATTCCCGACCCGCACGGCACCTACAGGAAGCATCCGCAGGAGCCGCGGCTGATGGTCGCGCGCGAGCCGGGCGAGGTCGGCGGCGAGTACTACCGCGTCATCCCCGAAGGCACGATCAAGGCCTGGGACGGCGTGCGCGTGACGATCAACCGCGACCGCGAAGGCCTCGACCTGAACCGCAACTTCCCGTCGCTGTGGCGCCAGGAATTCGAGCAGGTCGGCGCCGGCCCGTATCCCGCCAGCGAGCCCGAGGTGCGTGCGATGGTGGACTTCTGCGTCGCGCATCCCAACATCGGCGCGGCCATCAGCTTCCACACGCACAGCGGCGTGATCCTGCGCCCGATGGGCACCACGTCCGACGACGACATGACGCCGGAAGACCTGTGGATGATCAAGCGGCTGTCCGACATCGGCGCGCGGCTCACCGGCTATCCGGCCATCAGCGGCTTCCACGACTTCAAGTACCACCCGAAGGAAGTGATCACCGGCACGCAGGACTGGCTCTACGAGCACCAGGGCGCGCTGTGCTGGACGATCGAGATCTGGGCGCCCAACAAGGAAGCCGGCATCGAGGAGTACGACTTCATCCACTGGTACCGCGACCATCCGCCCGAGGACGACCTGAAGCTGCTGAAGTGGAGCGACGAGCAGTGCGGCGGACAGGCCCACGTCGACTGGAAGCCGTTCGTGCACCCTCAGCTGGGCGCGCTGGAGATCGGCGGCTGGGATCGCATGAACTTCTGGCGCAACCCGCCGCCGCCGCTGCGCGAGCGCGAGGCCGCGCGCTTCCCGGCGTGGCTCACGCAGCTGGCGCTGTCGCTGCCGCAGCTGGAGATCCTGCAGGCCACGTGCGAGCCGGTCGGCCACGAAGGCTCGGGCGACACCTGGCGCGTGCGGCTGGCGGTCGGCAATGCCGGATACCTGCCCGCGTATGTGACGCACCGCGCGAAGGAGCGCAAGGTGGTGCGCGGCACCGTGTTCGAGATCGCGCTGCCCGAAGGCGCGACGCTGGTCGCCGGCAAGGCGCGCGAGATCGGCCGGCACCTCGAGGGCCACGCCCCGCGCAGCTCGCTGCAGGCCTTCCTGCCCGACCGCGACGTCACCGCCGACCGCACGCTGCAGGAATGGATCGTGCGCGCGGCCAGGGGCAGCACCGTCGTCGTCGACGCGCGCGCGGATCGCGCGGGGGCGGCGAGCGCGCGCATCGTGCTGGAGTGAGCCGACCGAAGCCGTCGCCGTCGCCGTCGCCCTGACGGAATCCTGACGCGCACCGGGCACCGGTCGCGCGAGAATCGGCGGCGTCGCGGCAACCCGGCCGCCTCGTTCACTCTTCGGAAAGAAGCCCTGCCATGTTGATGTTCTGCATCGTCGTCCTGGTCATCCTGCTGCTGACCGTGGTGCCCGTGATGATCGCCGCCCGCATCGTCGGTGCCGGTCGCACCGGATTCTGGATCAGCCTGCTGGCGCTGATCGTGTCGTCCATGATCGTGGGCTTTGCGGTACGCGTGTTCCACGGCGGCGGCCTGCTCGCCTTCTTCGTGGCGCCGCTCGGGTTCATGTGGATCCTCAGCACCACCTATCTGCGCGGCCTGCTGATGGTCATCCTGCAGTACGTGATCATCGGCGTCCTCGCGGCCGTCCTCATGTTCACCGCGCTCGGCTCGATGGTGCACTTCAAGGACATGATGCGCCACGTGCCGATCGACACGGGGCCGGTGCAGTCGGTCTGACGCGCAGCGTCAGTGCGCGGCGCCCGCGTCGCGCACGTTCTTCTGGATCGCGATGGTCGCGAACAGCGCCAGCAGGAACGCCATGCCGTAGAAGCCCTTCTCGGACAGCGCGAGCTTGGCGTTGAACAGGCCGATCGCCATCAGCACGACGGTGATCGCCATCGAGAACCAGCACAGCGCCACGTACAGGCCGGTGACGGGCGCGCCCTCGAGCTTGTCGCGCACGGTCTTCTGCAGCGACACCGCCGCGAACAGGCCGTACAGCAGCAGCGTCAGGTAGTAGCCCTTCTCGTTGAGCTGCATGTCGGTGTTCCACAGGCCGAACAGGTAGGCGCCGGCGCCGGCCAGCAGCGCCACCCAGGATGCGCCGACGAAGGCGGCGGTGGGCTTGTGCGTGTTCGTGGTCATTGAAGTTCCTCCTCAGGATCATTGGTGTGTGCGGCGCTTGCGTCGGCGCGCGTCGGCCTGTGCGCATTCTCGCCGCGGCCGCCGCGCGCACGCATCCCCCGCAAGGCGGAAAGCGCCAAGTAGCGCGCGGCGCGCCCGGCCGGCTCGCGCCGCCGCGCTATTCGCCCGGATAGCGCAGGCCGAACTGCGCGCGCATCGTGTCCATCCAGCCGACCAGCGCCACCGTCTCGTCCAGCGGCATCGCCGGGCTCTCGGCGAGGCCGGCGCGCAGGCAGCGGTGCACCTCTTCCACCTGCGCCACGTAGCGCGAGCCGCGCCAGGGCAGGTCGACGATCTCCACCGGCGTCTCTTCCCACGGACGCGTGCCGCGCGCGATGCGCAGTTGCTGCGCGGCGTAGAACGGCGGCGAGACGTCGATGCGGCCGTCGGTGCCCAGCACCGTCGCGTGGCAGGCGGTGGTCGCGCGCAGCGAGCACATGCCCTGGCTGAAGCGCTCGCCGGCGTGGCGCAGGTTGAAGACGGTGTGGACGTCGACGCCGGTCGGGCCCAGTTGCGCGTCGGCCTGCGCGGCGACGATGTCGCCCAGCACGAAGGCCGCGAAGTTCAACGGGTAGATGCCGATGTCCAGCAGGCCGCCGCCCCCGAGTTCCGGCGCCAGCGCGCGATGCGCGGCCGGCAGCCCGGCGGCGGAAAAGCCGAAGTCGGCCGACACCGCCACCGGCTCGCCGATCGCGCCGCTCGCGACGAGCCGCCTGAGCTCGACCATCGCCGGCACGTAGCGCATCCACATCGCCTCCATCAGGAAGACGCCGTGCCTGCGCGCGAGCGCGACGGCCGCCTCGGCCTCGCGCCGGTTCAGCGTGAACGGCTTCTCGCACAGCACGGCCTTGCCCGCGGCGAGCGCCATCCGCATCGACGCGATGTGGTCGGGATGCGGCGTGCCGATGTAGACGACGTCGACCTCCGGGTCGTCCACCAGCGCCTGGTAGCTGCCATGCGCGCGCACCGGGTCGGCGATCGACTCGTGCTGGCGCGGCTGGTCGATGAACGCCTGCGCCTTGGCCGCATCGCGCGAGCCGACGGCCGCCAGCCGCGCCTCGGGCACGTGCGACAGCGCACGCGCCAGTTGATCGGAGATGCCGCCGGCGCCGATCAGGCCCCAGCCGATGCGCGGGCGCGCGGTGGTGGACAGTGCTTGCATCGCGCGAGTGTAGTCACCCGCGACGCGCGGGGGGCGACGTCAGCGCTCCACGCGCGCCTCCGCCTCCAGCAGCACCTGGCACAGCGTCTGCCGCAGCCGGTCGGCGTCGATCGGCTTGGTGAGGAAGTCGTTCATGCCGGCGGCCATCGCGTCCTCGCGTTCGGAGACCAGCGCCGCCGCCGTCAGCGCCACGATGGGCAAGGTATTGCGGTCGTAGCGCTGGCGGAGGCGGCGCGTGACCTCGTGGCCGCTCATGCCGGGCATCTGCACGTCCATCAGCACGATGTCGAACGGGTCGCCGGACTGGTGCGCGTGGTCGATCGCCTGCAGCGCGCGCGCGCCGTCGTCGGCCTGGTCGACGATCGCGCCCCAGCGTTCGAGCAGCGCCACGGCGATCATCATGTTGACCGGGTTGTCCTCCACCATCAGCACGCGCGTGCCCTGCAGCGCGTCCAGGCCGGAGGTGCTCTCGTGCTCCTCGAGCTGCCGCGCGGTGACCGGCGGCAGCGGCAGGTCGACCCAGAACACGCTGCCCTTGCCCGCCTCGCTGTTGACGCCCACGCTGCCGTCCATCAGCCGCGCGAGTTCGCTGCAGATCGACAGGCCCAGGCCGGTGCCGCCGACCTTGCGCGTGATCGAGTTGTCGACCTGGCTGAACGGCAGGAACAGCATCGCGAGCGCCGAGCCGTCCATGCCGGCGCCGGTGTCGATCACCTCGAAGCGCAGCCGGTAGCCGACGCTGCGCTGCACGTTGAGCAGGATGCTGCCGGTGGTGGTGAACTTCAGCGCATTCGTGAGGTAGTTCGTCAGCACCTGCCGCAGGCGCATCGGGTCGCCCAGCACGTGCTGCGGCACGTCGTCGTCGAGGTTGACGTACAGCGTCAGGCCCTTGGTGTCGGCGAGCGCGCCGTAGGCCTGCTTGAGCGTGCCGATCAGCGCGCGCAGGTCGAACGCGACCTGGTCGACGATCAGCTTGCCGGCCTCGATCTTGGACAGGTCGAGGATGTCCGACAGGATCGCCGACAGCATGTCCGCCGATTCGCAGATCTGCTCGATGTACTGCAGCCGCCGGCGGTCGTCGACCTCGGGCGTGCGCGCGAGCTGCGCCAGGCCCACCAGCGCGTTGAGCGGCGTGCGGATCTCGTGGCTGGTGTTGGCGAGGAACGCGCTCTTGGCGCGGTTGGCGGCCTCGGCCTCGTCGCGCGCGCGCGCCAGCGCCTGCTCGACGAGCCGCCGCTCGGTGATGTCCTCGGCCAGCCAGATGGTGCCGCTGGCCGGCTGCGCGGGATCGAGCGCCTTGGCGAGCAGCCGGCCGGTGAACGTGCTGCCGTCGCGGCGCATCATCGGCACCTCGAAGTCGACCTGCTCGCCGCGCGACAGCGCCGGCCCGATCTCGTCGCTCATCGCGTTGAACGCATCGTCGGACGGCCACACCACGCGCTGCTGCTGGTTCTGCAGCGCGCCGCGCGGCCAGCCGAACATCTCGTCGAAGCGCGCGTTGGTCATCACGATGCGGCGGTCGCGCGTGAACGAGATGCCCACCAGCGCGTTCTCCAGGATCGCCTCGCGCTCGCGCCGCGCCTGCTCGGTGGCGGTGACGTCGCGTGCGCTGGTCATCTGGTAGTCGACGCCGTCGATCGTGAAGCGTGCGGCCGACACCAGCATCGACACGCGGCGGCGGTCGCGCGTGCTCATGGTCGCGGGGAAGTTCTGCACGCTCTGCTGCTGGTCGAGCATGCGGTAGATGCGATCGCGCTGCGTCGCGTCGGCCCACAGCCCGAGCTCGCTGGGCGTGCGGCCGATGACCTCCTCCGCGCGATAGCCGGTCGTCGCGAGGAAGGTCGGGTTGACCATCGCGTAGCGGCCGCTGGCGAACTCGGTCAGCGTGATCCAGTCGGGGCTGGTCGACACGAGATGCGACAGCAGCGTCTCGCTGCGGCGCACCAGGTCCTCGGCGGCGCGGCGCTCGGTGTCGTCGATGATGATGGACAGCGTCGCGGCCTCGCCGTCGACGTCCACCCGCACACTGCTCACGCGCACGGTCAGGCGCCGGTCGGTGCCGGGCATCAGCGTGAACTCGGCCTCGGGCAGGCCTTCGCCGATGGCGAGGCTGTCGAGATGCTGCACGTGGTCCGACGCCCGTTCGCGCGACGCGCCCGCCTCGAACAGCGGCACCAGGTCCTGGCCCAGCAGCCCGCGCAGGTCGGCGAAGCCGAACAGCGCGACGCCCGCGGGGTTCGCATCGAGCACGCGCCCTTCGCGGTGCAGCACCAGCGGCGTGGGGATGCGGCGGAACAGGTCCTGGTAGCGCGTCTCGGTGGACCACAGCGCCTGGCGCGCCTTCACGTCCTGCGTGATATCGCGCAGCACGCCCCAGTAGCCGGCGAACTTACCCTGCTCGTTGGTGCGCGGCTCGGCGCTCAGCGTGAAGTGGCGGATGCGGCCCGAGGCGTCGCCCCAGCGCAGCGGCACGTCGCGCATCGGCAGGCGCGCCGCCAGCTCCGAGCGGAACGCCTCCAGCACCTGGCTGTCGAACATCACGCCGCGCGTCTCCCACAGCAGCTTGCCCATGCCGGCGTCGACGCCGTGGCGGCGCAGCCCGACGAAGTTGCGCAACTCCTCCTTCGCGCTGAAGCGGATCAGCCGGCCGTTGCCGTCCATCTCCCAGTACGCGTCGGCGGCCACGGCCAGCAGGCCCAGGAAGCGGCGCTCGCGCTCGTCGGCGCTGCGCAGCGTGCGGTCGAGCGTGCGCCCGAGCAGCTCGCCGCCGCCCAGCGCGATGCCGAGCACCAGCGCGTGCGTCAGCAGCGGGCGCACGAGATTGAGCAGCGATCCGACCGGCGCGATGCCGGCCGACGACAGCCAGTCGAACGCCATCGCCACCGCGAGCAGCAGCAGCATGCCGGCGCCGATCGCCGCAGCGAGGATGCCGGCGCGCAACCCGCCGACGACCGTGAACAGGCAAAGGAACACGCCGACGACCGCCAGCGCCGGCGACATCAAGCCCTCGCCCGCGACGGCCGCGGCCACACCGGACAAGCCGATCGCCGCGCCGATCACGTAGGGCAGCGCCTTCCCCTGGACGCCGGTGCCGGCATCGCGCCGCAGCGCGAAGGCGACGCCGCCCAGCCCGAGGAACGCGGTGGTCAGCGACAGCCGCGCCACCCAGTCCAGCGGATGGCCGAAGCCGAGGAACATCAACGCCGAGGCGAACGCGACCGCCGCCGTCGCGGCCAGCAGGTGGCGCGTCAGCGACTGGCGCAGGCGATGCCTGGCCTCCTTGTTCGGCGTTGGTTCAGCCATTCGGTCTTCTTATGGCGACCCATTCTCGGCTCGCCCCCCAGTCCCCTAGTTTGACGCGAAATCCGGCCAGTCATCCGTTACCGGATGAACTTGGCAGGAAATCGCCGCTCCGGGCCGGGCAAACCCCAGGGGGCATGCAGCGCACCCGGACGGGTCAGCGCACCGCGGCGATGGCGGAGTTCAGCGCGGCGCGCGTGGCCAGCGCGACCTGGCGCGCGGCGGCGGCGAAGTCCTCGCCGTTGCCGGCGTACAGGATCGCGCGCGACGAGCTGACGACGATAGTCCCGTCGGTGCGCCAGCCGGCCTTGACGGTGGCCTCGATGTCGCCGCCCTGCGCGCCGATGCCCGGGATCAGCAGCGGCAGCGTCGGCGCGAGCTCGCGCACGCGGGCCAGTTCGGCGGGGAACGTGGCGCCGACCACCAGCGCGAGCTGGCCGTTCGCGTTCCAGCGGCCCGAGGCCAGCCTGGCGATGTGCTCGAACAGCTTGTCGCCGCTCGCCAGCGTCTGCGCCTGCAGGTCGGAGCCGCCCGGGTTGGACGTGCGGCACAGCAGGATCAGTCCCTTGCCGTCGTGCTTCATGTACGGCTCGATGGAATCGAAGCCCATGAACGGCGACAGCGTCACCGCGTCGGCCTGGTAGCGCACGAAGGCCTCGCGGGCGTATTGTTCCGCGGTGGCGCCGATGTCGCCGCGCTTGGCGTCGAGGATCACCGGCACGCCCGGCGCGGTGCGGCGGATGTAGGCCATCAGCTCCTCGAGCTGGCCTTCGGCGCGCTGCGCGGCGAAGTAGGCGATCTGCGGCTTGTAGGCCGAGACGATGTCCTTGGTGGCGTCGACGATGCGCGCGCAGAAGTCGAACACCTTGCTCGCGTCGCCCTTCCACGCGCCCGGGAACTTCGCCGGTTCGGGATCGAGTCCGACGCACAGCGTGGAGTCGTTGCGCAGGGAGGCGGCTTGCAGGGTGTCGGTGAATCGCATCGTCGGTGTCCTTGGTGTTGTTGTCGGTCGGATGGAAAAACGCGGCCCGGAGGCCGCGTCGTCTTCAAAGCTTGATCTTGGCGGCCAATTGAGAGCCGATGCCGGTGTAGCTGCTCGGCGTCATCGCCAGGAGCCGGGCCTTCTCGTCCTGCGGCAGTTCCAGCGCCGCGACGAAGCCCTGGATCAGCTCACGCGTCATCGGCTGGCCGCGCGTGAACTTCTTCAACTGGTCGTACGGGTCGGGCAGGCCGTGGCGGCGCATCACCGTCTGGATGGGCTCGGCCAGCACTTCCCAGGACGCGTCGAGGTCTTCGGCCAGGCGCACTTCGTTGAGCTCGAGCTTGTCGAGGCCGCGCGTGAGGCTGTCGTAGGCCAGCACCGAGTAGCCGATGGACACGCCCATGTTGCGCAGCACCGTCGAATCGGTGAGGTCGCGCTGCCAGCGGCTCACCGGCAGCTTCTGCGACATGTGCGTCAGCATCGCGTTGGCCATGCCGAGATTGCCTTCGGCGTTCTCGAAGTCGATCGGGTTGACCTTGTGCGGCATCGTCGACGAGCCCACCTCGCCCGGCCGCGTCTTCTGCTTGAAGTAGCCCAGGCTGACGTAGCCCCAGACGTCGCGCGCCCAGTCGATCAGGATCGTGTTCAGGCGCACGGTGGCGTCGAACAGTTCGGCCATGTAGTCGTGCGGCTCGATCTGGATCGTGTACGGATTGAGCTTGAGGCCCAGGCGATCCTCGACGACCTTGCGCGAGAACTCTTCCCAGTCGGCCTCGGGGTAGGCCGACACGTGCGCGTTGTAGTTGCCCACCGCGCCGTTCATCTTGGCGAGCAGCACCACGTCGGCGATGCGCGCGCGGGCGTGCGTCAGGCGCGCGAGCACGTTGGCGACTTCCTTGCCGACGGTCGTCGGGCTGGCCGTCTGGCCGTGCGTGCGCGACAGCATCGGCACCGCCGCGAAGCGGTGCGCCATCGCCTGCATGCGCGTGAGGATGCCGTCGATCGCCGGCAGCACCACCTGCTCGCGCGCGGCCTTGAGCATCAGCGCGTGGCTGGTGTTGTTGATGTCCTCGCTGGTGCAGGCGAAGTGGATGAACTCCAGCTTGTTCGCCAGCTCGGGCACATGGCCGATGCGCTGGCGCAGCCAGTACTCGACGGCCTTGACGTCGTGGTTGGTTTCCTTCTCGATGTCCTTGATCGCCTGGGCGTCGGCCTCGGAGAAGCGCACCACCAGCGAGCGCAGCAGGCCCTTGACCGACTCGGGCAGCGGCGGGAACTCGCCGAAGCCGGCATCCGACAACGCGATGAACCACTCCACCTCGACCTGCACGCGGCGGTGCATCAGGCCGTACTCGGACAGCAGCGGGCGCAGCGCGGACAGCTTGGGGGCGTATCGGCCGTCGAGGGGCGACAGGGCGGTGAGGGCGGAATAAGGCATAGGGGCTCGTTCTGGGGCTCGCGCGCTCGGAGCCGTTGTTCTGTTTCCGGAGGCGATCGGACGGCCGGGCGGCCCGCCGTATCGCAAAACCTACTGATTTTACGGGCCGCGGCCCCCTGGGGCTAGGGGCAACCCGAATGCGGGCCCCATTTTCAGGCGCCCGAAAGCTGAAATCCGGCACGCCGCTCGCATTGACTCGCCCGGGTGCCGCCCGCACAATCACGCCCCTTTCGCCCTCGAGTCTTCAGTTTCCATGCCGGCCTCCGCCCTTCCAGCCGACGCGTCCAGCGCCGGCCAACCCGCCAAGGCCGACGCCCGCGACTACTGCGCCATCGATTTCGGCACTTCCAACTCGGCCGTCGCCGTGCCCGTCGCCGCCGGCATGGAGCTCGTGCCGCTCGAGCCGCAGCACGGTGAGCGCGGCCGCACGATGCCCACCGCCGTGTTCTACGTGGCCGAAGGCAAGGACCTGCACACGCTGCCCAAGCTCTACGGCCGCGCCGCCGTCGCCGCCTACGTCGACGGCACCGACGGCCGCCTGATGCGCTCGATGAAGAGCGTGCTCGGCTCGGCGCTGATGGAGCAGCA
>Ga0302314_10020547_pt1 | contig 10917 bp, 6 predicted proteins | sample III_Palsa_N2_3_FD_200533 | JGI IMG/M metagenome (GOLD analysis project Ga0302314, IMG submission 200533) | Peat permafrost microbial communities from Stordalen Mire near Abisko, Sweden - III_Palsa_N2_3 | ecosystem: Environmental > Terrestrial > Soil > Palsa > Peat permafrost | place: Sweden... | reverse complement strand
TGGTTCGCGCCACCGTGCCGTCGGCGCCCTCCTGCACGTACGCGGTGTTGCCGACTTTGTAGCCCGAGTTTTGCAGTTCGGTCGTCGCGTCGGCCAGGCTCTTGCCCACAACGTCGGGGATCGCACCGGGAACCGCGACGTCGAGGGTCACGCTCGAGCCCTTCTTCAAGTTCGCCGGTTTCTCCGGATCCTGTTTCATCACCGTGCCGGCGGGCGCGCTGCCGTCGACGAGATACTCGACGTTCGTGCGCAAGCCCGCGCCCTGCAAGACGCCGGCTGCATCGTTTGCCAACCGGCCCTCGACGTCGGGTACGTCGATTTGCGGCGGGCCGCTGCTTACGACGACCGAGACCGTCGACCCCGGATCGAGCGCGGAGCCGGGCGGCGGGTTTTGCGAGGTGACGATGTCCGGCGCGATCTCGTCGTTTGGATCGCGCTCGGAGACGACCAACTTGAGCTGCCGCTCGCCGATCGCATGTTGCGCGTCGCCCAGCGTTTGCGACACGACGTCGGGGACGTACACGGGTTTGACGCCCTTTGAAACGACAAGCGCGACCGTCGAATGAATCGGGACCGCGGTTCCGGGCGCGGGTCGCTCGGCAAGCACCGTCCCGCGCGGCGACTTGTCGAAGACTTCGGTGATCTTCGGCGTTAGTTTCGCGTTGCGAAGATAGCGCTGCGCGTCGTCGGAGGAGTACTGGCGAACGTCGATCAGCTCGACGGTCGGTAAGCCGTTGCTCACGTAGAGCTGCACGACCGTCTGCGCCGGCACGTGCGGACCGGCAGGCGGATATTGCTTCACGACGCGGTCGGCCGCGACTTCCTCGCTTGGAACCGTGACGACGTTCCATCGCAGACCGGCGGCGTCCAACTTTCTTTCCGCTTCCTCGGCCGTCTCGCCGGCGACGCTTGCGAGCGCCACGCTCGCGGGACCTCCGAAGATCCCCACGTGGTTCGCGAACAGGTAGCCGCCCGCAATAGCGACGGCCAGCGCAACGAGCGCGGCGAGATAAAAGACCGCGCGGTGCGAACGGGCGCGGCCCTGCCCCTCGAACCGATCGTCGTCTTCTTCTTCGACGATCGCGGCGGGCCGGTCGGGGAAGCGCGATGGGCGCGGCTTCGGATTCGGAATCGTGCGCGGTCCGCTTGCGGTTGCGCCGGCACGGCTGCGGCGAGATTCGAGCGCAACCGCTACGAGCGGGTTGTCGCGCGCTTCGCGGAGCGCCTTCGCTACCTCGACCGCGGATTGGAAACGATCGCTCGGATCTTTCTGCAGAAGCTTGCGCACGATCGCGGCGAGTGCCGGACTGATCGGCACGTCTTCCGCGTCGAGCGAAGGTATCGGGCTCGAAACGTGCTTTAAGGCAACGGTCACCGGCGACTCACCGGTATAGGGCAACTTCCCGGTCAGCATCTGATACAGCACGACGCCCAAGCTGTAAAGATCGCTCGTCTCGCGCAGCTCGTGCCCCTGCGCTTGCTCGGGCGAAAGATAGTAGACGCTTCCCATCACGAGGCCGGGCGCCGTCATGGTCATCGTCTGCGTCGTAACCGCGCGCGCGATGCCGAAATCCGAGAGCTTGACGACGTCGTCCTTCGTTATCAGGATGTTCGCCGGCTTGACGTCGCGGTGCAGGAGGCCTTGGCGGTGCGCGTAGGCGAGCCCGCTGCAAATCTGAGCCGCAAAATCGATCGCGACGGGCTCGGGCAGCGCCCCGTCCTTCTCGATCATCTCGCCGAGCGTCGCCCCGTCCACGAGCTCCATGACGATGAAGTAGTTCTCGCCTTCGCGCCCGACGTCGTAGATGTTGACGATGTTGGGGTGAGAGAGTTTGGCCGCGTGCTGCGCTTCCGTATAGAAGCGCTGCACGAAGTCGGCATCGGCCGCAAGCTGCTCGCGCAGCACCTTGACCGCCACCCGTCGCCGCAGCACCGTATCGACGCCGGAATAGACGACCGCCATCCCACCCTGCCCGATCCGCCCCTCAAGCCGGTACCTCTCGGAGAGGTTACGTTCGATCATTTTAAATGGGGGGTGCCCCCCAAACCCCCGGCGCGGACTCCCGCGCCTATCCACGCTTGAACCACCGCGCGCGCTGCGGGGCTTGACCCCGCCCCTGCGCGCGTGCGGCGCTTCGCGCCGCGGTCGGATTTCTTAGAAGGTTCAGCTGCCATCAGCTGCGCTCGTGGGCGAGGGCTGCGGCGATGACGCGGCGCGCGATCGGGGCGGCGACGACGCCCCCATAACCCGCGTTCTCGACGACGATTGCCACGGCGACCCGTGGTGCGTCTGCCGGCGCGAACGCAACAAACCATGCGTGCGATCTTCCCGCCGGGTTGGTCGCGGTCCCCGTCTTGCCGGCAACTTGGACGTCGGGCAGCGCGGCAGCGGTCCCGGTCCCCTCCCGCACCACGGCGATCATCAGATCCCGCACCTCGGCCGCGACGTCGGCGGAGATCGGCGTTGCGAGGGTTCCGGCACTCCCGAGGGTCTCGTCGCGATCGGCGTAGCGGACGGCTCGAACGAGAAACGGTCGCGGCTCGGAGCCGCCGGAGGCGATCGTGGACCCGACGAGCGCCATCCGCATCGGGGTAACGAGCAGATCGGCCTGGCCGAACCCGAGCTGAGCGAGGATTCCCGGCGCGAGCGCGTCGCGAGCGGGCAAGCGATCGCGCGACGTTTCGAGCGTGAAGTCGACAGGCTGGCCGAAGCCCCAGCGCGTGGCCTCGTCGTACCATTTGTCCGGGCCGAGCTGCCGCGCGATCTGCGCGAAATCGACGTTGCTCGAGAGCGCAAAGGCGCCGACCAGGCCCTGCTCGCCGGTCGCTTCGCCCTCGTTATCATGCACCAAGAAAGCGCCGACGCGATAGGCGCCGCTGTCCTCGAAGGTCGAGTTCATCGTAACGACGCCGGCGTCGAGCGCGGCGGCCGCGGTGAAGATCTTAAAGGTAGATCCGGGCGGATAGAGTCCATCGAGCGCGCGATCGAGCAGCGGGCTCTGCGGGTCTTGCGCGAGCGACGCGAACGACGTGTCGATCGTGCCTGGGTCGAAGCTCGGGACGCTCGCAAGCGCGAGGACTTCGCCCGTGCGCGGATCGAGCGCGATGCCGGCGCCGCGCGGGTACGCGGCGAGCGCGGCGTAGAGTTCCCGTTGCACGGCCGGATCGATCGTCGTGACGACGGTTGCACCGCGCGCCGCGACGCTTTTTGGCCCGGAAAAGAGCCCGGCAACCTGGGCGATCGGGTCGTTTGCCACCGGTCGAGCGGAGAGTTCGGAATTGAATGCGGATTCAAGTCCCGAGGTTCCGTAACGCGAGGACGCGTATCCGACGGCGTGCGCGAGCGCCGGGCCGAGCGGATAGAGCCGTCCGTGTGCGCTCGAGTACGCAAGCAGCGTTCCGTCGCGCGCGACGATCCGGCCACGGTAGGGCAGAAGCAGCGCAGCGCGCGGGTTGTGCTCGTCGTGTGCGAGCTTGGGCCCTTCGATCAGTTGGACGTAAAGCTGCCGTACGAACAGGATCCCGTAGGCGACGACGAACAGCATCCCTAGACGAAAGATCGCGCGGTTGACGTTCAGGTCGCTACCGCCGCTCGCGCAAGAGTGTCATGCCTTCGTCCGTTCGCACGGCGAGATAGGCTCCGTCCTTCGCATCGCCGATTGCGATATTGACGAGCGCACGCATACGGTCCTCGGGGAGGCCCGCGACCGCCAGCACCGGTTCGACCTCGAGCTCGAGCAGGAGACCCGGCGCGACGTACGCCGCGCGCGGCAGCGTTTCGAAGAAACGCTCCTCGTAGGGCTGGTCGCGCCATGGCCCGCGCTTGCCGAACACCGTGGCGTGATAGTCCCACGCGCAGAGCTGGCGCTCGTTCCAGACGAAATGGTCGCGCACGCACATGCGGCGGCAAACGGCGCACTGCGTTAACGCTTCGGGCGGCCGTTCGAGCCCGTCGAGGACGTCCTCCGGGACGTCTTCCGGATTGACCAGCAGCGTCTCCCCGAGCCGCTCCGGCACCTCCGCGTGCCAGCCCACACGCAACAGCATTTCGAGGTCCCGTAGCGGCGTGACGAATGCGCGCTCGTCTTCGGCCGGGAACGTTTGATCGACCCAGCCGCCGATGTTGTCGCCGGCGATGCTAACCCGCTGCCAGCCCTCGCCGATCCAAACGCCCTCCGGCGTCCACGCGAGCGGCACGAGCCACGCCGTCACCTGACCTTTTTCGGGGCGCAGCGACGATACGAATGCGAGCGTGCTTCCGTTGCCACCGAGGACGTAGACCCGGCCTTCTCGCGGCCGCGGCGGTTTGATTTGCGCTTGTTCCATCCCGGGTCGTGCTTACGGCACGCGCGCGGAGTGGCCTTCGTCGGATGAGCGGCTTTCGGCGGCGCAGCCTCGGTTCCGCGCCGCCGAAAGATTCGCCCTTCCGCGTTCGCGCTACAGCGCCAGCGTGTAGTAGAACTGCACGTTGAACGGCGTCAGCGGCGCGAGTTGGAAGCCTTCGATGTTTCCGTTGCTGAGCAGATACGCACCATTGTTGAAGGCGTACGTGTTCTTGGGAATCGTCGGCGCGCAACTGTGCCCGACCGTTCCCGCGCACGTCGCGTTGACGTTGGTCAGCGGACCCGAGAGACCGGTTGCGACCGGTTGATAGTACGGGTTGATCAACGGTATCGTGCCGTTGAACGCGTTGCCGAACAGATTGCTTAGCTGCACCCCGAACGTGTTCCGGCTGACCTTGTATTGCAGCGTCAGCCCCGCGTTCAGGTTCGGGCTCGAGAGGATGCCGCCGCTGTTCGAGGTTCCCGGCGTTCCCCGCGTCCACGCGATGTTCGGGTGGGTCGTCGTTCCGGGAAACGCCGGATCGAAGTAGTTGGTGGCTAAGCCGGCACCGCCTTGCTCGTAGAACCCGACGATCGTCGGCGCCCCGGCCCCGAAGTTGACCTGGTTGACGTTAGCGTACAGAGGCGCGCCCGTCGCGCTCGTGCCGACCTCTGCGGCGATCAGGTTGCCGACGCTGTACGGATATCCGTCGTCGAATTGCAACACGGGCGTCGCGCTGAAGCCGCCGCTCTTATACGTCGCGCCGAGTCGCAACGTGACGGGTGAAACGTAACCGGCACGATACGTGTCGCCGAGCGCGATCGTCGCCGGCGAAAGCGTCGGCGCGCCGTTGACCTCGAAGTTCGAGAGCGGCGGCGCCGATTGAAGCACGTTTTGATAGGTCGCCGACAAGAATCCCGAGACGCCTCTCAAATGCTCGGGCGTCGTGACGTTGAACTCGACGCCGGTCGTGCGGTTGAAGCCCTTGCTCGACAACGAGAATACTTGATTGCCGTTGGGGAGGGTCGTGAGCAGCGATGCCGTCGGCAGGTTCGTTCCGAGCTTGTAGAACGGCGTCAGGCGCGCGCCCCAACCGTTCTGAAACAGGTGCGTAACGGTGAAGTCGTAGTTGTTGTAGTTCTGCGGAGGCGCGCCGCCCGCATCGGGTGCGTCGAGGACGTCGTAGGCCCAATACAACTGCTGGCCGTAGCTCGTGCACGCGAAGTACCCGCCGACCGAATTGCCGCATGGGAAGCCCGGCTTCGGCGGGATCTTGAAGAACGCGGCGGGCATGTCTTGGACCGTAAGCGGCGTCCCGGCGACTTGTCCGTTGTCGAAGATCGTCGAGCGCCCGTAGGATGCGCGCACCGCGTCATTGCGGTCGAGTTGGTAACTAATCGACGCGCGCGGCTCCCAATCGGTTGGATTGGTCACCTCTTTGGTCCAGAGGCTGGCCGGAACGTCGAACGGATTTCCACCCTCATCGTTCGGATTGAACGGGTTGAGGAAGTGCTGGTTTTGGCCCTCGTAGCGAACGCCGAAATCGAGCTTTAACGGCGACACCGGGTTGTACTGGAAGCGCAGACCGGCGCCGTATTGCTGGAAGAACGATCCGTGGTAGGAGATACCCCACGGGGGAATGCGGCCCGGCCCATCCGGCAGCAGCGACGAAAACTGCGAGAGATACCCGCCTGGCTGGAAATCGGAATAGTTCGGGCCGGTCGGGGTGAACGTGAACAACGAGAACGTCGGGTAGTAAGCGTCCCAGACCGGATGTAGGACCTCGTCGAGGGCATTTGCCGTCACCGTCAATTTCGACCCAATCTGACGCGTGACGTCGAGACTGCCGCCCGTGGTGACGCCGCCGATGTTCGTCCAGAAAGGCGTGTTGCCCTCAATGGGTCCCAAGCTATAGTTCGTGTCGCTGACCGTGTACTGCGACCAGTTGTAGTACCGAAGCGCCAGAAAGGTGTTCGCATCGAGGTTGTTGTCGTATTCGAACTTGAGGAACTCCGTATTGACGGTCCCGTTGAGCTGCGGCCCCGACGGCGTCAAGTCCGCGGTCGGCGTATAGGGCGTGCGCCCGATCGTGGTCGCGAAGTTCGGAAGGCCCTCCGAGGCCGGCGTGTAGTACGGATAGTAGGCGAGCCCCGCGGGATTGCTCGCCGAATAGGGCCCCAAATCGGATCCTTCGAGACTTCCGTAGATGTTCGTGTTAACGTTCGTATACAGCATCTGCAACGACTGATTCTTGTTGCGGCCGAACTTGAAGACCAAGTTGTCGAGAAACTGGTTGTTCTGAACGTACGAGGGCGAAAAGCCGTTTCCGTAGGCGTCGGCCGGCGTCGCGCGATACGGATCGAGGCGTTCGCCGTTGTAGGTGATGTAGTTCGAGAGCGCGCCGTTGGCTGTCGCGAACCCGTACTCGGTGGCGAACTGGTGGTAGAAATTCGGCGAGCCCGCGTCGGCCGAGATGTAACCGAACGCCGGATAGGTGCCGCGCTTGGGGATCACGTTGATGACCCCCGAGCCGACCATACCCTGTGAAGCGTCGCCGGCTCCCTCGACGACCTGAACGGAACCGATCCCATTGATCAGGCCCCCGCCGAGCTGGTAGCCCGAGGCGCCGTTACTCGAGACGAACGGCTCGACGAACGAGACGCCGTCGATTTGATAGCCGACTTCGGTCAATCGGCCGCCCCGGATCGTCGGCGAGCCGGCGGTGCTCACGGTCACCCCCGGGGCCGCCAGCAGAACCTCGTTCTCGCTGGTCTGAGTCGGGCGGCCCTCCGACTCCTCGATGCGCGCTCCGCTGATCGTGTACTGGTCGGTCGTTTGCGTTGGTTGGAAGGCGCCGCTCTGCGCGCGGGAGGTCGTTCGCACGATCGTGCGGATCGTCTTGCTCAGCGCGACATTGCCGAGACTGATCGTTTGATCGCCGGTAAGCGTCACGCCCGTTTGCGAGACCGAGTCGTAGCCCTTGGCCTCGATCGAGAGCGTATACGTGTCGACGGCGAGCCCGAGGACCGAGAAGAACCCGCTTCCGTTGGTCGTCGTAGTAGCCGAGCCGGTCGGCGAAATGACGTTGACCGAAGCGCCGGCGATCGGCGCGTGCGTCTTGCTATCGACGACGGTTCCGTTGAGATTCCCGGTTTGTCCGCCGGCGGCGAACACCGGAGACGCGGACCAAGAAAGCAGCGAGAATATAAGCCCGGCAACGCCGAGCGTTCTGCGTGTCATTTAGCCCCTAATTTTCTCCGCCTAGTGAGTCAGTGGAGTGTCACGGGCTCGGGAGACGACCTCTGTGGGTTCCGTTACCTTTGCCCGGGATAGCCAAAGTGCCGTCGCAGAGGCGAACTGCGAAAGCAACCTCGAACGTAGCAGTCCGTGGGGTGGCCGTCGCCTACGTTCGGACGATCCGGGATACGTTCGGACGAAATTGCTTTGGTCGCGATCAAACTATAGAGCGTCGCGGACGGCGCCGGGCGTTACGCCCGCGACGCGGCGCATGCAGCGCGCCATGTGACTCTGGTTCGCAAAGCCGGCCTGAAGGGCGACGTCGCTCAAGGGCAGCTTACCGTCCCGCAGCAGGTCGATCGCGAAGTCGACGCGGCTCCGGATGACATACTGATGGACTGGTAAGCCGACGGCTTGCTTAAACAGTGCCTTGAAGTGCGACGGGCTCACGTTTGCGATCTCCGCGAGTTCCGCGAGCGCCAAGTCCTGCGTGAGGTGGCCGCGGATGTAGTCCGTGACGCGTTGAAGCCGCGGTTTCGACAGGCCGCCCGCGGCTCGCCGCGACACGGCCGGCGCATATCGCCGCAAGAGTTGCGCGGCTAGCGCCATTCCAAGGCTTTCGGCATAAAGGCGCCCGATCGGCGCGGGTGTCTCCAGCTCGGCTTTGAGGGCCCACATGACGTGCGCGATCTGCGGATCCCGCAAGCTCAGCTGCGGCGCGATCGAAATGCGCTCGGGATTGAGCCCCATCTCCTCGGCGGCCATCCGTACGAGGGATCGGCTGACGTTGACGATCAGAAAACTGCTCGAGCCTTCGTCGACCCACGCTCCGGAGAACCCCGCCGGAATGATGTCGATGTCGCCCGGAATTTGCAAGCGGCGGGAGACGGCTCCGTCGCAGCGGCAAGCGGTACGGAGCGGTACACCGACGAGCATGCTGATGTTATGTTTCGCGAACGGCGGCGTCTCGATGTAGCCTCCGAATGCGTCGTACAAAGTCGCATCGAAGCCGGTCCAAAGGCGATCGCGACTCGATTTCCGCACGACCATTCGCATCGGTTTATCGTCGTACCGCGCAAAACTCCATTCTGCCATATCGTGCGACCAAGATTACCATAGCTCGGTGGCGCGAGCTAGCTGCTCTTCAGTCCTTCTGCGGCGCGAGATCGGATCCGATCACGACCGTCGTCGACTTCGCCGCTTTTCGCGCGACGCCGAAGATCTTCGCGAGTGCGACGGCCGCCGGGCCGGATCCGTAGATCGTCGTTACGGGGCGAACGGGCTCGTCGACGAACGTTCCGACGTCCCAACCGCCGCCGCGAAGCGCCGCAACGACGGTCTTATCCCACGTTCCGAGGCCGGTTGCGTTGGCAACTAGGACCGCCTCTTGCGGCGGGTCGCTTTTCGAGAACAAGATGCGCCCAAAGATGCGCGCCCAGCGCTCGTCGACGATGACGACGGAAGCGTCACCGACGAATGTCGCTCTGCCCGGCATCGTAAAGGTCCGCACGTTGTCGGCCGGCACGCCCCGGTAGATAGCGATCAGCGCCGCTAGCTGAGCGTCGTTCAGCCCCGTCTGCATGTCGCCTCGCGCCAATGCCAGTAGCCGCGGAAGTTTCGCCCAGTTCTGCGGCTCGCTCATCTCGGCGATGAGTCCTTTGATGACCGCTTGCTGGCGGCGCACTCGGCCCCAATCGGATTCCGGGTCGTGACGAAACCGAATGTATTCGAGCACCTGGCCGCCCGTCAGGTAGTGTTCGCCCTTCTTTAGGTGGATGTGGAGGTTGCCGTGGTTGTCGTCATAGTCCATGTCCTCCTCAACGTTGACGTTCATTCCGCCCATCGCATCGACCAGCTGTTTCGCACCCTCGGGCTGGAGCGCTATCGTTGCGTCGATCGGCGTGCCGACGAGCGCGGAGACGACCTTTGCGCTGGTCGCGGGGCCGCCGAACCCGATCGCGGCGTTGATTTTCTGGTGCCCGTGGCCCGGGATCGCGACCCACGTATCGCGCGGTATCGATACGAGCGTCGCGGTGCGGCGGCCGATATCCAAATGAGCGAGGATGATCGAATCCGAGTTGCCCTCATCGCTTTGATAGCCGAGCAAGAGCACATTGATCCGGCGCGAGCGAAATGCTTCCTCGGCGTTATGCATCGTCATCGCCTGTTGGACGGGGTTCCGAAGCGTTACGAGCGCAAGCCCGGCGCCGGCGATGCCGCACACGATCAGCGCAAATAAAATCTTTCTAGCCATCTGTTCCTCAATGAAAAGCGCGCTCCACAAGGGAGCCACGCCCTAAGCGTTACGGTGGGGCCGTTACGTGAAGAGGAACGGCGGCGCGCGTTTGCCCGTACGCGACGCGAGCGGATGCAGCCGAGCCGTCGCAGGCGAGTCGACTCCAACGTGCAGTGTGCTCCGATCGACGCTCGGCATACGAAGACAAATCGCGCGCACGAACAGAACGATGTCGATCGCGGCGCGCGTAAGAGCGTCGAGCCCGCGAGCCAGCGCGCATGACGTCAAAATGCATGCGATGCCCTGCAGAGCCAAACCGATGACGGATGGCGCCCCGAGCCAAATCGCGCCCCCGAGCGGATGCCCCGCAACAATGATCTGTTCGAGCGTCTCCATACCGTAAAGGACGGCGAGTTGTGCGCCGAAGATTGCGGGCAGAAGGGGCACGAAACCAAACGACTTCGGTGCTACGAGCGGGCGGGCGCGCAGCAGCACGTACAGCAGGGCCAAGACGGCGGACGCCACCAGCGCTGGAAGGACGTCGAGGTTGCTGTGGTCGGTGAAACTCCCGTGGCCGAACGCGCCCGCGTTGGAGGCGGCTTCCACCAAAGGATCGGCAAACGTTGCGGCCGAGAAGGCGCTCACGAGGCAAAACAGTCCGCGGAACCGCGTGCGATCCATCAGCCGGCGAGCCAAACGTAGCGCACGATCAGTGCGGCGGCGACGAGATAGAGCAGCGGGTCAACCGTGCGGCCGCGGCCGCTCAGCAGCATGATCGTTGCGTAGCTGATGACGCCAAAGCTCACGCCGTTGGCGATCGAGAACGTTAGCGGCATCATGACGACGCAGAGGAAGCTCGAGATCAGGACCGCGTAGTCGTCCCAGTCGATCGTACGCAGCCCGTCGAGCATCAGCGCGCCGACGACGATCAGTGCGGGCGCCGTCGCAGCGGCCGGGATCGCGGCGGCAAGCGGCCACAAAAAGATCGACAAAATGAAGAGCAAACCGACCGTTACGGCGACGAGGCCCGTGCGGCCGCCTTCCTCGATTCCGCTCGCACTCTCACCGTACGCCGTCGTCGTGCTCGTGCCCAGGCACGCGCCGATGACGGCAGCTAAGCC
>Ga0302314_10020546_pt1 | contig 10917 bp, 10 predicted proteins | sample III_Palsa_N2_3_FD_200533 | JGI IMG/M metagenome (GOLD analysis project Ga0302314, IMG submission 200533) | Peat permafrost microbial communities from Stordalen Mire near Abisko, Sweden - III_Palsa_N2_3 | ecosystem: Environmental > Terrestrial > Soil > Palsa > Peat permafrost | place: Sweden... | reverse complement strand
TTGAGGAAACGGGAATCGAGCTCATCGATCCCTGGAAGCTCGGCTGATCCAATCTGCTAAGGCGGGGAAGCAGCCTCTTGCGGCCAGTTCGCGTTTACCGGCCTCTGCTGGGTTCGTGCAGTATGAGAGCGTTGCCTATGGAGCCCGAAGCGCTCCAGCGCACAGGCCGCGCACCTCGCTCGTGGATGGTCATATGGATCGGGAACGCCCAGACGACATCGCTGCACGTGAACTGCTCGGCACGGAGAGCATTAGGAAATTCGTCGCTGTCGCCGAGGAGCTGCACTTCGGCCGGGCGGCCGAGCGCCTGGGCATCGCCCAGCCGCCGCTGTCGCGGGCGATCGCTCAGCTTGAGCGGCAGCTGGGGGTCACGCTGCTGGAGCGCGGCAGCCGCAAGGTCACGCTCACCGAGGCCGGGACGGTGCTGCTGGCCGAGGGGCGGGCGATTCTCACCGCGCTGGCCGTGGCCGAGCGGCGCACCCGCCGGGCCGCGGCCAGCCAGCCTGGTCTCGTCCTCGCCGCGAAGGCCGGGACCTCCGGCGAGCTGCTGACGAAGCTGCTCGCCGCCTACGCCGCCGAACCGGGCGCCGTTCCCCTCGACTTGCTGCTCTGCGAGTCCCCGCAGCAGCGGCAGCTACTGGCCGACGGCCAGGCTGACGTGGCCCTGCTGCACCTGCCCTTCGACTCGACGACCGGACTCGACACCGAGGTCCTGAGCACCGAGGGACAGGTCGCGATCCTGCCGGCCGCGCACCCGCTGGCGGGCCGGTCTCAGCTGCGGATGGCCGAGGTCACCGCGCTGCCGGAGCCCCCGCTGCCCCGCTGGCCCGGCCCCGGCGGCACCTACCCCGAAGGACCGGGCGCGGAGGTACGCAACCTGACGCAGCTTTTCCAGCTGATCGCGCTCGGCCGGACCATCGCGATCATGCCCGAATCCACCAGTGCCGACCTCCGCCACGACCTCGCCGCTGTCCCGGTCCTGGACGCCGCGCCGGTGACGACGGTGATCGCCTGGCCGGCGCACAGCCGCTCCCGGGCGGTCGCCGGCCTGGTCCGCACGGCCACGCTGCTCTAGGCGTCACGGCCGGCGAGCGCCCAGGCCCCGGCCGCGAGCGTGGCCAGCGCGTACAGGCACAGCACGCCGAAGACCAGCGCCGGCGGCAGGGCGCCGGCGAGGGGCTTGACCGAGGTCAGCGCGTTCGCCATCGGGTGGGGCAGGAAGTTCTGGGAGGCGTCCTGAACCGAGGGGGTAACCGCGAGCAGCGGCAGCACGAACAGCACGCCGACCAGCGCGCAGATCGCGCCCGCGGTATGCCGGATGAGCGCGCCGATGCCCAGGCCGATGAGCGCGGTCAGCGCCGGGTAGGCGCCGGCGATCAGCACCGCGCGGAGCACGCCGGGCTGGCCGAGCTGGGCGTGCGGGGCCGGGGCCTGCAGCACGGCCTGGCCGGCGAAGAACGCCGCGAACGCGGTGATCTCCCCCGCGGTCAGGGTGACGGCCCCGAGGACGGCGGCCTTCGCGGTGAGCACGAGCGGGCGGCTGGGGGCGGCGGCGAAGGTGGCGCGGATCATCCCGGAGGAGAACTCGGTGGTGATCGCGAGCACCCCGAGGGTGCCGAGGAGCAGCTGGCCGAGCACGAGCCCGATGAAGCAGTCGTGGGTCGGGTCGAAGGACGCCCGGTCGGCGGCGGACATCCGCGGGTAGCCCTCGTGGCTGAGCACGAGCACGGCCAGGCCGATCATGCTGGCCGCGAAGACGGCCACGAGATACCAGGTGGAACGGATCGAGCGGAGCTTCCGCCACTCCATCTGGGCGACGGTGCGGAAACCGTAGCCGCTGCCGGCCCGGTGACTGATCACGGCGGTGGTCATGACAGCCTCCCTGGATAGTCAGTGACGTCCCCGGTGAGCTGGAAGAACGCTTCTTCCAGCGAGCCGCTGCGGGCGGACAGCTGGGTGACCGTGCTCTGCGCGAGCAGCCGGCCCTGCCCGATCACGATGAGCGCGTCCGCGGTGTGCGCGATCTCGTTGATCAGGTGGCTGGAGACCAGCACCGTCCGGCCCTGGGCGGCGAGGTACTTGAGCAGGTTGCGGATCCAGCGGATGCCCTCGGGGTCCAGGCCGTTGACCGGCTCGTCGAGCAGCAGGACCCCTGGGTCGCCGAGCAGGGCGGCGGCGATCCCCAGCCGCTGGGCCATGCCGAGCGAGAACTTCCCGGCGCGGCGGTCCGCGGCCGCCGCGATGCCGGTGATGGCGAGCACCTCCTCCACCCGGTACCCGCCGATCCCGTTGCTGGCGGCGAGCGCGGCCAGGTGGGCGCGGGCGGTACGGCCCGGGTGGAATGCCTTGGCCTCGAGCAGCGCGCCGACCTCGCGAAGCGGCCAGCGCAGGTCGCTGTAGCGCTTGCCGTCGATCCTGACCCGCCCCGCGTCCGGCCGGTCCAGGCCCATGATCATGCGCATCGTGGTCGACTTGCCCGCGCCGTTCGGGCCGAGGAAGCCGGTGACCGTGCCCGGGCGGACGTCGAAGCTCAGGTCGTTCACCGCGGGCGTGGACCGGTAGTGCTTGATCAGGCCGCGGGCCTCAATCATGTCCGGCTCCGCTCGCGCGCGACGGCCGGGTAGGTGGGGTTGTCATGCCGACTACTGTTCCGCGGCGGCGGCGCACGGTCACCGGAGCGCACCGGACACCTGGGGGTGGGGCAGGCCCTACCGCCGATGGTGCGGCGGGCCGCGATCAGGACCTGAGGTAGGCGAGGACGGCGAGCACCCGGCGGTGCTGGGCGTCGTCCGGCGGCAGGCCGAGCTTGGCGAAGATGTTGCCGATGTGCTTTTCCACCGCGCTGGAGGTGAGGACCAGGCGCCGGGCGATGGCCGTGTTGGAATGGCCCTCGGCCATCAGCGCCAGGAGTTCCCGCTCCCGCGCGGTCAGCGCGTCCAGGGGGTTGCCCCGGCGCCGCCCGGCCAGCAGCTGGGCAACGACCTGGGGGTCGAGCACCGTCGCGCCCCGGGCGACCCGGTTCAGGGCGTCGAGGAATTCCTCGACCCGCGCGACCCGGTCCTTCAGCAGGTAGCCGACGGCGCCGGAGCCGTCGGCGAGCAGGTCGCCGGCATAGGAGACCTCGACGTACTGGCTGAGCACGAGCATGGGGGCGCCGGGCAGCCGCGAGCGGGCAGTGATGGCCGCGCGCAGGCCCTCGTCGGTGTGGGTCGGCGGCATCCGCACGTCGACGATCGACACGTCCGGGCGGTGCCGGAGTACGGCCTCGATCAGGGCGGGCCCGTCGCCGACGGCGGCTACCACCTGGTGGCCGTCTTCGGCGAGCAGCCGGACCAGGCCCTCGCGCAGGAGCACCGCGTCGTCGGCCACGACGATCCGCAGCGGGCCGCCGTCCGGGCGTTCCGGCCGCCCGGCCGCGGTCTCGTCCGGGGTCAGCAGCACGCCAGTTCCGCGGTGATCGTCGTCGGGCCGCCGTCGGGGCTGGTCACCCGCAGCCGGCCGCCGGCCGCGTGCAGCCGGTCGTCGAGGCCCCGGAGCCCGTGTCCCTTGTCCAGCGCCGCCCCGCCGACTCCGTCGTCGGTTACCCAGACCCGCAAGGTTCCCGCGCCGTGGCGCAGCCCGATCTCGCAGCGGCGGGCGTGACTGTGCTTGGCCACGTTGGTCAGGGCCTCGGCTATGACGAAGTACGCGGGTGTCTCGACAGCCGCGTCCAGCCTGCGGTCCAGGGGGCCGGCATCGAGCTCAACCGGCACGGTGGAGCGCGCGGCCAGGGCGGTGACCGCCTCGCGCAGGCCGCGGTCGACGAGGATCGGCGGGGCGATGCCGCGCGACAGGGCCCGCAGCTCTTCGAGCGCTTCCTGGGTCTGGATGATCGCGTCGGCCAGGGCCTCCCGGGCAGCCTCCGGCCTGCTGTCGAAGTGCCGCTCGGCCCGGCCCAGCTCCATCGCCAGGCGGACCAGCCGCTGCTGGGGACCGTCGTGGATGTCGCGTTCGAGCCGGCGCAGCGCGGTCGCCTCGGCCGTCACGGCGGCGACGGTCTGGGCCCGGGCGGTGTCGCGTTCCTGCTCCAGTCCTCTGATCCTGCGGTACAGCGCGGACACATCCCACAGCAGGGCCTTCCCGAGCCCGGCCTGGACGGCGACGCACGCCCGGGTCACCAGCGGCAGGGTACACAGCAGCAGCAGCCCGATCACGATCCCGAAGGCGACATGCTCGCCTGGCGATAGCAGCCCCAGGCTCACGTAGAGGTGGGACTGTGCGCTGCCCACGCTCATGACCCCAGGCCGGATCGTCCCGGGCGCGGACCGCAGCGGGAACGTGACGAAAGCGACGCCGATGAACCACCATAGCCCGGTCACCACCGTGGTGACCAGGACGACGGGGAGTACCGCCACCGCGTGGGTCACGTCGAGCCACAGCCCCGGGTCGGACACGGCGGCGGTCTTCTTCGGCCGCGGCCGCCGGCCGGCGACCTCCTCCCGGCCGGCCGCGGAGCGCACCTTGACGATCCGCCACCGCTCGAGGTCGGCGGACCACCGGGCGGGCGCCAGCGCGCCAGCGGCGACCGGCGACCCGCCCGGGACCAGCGAGGCGAGCGTTCCGAGGCCCACGCCGACGAGCGCGAGCAGCAGGCCGGCCACGGCGGTCACCGGCGCGGTGAGCAGGTAGACCGACTCTACGAGCGTGCGGCGGGCCGTGCGGAGGAGGAACCCGGCGCCCGGCGCCCGCCGGCCCCGGACCGCGAAGGGCAGCGACTGGGCCATGGCCCCAGGATATTGCCCGGGATCACCGGCGGCGCGGGACACGAGAGATGCCGGAGAAAGGTAACCGGCTGCCACCGGCCCGCACCCGTCTGGGGAGCCGGGGTGCTCCCGGCGGTGGACAAGCTGTGGTCATGACGGTCACCGAGACGCACGCCGTGACCGCCCCTTCCGCAGCCGTCGCCGTTTCCCGGCACCAGGCCCTCCGGGCCGGGGCGCTGCAGCCGCGGGTCTCGGTGATCATCCCCACCCTGAACGAGGCCCGGAACCTGCCCCACGTGCTCGCCGCCCGGCCGGCCGGTTTGCCCGAGGTCATCCCTCAGCCTCCGCGCCCCCGCCGCCGGCCTGGCCGTCACCGAGGTCCCGTCGTTCGAGCACGCCCGCATCCACGGCGAGTCCAACCGGAATCCGGGAGGCAGCGTGATAGCGGATCATTTTCCGTTCCCCCGGGCGGAAAACGATCCGCTATCACGCGTCCAGCGTCGAAAGCTAGGCGTTCACGCGCCGATCTGGTCCACGATGAGCGATGCCCGGGGCGGCGGTTCGGTGGCGATCGTCAGCGCGCCGTCGAGGGCCTCGAGGGCCGGGGCGAAGCGGGCGGGGTCGTCGGCATGCAACTCGAGGACGTACTCTCCTTGCTCGACGTGATCGCCGGGCTTGGCCAGGCAGCGGAGGCCCGCGGCGGAGCTGACGTCGTCTTCCTTGCGGGCGCGGCCCGCGCCGAGGCGCCAGGCGGCGACGCCGACGGCCCGGGCGTCGAGCCGGGTGACCCAGCCCGCGGCGGGCGCGCGGAGCGCGCGCTGCCGGTGGGCGGCCTGGGGCAGCGGGGCGTCGGGGTCGCCGCCCTGGGCCGCGATCATCTTCCTGAAGGTGTCGAGCGCGCGGCCGCTGGCGATCGCGGCTACCGGGTCGACGTCGAGGCCCGCCAGGCCGAGCATGTGCCGGGCGAGGGCGAAGGTGACCTCCATCAGGTCCGGCGGGCCCTCGCCGGACAGGGCGAGAATGGCTTCCTCGACTTCCAGGGCGTTGCCGACGGCCCGGCCGAGGGGGGTGTCCATGCGGGTGACGAGGGCCCGGGTGCGGACGCCGTGCTCCTCGCCGAGGGCGACCATGACGCGGGCGAGTTCCCGCGCCCGGTCCTGGCTTTCCATGAACGCGCCGGCCCCAGTCTTGACGTCGAGGACGAGGGCCTGGGTTCCCTCGGCGATCTTCTTGGACATGATCGAGCTGGCGATCAGCGGGATCGACGCGACCGTTGCGGTCACGTCGCGCAGGGCGTACAGCCGGCTGTCGGCCGGGGCGAGATCCGCGCCGGCGGCGGCGATGACCGCGCCGGCACCGGTCAGCGCGGCCCGCAGTTCCTCGTTGCTGAGGCTGGCCCGCCAGCCGGGGATCGACTCGAGCTTGTCCAGGGTGCCGCCGGTGTGCCCGAGGCCGCGGCCGGACAGCATCGGGACCACGGCGCCGCAGCTCGCCACCAGCGGGGCGAGCACGAGCGACACCTTGTCGCCGACGCCGCCGGTGGAGTGCTTGTCGACCGAGGGGCGGGTGTCGCCGGGAGCTAGCGAGAGGCGCTCGCCCGAGTCGATCATCTCCCCCGTCCAGGCCCTGAGCTCGGTGCCGTCGAGGCCGTTAAAGTAGATCGCCATCAGCAGCGCGGCCATCTGCTCGTCGGCCACCTCGCCGCTGGCGTAGGCGGCGAACAGCCAGGCGATCTCCGCCCCGGTCAGCGGGCGGGTATTATCCCGCTTGACCTCGATCAGGGATACCGCTTCGGGCATCTAAGTGGGTTCCCGGCGGGCGGCCAGGTCCGGGCCGCCGAAGGCGTCGGGCAGCAGGTGGGCGAGCGGGACAGGGCCGGCTTCGGTATCGACGAGGAGCGCGGGCCCGCCGGCCTCCTGGAGGAGCTGGCGGCAGCGGCCGCAGGGCAGCAGCGGCGCGCCGTCCCCGGCGACGACCGCGACCGCGACGAGGAGCGGGGCGTCAGGGTTGGACGCGCCGCCGGCCGCCGGGGTCGCGTGCAGGGCGGAGACCAGGCCGCACTCGGCGCACAGGGTGAGGCCGAACGACGCGTTCTCGACGTTGCAGCCGGTGATGACCCGGCCGTCACTGGTCAGCCCGGCGGCGCCGACCCGCAGCCGCGAGTAGGGCGCGTAGGCGCGGCCGGCCACATCGGTGGCGGCGGCCCGAAGCAGCGGCCAGTCGACGGTCGGCGCGGCGCTGTCTACCGGCGGACCATTCATCGCAGGGCCGGGATGATGTCGGTGCCGTAGGCGTCGAGGGTGGCTTCCTCGTCGTCGTGCATGAGGTAGAGGGCGAACTGGTCGGCGCCGATCTCGGCCAGCTCGCGCAGCCGGGCGAGGTGCGCCTCGGCCGGTCCTAGGAGGCAGAAGCGGTCGACGATCTCGTCGGGCACGAAGTCGGTCGACGGGTTGCCCGCCCGGCCGTGGTGCTCGTAGTCGTAGGCCTGGCGGCCGGCGATGTAGTCGGTGAGCACCCGCGGTACCGGGCCGTCCGTCCCGTACCGGGCGACCAGGTCGGCGACGTGGTTGCCGACCATCCCGCCGAACCAGCGCAGCTGCTCCCGCTGGTGGGCCAGGTTCGTTCCCACGTAGGCGGGCGCGGCGACGCACATCGTGATCGACGCCGGGTCCCGGCCCGCGGCCAGGGCGGCCGAGCGGACCGAGCCGAACGTCCAGCGGGCGATGTCGGGGTCGGCGGTCTGCAGGATGAAGCCGTCGGCCTGCTCCCCCACCAGGCGCAGTGCCTTCGGCCCGTACGCCGCCATCCAGACCGGCAGGGCGCCGTCGCGGACCCACGGGATGCGCAGCGGCTGGCCGTGGTGCTCGACCTCGCGGCCCTCGGCCAGCCCCTTGATCACCGTCATCGCGGCCGACAGGGTGCCGAGGGTCACCGGCGCCTGGCCGATGTACCGGCGGGCCGAGTCGCCCCGGCCGATGCCGCAGATCGTGCGGTTCCCGTACTCGTCGTTGAGCGTCGCGAACATCGACGCGATCACCGACCAGTCCCTGGTTCCCGGGTTGGTGACCATCGGCCCGACGGTCATCGACCGGGTCTCGGCCAGGATCCGCGGGTACAGCACGAACGTCTCCTGCCAGAGCACGTGCGAGTCGAACGTCCAGCCGTAGGAGAACCCGGCGTCCTCGGCCCGCTTCATCATCGCCACGACGCCGCTGGCCGGCGGGTTAGGCTGCAGTACCACCCCGAAGTCCATCGCGCCCCCCTTCTGTTCAGACGAGATACCGCGTTCAGACGAGATACTGGTTGAGGTCGCGGGGCAGGAAGCGGCCGTGGCCCGGCGAGCCCAGGAACTCCCCGTCGGCCACGACGACCTGGCCGCGGGAGATGGTGACCGCGACCTTCCCGGTGATCTCCATCCCCTCGTAGGCGGAGTAGTCGACGTTCATGTGGTGGGTGGCGACCGACAGGGTCTGGGTGGCCGCGGGGTCGTAGATCACGATGTCGGCGTCGGCGCCGGGGGCGATCGTGCCCTTGCGCGGGTAGAGGCCGAACATCCGGGCAGGCGTGGTCGAGCAGGTCTCCACCCAGCGCTCGAGGGTGATCTCGCCGGCCACGACGCCCTGGTGCAGCAGGTCCATCCGGTGCTCCACGCCGGGGATGCCGTTGGGGATCTTGGAGAAGTCGGACCGGCCGAGCTCCTTCTGCTCCTTGAAGCAGAACGGGCAGTGGTCGGTGGACACGACCGCGAGGTCGTTGGTGCGCAGGCCGCGCCAGAGGGCGGCGGCGTGCTGGGGGGTGCGCAGCGGCGGCGAGGCGACGAACTTGGCGCCCTCGAAGTCCGGCCGGGCGAGGTCGTCCAGGGTCAGGTAGAGGTACTGGGGGCAGGTCTCGGCGAAGACGTTCTGGCCGGCGTCGCGCGCCCCGGCCACCGCCTCCAGGGCCTGGGCGGCGGACAGGTGGACGATGTACAGGGGGCAGTCGGCCACCTTGGCCAGGGTGATCGCCCGGCTGGTCGCCTCGGCCTCGAGCTCGGGCGGCCTGGTCAGGCCGTGCTGCACCGGGTCGGTGCGGCCCGCGGCGATGGCCTGCGCGACGAGCTGGTCGATCGCGATGCCGTTCTCCGCGTGCATCATGATCGTCGCGCCGGTCCGGCTGGCCTGCTGCATCGCGAGCAGGATCTCGCCGTCGGTCGAGTAGAACACGCCCGGGTAGGCCATGAACATCTTGAAGCTGGAGATCCCGGCGGACAGGCAGGCCTCCATCTCCTTGAGCGTGCCGTCGTTCACGTCGGAGACGATCATGTGGAAGCCGTAGTCGATGGCGCAGTTGCCGTCGGCCTTCTGGTGCCACTTGTCGAGGGTGGCGAGCAGGCCGGTGCCCTTGGCCTGCACGGCGAAGTCGATGATCGTCGTGGTGCCGCCCCAGGCGGCGGCCTTGGTGCCGGTCTCGAAGGTGTCGACGGAGAACGTGCCGCCGAACGGCATCTCCATGTGCGTGTGCGCGTCGATGCCGCCGGGGATCACGTACATGCCGGTAGCGTCGAGGGTCTCGTACGCGCTCCCGATGGTGGCCGAGCCGCGGGCGAGCAGGGCGGCGATCTTCTCGCCCTCGACCACCACGTCGGCCTCGAGGGTCCCCTCGGCGGTCACCACCGTGCCCCCGCTGATCAGCATGCTCATCAGGGTTGGACCAGGCCGTCGTAGGAGTCCGGGCGGCGGTCCCTGTAGAACTGCCACAGGTCCCTGACCTCGGTCAGCTTGTCCATGTCGAGGTCGCGGACGATGACCTCGTCGGCGTTGTCGGAGGCGGCCGCGCCGACGAGCTGTCCGCGGGGATCGACGAAGTAGGACTGGCCGTAGAAGTCGTTGTCGCCGAGGGGCTCGACGCCGACCCGGTTGATCGCGCCGATGTAGTACTCGTTGGCCACCGCGGCGGCCGGCTGCTCCAGGTTCCACAGGTACGACGAGAGCCCGCGGGACGTCGCCGACGGGTTGAACACGATCCGCGCGCCGGCCAGGCCGAGGGCACGCCAGCCCTCGGGGAAGTGCCGGTCGTAGCAGATGTAGACGCCGATCCGGCCGACCGCGGTGTCGAAGATCGGGTAGCCGAGGTTGCCCGGCCGGAAGTAGAACTTCTCCCAGAACCCCTTCACCTGCGGAAGGTGGTTCTTCCGGTACTTGCCCAGGTAGCTGCCGTCCGCGTCGATCACCGCCGCGGTGTTGTAGTACACCCCGGGCTGCTCCTCCTCGTACATCGGCGCGATGATCACGATGCGGTGCTCCCGGGCGAGGTCCTGGAACAGCCGGGTGGTCGGCCCGTCGGGGATCGCCTCGGTGTAGCCGTAGTAGTCGGCGTCCTGCACCTGGCAGAAGTACGGCCCGTAAAACAGTTCCTGCAGGCAGACGACCTGCGCTCCGGCGCTCGCCGCCGTCTGGATATGCGCGACCGCGGCCGCGGTCATCGAATCCTTGTCCCCGGTCCACGCCTGCTGGACGAGGGCAGCCCGGACGATTTCCGGCATTCCAGCCTCCTACATCGGTGTCTTCGCAGCCTCATCTTCCCCAGCTGTGCCGCGGATTAGACCGGCTACACCGGAAAAGCTCACTCTGCAGGAAAGCGCCCCGTAACTGATCACATTCACCCAAAGGCAATCAGAATAGAGAGTGCCTCTTGCGGTAATCTCAGCGCATGGCCGCTGGCGTTCTGCCCGAGGACGGTCCGGTGAGGATCGGTACCGTCGCGATTCCCGCGGGCACGCGACGTTATACCGTCGACGATGAGGAGACCGCCGCCAACCCGGCCAGAGCGCCGATTTCGGGTTCTTTCACCGGGCGGATCCGGCTTCCCTTGACGGGATGTCCGCCCTGGACGTGCTCGCGGCGGAGTGGGACTCGGGACGCGACGCGGCGGACGCCGCCGGGTGGGCACGCCAGGTCGCTCCGTACGGCGACCGGTTCCCGGGGCTGGCCCCCGCCGAGCACGAGGCCCTGCCACCAGAGGAGTTGCGGCAGGCGGCATCCGCCGTGCCCCCAGCGCACCTGGGCCTGGTGAGCGCCAGCCGGCCGGCCGACGTGCCCGCCGTGGTGGGGTGGAGCGTATTCGGCATTGACTTCATCTCCCCAGCCGCGCGGTCGTTCGAGTTCTCCCTTCCGGGCGCGCGGTCGCTGATCATCGG
>Ga0302314_10020543_pt1 | contig 10918 bp, 8 predicted proteins | sample III_Palsa_N2_3_FD_200533 | JGI IMG/M metagenome (GOLD analysis project Ga0302314, IMG submission 200533) | Peat permafrost microbial communities from Stordalen Mire near Abisko, Sweden - III_Palsa_N2_3 | ecosystem: Environmental > Terrestrial > Soil > Palsa > Peat permafrost | place: Sweden... | reverse complement strand
GAGTTGACCGTGTGTGCCCATCCGAGGTGGTCGTTGTGACCGTGCAACAGAAACGGCGCGCCCGGGAACGTGCCTCCGGTCATGTTCCACCCCTCTTCGGAGTGAACTTGAATTTCGTACCACGCGACCGGGCCTTCCCACGGTTGATGGGAGTTCACGTTGAGGCGCGTGACGCCGTCGGTGGATCGTGACCCGGCGACGGCGTGCGCGTTCGAACCTGGGAACGAGTCGCTCGTGGTCTCGTTCTCTGCGACGATCGCGTCGCCGACGTGGAAGGCCTTGTCACCGCTGAGCGCTTCGAGCGCGCTGGTGAAGCCGACCATGATGGGGAGCTTGTGAATGAAGCCCCCGGCGATGTCGCGGCCCGTCACCGGGAAGAGCCGGCCGTCGGCCTCCGAGGGGTGGAGATAGGCGTAGAGAGAGAAGCCGCGCGCGTACGCCTCGAGGACGGCGCGCAGGTCGGCAGGGAGCCCGTCGTATTGCGCGTCGAGCTGCTCGCGCACGCCGACGAGCTGCGCGTAGTAGTCGTTCTGGACGGCGAGCTTCGAGAGGTGAAGGAGCGCGAGGCGCCCGCGCGCCGCGGCGAGGACGTCTTGGATCGTGGCGAAGTCATCTTCGGCGTGCGCGTACGCCATTCCGAACGCCGCGTCGGCGTCGGACTTTCCGAACACGTGCGCGACGCCGAACGTGTCGCGCAAGACGTGAACGCGCGTGGCCTGCGCGAAAGTGGCGTCGTCGGGGCGCGGCGGGTGAACGCGGAAGAGATGCGTACGGGCGAACGGCCAGACGATGAGCAGGAGCGCGACGACGACGGCGATGCGGAGTCGGCGCGCGTTCATGGTCCCATTCATCGCCCCGCGTCGCGGCTGCGTCGAGAACCGTTTCCCGGCAGCCGTCTACGGCACGCGCACGCCGATGAGGGTTCGCGCGCGAGGAGGACGCAGTCTGTCGGCGAGGATGCTGAGTCGATCGAGCAGAGCCTTCGGCTCGTGACCGGTCGCGGCCGTCACGGCGGCTCGGACGTGCTCTTGCGCGAGGTCGATCTCCACATTCGTCACCCGCTGAGGTGGGTTCGCGCCGCAACGTCGCTCGATGCTCGCGAACTCGGTGCGAAGACCGGCGAACCGCGCGGAAAGACGGTCATCTCCGTCGCCATGCGCCAAGCGGCTCAGATGATCCGCGTCGACCATGATCGTGCGAGCGATACCTTGCGGTGCATTTGCGTTCATGTGGCTGTGACGCAGCCTGCGAGTGTGGTGACAAATTTCAAGCTCCAGGGGATGCATGGAGACGTCGTGGAGGCGTCGGCCAAAGACGGCGAGCGTGCTCAGAGGGTCGCGCGCTGCGCTCGAGGTCCGCGTACCGCGCTCCGTGGAGGCGACTAAGCTGGCGGCGCTCGTGCAAACCATCGACGCCTTCCTGCTCTCCCGCGAGTGGCGCGACGGCGATTCAGGCGTGGAGATCGTCCTCTGGGCGCGCGCCGCCGAGGCCCCCGTGCGCGCGCGGTTCATCAAGCAGGAAGCCGTCATGTTCGTCCCGCGAGGAGACGACGCGCGCGCCGATCGCCGCGTACCGCGCCCTCTCTTCACGATGCACGGCATGCCGGTCGACGCCCTGTACTTCCGCTCGCAGCGCGCGCTCATCGAAGAGCGCGATCGGATCCGCGCGGCGATGGGCTCCGCGTTCGAATCGGACGTGAAGCCGCAGGAGCGCTTTCTCATGGAGCGCTTCGTGACCGCGTCGATGCAGCTGCGCGGCGAAGCCAAGCTGCGCGGCGGCGTCCTCCACTTCGAGAACCCGGCGATCAAGACGGCTGACGTCCGCCCCGCGCTCTCGGTCCTCGCGCTCGACCTCGAGACCGACGGCTTCGACGGGCCGCTCCTCTCGGCCGCCATCGCCACGCGCGACCTCGAACGGGTCTTCGTGCGCGGCGCCGGGGACGACCACGGAGTCATCACGTTCGTGCGCGACGAGAAGGCGCTGCTGCTCGCGCTCTTCGATGCCGTCCGCGCGATCGACCCCGACATCCTCGCCGGATGGAACGTCGTCGACTTCGACCTCGCCGTCCTCGAAGCGCGCTGCCGCGAACATCGCCTCGCCTTCGCCCTCGGTCGCGCCGGTGAGAGCGCGCGCGTGCTCGCTGGTTCCACGCCGCAGCAAGTGTCGATCGCGCGCGTCCCGGGGCGCGTCGTGCTCGACGGCATCGCCACGCTGAAGTCGGCCACGCACCGCTTCGAACGCTTCACGCTCGACTACGTCGCCCACGAGCTCCTGGGGCGCGGCAAGAAGATCGCGAAGGGGGTCGACCCCGTGGCCGAGATCCGCCGCATGCACACCGAGGACGTCGACGCCCTCGCGGCCTACAACCTGGAAGACTGCCGACTCGTCCTCGACATCTTCGAGCGCGCCGATCTCGTCGGCTTCGCGATGGAGCGCGCGCGGCTCACGGGCCTCGCCATGGACCGCCAAGGGGGATCGGTCGCTGCGTTCGACCACCTCTACTTGCCTCGCCTCCATCGAAGAAGCTTCGTGGCGCCGGACGTCGGCAGAGACATCGATCTGGTCTCGAGTCCGGGCGGACACGTGCTCGAGTCGGTGCCCGGCCTCTACCGCGACGTGCTCTCGTTCGACTTTCGCAGCCTGTACCCGAGCATCATCCGCACCTTCAAGATCGACCCGCTCGGCCTCTTTCAGCCCGGCGAGAACCCGCTCCCCGGTGAAGACGGCGCCACCTTCGCGCGTGAAGGCGCCATTCTCCCCGCGCTGATCGAGACGCTCCACCACGCGCGCTCGACCGCGATGGCGGCGAAGAACGAGGCGCTCTCGCGCGCGATCAAGATCCTCATGAACTCGTTCTATGGCGTGCTCGGGACACCCGGCTGCCGCTTCTTCGACGCGCGTCTCCCCACGTCGATCACACGGCGCGGCCACGCCGTCATCGAGCGGGCGCGCGCGTTCTTCACGGGGCACGGGCTCGCGGTCCTCTACGGCGACACCGATTCGCTCTTCGTTCATCTCGAGGCGCCCGCGAGCGAGAGCGACGCACGCGAACGCGGCAAGGCGCTCGCCGCCGAGCTCACGCGCACGCTCGCCGACGAGATCCGCCGCGCGCTCGACATCGAGAGCCACCTCGAGCTCCGCTTCGAGTCGCACTACCTCCGGTTCCTCATGCCGACGACGCGCGGAACCGAGCGCGGCTCGAAGAAGCGCTACGCGGGCCTGGTGAGAAAAGCGGGCGGAGACGTCTCGCTCGTCGTGCGGGGTCTCGAGGCCGTGCGCACCGACTGGACGCCGCTCGCGCGCCGCGTCCAGCGCGAGCTCCTGCGCCGCGTGTTCACCGACGAGCCCTACGAGTCGTGGCTCGCCGACGTCGCGCGCGATCTCTCGGGCGGGCAGCTCGACGACGAGCTCGTGTATCGAAAGCGGCAGCGCCACGAGCACGTCGAGTACGTCATGACGGCGCGGGGCCCGGAGTCGATGACCCAGCGCCAGTCACCGATCGACTACGGGCACTACCTCGCGAAGCAGCTCGCGCCGGTGTGCGACGTGGTGCTGCCGTTCCTGGGCACGAGCTTCGAGCGGATCGCCGGGATGCAGCGGCATCTGTTCTAGCGGACGAACGGCGACGCTCACGCCCGGGTTGGCTCACTTCGGCGGCACGTCCGGCGGCACCGTGCCGCAGTTCGTGAACGCGAGGTTCGTGTCCACGCGGAAGTTCGACCCCGTCGAGTGTCGCTCGGCGTTGAACAGCTCGATCGGGTACGTCGTCCCCTTCGTGAGCCCGAGTGAGTCGAGGCTCACCGAGCTGCTCGTCGGCGGGTGAAGCCCCCCGAGGTCGATCGCCAACACGCCGTTGATGAAGACCCAGAGGTCGTCGTCGCCGGTGAAGCTGAACGTCTCGCCCCCCTTGTAGGTGAACTCGAGGTGGAGCTCCGTCGTGAAGCTGAAGTTGTGATCGAAGCCGGGCGTGTTGCCGAAGCCGGCGTTGTCGAGCGGGAAGAACGCGGTGCTCTGGAAGGTGTAGACGCTCCCGTTGGGGACGAACTCCAGGTAGACGAGGTACGGGTCGTTGACACCGGCCGTGTAGCGGTACCACTCGTCGAAGTTCGCTTGCGTCGTCATCTGCTGGCCGTACAGGCACGGCGGGTTGACGACGCTGTTGTCGTCGCACTCGGCGCCGTAGACGGGCTTGCGGTCAGTGCCGATCGCCTTCTGCACGAGCCCGAGCGTGGCGCCGGTGCCGGAGAAGTGTTCGAAGTCGGGGTCTCCGCCGTCCTGGAGCTCGTAGCTCAGGAAGTCGCGCACGACGCCGACGACGAGGCTGCAGTTGGAGCTGTTGCCGTTCTGCACGAGGCCCGAGTCCGTGCCGTTGCCGTTGATGGGCGGGCCGAGCGCGTAGCCACCCAGCTGCGTGGGGACGAAGTCCTCCGGAAGCACGAAGGCGTCCGCGAACACGCCGCCGTCGCCGCTCCCCCCTTCGCCGTTCGGGCCGGTGAGCGAGGGGGTCTCGTTGTCGCCGATGAGATCCGGCGCGTCGCCCAACCCCGAATCACTGGGCGATCCGTTGGACGGCGTCGCGCTGCTCCCGCACGCCGTGGCGACGAGCGCGCAGGGGAGCGCCGTGAGGGCGGCGATCGCGGCGGCCTTCAAGGGGACGCGGCGGCGACGAGCGGCGGGGGCAAGGGGAAGCGGAAGGGGAGGGATCATCGCCGGATAGTCTAGGACCACTCCTTCGCTGACGCCCGCAGGATGCCTTCAGCTCATCGCTGCGCGCTCACTCGAGCTCTCGCGCGCGCAGCGCGAGCCCGCTCGCGACCGAGATCATCTCGCCCCCCGCTTCGATCCGCGCGGCTCCGAAGCGCGCATCGAACAGTGCGCGCACCGCGGGCACGAACGACGTACCCCCCGTCATGAACACGCGATCGACGTCGCCCGCCGCCACGCCGGCGCGCGCCAGCAAACGGTCGACGCACGCGGCCATGCTCGCGGTCTCCTCGGCGATCCATCCGTCGAACTGCGCGCGCGTGAGGTCGTGCTCGATGTGCACCGGCGGCTCGTGGAACGCGAAGCGCGTCGCGTCGCGCGTCGACAGATCGACCTTCGCGCGCTCGATGGCCCGATACAGGTGATACCCGAGGTCGTTCTCGACGACCGCGAGCAGCGCGCCCATCTTCGCCGGCTCGTTCGCTTGCTCGTTCATCTCGTGGAGCAGGTCCATCGTCTTCTTCGTCTTCAAGAACGACAGGAGATGCCACCGCCGGAGCCGCGCGTAGAGCCACACGGGCGCCGCGAGATCCTTGCCGAGCATCGACCGGTACGTGGAGCCGAGGCCGAGCGAAGGGGACACGAGGTTGTGCAGGATCTTCGCGTCGAGCGCGTCGCCCGCGAGGCCCACGCCGTCCGTGCCCAGGATGCGATTGGCGCCGCCCGCCTCGCGTGCGGTCTTCCGCGCGCCCGGCCCCACGCGCACGAGCGAGAAGTCGCTGGTGCCGCCGCCGAAGTCGGCGATGAGCACGAGCTCGTCGTGATCGAGTCGCGACTCGTAGTAGTACGCCGCGGCGACCGGCTCGTACTCGAAGACGATCTCCTCGAATCCCGCGGCGGCGATCGCGGCGCGAAGGCGCGACTCGGCGAAGGCGTCGTCGTCGTCCCCCTGTCCGCTCGAGAAGTGCACCGGGCGACCGACGACGATGCGCGGCCCCAGCGCGCCGAGCTGCGCCTCGGCATGCGAGCGAAGCGCGCGCACCAGGAACGACAGGAGCTCGACGAGCGAGTACGTGCGACCGAAGACGTTCGTCGACTCGAACCCGCGATCGGCGAGGTACGACTTCAGCGACTGAATGAGGCGCCCGGTGCCGTCGGCCTCGAGGTACCGCTCGATGGCGACCGTCCCGGCGACCGACGTGATGGCGCGACGCTCGTCGGCCGCGTCGGGGTGGAAGTAGAGGATCGATCGGAACGTGTCGGTGAGCCCCCCTCGGTGCGGGAAGCGCGCGAGCGTGACGCGCCCGTCGTCCGCGGCGACGGCGAGGGCGCTGTTGGTGGTGCCCAGATCGAGGCCGACGCTTCTTCGCATGCGAGAGGGGTGCGCTCTTTAGACGGTGCCGGCGATCGGCACAAGCGCGCTCACCGCGGAGGCCGAAACCGCGGCTTCGCGCTCACCGGCGACTCGCCGACCGCGACGATCTTCGTCTCCTTCGAGCGCAGCGCCGCCGCCTCGCCGACCGCGGCGCAGAGGTCTTCCATCTCGAAGGGCTTTCGAAGCACACGAAACGCGCCAAGCTTCTTGGCGAAGACATCGACTGACGGATCGGGAAAGCCGGTCACGATGATCGTCGGCGGGAGGCGACCAAGGCGCCACAGTGCGCGGAGCACACCGAGGCCACTCAGCTTCGGCATCACGAAGTCCATCACGAGCACGTCCGGCAGCGGGACATGAGCATCCGCCATCGCCGCCAGCCGCTCGAGCGCCTCTTTCCCGTCGGCGGCTGAGGTCACGGCATAGCCGTCGTCCGTGAGAATCTCGTGCGCGACCTCGCGGAGCTCGGTGTCGTCGTCGACGAGGTACACGGTCGTCGGGGCGCCGCCCACTTGGATGACTCCGCTTCGTCCCCCGGCCGGCGGGTCGCTCTCATTCGTCATGAAGCCTCGCTGTGCGCATCGCGGAGCGAGACCAAGCAAGTCTGTGTCCCGATGCGTCGAGCGCGCACTCACATCCGCCGCAGCGCGCGTCCGGTCGCTCGCGAGGTCGGCATGGCGCGGCGGGCTCATCGTCGCTAGAAGACGTTTCGTCGTGTCTCGTTCCAAAGTGTTCGTCCTGGGCGCGTTGCTCCTGGTCGCATGCGCGGTGCTCGTGGCTCGAAGGTGGGTTCGCGCCCCGCAGCCCCCCGTGCACGTGACCGTCGCGTCCCCGACAGCGACGCTCTCCGCTCCGACACCCGCCGACGATCGGACCCCCGAGATTCGCGGGCACGTCCTCGACGCCGACGGGAACGCGGTGAACGGCGCGACGGTCCGCCTCGTCTCGGCCGCCCCGCCGTACTCGGTGTACCGCGAGGAGACGAGCGACACGGCGGGAGCCTTCTCGTTCGCGCGCGTCGGACCCTGGCGCGTACGCGTCGTCGCCGACCACGGCGCCGACGGCATCGTCACCAGCGCGGTGCTCCAGGCGTCCGCGGCGCAGACCCTCGAGATCACGCTCGTCCTCTCGGCCGCCGGCGCGGTTCGCGGCACGGTCGTGGACGCGCAGGACCATCCGGTCGCCGGGGCCACGGTCTCGATCGAAGGCGTGCCGTGGATCGTCCCCGCCGCCACGAGCGATGCCGCCGGCGCGTTCCGCTTCACGAGCGTGCCCGACGAAGCGACGTCGCTCGTCGCGGTGGCCCGCGGCTATCGCACGGCGACGGCGAAGCTCGGCGCGCGCACCGACGACACGGAGCTCGTCGTCCGCGTCACGCTCACCGCCGCCGACGCGGTCGCGGGCACCGTGCTCGACGACGAAGGAAACCCGGCGCGCGCCCGCGTCGTCGCCTGCGAGGATCAACCCTCCGAGTCGCGCACGACGAGCGCGGACGACGGCACCTTCCAGCTCCCCGCGTCCGCGATCGGCTGCGACGCGATCGCCGAGCACGCCGAGCTCGCACCGAGCGACGCGGCGCCCGTGGTGGAAGGGGCGCGGCTGGTGCTCCATCTGAAGGCGGGGGGATCGATCGAAGGGGCGGTCGTCGATGAGCACGGGGGGAGTCTGTCGCCGTTCACGCTCGGCATCGAATCGTTCACGCCGACGCGAGGGTGGAGCTTCGACCGCACCCCACCGCGGAGCTTCGACGACGTGCGGGGCGCGTTCCGGTGGGACCGACTCGCGCCCGGGAGCTACGTGCTCACGGCGGCCGCCGCGGGGAGGCCGCCGGCGCGCTCCGAGTCCATCGACGTGAGCCGTGGTGCGGTGACGAACGGCGTACGCATCGTCGTGTCGCAAGGGGGGACGCTCGCCGGAACGGTCTACGACGAGTTGCACGCGCCCGTCGCCGGCGCTGACGTCCGCTTCGATCAGGTGAGCAGCGTCATCGCCAGCAAAGCGGCCGGGCAGACCGACGCCACAGGCCAGTACCGTCTCGACGGGGCGCCCGCGGGCCCGCTCACGTTGCTCGTCCACAAGGACGGCTTCCGGACGAAGCTCGTGTCCAACGTCCGCGTCGACTCGGGCGCCACGCGCCGCGAGGACGTCACGCTCGTCGCGCTCGACGGGGGTGGAGGCATGGAGCTGGGGGGCATCGGCGCGGTGCTCGCGCAGACCGGCGCCGGCATCACGCTCGGCCAGGTGAGCCCGGACAACCCGGCGGGGCGCGCGGGGCTTCGTGCGGGCGACCGGGTCCTTCAGATCGACGGCGAGTCGACGAGCGGCATGTCGATGGCCGACGTGCTCCAGCGCCTGCGCGGCGAGCCGGGGACGAGCGTGTGGATCTCGGTGCTGCGTCCCGACAGCGGGGAGCGGGTGCAGATGGCGATCGTGCGGGCGACGATCGTGCGGTGAGGAGGGAGAGGGGAATGCGCCCCGGCCCATGTGCAGACGCCGCTACCCCAGCTTCGCGCGCTCTCGAAACTGCGCCGGCGTCATCCCCGTCTGAGTTGGAGCCGCAGCGCGACCGGTGGTTCGAAAATCGCTAAGGGGGGTGTCCGGTTCGGGCGCCCGTCTCCGTCTTAGCGTGGAACCCGACGTCATCACCCCGTGGCTGTACCCATCCCCGCCGTCTATCGCCGCTTGCTCGCGCCCATTCGCGCGAAGTCACGGCGCATGCTCGGCGACGGTCAGGCCGCGGAAGACGTCGCCCAGGAGGCGTTCGTGCGATTGCTGCAATCCCAGGGTGAGCTAGGGCCCGACGCCGACGAGAGAACGCTCGTGGCGTGGGTCTACCGGACGACGACGAGGCTCTCGATCGACGCGCTCCGCGACCGTGCGCGCACGCGACCGAGCGAGGACATCGATGCCATGCCGTGCGGCGGTGTCGGTCTCGACGCGGCGCTCGCCGCGAAGAAGGTGATCCAGCAGCTGAGCGACACAACGCCCCCCGACGAGCTCGAAGCCGCGGTGCTGTGCCGCGTCGACGGCCTCTCTCAGCCCGAAGCAGCCGCCGTGCTCGGCGTCTCGGAACGAACGATCCGCCGGCTCCTCGAGCGCTTCGACGAGCGGTCCGCTGACTTGCGAAAGGAGCACGTGCAATGAAGGCGAGCCCCGAGCATCCGGTTTCGACCTTCGCGCTCGATGTCTATTGGACGTCGGGACGAAAGGGGACGGCCGACCTCGAGCATCACCTCGTGGACTGCGCGCGATGCCGCGCGTACCTCGCGATGCTCGACGAGATGGACGCCGGCGCCGCCGCCGAAGTGGCGCCCGCGATTCCCCTGCGCTCGCCGTGGCAGCGTCGTCTGCGCATCGCGGCGCCGATCACGACGGTCCTCGCCGTCGCGGCGGGCGTCGCGCTCTTCGTGCAGGGCGCATGGAAGGTCCCCACGACGCCGACGTACGTGGGCGTGAAGGGGACGCCGTCGGTGCAGATCCTCGTCCACCACGACAGCGCGACGAAAATCTGGGACGGCCGCACCCCCGTGCACGCCGGAGACGCGATCGCCCTCCGCGCGGCGTGCGGCGATCTCGCGCACGTCACGGTCGTCGCCGAAGACGGCGCGCATGGCGGATGGACCCGTCTCGGAGACGCGCCGTGCCCCAAGAACGACGACGCCCTTCCCTTCACTTTGGTCGTCGACGGCCAGTCGCAGGCCGAACGCATCGCCGTCGTGATGAGCGCCGCGCGCTTGCCCGACGACGATCTCCATCGTGCAGCCCGTGACTCCGAGCGCTCCACACAGACGTGGGTCGTCCGTTTCGTGATTCCAGAGGAGCGCCCGTGAAATACCTGACTTCGATCTTCATCTTGGCTTCGTTCCTTCTCACCTTCCTTTCTTCGCGCGCCTTCGCCGCAGACCCGCCCGTGCGTCGTCGCGTCGCCATCGTGGTCGGCGCCAATGCGCCCCCGCCGGGTCGCGCGCCGCTCCGCTTCGCATACGACGACGCGCGCGAGATGGTCGACGTGCTCACGCGCGTCGGCCGCTTCGCCCCCGGCGACGTGCACATGCTCCTCGACCCGACGCCCGCGGATCTCCTGCAGGCGGTCGACGACGTCGCGAAATCGGCAGACCAAGACGCGCTCGTCCTCTTCTACTACTCGGGTCACTCCGACGGTCAGGCGCTCTACCCTCACGGCGAGTCGCTCGCCGTCGCCGACCTTCGCGATCGCCTCTCGCGGATGACAGCGCGCGTCCGAGTCGGCGTGCTCGACACGTGCCGCGGCGGGAGCTGGACGCAGGCGAAGGGGGTCACGGTCGGCCCGCCGCTCGATCCCGTCGACCTCTTGAACGTCGCCACCGAAGGGACCGCGCTCGTCTCGTCGAGCTCCGGCTTCGAAGCGGCGCACGAGGCCGAGGACGCGCACGGTTCGTTCTTCACGCATTACTTCGCGTCGGGTCTCCTGGGCGCGGCCGACACGAACGGCGACGGCGAAGTCACGCTCGAAGAGGCCTACGACTACGCCCGCGAGCGCACCGTGCGCGACAGCGCGCGCCTCGCCCCGACGCCGCAACATCCGAGCTTCGACCTCCAGCTCCGCGGCCGCCAGGACATCGTCCTCGCCTCGTTGCGCGAGAACACGAGCGCGATCGAGATCGATACGCCGAGCACGCCGATCGAAGTCATTCACCTCCCCACCGGCATCACGCTCGCCGAGGTGCCGCCCACGGCGCGCGTCGTCCGGATCGCCGTGCCGCCTGCGCGCTACCTCGTCAGGCGTGTGGCGTTCGGGCGTGTCTACTCGAAGGAGATCGACGTTGCCGAAGGCGAGACCGTGTCGCTCGCCCCCGGGCA
>Ga0302314_10020541_pt1 | contig 10918 bp, 10 predicted proteins | sample III_Palsa_N2_3_FD_200533 | JGI IMG/M metagenome (GOLD analysis project Ga0302314, IMG submission 200533) | Peat permafrost microbial communities from Stordalen Mire near Abisko, Sweden - III_Palsa_N2_3 | ecosystem: Environmental > Terrestrial > Soil > Palsa > Peat permafrost | place: Sweden... | reverse complement strand
GTGAAGCGGTGACCACGAGCGTCATGCTGTGTCGGGCGTGGTGCCGCCGGGCGCGTTTGAGACGGGCGCGGCCAACGGCTCGGGGATGCGATCGCCTGAGAGGAGAAAGCCCGCTCCGATCACTGCGGCGACGAGGGCGCCGCCCCACCAGACGGCGTCGGGCGAGGTGGCGAGCACCACACCACCGATGGCCGGGCCGAGGGCCAGCGCTCCGGCGAAGGTGAGGCTGTAGAGCGACATGTAGCGACCGAGCAGATGGGGTGGCGCGAGGTCGGCGACAAGTGGGCCGAGCACGACGGATTGCACGCACTCACCGATGGCGATCACAATCGCAACCCCGGCCAGGTCGGTGGTAGCCGCAAGTGCCGAGCGCGCTAGCGTTGCTAGCAGGACCGCGAGCAGGGCGATTGCCCATAGCCCGCTGGTCGCGGCAAAAGCGTGTGCGCGGCGCATCCGCTTGACGACCCGTCCGGCTGGAATCTGCGCGACGACGATGAAGAAGGTGTTGAGGAAGACGACGACACCGATCTCGCCCGGCCCGACAGGCGTGTGCGCCGTCGCAAACGGCGGGAAGATGCTGGAGAACAGCGCGGGGCCGACGGCCAGGAGCACGATGTTGGCGGCGATCAGGATGAGGAAGAGCCGATCTCGAGCAACCGCTCGGAAACCTGTCCCGCTGCCGCTCGGCGCTGCAGCCTTCACGAGGCGAGGATTGGGGACCGCTACGAGCACAATCAACGCGAAGGCAGCGTAGGTGAGGGCGTCGAAAAGGTAGAGCGCCTGGAACGTGCGCAGGTGATGGACGGAAGCGACGATGAAGCCGGCGACCATCGCGCCGCTGCCGAGGCCAAAGTTGCCTGCAACTCGACCGAGCGCGAACAAGGAGGCGCGCTGCTCCGCTGTGACCAGCGAGAGGCTCAGAACTCGGTTCGCGGTTCCCGCGACTCCGAGTCCGGCGCCGCCGACGGCTGAGCAGACGAACGCTTGCCAGGGACGGTCGACGAATGCCAAGCCCGCGTAGCCGAGCGCGCTCGCGAGATTGCCGGCGATCACGATCGGCTTCGCCCGGAAACGGTCGACCAGCGCACCCGAAGGCGGCGTCACCACCGCCGCCGTGCCCATGAGCGCCGCCAGCACCAGCCCTGCAGTCGCCGTCGGGAAGCCGCGGGCCTCGTGCAGGTAGATGATCCCGAAGGGAAGGATCAGCCCAGAGCCGAAGTAATTGACCGCGTTCCCAGCTTGAAGAACGAGGACAGGCCCCGAAAGGCCCGTCCGCCAACCGGCGAACGCACGGACAAGCAGCTTGCTCACTTGCAAGCTCTGGCCTGAACCTCGCGGGGTTTCGGGCGGCCGTGTTGAGTGTGCGGAAGCCGGCGGCGGAGCCGGCGCAGGAACGAGACTGGCGTGGCGGCGACGGGGCGGACGTCGGTAGGGCGTCGCTGCGGCTTGGCGGTAGTGGCGGTGTGCACGAGGCGGCGGTGGTCAGCGGCTCGGTGGAGGTCGGCGATGTGCTGTTCGGCGAGGATGACGGTGAGTCGGGGATGCATGGCTGGACCTCGTTTCGGCGGGTGGTGCGGGCACTGTGATCTGCCCGGGTTGCAGCGGGCTTGCAGTCCGGTAAACGCCCGGCCCGGGTATCGCAACGGGGGGGCGTCTCGGCGGCGTGCGATGGGCGGCGTGCGGCGGGGATCGGTACGGTCACGAGGGCGTATGCGTTTCGGGATCCTGGGTCCTTTGCAGGCAGTCGGTGACGATGGGCGTGAGCTCGCCCTGGGCGGTCGGATGCCGCGAGCCGTGCTTGCTTTGCTGCTGCTGCGGGCGAACGAGGTCGTGTCGAGCGATCAGCTCGTTGAGGAGTTGTGGGCGGGTGCGCCGCCGGCGAGCGGCACGAAGGGGCTCCACGTGCACGTATCGCGGCTGCGCCGCGCCCTTGCCGCCGGCCACTCAGATCCAGACGGGGAGCGGCTGGTCACGACTGCCGGTGGCTACCTCCTGAGAGTTGGGCCCGATGAGCTGGACGTGCAGCGGTGCGAGCGGCTGATCGGCGAGGGTCGATCGCTGCTGGCGGCGGGGCGACCAGATCAGGCACTCGCCGCGCTGAACGGCGCTGTCGAGCTGTGGCGCGGCGACGTCTTGGCCGACTTCCAATACGACGCGTTCGCGCAGGCGGAGATCGGGCGGCTCGGCGAGCTGCGCGCCGCCGTGCTGGAGGAGCGGATCGAGGTCGAAATGCTGCTGGGCCGGGAGGCGCAGGTGCTGGGCGAGCTCGAGCGTCTCGTGCGCGACTACCCGTACCGCGAGCGTCTGCGGGGACAGCTGATGCTGGCTCTGTACCGGACCGGACGGCAGGCGGAAGCGCTGGCCGCCTACCGTGCCGCGCGGTCGGCGCTGGTCGATGAACTGGGGATTGAGCCTTCGGTCGAGCTTCGGCAACTGCACGAAGCGATCCTTGCTCAGGACGAGACGTTGCTCCGGACCGACCCAGGCCAGCCGGCCCCACCGGCCGGCGTCACGACGGACGTGCGCGCGCCGGGCCATCTCCATCTGCCCGCGCAGGTCACACCCCTCATCGGCCGCGAGCGCGAGCTTGCCGAGTTGGTGACGCTCGCTGATTCGGCCCGGCTGATCACCCTGACCGGAACCGGTGGGACGGGAAAGACCCGGCTCGCGATGGCGTTCGCGGCGGAGCTCGCGGACCGCTATCCGGACGGCGTGTGGTGGGTTCCGCTCGCCACGGTCAGCGAGGCGCGGCTTGTACCAGCGGCGATCGCGGCGGTGCTCGGCGACATCATGGATCTGCCGATGTATCTGCGTGGGCGATCCCTTTTGCTCGTGCTTGACAACTTCGAGCAGGTGATCGAAGCAGCTCGCGCGGTCGCCGAGCTGCTCTCCGGCGCGCCGGGTTGCGGGGTGATCGTGACGAGCCGGGAGCGGCTCGGGGTGGCCGCCGAGCAGGAGTACCCGGTGGCGCCGCTGTCGCCCCACAGCGCCGTCGAGCTGTTCACCGCGCGGGCGCGGCAGGTGGAGCCGGGCTATGAGCCGGGGGCTGAGATCGACGCGATCTGCGAGCGACTCGATTGTCTCCCGCTCGCGCTTGAGCTCGCGGCGACGCGGGTCAAGCTGCTCTCCGACGAGCAGCTCCTCACCCGGCTGGGGCAGCGGCTCCCGCTCCTCGCCGGCGGGCGCCGCGACCTCCCCGAGCGCCACAGCACGATGCGGGCGACGATCGCCTGGAGCTACGACTTGCTCACCCGGTCCGAGCAGCGGCTGTTCACCCGGCTGGCGGTGTTCGCCGGTAGCTTCGAGCTCGAGGCAGCCGAACAGATCTGCGGCGCCGATCTCGACGCCATGCGGTCACTGATCGACAAGAGCCTCGTCCGCCACGGCGAGAACGGCCGACTCTTCCTGCTGGGAACCACACGCGAATACGCACTCGAGCAGTTCGACTCAAGCGATGAGCGCGACGAGATTCGCGCCCGCCACGCACGCTGGTACTTCGCGCTCGGTGTCGCTGATGGTAACGGTCCCCGGGAGGGCACCGATGACCTGATTCGGTTGCGCCAGGACGCCGTCAATGTCGGCCTCGCACTCGCCTGGGCGCTTGACCACGACATCGCCGCGGCGCTCCCACTGGCCGATGTCCTCTTCAACCCCTGGTTAGGGGCCGGACGCCTCCGTGAATTGGAGCGATGGTACGAGCGGACGCTGGCTGATCCGACCGCCCTGCTGCCGCGAGACCGCGCCAAGGCCCTCGCCGGGCTCGGCCACACGCTGGTGTTCCTCGAGCGCCTCGAGCCGGCGCGGGCGGCCCTGATCGAGGCGCTCACGCTCTACCGGGACGCCGACGATGAACGCGGCGAGACCCTCGTGCTGCTGAGCCTCGCCGCCGCCGAGTTCATCGGCGGCGCGCCGGAGAACGCCCTCGCATGGGCGGAGCAGGCGCTTCCGATCTATGAGCGCCTCGACGACACGCTGGGGATCGCCAGTACTCTGCACCGCATCGCTGAGGCTCTCCGGGAGCTCGGCGATTTCGAGCGGTCCGCCGAGCTGTTCGTCCGCTCCATCGAGATTCGGCGCGCAAACGGGCTCAGCAGTGCTGCGTCCACGGTGCACAGCCTCGGCGACCTCTATCTTGACAAGGGCGATATGCCCGCCGCTGAGCGCTACTACCGTGAGGCGCTCGCACTCGGCCTGCAAGAGGGAGACGCGCGGTTGGGGGCGTACTGCCTCGCGGGTCTCGCCTGCGTCTCCGCGCGAAACGAGGACGCAACCACGGCCGGCCGCCTGTGGACTCTTGCCGAGCGGCTCGAGCACGAGATCGGCTTCCGCATGGTCGCGGCCGAGCGAGTCCGCTACGAGCGGAACCTGACCCCACCACTCACCAACACCGACGAGTACCGCGCCGGCATCGCGGACGCAGCAAACATCGAGCCGTTCACCGCAGCCGCCGAGATCGTCAACCGGTAGTGCGACAGACACAGTCGAGAAACAAGTCAGTGCCGGCACCGGGACTCGAACCCCGGGCGCTGCTCAATGCTTGCATCTCCACCGTAATGGTCCTACGCTGCGTAGGACCATGCGCCTTGGTGAGATAGACAAGAGTGAGCCGTTTCCGTTGCATGAGCAGGTGGCGGCGGAGGTGCGGCGCGCGATAGCTGAGGGCGAGGCGGGCCCGGGCGACAGGCTGCCTTTGGCTCGGGATCTCGCTGCGGTGCTTGGTGTGAATCGAAACACGGTCCTGAGGGCGTTGCATTTACTGCGTGACGAGGGGCTGCTCGAGTTTCGCCGCGGCCATGGGATTAAGGTCACCGGCACGAAGGAGAGGAGTGACTTGTTGGTGCAGGTGCACGAGCTGGTCGCTGCCGCGCGCAGAAGCGGGTATCGCAAGAGTGAGCTGATCGCGATGATTGAGGCGGTCAAGGGGTGACCACTCAGCTGCCATCACGTGAACGACCTCAGACCGAGGCCGAGTACGAGCACCCGGATGTGCTGTTTGAGGAAGCACACCGTCGGCGCCGTCGGCGCTGGATGGCCGGGAGCGCATTGATTGGCGTTACTGCGATTGCCGGCGCGTTGCTGCTCGGCATGGGTGGCGGTGGGGGTGGCAGCGGTGGCGGGGCTGGCGGAAGAGCGCACGGTCAGCCGTCAGGCTCGGGGTCCGGGGCCGGCTCGGGGCACGCCAGCTCGAGCGCGCTGCTCGGCGGCGTTCCATCCACCCAGCGCTACAGCACCAGTGCGGGAGCCGCCTGTCCGTTGGCGCCGCGCAGTCGCTACCTGCCGCCGTGGTCTGGGTGCGTCTCGGTCATGGTCGCCGATGTCACGGGCGATGGTCGCCGGGATTTGGTGCTGACCTATTCCCGCCTCCGCCACTTCGTCCTACACGGCCTTCCACCACGCTCAACAGCCCCACACAAAGACGCCGCGCTTTACCCCGCTCTGCAGGCGATGCTTCGCGTCGTGACTCCTGACGGTCACATGGTTACCGTGCCGATCCACTATCAGGTGCCCCAGCCCCACGGTCGGCTTGGACTCCTCTACGTACCGGCGGCCGCGGCGCTCATCTCGGTTGCGCACGTGAACGACTTGCCAGGCAAGGAGATCTTCGTGCAGGTCGGACAGATCTCGAGCGGCTCAACCGCAGTTGCCTACAGCCTTTACCGCGGCCAGCTCATCAACTCCGGCGCCGTCCTGGCATACGGAGGCGATGGGGGAACACGGGCCACATTTCAATGCGTCGCCGGCAACCCGCAGCAACTGCTTCAGCGCACCTTCGAACTCATCAACGTCACACACGAGCCGATCTACGGCCTGTGGAAAGAGACCACCGCCACATACCGCTGGCAGGGACGACGACTTGTGAGAGCCAGGCAGAGCACGGTCAAACGTGACGCTGCCCCACGCGACAGCATCGGCGCAGGATGCACAAGAGGCGTCACGTAGGCTCCAGCTCCAGGCACTCTGGTCGAGGCCGACGCCACCACGCCAGAACGTCTGCCGTGGCGTGTCAGGCTCACGCAAGGGTCAGCCCCTCTTCGACCAGAAGTCTGTGAACGTGGGGTGCGCTGTGGGGCACAACGTTGCCGAGACAGTTCCTTTGAACGCGACGGTTGTCTGGTCGAAGTTTGTGCCCGTGATCTCGCTTGCGGGTTTGAAAGTCCCTCTGATCTTGATTGTTCCCGCCGGCTGATTGACCCCGGCAGGTATCTCAGCGGGTGGCAGATATGCCGGGCCAGAGTACGAGAAGGAGCGCCCTCCAATCGGCAGCTTCACGCCAGCCGGTATGTCAACGTCGAGGTATGGCACATCAGGATTGAGGCCCTCGCCTAGTTCGGCCGAGTCCTTCACGCAGACAAGGCGGGCCTGGAAACGTTCACTGTTCTCGACCTGTTTGCCCTTGTCGATGACGAACAGCTCCAAGGCTGCGCTGGCATGCTGGTTGTCGTTCACGTTAGCCCCGCTGTCCGCTGACACCGGAGCGTAGTAACCGTCCCGCGGCGACGAAGCGCTGGACGTCGCGGCCGACGAAGCGCCCGGGGCGCCCAACGCGACGACGACAGCGCCCAGCACGAGCGAACCAGCACCAATCCCGGTCGCCGATCGCGTAGCGGCCCACGCTGCGGTGGCAGCGCGTAGAGATCCGGCTATGTGCGCACATCGATGAACCATGCATCCCCTTTGGCGAGGTGAGTTGACTGATCCTGACGCTACGGGCGGCGCGTTAGATGAACGTCACATGACCCAAGATCAGTCGGGCCGACTCGATCCAATCCCATATGCCCGTTCCTCTGGCGTCACGCGACGGATGGCGTGGACCTCCCAACGCACATGAGCGCTTGAACGGCAGCCTCAAAGGGAGTGAGCTACGCCGCCGAGGACACGGCGGCGCTGAGCCTGCGGTGCAGAAGTTCGGGGGCGGGGTCCAGCGGATCGACGGGAACCGGCGCTTCAAGCCGCTGGCCCAGCTCGAGCGCACGCTGATCACCGAACCACTGAACGGGGACACATTCGCATCGCGAAGGCGCCAAATCAGTGCCGGCACCGGGACTCGAACCCGGGCGCTTCGGATTAAAAGTTGCTCGCTGGCAGGACAATTGCCGTATCTACGGGCGATTCAGCGCAGCTCCCTTCAGTTCCGTCAGGTCAGAATTGCTCAGTTCGGGACATTTCCTGGGACACGTCTCGGTCAGCGGTGACCACGCCGTGCACGGCCGAGGCATCCGCGCCCCAGCACCGGCTGGGACGTTTGGGGACGCAAGCACGGGGTGCGTACAGCCTGTGCCTCTTTAGGGGTTGGTGAACGCGGCATGTGAGATCGGGTGCTTGAGCGCACACGCCGTGCGCTTCACGGCGCTGAGGACGATGGCCACAAACGTCGCGTCAACCCGATCGAGCGATAGCGAGATCCCCAGCGGGAGCGCAGCGGTCACGAATCGCGCGACAGCTGAAAGGCTGATCTGAGGCGCTCTTCAGAGCCAAAATGACCGGGAGCGTCATCAAGGCGACTGGCAGACGCTGCCGACCGGATGCGCACTTCCCGCGCAAAGCGCGACCGCTGGCCGCCGGTTTGAGAGGAGTGTCCTGACGGCAAAGCGGGTCTGGGGCTCGGTGCGCGCTACGGCAGATGCTGGGCGTCTGGTGTGTACGTTCCCGACGGTTAGCGCTGGAGTCGCTTGTGCATTTCCTCGGGGAGGCTGGACGGCCACATGTCCGGAACGGAAGGATCGGTTCGTTCTGCTCCTGCGCTCAGGTCTGGCTCGTTGAGAAGCGCGCGGATGAGATCCTCGGACCCGCCGACGGCTGTCCAGGCATCGTCCCAGAGGCTCGACAGAAGCCAGCTGCGATCCGTCGGGAACATAAGCTCGGGCAGTGCGGTGAACCAGCGACCCTCGTCGCTGCGCCACGTACGCGCCTCCTGGGGTCCGGCTTGAACTAGGACGTATTGGTTGTAGACCCGTACGCGTGGAGCGTCAGGCATAACCACATCGCTGGCTCCGGTATCGAGGAACCCAAGCCACCAAGGCTGCGGCGCCGTGTTGTTATCGAGCACACGGATCAACGCGTCATCGAACCGGTCCTCCGCGTCACGCATCTGAACACGGCTTGACTCGAGATCCAGCGGAAAGGTCAGCGTCGCGTAAGCCGCGAAGACCGGCGGGACACTCGCCGTTACCGACCGGCCGGGTGTCACCCCGGCGTTGATCCATCCGACCTCACGCTCGGTTCCAATCCGCCAAGTTCGACCGGCCTTGAACTGCGTCGGTGCGCTGGGCTGCGGCGAGTCGGGCACGAGCGCGAACTTACAGGCAAGCCATCGTCCACACCACCCGATCGGGATCGTCGCAGCGATGCACGCGCAAGGCTGCGGATCCCGCGCATTGGGAATGCTTCGAGACTCTTGCCGACGAGGCGAGCTGCCCGTCGGAGGGGAGGAGCACTAGCAAGCGGACGTCTTTAAGGGAATCGGTTCATCCAGAACTGCGCCATAGCCGGCCGATGTATCCGGCTGCCGCAGCAGGCCGCCGCCGCAGGCTGGGCAGCGGCCGGTGTGACGTACGAGACGGTAGGAGGAGATGACCTCGCATAGTGAGCACGTGTAGCGGGCTGATGGGGCCGCGTTCATCGGGCCCGTCTCGGGCAAGCCGCTTGTGGAGCCGCGAGACCGCCGGTCGGCCGGTAGTGGCCTCCCGTCAGCGGCCGGCATCGCGGCCAAACTCTGCGCGGCTACGCTGGTCAACTCGATGACCACGGGTCAGAACGGCCTGGGGAGTTCGGCTTGCCAGTAGTCAGCAGGAGTGTGGTCAACCGTCGCGGTCGAGGGCACCGTGACCTGCAGCAGCTGCTGGTTTCCGGCCAGCGGGAGCGTCTCGTAGGTTGTGAACTGCACGCGCGTGACGTCGTCGGGGCTGTCGTACCCGAATGTGTCAAGCTCGATTGGCGCATACGTTGTTGGATTTACGTAGTAGTTGGTTTGCGGGCCGCTCTGCGGATTCACCGAGGAGATCTCGATCGCCGGCTGTCCGTTACTGGTTGTGGTCTGGGTCACGCGAGCATGACCAGAATCCAACAGGCCCTGCAGTTCGGCGGCGAAGCCTGTGGAGGCCGGGCTCGGCTGCTGCGCCTGGATCTGCCTAAGTTGCTTCGCGGACGGGCCCACCATTGGCGAGACCGTCTGGGTCTGAGTCTGCGAGTTCCAGCTGACCGACCACTGCACGTCGTCGGTTCCATCGCGCAGATCCTGAGCGGTGCCCGCGTCGAGCGTCTGGGTGAAGACACCGCCCCGTGGAAGCGTGACACTGAGCTTGTAATCACCCGCGTTGCCTGTCGGGGTCAGCGTGTAGTTCGGTGTGCCGCTCGGGATCGAAGGAGCGGGGTAGACCGTCTGGGTCGTCGCGTTGTAGATCTGCCCGGAGCTTGTGTCCTCCAGCTGCGGACCTCCGGGGACCTGCACGATCGTGCGCTCGCCCCAGGGTGCGCCCTGCTGAATCCAAGCCTCCTCAGAGAGCGTCGAGACCGTCGTAGCCATTGCGCGCTGTGCGAGCGGACTCAGTGTCTCCGTGGCAGCGATGTGCAGGATCGTGTTCGCAGAGGCCGCCGGGGCCACTACCGCCGCCGCCCGCCGGATTACCTGCCTGGCCCAAGCCGACTCGCCCGAGGGCTGATCGAGCACAACGACACTCGCGAGTGCGCCAGCCACGACGACGGTGCCGGCTGTGAACCCGACGCGAACCGCAGGACGCCGTCGCTTGGCGAGCACCGGCCCCGTGGCCAGGTGGGCGTCGTGCTCCTCCACGAGGTAGCTCCATAGTTGATCATCAAATCCCATCGATCCCTTCCTTTCGTAGCCGTGCTCGCGCACGAAACAGACGGACGCGCAGCGTCCCGGCCGAGACGCCCACGGCGTGTGCGGCCTCCTTCGGTGACATCCGCATCACGTCGACGAGCTCGAGCGCGATCCGCTCGGACTCCGGGAATCCTGCGGTGCGCTCTAGCAGCGCTCGACCTGCGCTCTGTGCATCGATCCGTGCGGCCAGCTCATCGACGCCGTCCTCGCCGAGCACCAACTGCCCGCCAAGCCGGCGCACGGTATCGCGCTCGACTGCCGCTGCACTGACGTAGCCGCGAAACACGTTGTGGGCTATCCCGATCAGCCACGCCCGAGCGGTTCCGCGGCCTGGATCAAACCGCCGGAAGGACCCGAGCGCCTGCACGAACGTCTCAGACGTAAGATCCGCGACCGTCTGCGGATCCGCGCAGCGCCGCGCGAAGAACCCACTGACCGCGCCGACGTGCGCCCGATACACCTCCCCGAACGGCGAATCTACACCCATCCCGGCAGGCCGGTCCTTTGTCAGACGCTTAAGCGGGATCACAACAACTTAATTGGTGGAATTCGCCGGCGGCGTTACAAGAATCCGCTCGATCGAGCCCTACAACACCGGGGTCTGCGGCTAATCCACGAATCGAGGCGCCGCCAAAATACTTGCCCGAGCTGCGCCGCCCACGCCGTCCACCAGCACTAGCACGTCCCGGACTGCCCCGCTCTGGCGCGACTACCGCTCAGTGCGACCCGTTGACCGTCGCCCCCGCTGGCCGCGCAGAGCTGGTCTCTCACAGACGACAGCAAGATGCGCGCCGTAGAACGAATGTGGGTGCGGCGGGAGCTGCGTCTGCGTGGCATTCCGCTAGCCCGGCTTCAGCGCTGCGCCGAGGCAAAGCGATGATCCACCGGGCAAACTCTGGACCCGGGATGTGGGTTCCTGTAGTCCTACGTCGCCGACCGCATCGGCGGTCCAGGTCCGTCAGTTAGGCCCGGCGCTCGGGTCCGTGTCACCAGCCGCAAAGTAGCGTCCACTAACCAGCGTTAGACGCAATCGAACGGAGCTGACCCAAACAACGGCCCCTCGAGTCTTCGGCGGGG
>Ga0302314_10020540_pt1 | contig 10918 bp, 8 predicted proteins | sample III_Palsa_N2_3_FD_200533 | JGI IMG/M metagenome (GOLD analysis project Ga0302314, IMG submission 200533) | Peat permafrost microbial communities from Stordalen Mire near Abisko, Sweden - III_Palsa_N2_3 | ecosystem: Environmental > Terrestrial > Soil > Palsa > Peat permafrost | place: Sweden... | reverse complement strand
CATTCCCCGGCGAGGCGGATCAGGCACGCGGCGGGCGTGGACGGCAGCGCGACGGTCAGCTCGCCGCGATTCTGGTCCCAGCTCACCGGCGGCCGGTCGACGCGGGGATAGAGAACCTCGGGCACCGCGGGCCTGCCGCGCAGGAAAGGCACGGGGAGCCCGGCCCTTGCCGGGTCGACAGCCGGGTCGCCCGCGAACTGGGCGACCTCCGGCCCCGCGGCACCACGGCCTCGATGCCACGCGATGACGTACGCCGCGGCCGGGGTGCGCATGCCAAGGGCCAGCCACGAGTCGGCCCAACCCGGCAGGCCGAGTGGCCAGAACGGAAGTGCGGCTGGCAAGTCGGCCCTGATCCGCTTGTAGACGTCCACGGCGTCCGCCACAAGCCGCCGCTGCGCCTCGCTCATCTGGTCGATATGACCGGACAGGTGGATGCGCCCAAGCAAGGCGCCGCACATGGTGAAGATGATCTCCTGGTCGGTGAAGTCTGGCTGGGGGTAAGCCCAGATGGCTGCCTGCTCGGGGGTGACCGCGGCGGGCGCGGCCGCCGTGATCGGCGGATAACGGAGGAAATCCTGCTGGTCGCTCGTTGATTGCAGTTGCAGGCGGGACAGCATGGCGTAGTCCATTCGCATGCCGCCGGAGGCGCAGTTCTCGATGACGAGTCCCGGGTACCTGTCGAGGACCGCGTCGAGCCACTCGAGGTGCGCGCGGTTATGGGCGAGCAGGCCGGCGCCGGCGCTCACGTTCCCCGCGTCGGTTCCCGGGCCGCCGTTGATGTTATAATCCAGCTTTAGGTAGCCGGCCCCCAGGTCGCCAACCACGAAATCGACCACCTCGTCCAGGTGCTTCACGGCGGCGGGGTGACGCAAGTCCAGCTGGTAGCGACCGTTCTCGACGACACGCCGGCCGCGCCTGACGAAGAACGCCTCGGGCGGCAGCCGCGCGGCGACGGGGCTGCGCACGCCGATCACCTCGGGCTCCAGCCACAGCCCCGGCGTCATGCCCGCGTTCCTGATATGCGTGAGCACCTCGGCGAGGCCGCCGGAGAACCGGGTCCGCGACGGTTGCCAGGCACCGATGGTGTCCCACCAGCTCTCCCCCGGCTCGGTGTACCATCCGGCGTCTATGCAGAAGTACTCGGCGCCGGCCGAGGCCGCCGCCGTGACCAGCGGGAGCAGCCGCTCCGTGGTGGGATTGCCCATCAGGGTGTTCATATAGTCGTTAAAGATCACGGGCATGTGCTGGTGGTCGGGGTGCGGCCGCCGGATGGCGCGCCGGTACTCGGTCAGCCGCCCAAGCGCGTCGTCAAGCCCCTCGGCGCTGACCGCGACGCCGGCCGACACGGTGCTAAACGTATCGCCAGGTGCCAGCGTGACATGCCAGTGGTGCTCGGAGTCCGTCGGGCCGAGCACCGCGATGTAGGCTCCGCTCTCCGCGCCCGGCTCGGCCTGGTGCCCGACGGTGTCGGTGGTCTCGCCGCCCAGGCGGCGCATGTACTCCCCCGCCTGCCAGTGCCACGCACCGTTGTGCTCGATCTGCCAGGCCCACGTGCGGCCGGTGCCGCGGTTGACGATCGCGCCCATCGGCAGGTACCGGCCAGAGGACCAGGTGCCGGCGCTGGTGATCCCGAACATGCCGCGCGGGTCGCCGCCGTGCGCGCTCCTGTTGAGGTCGGGGAGCGCGTCGCGAAGAGCGCGTCGCTGCCAGCGGCTTTCCGCGAGCCAGTCGCTCTCGCTCCACAAAACGTCAAGCTCGCCGAGGTCGTCAGGGCCGATGCCGCCGCCGAGGCCGCCGCACAGGAACGAGGTCACGGACTCAACCGTGACCGGCGCCGAGCCGAGGTTCGACAGGCGCACCCAGGACCGGAGGGCGCCGGATCCCTCCAGGATTCGGTAGAAGACCTCGGCTTTCAGGCCGGTCACCGGATCGGCGAGGTCGACGCGCAGCTCAAGCCAGCCGCCTGTCGCGCCGACGGGGGCCGGCTCCGCCAGGCGCATGCGCTCATGACCGAGGTAGCGCATGCGCCGGCCCGCGACGGACTCACAGTACCGCGATCCCGACCAGGCCCGGCCTTCGCCCGCGAGGATGACATCCACAAGCGGGATCCCGCCCGCGGCGTGATCCTGGGGGAACGACGCCGCGTCGGCGTCGTCAACGGCCGACCGCGGTGCCGCCGCGAGGCTGGTCAGCCGGGCGACACCGATCGAATCTACTTCGATCTCCAGTTTGATTGACCCATCCGAATAGCTGATGGTGTCGTGCGATCCAGCCCTGCCTGCCAAGTAGGCACTCCTCGCTGCGATCAGGGACCCAGCATCAACATGTTAGTTTCAAATCGTGACACTAGGGCCTTGACAATTGTTTTTGTGAGCGCTCACAATCCTGCCATGGATGTGAGCGGTCACACAAGACCACAGGCGTCGCACGGTGACGTCCTGCCCGAGCCGGATCAGGACGTCAGCGCGGCGCCTGACGGAGGCGACGACCCCAGGCCGGTCAGCATTTACGACGTGGCCGCGGCGGCCGGCGTCTCCTACCAGACCGTCTCACGAGTGATCAACGCGCACCCCAACGTGAAGCGCTCCACCCGCGAGCTCGTACTCGCGACCATCACGCGCCTCGGCTTCCGCCCGAACCGGGCGGCGCGCGCACTGGCGGGCGGCCCGGTTCAGTCGGTGACGGTGCTTATCTCGAACACGACCCTGTACGGCCAGCGATCGGTTCTCCAGGGCATCGAGGAGGCCGCGAGGATCGCGGATTTCGCGATGGGCGTGCGCGTGATCGAATCCGAGGAGACGGCCGCCGTCGCCGATGCCGTCGACCGGGCAATCGAGCAGGGCGGCGCGCTCATCGTGGTGGCCTTCGACCGGGCGGCCACGCGGGCGCTGTCTTCCGTCCCCCCTGGTGTGCCGATGGTGGGCATCGTCGAGACGCCGCTCGGCGATGAGGGCGCGGGCAAGCCCTGGGTCTGGATCGACGACCGGCGCGCCGCCGCGGAGGCGACCGATTACCTGCTCGGCCTCGGTCACCGGACCGTGCAGTACGTCTCCATCCCGTCGTCCACGGAGGCCAGCCAGCGCCTGGCGGGCTGGCGGTCCGCGCTGAAACAGGCGGGGGTTCGCGCGCCTGACCCGCTGCTCGCGGGCTGGCAACCGCGGTCGGGGTATCAGGCGGGCCAGTTGCTCGCCGCCGACCCCGAGGTCACCGCGGTGCTCTGCGGTAACGACGATCTCGCGCTCGGGGTCATCAGGGCAATGCTCGAAGCCGGGCGGCCGGTCCCCGGCGACGTCAGCATCGTCGGATTCGACGACATCCCGCAGGCGGAGTTCTTCACGCCCGCCCTGACCACGGTCCGCCTGGACTTCGCCGAGCTCGGGCGGGCTTCGTTCGCCGCGCTCCAGGAGCAAATCGGTGCCGCAGGGACGGCAGGGCCACGGCCGCGGCCCGAGCTGGTCGTGCGGGAGAGCTCGGGACCACTGCCTGCACGGCACCAGTCCGCACGAGCCCGCACCGAAAATGCGGGAAAGCGCAGGGCCCCAGCATCTCCTGCGCACATCGATACACAAAAAAAGAAGTAGATGCACGCAAGGAAGGGAGCATCTCATGATTGATAACAGACGCAGAAGGCACCGCAGGGCGGTAGCGGGAAGGTCCGCAGCGCTGCTCGCGGCCTCCGCTGCCCTGGCCGTCGCCGGTTGCAGCGGGACCGCGGCGTCGACGTCCTCATCGGCGTCCTCGTCTGCGTCGACGGGGACGGTCGCCAACATCACCTGGCAGACCATGTGGTCGGGCAACACCCTGACGCTGCTTAGCCAGATGGTCAACGAGTTCAACAGCACCCATCCGACCATCCACGTCACCGAGTCCAACATCCCGAGCGCGACGGGGGACGCGAAGCTGCTGTCCGAGATCGCGGCCGGCGACCCGCCCGACGTGTTCACTGAGTGGAACCCGGTGCTCGGCGAGTACGCGGCGGACGCCACGATCCAGCCGATGACCCCGTACCTGACCGGGACGTACGCCGGCCTGGAGAAGTGGGAGTATCCGATCGCGCTGCAAGGTGGGGAGTACAAGGGAACCCTTTACGCTCTGCCGATGTCGATGAACTCCTGGGCGCTGTACTACAACAAGAGCATCATGAAGGCGGCGGGCATCTCCTCGCCGCCCACCACGCTTGCGCAGCTGTACGCGGACTCCGCCAAGGAGTGGAAGGTCTCGGGCAACAAGATCAGCCAGATCGGCTTCTACCCGGACTACAACCAGGGCTTCGAGTACTTCGGGAGCTTCTTCAACGCGGTGAACTGCTTCAACTCGGCCGGGCAGTATGAACTCGCCAGCTGCCCCGGCGCGCTGACCGAGGCGAACTTCTTCGCTCAGTACGCCAACTACCCCTACCCGGATATCGCCGCCGCGTAGACCGCCTACGGGGCGGTCGTGGGCGGCGACGACGACGCGTTCGTCGCGGGCAAGGAAGGGTTCTACATGGACGGACCCTGGGAAGGCGCCCAGAACATCCCGGTCACGAACCCGGCCATGGTCGGCAACTTCGGCGTCGTGCCGTTCCCAGGGACCGTAGCGGGGCCGAGCACGTTCGGACAGGGCAACTACAACATCATCCCGAAGGGCGCTTCCGACCCGTCGGCCGCGTTCACGTTCATCTCATGGCTGGCCGGCTACAACAACACGACCTTCACGTCGCAGATCGACCCCAAGGGCGGCTGGATGCCCGCATCGCCCGCGATCGTGGCCGCTCCCGCGTACCAGGCCTGGCTCAAGGCCAACCCGTGGCTGAACGTGTTCGTTGAACAGATGTCCAGCAAGTACTCCGTGACGCCCTCTCTCACGAAGACCGAGTCGGAGTTCGAACTGGCCGAGTCGACGGCTACGGAAAACATAGCGGAGAAGTCGATGACACCGAAGCAAGCGCTGACTTACATCGACTCGCAGGCCAACAACGGCGCTGGCAGCTAGCGCCGTCGTCGGCTAGCAGGCCGACCCAGTAACGACAGTCGCGAGGGACGAGGTAGGGGTCGGCATGAAGAAGTGGCGTCAGACCAGGCTCGGACTGCTGTTCATCAGCCCATGGGCCATTGGGTTCGCCGTGTTCTACCTTTACCCGTTCTTCGCGACCCTCTACTACAGCTTCACGCGCTTCACCGGAGTCGGGAACCCGGTCTACGCCGGGTTCTCGAACTACACCGAACTGTTCCACGACGCCACCTTCCGGACAGCCCTCTTCAATACCTTCTATTACACGATCATCGAGGTGCCTCTCTCGACCGCGGCCGCGCTCGGGCTCGCGCTGCTGCTGAACATGAACGTCCGGGGGCAGGCTTTCTACCGCACGCTCTTCTACATACCGTCGATCGTGCCCGTCGTGGCCTCGTCCCTGATCTTCGTCTGGATTTTCCAGCCGTCGTTCGGCATCGTGAACTCGCTGCTGTCCGACATCCACGTCGAGGGCCCGGCCTGGTTCTTCTCGATCGCGTGGTCGAAGCCGACCTTCATCCTGCTTGGCCTGTGGGGGCTCGGGCAGCCGATGGTGATCTACCTGGCCGCGCTGCAGGGGGTGCCCAAGGAGATGTATGAGGTCGCCGCGCTTGAAGGGGCCGGCCCGTGGCAGCGGCTGCGCAAGATCACTATCCCGATGATCAGCCCGGTCATCTTGTTCAACGTGGTGTTGTCGCTCGTGCTGTCCATCCAGTACTTCACCCAGGCCCAAGTGATCGAGGCCCCTCCCGGCAGCCCAGGCAACTCGACCATGTTCTTCGTCATCTACTACTACCAGCAGGCGTTCGAGGATCTGCATCTCGGCTACGCCTCGGCGATGGCGTTCATGCTCTTCATCCTCGTCTTGATCATTACCGTCCTGCTACTCAAATCATCATCAAGATGGGTGTACTACGAGAATGAGGAGCGGTAGGTATGGACGGAGGGCTCACTAGCATGCACACCGCACCGTCGCAGGCGATATCAGATCCGGCTCCGCTGCTGCCAAAGAGACCGTCGCGGCGACGCCAGACGTTTCGAAAAATCCGCGCGAGCGCGGCTAAGCACATCGTGCTTATCGCGCTCAGCGCCGTGTTCGCGCTCCCTATTGTGTGGATGGTCCTGACGTCGTTCAAGACGGCGCCGCAGGCGCTTGCGCAGCCCGTCGTCTGGTGGCCGCACCCGTTCCTCGCGAGCAACTACCCGCAGCTTTTCGCGGCGCTGCCGTTCTTCAGGTTCTTCTGGAACACGTTCCTTTACGCGGGCATCACGATCGTGGGCGTATGCATCTCGAGCAGCCTCGTAGCCTACGGGTTCTCGCGGCTCCGCTGGCCCGGGCGGGATGCCGTCTTCTACCTGATGCTGACGACCCTGATCCTGCCTTTCGTCTGCACGCTGATACCGCTGTTCATCCTGTACAAGCACCTCAACTGGATCGGCTCGTACCTGCCGCTTGAGGTGCCCACCTTCCTCGGCAGCTCGGTGTTCAGCACCTTCCTGCTGCGCCAGTTCTTCATGACGATCCCCCAGTCGCTGTCCGACGCGGCCCGCATCGATGGTGCCAGCGAGTTCTTCATTTACCGCCGGATTGTGCTGCCGCTGGCCAAGCCGGCCATGGCAACCGTCATCCTCTTCCAGTTCATCTACTGCTGGAACGACTTCCTCGGCCCGCTGATCTATATCAGCAACCAGTCGTCGTATCCGCTCTCGCTCGGCCTCAACCTGATTCTCGGGGATTACACGACGAACTGGGCTTGGGTGATGGCGGGTGCCACGGCGGCGACGGCCCCGATCGTCATCCTGTTCTTCCTGACCCAGCGCACCTTCATCCAGGGGATCGCGCTCACCGGTACGAAGGGGTGAAGCCGGATGCCCGTACGCTCGCATGACGGACACGTCACCGGCCGGGCCGGCCCGATCGTCAGCACCGCTGGCGGAGCCGGCCAATTCAGCACAGCCGGTACGCGGATCATGGCGGCCCTCGCCACGCTCTTCAACTTCCTGGTACTGAACCTCGCGCTGCTCATCGCCTCGCTGCCCATCGTCACGCTGCCCGCTGCCGTCAGCGCCGCGACGGTCGCCCTCGACCGCTGGCGCGGCGAGGGCGAGGATCGCGTGATCCGCGAGTTCATCAGCGCCCTGCGGTCGCGGCCGTTCCTGCCCACGACGGCCGCTGCCGGGGTACCGCTCGCGGCGGTCGCCGTCGGCATCGCGGAGGTCCACCACTTCGCGCGCGGCGTCAGCCTGCCCGACCGCGTCGGCCTCGGGTTCGTCGCGGCCGCGCTGCTGATCACCCTCACCGCCCTCGGCTACGTGTTCCTGCTCGCGGCCCGCGATCCCGCCGCGCGCGCCGCGGACCTCTGGTCGCTGTCGGCACGCCTGGCTATCAGGAACCTGTTCGTCACCGGCCCGCTGTTCCTCGCCGAGATCGCCGTTGTCACCGCCGGCACCCTGATCGACCCGGCGCTGCTGCTACTCGGGCTGCCCCTCTTGCTGCTGCAGCTCATGAGGCTCACCGCCCAGTTCGGCCTGCGCAGGGCCGAGCAGAAACGGTAAGGAGGCTCTCCGTCACCTCGTGCCAAAGGAGGGAAAGGGCGATGCGACCGCAGATTACCGTCGGAATGGACAGCGACACCGGGCCGGTTTTCCATGGCGCTAGCGGTGCGCTTTACGGGCTGAGCGACGACGGCGTGCCTGGCGCCGACCTGCTGGCACCGCTGCATATCAGGACCATCTCCCAGAAGCCGCCTGGCGGCTTGCAGCATCCCACAGGCGACGCGGACAGGGTCGCGCCCGGGTTCTTCGGCGCGGGCGGCGAACTGATCTTCGTTAATATGCAGGACAATTACCAGGACTGGCCTTACCGGGACTGCGGTATCGATGACTATCTGACGAAAATAAAGTCGATGGTCGCGTCGGCTGACAGCCGTTTCGCGTTCATACCGTTCAACGAGCCCGACTGGATCTGGTACGACCTCAAGACGGCCGATGCGGACCAGTACATCGCCAACCGTGGACATCATCAGCTGGCATGAGCTGAGGCCGACCTCGCTGCAGACCTACCGGTCAAGCTATGCCAGCTTCCGGGCGCTCGAGAAGCAGCTCGGCATCTCCCCGCTGCCCATCGCGGTTAATGAATACGGTAACCGGCGTGATCTATCCTGCCCGGGGCAGCTGGTTCAGTGGATCGCCATGTTCGAGGAAACGAAGGTCCACGCCGACCTGGCCTACTGGGATATCGCGTGCAACTACGCTGACAACACAGTTCGCAACGGCATGCCGAACGGCTCGTGGTGGCTGCTGCGCTGGTATGGCGCGATGACGGGGCACACCGTCCTGGTGCTGCCGCCGGCACCGGGCACGATTGACACCCTGAGCGGCCTGGCCTCGCTCGACACGGGCAAGCGGCAGGCTCGCGTCATCGTCGCTAACCCCGCCGGCGGTGCGGCCCGCGTCGCGCTGACCGGCATCGACCCCGGCCTCTTCGGAGAGCGGGTGCGCGTCCTCGTCCAGGCCGCGTCGTGGACGGGCTATGACGGCAGCGCGCTCCCACCGCTTGACCTGGCCGCGACGGAATACCCCGTGGCAGGCGGCCAGGTGACCGTGGACCTTGACGCGATGGATCCGATGACCGCCTACCAGCTAATCGCGAGCCCCGCCACCGGAGCACCGCAGCCGGTTATCACGCCGCCGTGGACCGCGCAGTACCTCGCCGCCGACGCGACGCTCACCGGCTGCGCCGTGAACAAGCAGGGGTCCGCGGCCGACCCGCAGGGCTACGCCGCCGCGGGCGGTGCCGACGTCGGCCCCATCGGCCAGCCCGGTAGCAGGGTCGAATTTGGGGTCACCGTGCCGCACACCGGCCGTTACCTCCTCTGCGTCTACTACGGGAACCAGACCGAGGACATCGCGCAGCAGATCATGCGGATCGACGATCGGCCCTGGTCATTCGTTACCTATCCCCCGACGCTCAACTGGGGGTTCAGGTCTCACCAGGACCTGTATGCGAGCCTGGGCGCGGGGCCGCACGTGATCACCTTCGGCGTGTCAGAGCCGGGAATCGGCACCGCGAAGGGCCAGGTGACCCTTAACGCTCTCAAGCTGGCCTACGCGCCGACCGCGGTGCCTGGGGTCACTCACCCGGCGACGCATTACCCGTCCGTCTACGCCGACCTGTCCGGCGGTGCGGCGGTCGCCTATGCGCACGGCTCTGGTCCTGCGGGGTACGTGACGGCGCCTGCCGGGTCCCGCGTGGGGTTTGTCGTGCAGGCCGATCATGACGGTTACCACCGGATGTCCGTGGCGGGCTCCGGCGGGAACGCCCGGCTGCTGGTGGGAGGCACGGATCCAGGGACGGGAACCACGCGTCCGTTCGGGAAAGACATCATCGTCTACCTGCACGCTGGCATCAACCGGATCGAGTGGGCGCCGGCCGGCCAGGCCGCCGTGATCGACTCGCTCGACGTGATTCCCGACGCGGCGTCCGACGCCGCCTGGGCGGTGACCTACGCGGCCGCGGCGCCGGGGAACGTGCTGTCAGGTACGGCCGCGGCGGCGGGCAACCCGCGTGCCTACGGCGGTCAGCACGTCGGCTGGATCGGCAACGGTGCCGACAGCACGCTGACCTTCACCGGGGTCAGCGTGCCACGGTCCGGTACCTACCGGGTCATCCTGAGCTACGCCTGCAACGACCGGGCGGGATCCGATAACTACAACGCCAACCTGATCAGCCGGGGGTTCACCGTCTCGACATCGGCCGGCCCGCAGCTCACGGCTTACGCACGGAACACCTATAGCTGGAACCAGTTCAACACCAGGGAACTGACCGTCCGGCTTGCGGCCGGGGAGAACACGATCACGTTCGGCAATCCGGCCGCGTACGCGCCTGACATCGACAAGATCACCGTGGCTCCGGCTGTGCTGCCGTGAGCGCCGGCGGACAGGAAAAGGGGCAGAACATGACCGGCGTGCGCCGAGTCGCCATCGTCGGCACGGGTTCACGAGCCCGGCTGTATACGCGGGGCCTGGCCGGGCGGGCCCGGTATGCCGTGGCCGCGCTGTGCGATCCGAGCCCGACGCGGATGGCGTATCACAACAGGCTGCTGGCCTCGGCGGGACGCAGCGCCGCCTCGGTGTGGTCACCTGATGGCTTCGCCGAGATGCTGGCCAAGGAGGACATCACCGAGGTCGTGGTCGCTACGGTGGACGAACTGCACGATCGGTACATCGTCCCGGCCGTCGAGGCGGGGTGCCGGGTCGTCACGGAAAAGCCGATGACGGTCGACGCTCCGAAGTGCCGGGCGATCCTCGACGCCACGAGCAGGACAGGCAACCCCCTGACGGTCGCATTCAACTACCGGTACAACCCGGTTCATGAGCAGGTATGGCGGCTGCTGCGCGAGGGGGCGATCGGCGAGGTTCTGTCCGTTCACTTCGAATGGCTGCTCGACGTGCGGCACGGGGCGGACTATTTTCGCCGCTGGCACCGCGAGAAGGCGCAGAGCGGCGGGCTCATGGTGCACAAGGCCAGCCACCACTTCGACCTGGTGAACTGGTGGCTCGGCAGCTCGCCGCGGGAGGTGTTCGGCTATGGGCGGCTCGGCTTCTACGGTGCCGCCGCGGGCCAGCGCCACGGGCTGCGGCGCGAGTACGTCCGCGCGTACGACTCGCCCGAGGCAGCGGAGGACCCGTTCGCGCTTGATATCTCCGGCAACGAGGGACTGCGGGAGCTGTATCTGCTCGCCGAACCCGACAGCGGCTACATCCGCGACCGTAACGTCTTCGACGGCGACATCAGCGTCGAGGACGACATGGCGGTTCTCGTGCGTTACGCCAGCGGCGCGTCGATGTCCTACCACCTGACGGCCTACTCCCCGTGGGAGGGTTACCGGGTGATGTTCAACGGCAGCGCCGGGCGACTGGAACT
>Ga0302314_10020539_pt1 | contig 10918 bp, 11 predicted proteins | sample III_Palsa_N2_3_FD_200533 | JGI IMG/M metagenome (GOLD analysis project Ga0302314, IMG submission 200533) | Peat permafrost microbial communities from Stordalen Mire near Abisko, Sweden - III_Palsa_N2_3 | ecosystem: Environmental > Terrestrial > Soil > Palsa > Peat permafrost | place: Sweden... | reverse complement strand
GAGAGGGTGAGTTTCCTCTCTCCCCTTTATGGGGAGAGACAGGATGCGGAGCATCCAGAGTGGGGCCGCCGCAGCGTAGAAAGCGTGGGGTTTGCCTGGCGCACCCCACTCTGACGGCTTCGCCGTCTGTCCCTCCCCATAAAGGGGAGGGAGGGAAGACGGATCACAAACCGTAGAGGTCGGCTTTGTCGAGGGTGTTGCGGACGAGACGGAGGACGGCGACGTCGACCATCACGCCGTTGACCTGGACGGCGCCCAGACCCCGCGCCTCGGCGTCGCGGTAGGCGGCTTCCATGGCGCGGGCGCGGTCGACTTCGGAGCGGCTGGGAGAGAAGACGTCGAGGGCCGGGGCGATCTGGGAGGGATGGATCGCCCACTTGCCGACCATGCCCAGCGACTTGGCGCGGTTGGCTTCGCTGCGGAAGCCGGCTTCGTCCTTGAAGTTGGCGAACGGGCCGTCGACGGCGTCGATGCCGGCGGCGCGGGCGGCCATGGTGATGCGGAAGCGGGCGTAGTGGAAGATATCGCCCGGATAGGAGCCGCCGGCGCCGATGTCCTTGGTGTCGATACCCTGCGAGCCTGAATAATCGCCCATGCCGAAGATCAGGCACTCCAGGCGGTCGGTGCAGCGGGAAATCTCGTCGACGTTCTGCAGGGCCTGCACCTCCTCGATAAGCACCTCGATGCCGATGCGGCGGTCCAGCTTCAGCTTCTTTTCGAGCTGGCCCAACATGCGGTCGAGGAAAATGACGTCTGCGGCGCCATAGGGCTTGGTCAGCATGATGGTGTCGAGGGCGCCGCCGGCCTTCTCGACCACGGTGATGATGTCGTCGTGGCACCACTCGGTGGTGACGTCGTTGATCCGCACGCAGCGGGTCTTCCTGCCCCAGTCGAGATTGTTGAGCGCCCAGGCGATCTTGTCTCGCGCCTCGACCTTGACACTGGGAGCCACGGCGTCCTCCAGGTCGCAGAAGACGTGGTCGGCGTCGGACTGCGCGCCCTTCTGCAGCATCTTCTCGCTGCTACCGGGGACGGAGAGCTGGGAGCGGCGTGCGCGCTTGATGCGTGAAGTCATGGCGGGGTCCTCCTAGGCGTCAAGGGCGCGGGCGGCGCGCCCTTCGATGAGCGTTTCAATCTCGGCGTCGGTCAGGCCGGCCGCCTTCAGCTGATCGCGCGTGTGTTCCCCCAGCAAGGGCGCGCGCGCATGAACGCCTCCAGGGGTGAGCGTCATCTTTATCGGCACCCCAGCGACCCTGACCGGGCTCGAGCCGGGCTGCTCGACCTCGGCGATCATCTGGCGGGCCGCGAAATGCGGGTCGGCCTCGATGTCCGCTATATTCATCACCGGTCCGAAGGGGATGCGGCCTCCGAGACGGTCCATCAGTTCGGCCTTGGTGAACTGGCGCGTGTGGCGCCCGAGCGCCTCGATGGCCGCGTGGCGGTTTTCGGACCGATCGACATGTTTCGCGAACCGGGCGTCGGCCAGCATGGCCTGCGCGCCCACCGCTTCGCACAGGATCTCGAAGAAGCTGTCCTGCTGCGCCGCGACGGTGATGAAACCGTCGGAGGCCGGAAACATGCCGAACGGGCAGAGGAAGGGGTGGTGGTTACCCTCCGGACCGGGAGTCAGCCCCTGGACCGAGTGTTGCCAGACCATCCGCTCACAGACCGCCAGGACCGCGTCGACCATCGAGACGTCGACGAACTGACCCTCGCCGGTGCGCCGGGCATGATGGATGGCGGCCAGCACACCGAACGCCAGCATGATGCCCGGCACGATATCGCCGACGCCGGGGCCGACCTTGGTGGGGGTGGCGGCGTCGTGCCCGGTGATCGCCATGACGCCGCCCATGGCCTGGGCGACCACATCAAAGGCCGGCCAGTCGACATAGGGCGAGGCCCCGGTGCGCCGATCGCCGAAGCCGCGCAAGGCGCCGTAGACCAGACGCGGATTCACTTCGCGCAACACCTCATAGCCGACGCCGAGCCGCTCCATGACGCCGGCGCGGAAATTCTCGGTCACCGCATCGGCGTCGCGCACCAGCGCCTTGAGCGCCGCACATCCGGCCTCGGTCTTCAGATCGAGGCAGACACTCAGCTTGTTGCGATCGATGCTTTGAAAATAGCCGCCCAGCACCTTCTGGGCGTCGTCATCACGATAAGGCCCGCCCCGGCGGGTCATGTCGCCATCGAACGGTTCGACCTTGATCACCTGTGCGCCATGATCGGCCAGAATCATCGTGCCGTAGGGCCCCGCGAGCATCTGGGTCAGGTCGATGACGCGAATGTCGCGCAGCGCGCCGAACGCGGCGGCCTGGCTCATCGGTCGCCCCAATGACTCTTGCGCTTGATGAGTACGCGCCGGTCAATCTGGGCCACCTGTTCGTCGCACTGGTTGTAGCCGAAGTGGCGGAAGACCACGACGCCGGCGTCGGCCTGGTCGGCGTCGCTCTTCTCCAGGACCTGGCTGTAGGCGTAGAGGGTGTCGCCGTGGGTGACCGGTTTCGAAAGTCGGATATTGTCGAGGCCCAGTTCGGCCAGGGCGTTCTCGCAGCAGTCCTGGCAGGCAAGGCCGAGCACCAGCGAGAAGTTCACGCCTCCATAGCAGATGATACCGCCGAACGGGGTCGAGGCCATCTGGTGTTCGTTGAAGTGCCCCTGGGCGGTGTTCATGACCATGTTGGTGATCAGGACGTTCTCCAGCGCCGTCATGGTCTTGCCGCGGGCATGGCGGATCACCGTTCCGACCTCGAAATCCTCGAAATAGTTGTTCGCGCCGGTCAGTCTGGAAAGCTCGCCCATCACGCCGTCTCCTTTGGACTGCGCAGCCGCACCAGGTTGGAGCGCCGAAATCCGACCACCCGCCCGCCGGCTTCATCGAAACCTTCGGTCCGCCAGGTGACGATGCCGTTTCGCGGATTGCTCTCGGACAGGCGGGTCTCGATCGTTTCGCTGCGGGCGGTGATCGTCACGCCCGGATAGACCGCGCGGTCGTAGGTGAGCTCGAAGACACCCAGGAACGGGCCGCCGATCTCGCTACAGTCCTCGACGCTGAGACCCAGCACCACGTTGAAGACCAGCTGTGGATTGACGACGATGTCGGGATGGCCATGCGCCCTGGCGTAGGCGCGATTGAAGTAGAGCGGGTTGAACGACAGTGTCAGCGTCGTGAAAAGGGTGGTGTCGCCCTCCAGGATCGTGCGGCCCCAGTGATGGTCGAATGTCTGACCGACCTGAAAGTCCTCATACAATCGCCCTTTCGGCCACAGGGTGGCTCGCGACCGTGGGTCTGTGCTCATCGCGGGTCTCCTCCCGAGACGCCAGTGATGCGATGAAGGTCCAGAGGGATCAATGGGCGGCGGCTTCGAGGCCGAACGCATTACATATGAAATCCGATATGTCGCGCCTGCGAGACGGCCTCGTAGCCATTCCATGTTTCGATCGGCATGGCATCCTGCTCAACAAAGGCGCGGTTCTCCTTTAGGTTGGCGACGTCCGCGGCCCCTTGGAGGTCATTGGAGTTGGATGATGTCCGAACAGGATCTGTATGGTCTGCCGCTCACGACGGCCTCGGCGGACGCCGCCGCGGCCTATCGCAAGGGTATCGAACTCTATTCCGCCGCATGGGCGGGCGCCGGGCGCGCGATCGACGAGGCCATTGCCCATGATCCCGACTTTGCCCTTCCATGCGCCGCCAAGGCGATCTTCCTGTCGAATATGCTCGACCATGCCGGCGCCCGAAGCCAGGTTTCTCGCGCGGCGGCTCTGGTCGCCAAAAATGGTGCGCCGCGCGAAAAGAGCCATGTGAATGTCATCCGGTTGATGATCGAGGGACCGAAGCCGGACGTCATCCCCGCCGCCCTTGCGCATGCCGAGGAATGGCCGCGCGACGCCTTCATTCTTTCGTTTCTTTTGGGCGCCTTCGGCCTGCTCGCCTTTTCCGGGATGGCGGATCACGACCAGGCCTGCGTGGACCTTTGCGAGCGCCATGCGCCGAAATACGGCGATGACTGGTGGTTCCTGACGTACAAGGGGTGGGCCGACGCCGAAAACGGCAGCAACGCCGTTGGACGCCGACAGCTGGAACGCGCGCTCGAGCTTCGCCGCGAGAACGGAGCCGCTTCACACAGCTATGCGCACGCGATGTTCGAAGACGGATCGAACGATGAAGCCGAAGCTTTCCTGAACGACTGGCTTCCGATCTACCACACGGCGTCTCCGCTCTACAGTCATGTGGTCTGGCACACCGCGTGGCTTGCTCTCGACCGGGGCGACATCGACCGCGCGTTCGAAATCTACCATTCGATTTTGAGGCCCGCGCTCAAGAAGGGCATGCCGGCGGTCGTCGTGTCCGACGCCGCCTCCTTTTTGTGGCGCGCCCGCGCCTATGGGCAAGACGTTCCCCCGGGGCTCTGGAACGAGGTGGCCGAAGTCGGCGCAACCAGTTTTCCGAAAGGCGGCTTTCCGTTCATCGACATGCACATGGCCTTCATCAGTGGCGCCACTGGCGATCTCGACGACTATATCGGACGCGCCGCCGATCACGAGCGATTGATCGCCTCGCATGAACTGCCTGGCGGAAGGATGGCGCCGGAGGTTTGCCGCGGCATGATCAGCTTCGGAAAAGGGGACTATGAAGCGGCCGCCCGCATCCTCGAATCCATCGCCGGCGACGTGGTACGCCTCGGCGGCAGCGGGGCTCAGCGCTCGATCGTCGAAGACACGCTGCTGATCGCTTTGATGAAGAGCGGCAATTTGGACAAGGCCGCGAGCCTACTCGATCGACGCATGGAAACACGACCATCCCCCCGCAATCGTCGGTGGAGATCTGATCTTGCCGGAGGCGGAGGACGCCATTCGATCTAGCCGCCCGATCGTTCTCGTGGCGCGGGCGTCCCTCCCGCTCTTAAATAATCCCGAAGGCGCACATTTTGAGAAAAGATGCGAGCGAGACGCGCGCGCTACGAGAAAGACGAACGCCAGGCCCGCGGCTGTCCGCGAACCTGGCGCTTTCAGATGGTCGTCGAGAAACCAGGCCCCTCGATCACGCTAACCCGGTCGTGGGGCACCGATGGCTCTACCAGCGACGGCCATGCCACGGGCGGCCGCGCCAGCCGGGATGCCAGTAGCGCTGGTGACCCCAGTACCACGAGCGATAGGGATGATAGAGCCAGCGCCCGCCGGACCAGACCCAGGGACGGTACCAGGCAGGCGCCCAGCTCACGACCGCCGGTCCGCCCCAGTAGAACGCCGGGGCGCCGCTGCGGATCACGTATCCTGGGGGGCAGCCGCCGCCCGGGTTGCTGGTCGAACCGATGGCGGCGCCGGTGCCGGCGCCCAGAAGGCCGCCGACCGCCGCGCCGGCCCCTGGGTTGCGCCCGCCGGCCGCCGCGCCCAGCGCGGCGCCGAGTACGCCGCCGATGATGGCGCCGGCGGCGGTGTTGTTGTGCTGGCGGTCGATACAGTATTGAGCGGCCCATTGCGAATATTGCTGGGCATACTGCTGGTCAGCCTGCGCCGACTGGTCGTCATAGGCGCCGCCCTGCTCATAGCCTGGCGGCGGGGGCGCATATTGGCCCTGCGGGGGAGCCGAATCGGATGGGTAGCCGCCGCCCGGAGGCGGGCCCTGGTCATAGCCGCCGCCGGGAGGGGGGCCGTTGTTGTAGCCGCCGTTGTTGTAGTCCTGCGCGCTGGCCACCGTGGCCTCGGCGACCAGGCTGGCCGCCGCGACGACGGCGAGGCAGGTGGCCGCCGTCGACTTCAGTTTGCGAGTGCTCATGTCGTCTTCCTGTGTTGCATCGCGTGGATGATAAGGAACAAAGACCGTATACCACGACCCTTCGTTTCTTAACTGATATATAACCCGGAGGGCTGAACTGAATGTGAACGCGGCTTTCAGGCGGCGTTGGGCTGGGCGCTCGCCGACTACCGTGCGCCCGGCCGGCTGGCGGCAGCGGCGTTCGTGACTACGTGGTGTGGGGGGAGCCGGCGCGCTGCGCGGACCGCGCCTCGAACAGCAGGATGAACCACCATGATCCAGTTCTATTTCAATCCCGGGCCCAACCCGATGAAGGTGGCGCTGATGCTGGAGGAGGCCGGCCTCGCCTATGAGGCCGTCCCTGTCGATATGCTGGCCGGCGAGCAGCACACACCTCGGTTCCTGGCCATCAATCCCAACGCCAAGGTCCCGGCGATCGTCGACGGCGATGCGGTGGTGTTCGATTCCAACGCCATCCTGCTTTATCTGGCCGAGAAGACCGGTCAGTTCCTGGGCGCGCCGGCGGACCGGCCGGCCATGCTGTCGTGGCTGATGTTCGTCGCCACGGGGCTTGGCCCCTATTCCGGCCAGTCGGTGCATTTCTCCCGCGTGCACACCGACAGCGCTTACGCCACCAATCGCTACAGGCGCGAGGCGGAACGGCATTACGATGTCCTCGACGCTCGCCTGGCCCAGGTTCCGTTCCTGGCCGGGGGCGACTACGGCATCGCCGACATGGCGGGATGGGGATGGATCGACCGCAGGACCAATGTCCTGGGCAGCGACGTCGACCTCGGACGCTGGAGCAACCTGGCCCGCTGGCTCGCGGCCATCGAGGCGCGGCCGGCGGTCGAGCGCGCCCGCAAGGTCGGCGCCGGTCATGCGTGGAAGAACACCTTCGACGAAGCCGCTCAGCACGCCATGTTCCCACAGAATTTCCCGGTGGCTTGACCCGGTCGCCGGCTCTGGGGAACCTGGATAAGGCATCTCTGAAGTCTCTGAGTTCTTGAAGTCACGTTCGGTGACCTTCTGCCGAGACTCGTTCGAGGCTGGAGACACACTCGGTGCTTCACTACCCCCTACCGTGGCGCGTAAATCAGAGCAGGCATTGATTGCGGGGTGTGTGGAAGCTCAGTGACGGAAAACCCGCACGCCGGTGAAGGCCATGGCGATGCCGGCCTCGTCGGCGGCGGCGATCACCGCCTTGTCGCCGATCGAGCCGCCCGGCTGTATCACCGCGGTCGCGCCGGCTTCCACGGCCTGCAGCAGGCCGTCGGGGAACGGGAAGAAGGCGTCCGACGCGCAGGCCGACCCGAGGGCGAGGGAGGCCGGCAGGCCGGCCGCCTGCGCCGCTTCGGCGGCGCGTAACGCGGCGATCCGGGCCGAGTCCTTGCGGTTCATCTGGCCGGCGCCGATGCCGGCGGTCTGGCCGTCCCTGGCGAAGACGATGGCGTTGGATTTGACGTGCTTGGCGATGGTGAAGGCGAACAGCATGTCGCGCACCTCGGTGTCGGTGGGGGCGCGTTTGGTGACGATCTTCAGGTCGGCGGCGGTGATCCTGGCGCCGTCGCGGGCCTGGACCAGGAAACCGCCGGCCACGGACTTGAACGTCTCGCCGGCCGCGGCCGGATCGGGCAGGGCGCCGGTGAGCAGCAGCCGCAGGTTCTTCTTCGACGCGAAAAGGGCGATGGCGTCATCATCGGCCTCGGGCGCGATGACCACCTCGGTGAAGATCTTGACGATCTCCGCCGCCGCCGCCGCGTCCAGACGGCGGTTGACCGCGACGATGCCGCCGAAGGCCGAGACCGGGTCGCACTGCAGGGCGCGCAGATAGGCCTCGCGAAGGTCGCCGCCGAGGGCGACGCCGCAGGGATTGGCGTGCTTGATGATCGCCACGGCGGGGGACGCGTCGGCGCCGAATTCGGCGACCAGCTCGACCGCCGCGTCGGTGTCGTTGATGTTGTTGTAGCTAAGCTCCTTGCCCTGGATCTGGCGCGCGGTGGCGACACCGGGCCGGGGATTGGGGAAGGTGTAGAGGGCGGCCGCCTGGTGCGGATTCTCGCCATAGCGCATGGCCTGCTTCAGGCCGCCGGCGATCACCTTGCGGGCCGGCCGGTCTTCGCCGACCTGGCCGGCGAACCAGGCGGAGATCGCCCCGTCGTAGGCCGCCGTGCGGGCGTAGGCGCGCGCCGCCAGTTTCCGGCGCAGGGCGAGCGGCGTGGACCCGTCGGCCTTCAGCGCGTCGAGAACCGCCGCCATGTCCTCCGGCGCCGTGCAGACGGCGACATAGGCGTGGTTCTTGGACGCCGAGCGGATCATCGCCGGGCCGCCGATGTCGATGTTCTCGACGCAGGTCTCGAAGTCGGCCCCGGCCGCGACCGTAGCCTCGAACGGGTAGAGATTTACATAGACCAGATCGATGCCTTCGATGCCGTGCTCGGCCATGGCGCGCGCGTGCTCGGGCGCATCGCGCACGCCCAGCAGGGCGCCGTGCACGGCCGGGTGCAGGGTCTTGACCCGCCCGTCCATCATCTCTGGATAGCCGGTGACATCAGCGACATCGCGCACCGCGATCCCGGCGGCGGCGATCGCCGATCGGGTGCCGCCGGTCGAGACGATCTCGACGCCGAGGTCGGCGAGGGCGCGGGCGGTGTCGATCAGGCCGGTCTTGTCGGACACCGAGATCAGGGCCCGACGGACGGCGATGCGGTCGGGGGCGGGCGGGAATACGGGTGCGCTCATGGCGGTCTCCTTCAAAGTGGAAGAGGGCGCCCAGGCGTGCGGCAGTCGGTATCGGTCCCGCGCTCCCCGGTGGTCATCCACCTCTATCGCCAGTCACGCGGGATGGCGGGAAAATAGGCGGTGAGGGGCGGGAGTCAACGATTCGGAGCTTAACGCGAATTCACTGGTTTTGGCCGCTCGGCGCTCTACCGTGGCAGGGATCACGGGGCTGGCGGCGCATGAACAGACATCATTTGAAGCGGGCAGGCTTGATCCTGGCCATGATCGGTGCGGCGACGGGCGCCGGCGTGCTCGCCTCGCGCGCGGACGCGCCTCGGGCGATGAAGGCGGCGGTATTTACAGTGGACGGCAAGCTTGTCTTCCCCGCCGACTATCGGCGCTGGATCTATCTTTCTTCGGGCCTGGGCATGTCTTACACGCCGGCCGCCTCGGGCATGGTGATGTTCGACAACGTCTTCGTCGACCGCGCCGCCTATGAGAGCTTCCTGCAGAAGGGGACCTGGCCGGAGGGGACGATGATGGTGCTGGAAAACCGCGATTCTCGGCAGAACGGCTCGATCAACAAGAACGGCCACTTCCAGACTACCGGCCGCATGGGCGTCGAGGTCCACGTCAAGGACGGCAAGCGCTTCAAGAGCGGCTGGGCTTTCTACGCTTTCGACGGCGAGGGGCCGGCGACGATGATCCCCACCTCGGCGACCTGCTATGCGTGCCACGCCGCCCACGCGGCGGTCGACACCACCTTCGTGCAGTTCTACCCGACCTTGTTGCCGATCGCCCAGGCCAAGGGGACGTTCAGCGCGGCCTATCGAGCGGAAGAGGCGGCGGCGCCCTCCGCGAAATAGCGGGCCGGGGTGACGCCGAAGGATTTGCGGAAAGCGGCGATGAAGGCGCTCGGGGTGGCATAGCCGGCGTCGGCGGCGACGCTCTTCACGGGACGGCCGGCGGCCAGCTGTTCGAGGGCGGCGAGCAAGAAGTGCTGTTGGCGCCAGCGCCCGGGCGAGAGGCCGGTTTCGGCGGCGAAGCGGCGTTCAAGCGCGCGAGGTCCGACGCCGACCGCGGCGGCGAGGCCGGTGGTGGTTTCCGCTTCCGGCGCGCCGGCTTCGATCAGGTCAGCAGCGCGTCGTGTCGCATCGCTCGCCGGTCTCGTCAGGTCGAAGGCGGGGATGTCCGAAGGACGCAGTTCGGCGAGTATGAGGGTGAAGATCGCCTGCTCGACCGGATCGCGAGGATCAAGCATGCCGAGCTGCGTCGTGCGCACGATCAGTTCGCGCAACAGCGGCGAGACCGTCATGGCCATGCCGCGCCCGGGGAGGCTGTCGCTGGCGCCAGGCCGCAGATAGAGGGTCCGGAACGCGCTCCTGTCGATGAAGCGGATGCCATGGCCGATCCCGGCCGGCGCCCAGACCGCCCAGCCGGGCGGCGCGACCCAGGAACCGGCCTCGGTCCACACCGTCATCAGGCCGGCCGATACGTAGATCAGCTGGTGCCAGTCGTGGGCGTGCGGCTCGATCACGCTTCCGCGGCCCGGATCGGCGGTGGACGAGCGGACGACGACGTGGACCTCGTCCGCGACGGTGCGACGTTTTCGCGACATTGTTTGCCGCGATAGCAGCATTGCGACGCCTGCGCCATCAGGCTTAGGATCGCGTCATGCCAAACAACCTTGCTTCCTTCGCCATCCACGTCGACGACGTCGACCGCGCCAGGGGCTTCTACGAGGCCGTGTTCGGATGGGTGTTCGAACCGTGGGGGCCGCCTGGCTTCTACCTTATCCACACCGGCGACGAGGCGTCGCCCGGTGTTCAGGGCCTGATGCACAAGCGGCAGGTTCCGCGTACGGGCGAAGGCCTGAACGGCTTCGAGGTGAGCTTCTCCGTGGATGACGTGGATGACATCGCCGCCCGGGTCGAGGCGAACGGCGGCAGGATCACCATGGCGAAAAGCGTCATCCCGACCGTCGGCGCGCTGGTCCGGTTTCTCGACACGGAGGGCAACGATGTCGGCGCGATGAAGTACGACACGCCGCCGCACACGTAACCCTTCGCCTCGTCAGAGGGAGGGTCCCCGCAGGGCCGCGATGTTGCTTGCATAGGCTCCCGGGCCGCCGGTGAACACCGCCGTTCCAGCCACCAGCGCCGTGGCGCCGGCCTCGACGCACAGCCGCGCGGTCTCGGGGGTCACGCCGCCGTCGACTTCCAGCACGATGTCCTGGCCGGAGGCGTCGATCATCTCGCGCAGACGGCGGATCTTGGCCAGTTGGGACGACAGGAAGCTCTGGCCGCCGAAGCCGGGGTTCACGGTCATCACCAGGATGATGTCGATGTCGTCCATCATCCACTCGATCGCCTCGGGCGGCGTCGACGGATCGAACACCACGCCAGACTTGGCGCCCAGCGTGCGGATATGCCGCAGGGT
>Ga0302314_10020537_pt1 | contig 10918 bp, 9 predicted proteins | sample III_Palsa_N2_3_FD_200533 | JGI IMG/M metagenome (GOLD analysis project Ga0302314, IMG submission 200533) | Peat permafrost microbial communities from Stordalen Mire near Abisko, Sweden - III_Palsa_N2_3 | ecosystem: Environmental > Terrestrial > Soil > Palsa > Peat permafrost | place: Sweden... | reverse complement strand
CCGGCGCCCCGCGGGACCGCAACCGGCGGGCGGAGCGATCCCGGGTGGATCAAGATGGCTCGACCGAGACGTCGTGGAACTCGACGGTTCTGCGAGCCGGGCGGTAGGATCGGCGGCAAATGACGAGGGGGCCGTGCCGATGCGCAAGCTCACCCTGCACGTGAACGGCAGCGATCACGCGATCGACCTCGACGACGATGCCATGCCGCTGCTGTACGCGCTGCGCGACGACCTGGGCCTGCGGGGGCCGAAATTTGGCTGCGGGCTCGGGCAGTGCGGCGCCTGCACTGTGATCATCGACGGGCAGGCGGTGCGGTCCTGCCAGTTGCCGGCGAGCGCGGTCGGCGAGGGGAGGATCACGACCCTGGAGGGGCTCGGCAGCCCGGAAGCGCCGCATCCGGTGCAGGCCGCCTTCATCGCCGAACAGGCGGGCCAGTGCAGCTACTGCAGCAACGGCATGATCATGACCGCGACGGCGCTGCTGGGGCGGGTGCCGCACCCGAGCGAGGCGGATGTGCGCGCGGAGCTCGCCGGAAACCTGTGCCGCTGCGGCTCGCATGTGCGGGTGCTGGCGGCGGTGATGCGCGCGGCGGGAGGGGCGTGAGATGACGCATCTCGGGCGGCGCAGGCTGCTGCAGGCGGCGGCGGGGCTGGTGGTGGCGTTTACCTGGCCCACCGGTGCGCGGGCGAGCGACCGGACGGTGGCCGGCGACGAGGTAGACGGGTTCCTGGCGATCGGCAGCGACGGCGGGGTGACGATCTACAGCGGCAAGGTCGATCTGGGCACCGGCGCCCGCGCCGCGCTGCGGCAGATCGTCGCGGAGGAGCTTGGCGCGTCGTTCGAGAGGATCGGATTGATCGAGGGCGACACCGCGCTGACGCCTGACCAGGGTTCGACCGGCGGCAGCACAGGCATTTCCGTGGGTGGCGTGCGCATCCGCCAGGCTGCGGCGACGGCGCGGGACAAGCTGTTGCTGCTCGCGTCCGACCGGCTGCAACGCCCGGTGGCGGCGCTGGAGGCGGCCGACGGCGGTGTGCGTGCGCGCGACAGTACAGCGCCCGCCATCGGGTTTGGCGAATTGATCGGTGGTCGGGCGTCTGCGCTCAAGGTGGACCCGGCGGCCAAATTGAAGGACCCTGCCGGCTACACGATCGTCGGCAAGAGCGTGCCGCGGCCGGACCTGCCGGCAAAGTTCACCGGCCGGCACGTCTATGTGCAGGATTTCCGGCTCGACGGCATGCTGCATGGCCGCGTGATCCGCCCGCCTGCGATTGGCGCCGAACTGCTGGCGGTTGACGAGGCGTCGGTGGCGGACATCGTCGGTGTTCAAGTCGTGCGCATCGGAAATTTCCTCGGTGTGGTGGCACCGAAGGAATGGGCGGCGGTGCGCGCGGCGCGCGACCTGAAGGCGCAGTGGACCACGCCGGCGACGCTGCAAGGTTCCGACGACGTGTTCGAGACCGTGCGTGCAACCCCGGTCGATCATGAGGAGGTGCTGCGCAGCGTCGGCGATGCGGCCTCCGTGCTGGCGGCAGCGACGCGGCGGCTGGAAGCGACTTACCAGTGGCCGATCCAGTCCCATGCTTCGATGGGGCCGTCCTGCGCGGTCGCCGATGTGCGGGCCGATGGCGCGACGATCTGGACGGCGTCGCAGGGCACCCACAGATCGCGGCAATTGTTTGCGCGCTATCTCGGGTTGCCAGCGGACAATGTGCGACTGATCTACCTCGACGGCTCCGGCAGCTATGGCAGCAATGGGAACGACGACGTGGCGGCCGATGCGGCGCTGCTGTCGCGTGCGGTCGGGCGGCCGGTGCGGGTGCAATGGATGCGCGCCGACGAGCATGGCTGGGACCCGAAAGGTCCGCCGCAGGTGCTGGACCTGCGCGCCGCGATCGACGCGGCCGGCGAAGTGACAGCGTGGGAGACGGTTGCCTATCTGCCAGTCAACACCAAGGGCTTGCCGGGGTTGCCGCTGCTGGCGTGGGACGCGGCCGGGATTGCGCAGCCGGGCGGCATGTCCTCCGGGTTGACCAATCTCAACTCCGATCCGCCGTACAGCGTTGCCAATATGCGCGCGGTGACGCACTGGTTGCAGGCGACGCCGCTGCGGCCGGCGAACTTGCGGGCACCGGGCAAGATCGGCAACGTGTTCGCGGTCGAGAGCTTTGCCGACGAACTGGCGGATGCGGCGGGCGTCGATCCGCTGCAGTTCCGTCTGCAACGCCTGCAGGACCCGCGTGGCATCGCGGTGTTGCAGCGCGTTGCCGATGCCATGCAGTGGTCACCGCGGCCGCGCGCCGTTGATCCCATGGCCGCGGTGCTCCAGGGGCGCGGGATCGCCTATGTCCACTACAAACAGTCGGAAAATTTCGTCGCGATGGGCATGGAGGTGAGCGTGGAGCGCACCAGCGGCGCGATCCGCGTCACTCGCGTGGTGTGCGCCCATGACTGCGGGCTGATGATCAATCCGGACGCCGTGCACGCACAGGTGGAGGGCTGCATCCTGCAGACGCTGAGCAGAACCTTGTTCGAACAGGTGACGTTCGACCGCAGCCGCGTGACCAGTACCGACTGGGCGAGCTACCCGATCCTGGGCTTTGCAGATGTGCCGGCGCTGGAGATCCACCTGATCGACCGGCCGCACGAGAAGCCGCTGGGCGCCGGCGAAGCGGCGGCCGCGCCGGTCGGTGCGGCGCTCGGCAACGCGGTGTTTGACGCCGCCGGCATTCGCCTGCGCACGGTGCCGTTCACCCCGGCGCGCGTGAAGGCGGCGCTGCAATCGCTGGCAACCTGAGGCGCCGCACGATCACCGCAGCCGGTCCAGCAGGCGCATCAGTATGGTGCGTTCCTCGGCGGTCAGCGGCGCCAGGGTTTCCTCGGTCACGCGGATGGCCGCGCCGATCAAGCGTTCGACCAGCGCCTCGCCGTTGCGGGTCAGGTCGATGAACACGCGCCTTCCGTCCGTCGGGTCGGCGGCGGCGTGCAGCAAGCCCCGGCGGAGCAGCCGATCGACAACGCCCTTCACCGTGGCGGCGTCCATGGCGACCAGCCGACCCAGCAGGTTTTGCGAGGTTGCGCCCACTTCCTTCAGTTTCGACAGCACTGCCCATTGCATCGGGGTCAGCTCCTCGCCGATCCGGTCGGCGAAGATCGTCGTGTGGCGTTGGTTCACCTGGCGGAGCATGAACCCTACCTGCGCGTCGAGCACGTAGGGTTGCGAGGCGACGTGGCCGTTGGGCGGGGGCGGCAAGTCGTCGCTCATCGCAGGTGGTCCTGTCCCGCCAGTCGGTGCATGCGTCGGACCAGAGTTTCGGTCACCGCGTCAACCCGCGCCGCGCGCGATCAGTGCCGCGTAGATCGAAAAACTGTCCTTCGGCGTGCGGCGCTGCGTCGCCATGTCCACGTGCACAAGGCCGAAGCGCGGCGCGGTGCCCCACAGCCATTCGAAGTTGTCGCACAGGCTCCAGAGGAAATATCCGTCGAGCTTTGCACCCTCCCGACGTGCCGCGAGTGCGGCATCGACGTGGCGGGTGACGTAGTCCGACCGGAGATCGTCTGCCACACGGCCATCCGCCGGCGTGTCGTCGTGGCCGATGAAACCGGCGCCGTTCTCGGTGATCATCATGTGCGGGTCGCCGAAGTCTTCCCGCACGCGTAACAGCAGGTCATGCAGCGCCTGCGGGCGCACCGGGCCGTTGCAGGCGGGCACGGGATCGGGGTTCACGAAGCCGATGCCGAAAGGGCCCTCCGGGTCGGCCGCGACATGCGCCTGGGCGTAGTAGTTGATGCCGAGAAAGTCGGGCTGTGCACTCCGCAACAGGACACGGTCGGCCGCGGCGACGTGCAGCGTGGAGCCGTGGTCGTGATAGGCCGCCATCACGTCGTCCGGGTAGTCGCCACAAAACAGCGCATCAAGGAACCAGCGATTGCGCAAGCCGTCCTGAAGTGCCGCCGCCGCGACGTCTTCGGTGCGCGACGGGTCGGAAGGAATGGTGGGCGAGAGCGGCAGCGAGATGCCGATACGCGCGCGGCAGCCGGCTTCCCGCGCGTCCCGCACGACGCTCGCGTGCGCCAGCATCCAGTGATGCGCCGCCACGACTTGCTGCGCGTACTGCGCGCTGGTCGGCCGCGCCGGCAGGCCGGCGACGAGGTTCTGCACCATCGGCTCGACGAGAAACAGGTCGATGAACGGCTCGTTTACGGTCACGAACAGCTCCACCAGATCGCTGAACGCGGCGATGGCGGCGCGCGCGTAGGCGCGGAACCATTCTACCGATTCGGGATTGTGCCAGCCGCCGCGCTCATCGAGCGCCGCCGGATGGTCCCAGTGGTACAGCGTCACCACCGGCGTGATGCCGGCATCGCGCAGATCGGTGATGACAGCGCGGTAATGCGCGACCGCCAGGGGGTTCACCGCGCCGACCCCGTCCGGGATCAGCCGCGCCCATGAGAGCGAGAGCCGGTGTGCGGTCAGGCCAAGTTGCCGCATCAGCGCAAGGTCGGCGCGCCATTGCGCAGGGTCGTAGGCGTTGATCGCGACGTTGCCGGTTTCGGGTCGGCCGGTCAGCCGCTCCACCACGCGATGCGTGTTGGTGTAGACGTCCCAGTTGGACAGCGACTTGCCATCCGATCGCCAGGCGCCCTCGCTTTGGTAGGCGGAACTGGCAGTGCCCCAGAGGAAGGTTTGCGTCATGCGTCCGGCAGCAGGTGCAGGCTGAGGCGGCCGGGGCGGGCGGTGATGGCCACGCCGCCGCCCTCGATGCGCCATGCGATATCGGCGCCGTCGAGCCGGGCACCGACGACGCGAGCGGGCGCGATTCCGGATAGTACAAGTTCGCCTGCCGCCGTGTTGTCAGGCACCGTCAACGAGACGAGGCCGGGCGAGAGGCGCAATTGCGTCAGGCGCGGCAGGGTCGTGCGCAGTAGAACGGCATCGCCGCGCGACAGGGTCAGCCAGCCGCCGGCGCGGGTGATCGTGACCATGCCGACAGCGCTTTCGATCGGGCCCAACTCGGCATCTTCGCCGTTGACCAGCTCCCATCCGCCCCAGGGCGTGACGTCGCTGAGCTGGCCAACGCCCATCAGCGGCAGCAGGGCACCCCAGGTATAAAACCCCTCGGTGTCGGGCTGGTCGAGCGGTTCGCCGGTGGTGGCGTTGTAGTTCTCCGGGCAGAGGCGGCGCCCGCGCCAGACTCGGTCGAACAGCGCGAAACTGTCCGCGGCCAGTTGGTCGGCGCGGGCCTGCAACCCGGTGCGGCGCAGCCCCTGCCAGACCCAGAAATTCAGCGGCGGCCAGATGCGGCCGCGCCAATAGGTGTTGTCGGCGAAGGCGGGATCGTCGCGGCTGACGCCGGGGATGACGAACGCCCCGCCGAATGTCGCCGGATCGTCGAGATGCGCGACCAGCCGCGCCGCCTGCTGCGGCGTCGGTGCGCCGCTGACGAGCGGGTAGAAGCTGGTCGGACCGACGCTGCGCACAAACGCGCCGGAGCGCAGGCGATTGGCGAACAGGCCACGCTGCTCGTCCCACAGCTCGGTGCGGATCTTTTCGTGCGTGCGTTCGGCAAGCGTCGCGAACTCGGCGGCGGCGTCTCCGTGGCCGAGGGCGTGGGCGATCAGGGCAAGCATCTCGGCATCCAGCGCCAGCAGGCTGTTGAGCCCGACATCGAGCGTGGTCAGCGTGCGCGTGGCCGGGTCGTATTCGGCCTCGTCGTGGTGCGGCGCGTTGTCCATGCTGGACTCGTTGCGCGCACCGAAGGATGTGCCCTTGTAGAGCCCGTCGCCGACGTCGGACGTGCCGAAGGAGACCAGTCCGCGGCTCTCGGGGTCGCGATTGGCCCACCACCAGCGGTGGTTGCGCGCGAGCGTTGCGTAGGCGAGGTCGAGCACGCCGCGATCGCCGCTGCGCAGATGTTGCAGCCAGACGAGGAAGCTGCCGACGGGGAGTTGCGTGCGATCGACCCACGTGTCCTTGGCGGTCAGCAGGCAGGCGAGGTTGCCTTGCGGTGTCGCGTTCGCCAGCGCGACCGCAAGGTTCTCGCGCGCGAGTTCCTTGTCGAACAGCCCGGCGAGCAGGGCCGCATACTGCTGATCGTTCAGCCACACGCCGAAGCCACCGAACTTGGACAGGTTCCAGTTGCGGCTGATCGAGGTGTAGGGGCGGCGGTTCACCTCGTCCCACACCGTGTTCCAGCCGACCACGTCGCGAATGGCATCGAGCGATCCGGCGAAAGCGCCCGACTGCAGTGGCGAGTCCGCAACGGGGACCGGCTGCGCCAGTGCCTCGCGCGCACGGGAGACGGCAAGGCTCGGGCTGTCGGCGACGGCGAGCGCGAAGCGGCCGGCGCGCGTCATTTCCAGGTTGAAGCGCAATGCCAGCACCGGTGCCGCGTCGGCGCGGGCGGAGGTATCGAAATAACCGGCCGCCTCGTACTGCGCCGCGACATCGGCGAGACTGGCGTGGCCGGTGACCTGGACGGCGGGCTCGGCGGTCACCAGTGCCACGACGCGACTGCCGACGGCGATCGTTGCCGCGCCACTCGCCGGGTCGAAGCGGGCGATCTGGCCGCCTTCGCCGCGCAGGCACAGGTTGATCCAGAAGCGCAGGCCCCATTCGCCGAGTTTCTGCGTCGTCCACGCGCCCGTGACCACGAACGGGTCGGGCTTGGCGTAAGACCATTGCAGCGTCGTGCCCGCGTGGCTCAGGTCGAGCGCGATGCTGCCGCCGTCGATGTCGTGGCCGCCGAAGCGGGTGGCGGGGCCGGAGGGATAGAGCGTCGCGCCGCCGGTGCTGCCGGCAAAGCCCACGGGAGCGAGGGAGACGCCAAGGGGAAGAAAAACCATCTCGGCCGGCAGGCTCGACCAGGTGTTCCAGGCACGTGCTGCGGGGATCGTGGTGTTGCGCATCGGCGCCTTCAGTCTGTGACGGGAATGGTGTGTGCGGCGGACCAGCCGAGCGTGACGCGCGAGCCGGGTTCGGCGGGGGTGCCCTCACGGTTCTGCGCGAACACGCGCAACGGCGTGCCGTCGGCGCCATCGAGCAGATAGGTTGTGGCTGCGCCGGCATAGACCACCTGGCGGACTGTCGCCGGCAGCAGGTTGTCGAATCCGTCGGTAGATGCGCCCTCAGGCAGCAGCGTCATCTTCTCCGGCCGGACGGCGACGGTGGGCGTGACGGTGCCGCTGATGCGGATGGTTTGCGTACCCACTTGGAGGCCACCCTCGACCACCCTGCCGCTGAGGAAATTGGCATCGCCCAAAAATGCGGCGGCGAAGCGGCTGGTCGGGCGCTCGTAGATCGCGATCGGCGCGCCTTCCTGGACGATGCGGCCGCGGTCGAGGATGGCGACGTGGTCGGAGAGCGTCAGCGCCTCTTCCTGGTCGTGCGTGACGAAGATCGTGGTCAGGCCGCTGTCGCGTTGGATGCGGCGCAATTCGACCTGCATTTCCTGGCGCAGCCGGCGGTCGAGCGCGGAAAGCGGTTCATCCAGCAGCAGCACGGTGGGGTTGATGACGATTGCCCGCGCCAGTGCGACGCGCTGTTGCTGCCCGCCCGAGAGTTGCTTCGGCAGTCGCTGCGCGAAGTCGCCGAGCTTGACCATGGCCAGCACGTCGGCAACGCGCCGTTGCAATTCGGCGCCGCGGATGCCGCGGCGGTGCAGGCCGAAGGCGATGTTGTCGGCCACCGTCATGTGCGGGAACAGCGCGTAGGACTGGAACACCATGCCGATGTTGCGGGCGTGCACCGGCACCGTCGTGACGTCCTGCGCGCCGATGCGCACGCGGCCGGTATCCGGGGCCACGAATCCCGCAATGATGCGCAGAAGCGTGGTTTTGCCGGACCCCGAGGGGCCGAGCAGGCTGGTGAAGCTACCCTCGCGGAATTGCGCGTGGATGTTGTCCAGCACGCGGGCGCCGCCGTAGCTCTTGCCGACGGCGGTGACGTCAACGGCGCTCAAGTGCACCCCCGGCCTTGCTGAGCCATGCGAACCCCAGGATGACGATCATCGACACGCCGAGCAGGATGGTCGAGATCGCGTTGATCTCCGGCGTGAAACCCTTGCGGATGGCGGCGTAGATCTGCACCGGCAACGTCACCACGCCGGGTGTGGCGAGGAAGTACGAAATCACGAACTGATCGAGCGAGACGGCGAACGCGAACAGTGCTGCGGCAATGACGCTGGGCAGCAGCAGCGGCAAGGTCACGGCGAAGAACGCGTGCAGCGGCGTGGAGCCGAGGCTTTTCGCCGCCTCCTCCAGGTCCCGGCGCACGCCGGACAGCCCGGTGTTGACCACCAGCACGACATACGGGATGGCAAGCGCCACGTGGCCGATCAGCATGGCGTGCAGGCCGCGGCCGATGCCGGTCCAGAAGAAGAACAGCAGCATGGCCGTGCCGGTGATCAGCCACGGGATGGCGATCGGCGGCAGCAGCAGCACGCGCAGCGTGTCCCGCCCGGGAAAGCGGGCGCGATGCAGCGCGACCGCGGCCGCCGTGCCCAGCAGCGTGGCCAGCACGGCGGTCGCGACCGCGATCAGCGCGGAGTTCCGTGCCGCAGTCAGCAGCACGTCGTCGGTGGCCAGTGCTTCGAACCACTCGGTGGAGAACTGGAACGGCAGCGCGTACAGCGGCGAGGCGTTGAACGCCATCAGCGCCATGACGGCGATCGGCAGGTACAGGAATATCAGCACCAGCAGGATGAAGCCGCGCGCGAGGAGTTTCATGACGAAGCATCCGCCCGCGCGGCGCTTTGCCGCAGCACGCCGGAGAACGTCGCGAAGATCGCCAGCACCACCGCCAGCATGGTGAAGGAAAGTGCGGCGCCGCGCGGCCAGTTGAAGGCCGCGGTGAACTGGTCCTCGATCACCGTTCCCATGGTGACGCCGACCCGGCCGCCGAGAATGCGCGGCTCCATGAAGCTGCCGATCACCGGCACGAACGTCAGGATCGCGCCGGAGACCAGCCCCGGCACCACCAGCGGCAGAATCACGCGCAGAAAAATCACCGGCCAGCGTGCGCCGAGGCTGCGCGCCGCTTCGATCAGGCTGTCGTCGATCGCCAGCAGCGAGATGAAGCACGTCAGGATCATGTAGGGCAGGTAGCCGTGTACCAGCCCGATCACGATGGCGGATTGCGAGAACAGGATGCCGGCCGACGGTGCGGACGGGATGATGGCGTGCACGGCCATGTCGAGGAATCCGTCCTCCCGCAGGACCATCGTCCAGGAGAAGATGCGTACCAATCCGTTGGTCCAGAACGGCAGGATGATCAGCAGGAACAACACCGACCGCAGCCGCCCCGATGCGCCAAGCTTCAGTGCCATCGCCGCCGGCAGGCCGATCAGCGCACACAGCGCCGTGGTGAGGAAGCCGAGTTTCAACGATGTCCAGGCCACGTCCAGCAGATACGGCTGGCGCACGAACACCATGTAGTTCGCCGTCGTGAGTTGCGGATGCACGTTGCCGAACGGCGCCTTGGTCAGCACGCTGAACAGCAGCATCGCGCATAGCGGCAGGAACACCGCGAGCGTCAGCCAGGCATAGGTCGGCAGCAGCAGCGCCACCGTCGCCACCCAGCCGGGGAGTGCGCGGGGCGGCGCCTTTGCTGACGCCCCGGCTGGTGTGGCCGCGGTCAAGTCAGGTGCGCTCGGCGTGCCTCACTGCGCATAGAACGCCTTGGTCTCTTCCCAAAGGTCGTTGATCTTTTGCCGGATGTCATCGGACAGCGGCGCCTGGAACTGCAGATGCGGCAAGTAATCTGCCTTGTAGGTCACACGGTTCAGGTCGTCCGCCGGCAGCTTGTCCATCGCCGCGGCGTAGGCGGAAGCCGGGGCGCCGGCTTTTTCGACCCACTGCACGTAGAAGCCGGGGTCGATCATGTAGTTGATGAACTGCAGCGCCGCGTCTTTCTTGGTGCTGCTTGCCGGCACCGTCAGCGAATCCAGCCAGCCGATCGCACCTTCCTTGGGCACGATGTAGGCGAGCGGAAGCTTGTAGCGCCGGATCGAGCGCACGGCGCCGCCTGACCAGTAGGGAGCGACGTCGAACTCGTTGGCGGTGAACGCTTTGTTCCACTGATCCTCGCTCGACCACAGCAGCTTGACGTCCGGCTTCATCGCCCGCAGCGTCGCCTTGATCGAATCGAAATCCTTCGGCGCGTTGATGTCCTGGCCGGTCAACAGCGCGCCGATGCCGATCATCGCGGTGGAATCGTCGGCCAGCGCCACGCGTCCCTTGTTCGCCGGGTCGGACAGCGCGGCCCAACTGTCGGGCAGCGCGCCCTTGCCGGTGCGCGCCGCCAGCGCCGTCATGCCCCACACCCAGGACACGCCATAGGTTTTGCCATCCAGCACGAGGCTCGGGCTTTCACGCAGCTTGGGTGCGAGGCCGGCGGCGTTCGGGATCTTCGAGAAATCGATCGGTGCCAGAAGGTTTTCCGCCTGCACCTGCGAGACGCGGGCGCTGTTGCACAACACCACGTCGTAAGCACCGGGGTTGGTGCGCACCTTCGTGATCATCTCCGGCTCGGAACTGAAGTAGTCGTGCACCACTTCGATGCCGGTGGACTTGGTGAATTCGGCGACGGCCCATTTCTCGTCTGTGCCGTAGCCTTGCCAATTCAGGACCGTGATGCGCTCGGCGGCGCGGGCTGGCCGCGCCCCGATCGTGGTGAATTGGGCTGCCGCCCCAAGGCCGAGCAGTCCGACGAAGCGTCTGCGGTCGATCGGAAACGTCATCCCACGGCCCCTCGTTTGTTGGTATACAAATGAATTCTGAAACCGCGCCGCCAGCCTGTCAACGGTCTTGCGCAACCGGACTGCGGGTTGACACCGCGCGCCTCCAGGTCCGACCGTTGACGTGCAAGCGACCGCCGACGGAGCCCCACCATGCCGCGCCAGATGCATCTCGTGGCTT
>Ga0302314_10020535_pt1 | contig 10919 bp, 8 predicted proteins | sample III_Palsa_N2_3_FD_200533 | JGI IMG/M metagenome (GOLD analysis project Ga0302314, IMG submission 200533) | Peat permafrost microbial communities from Stordalen Mire near Abisko, Sweden - III_Palsa_N2_3 | ecosystem: Environmental > Terrestrial > Soil > Palsa > Peat permafrost | place: Sweden... | reverse complement strand
TAACCAGCAGATCATCACCGAAGCTTTCCAGAAGCTTGGCGTCGTACGCGAAGGGCGGCAACCGTCACCCACGCAGTCCGCCAACGGGATGACGATCCTCAACGACAACCTTCTGACGCAGATGCGTGACGGTTGGGGGAACATCGGCTGGTACCCGCAGACGATTGCGCAGCTGAACAGCATCGCGCCTCTTAAAGACGAAGACATCGGTGACGTGAAGTGGGTCCTGGCCGGTTGGCTCTCGCCGCACTATGGCATCACGATCCCGCCCTCGCCGGACCCGCTCAACGGTTACGACCTAGGCGCGCAGATATTCCAGGCCAGCCGGCGCCTGACGAAGCGCTACCTCCGCTACACTGAGAGCGATCTCGGTGAGCTGTCACGCGCGAACGGCGGCCTTTGGGGCGGAAGCTACTGGTTCTGAGATGGGGCAGGCGCAACCTCAAGTCATACCGCTCCCGCTCGCCTCGTACCAGCTCGCCGACCTGCGCGCTGGCTCGAAGCGCCTGATCGGGTGCTACCCGGAGCCGGCGCCGCAGGCGCAGCCTGACGACGAGAAGGACCAGCAGCCGGCATCCCTCCGGCGCTGGCCCGGGCTCTCAGCGTTCACGCCGAGCGGATTGTTGAACCCGCTCCGCGGCATGTGGGAGATGGCCGGCGTCGTCTACGCGGTCGTAGGTTTCGATCTCTACACGGTGTCGAGCGCTGGCGCGTTCACGCTCGTGCCGGGCTCCGTCAGCGGACTCATCGGGAACGGCTTCGTGCGCATGACCGACAACGGCGCGTGCCTAGTGATCTTGGTGCCGGGAACTGACACCTGCTGGACCTACACACCCTTCACCGGTGGCGGCGGCATGCAGCAGCTCACCAGCTCGTTCTTCCTGGCGCTCGGGGGCGCCCTCGATTGCTGGTTCGTCGACAGCTACATAGTCTTCCTGGCGAACAACAATAACGGCCAGGGCTCGTACACGTTCTTCAACGACGACGGTCGGCAGGTCTCGGGCAACGGCCAGATCACCTTCACCACCGCGGCGTCGTTCAATAGGCAGTTCGGCACGGACCCGTTCTACGCGCTCTGCGTCGACCACCGAGAAATTGTCGCGTTCGGGTCGCGCTCGTCGGAAGGCTTCGTGAACACCGGGAACCCGACCGGCACCCCCTTCAGTGCGGCGGCCGACACGTACATGACGTACGGCGTGGACCCGCTCTGCCCCTACAGCGTAGCGCTGCAGGATAATTCGGTTATCTGGGTCTGCAACGACCTTACCGTGCGGCGCCGTAACGGCCAGACGCCGACCCGTATCTCGACGGCGGGCGTCGAGGCGGTGCTCTCGAACGCGGCGAAGAACGGTCTCCTCACCGGCATGTACGCGCTGACCTCGCCCGCTGGCGGACCGACCTGGAACGGGCACCCGTTCTACATTCTGACTATCCCGCTCGCTGAGCGGACGCTCGTTTACGACTGCGTGACGCAGCAGTGGTTTGATTTGGTGTCGGTGCTGAACGGTCAAGAGATCCAGTACCGCGGCCTCTGCTACTTCAACGGGTTCGGTAAGCAGCTGATCGGCGACTCGGAGAGCGGCACCATCGGGTACCTGGACGACACCGTCCAAACAGAATTCGGGAACCCGAACGCGCCGGTTGTGTGCGCCTTCACGACGCAAGCGCTCTACAACGGCAACAACCGTCAGATCGTACGCCGCGTAGAGGCGGTGGTGACGGCCGGCGCCGGCCCGACACCGGGCGTCGCGCCGCGCATCAGCTTACTGCTCTCGGACAACTGGGGCGAGACCTTCGATGTGTCGGGAGATGATTCGCAGACGCTCGGCGTGCCGGGCGACACCTCGAACCGCGCGGTGTGGTGGAACATCGGCCAGTACTACAGCCTTGTGATGCAGTTTCGCGTAACGGACGCGTCGCCGACGTTCACGGTCGACGTGACCGCGACCGTCGAGCCGTGCAAGTGGTAACGTGGCGATAGTTCTTAAGTCGAAGCCCGGCCTCTCCAGCACGACCACGCTGAACATCCCGAAAGACTGGGATCCGACGTGGTTCCGTAACCTGATCAGCAACCAGCTGAAGGGCGCGGACGTACGTAACGCGGTGGGCGTGAACGGCATCGTGGTCTCGGGCAACATCAGCTCACCGTACGCGACAATCGGTTTCGGTGCGCCGGTCACGCTCCCCGGGCCCGTTACTATCAGCGCGCCAGCGACCGGCACCGCCCTGTACGTGTACGGCGCCAACGGGGCGTTCAACACGCAGTTTATCTCAAACAACGTGACCGGCAACTCGTTTGGTGTACGTATCCTCGCCGGCACCAACGCGTCCGACGACGCCTTCGTTATCACCAACGCGGCGGGCACCTTTAACGACCTGGTGATACTCGGCGACGGCGAGGCGACATTCCAGTCGCAGGCAGGGACCCCGGTGACTATCCTCGGGTCCGCCAACACGGTCGCGCTGAATATACAGGGCGGCGTAATCGAGATCAACGAGATCAGTAACGGTAACCAGATCCTTCTGGATGCCACAGGAACCGACTATGGCGTCATCGGCGTCTCCGCCGCGCAGACATGGTTCCTTGGGTACGCTCTCACCCCGGCTACAACTCCGACCCCGGTGCTAAGCTGGAGCCAGCCAGGGCAGGTCACGATCAGCGGCGGGGGCGGCAGCGGCATAAACGCTCTGGTGGTGAACGGCGGCGTAAGCCAAACCTGGACCGTTGAAATATTCAACCCCAGCTCGTCGGCCGGTACGAACTACGGCCTGTTGATCGAGGCGGGGCGTACAACCGCGGACTACGCTATGTACGTAGTTAACTACAACGACACCGGGTCCGTCTTCTACGTCAACGGCGTCGGCGGTGTAGGTATCGGGGTGGCGCCCGGGGTCGCTGCCGGTACGCTGAGCGTCGAGAGCAACATTATCGCTGGCAGCTACTTCCAGACCGGCCAGGGTACGTACCTGATGGCCAGCAGCGTCGCGTTCACAGCTGGCGCGACGGGTAACGCACCAACACTGACCGCAGGGCCTGTTACCGGCAATCCGACGAAATGGATTGCGATAGACGACAACGGCACCGTGCGCCACATACCGGCATGGTGATTTTCAATGTTCAATCAGAGAGGTGAGTCATGACGAATGTAGATGAAGAATTGAAGGCTTCGGGCGAAGCTCTGGCGCAGCGCATCTCGGCCGCGCTCAAAGATCAACCCCATGCCGAAGTGCGCGTGAATCCTACCATTCAGGCGCCGATCCCGGAGCACATCGCAAAAAACATTCTTGAGTTTCTGCGGCGCGTTCAGTCGACCGGAATGGAAGCTGTGGCCTGGGTAGAAGCTTACCAGTTCGTGCAGCAGCAGGTCCCGCAGCCGCCGCAGGGCGTGCCCTTCGGGGGCCTCCCCCCGAAGTGAGGTGATATGAGTATGTTGCGATGGACGATGGAGTCCGCGATGGCCGCCGTAGCGATAGTAGTCACTACAGCCGGCGGCCTGTACTCGACCGTCTATCATGGCGGTCAGGTGAACCAGCAGATCGTCGAGCTGCAGGCGAAGAACGCGCAGACAGAGACGCACGTCGCCAAGCACGACGACCAGCTGGCGACTATCCAGCAGCAGAACTCAGCGATGAAGCAGTCGCTGGACGACATCAAGGACACTGTCCACGACATCCAGTACCAGGTGAGGAAACCACAGCATGGCAATCACGAATGAGACAGCTCTCGATCCGTCAATCGATAGGCGTCTGGCAGTTGATCTGGATGCTGCAGAGAGGGATGAACTCACGGCATATCTCGATACTCGTGGCAATTGGACGTGCGGCCGCGGGCATCTGATGCCGCGCCCGGCGGCGGGCCGGAGCTGGGAGGGGTTCACCGTCCTACAATCGACCAGCGACCGGTGGTTCTGCACTGACATCATGAACGCGATGCGCTTAGCGTCGCGGTGGGATGAGTTAGAGTCGTGCGACACCGAGTGCCGCAAGAACGCGCTCTACGAGATCGCGTTCAACATGGGCGGCCGCTGGGAAGAGTTCGGCCCGACGCGCGCCGCCATCAAAGCGCAAGAGTGGCAGACGGTGCACGATCACCTGCTCGCCAGCTTGTGGGCCAAGGAAGTGCAGCCGGCCGGGCTCGACTTGCCCGGCCGCGCCACCCGCATCGCAAACTATTTTCTTACAGGGGAATATCCGAATGGGTGACATTACCGGCATCGGCTCCATCGCTGACCTGGCGAGCACCGTCATCGACAAGATCTTCCCGGACAAGACGAAGGCCGCGGAGGCGAAGGCCGCCCTCGCTGAGGCCCAGCTCCAGGGCTCGCTCAAGTCTATCGACGACCAGTACCAGATCCAGATAGAGCAGATCAAGGCGAACGCCGTCGCCGAAGCGAAGCCGGGTATGAGCTTCCGCGACGGCGCCGGCTGGGTCTGCGTCATCGGGTTCACGCTCGCGATACTGAAGGCCCCCATCGAGTGGGCGTGCGCGCTTGCCGGGCATGCCGTCGTGCTACCGTCGGTCGACACGAGCACGATCACGACGATGCTCTTCGCGCTCCTCGGCATCGGTGGGATGCACGTCTACGAAGCGACGCAGAAGTAGCTGATGGCCGGTAACCTGCTAGGCAACATTGTCGGCACGTCTACCGGCGCCACGGGAGGGCTCACCGGGATCTCGGGCGAGACCACCTCCACCGCCCCGACGCAGTACGCGAGCACCGCCGCGGCGCAAGCCGCCGCAAACAAGACCAACTCCGCCGCACAGAAAGCTGCGCAGCCGAACGACGCGAACATCAACTGGGGGACGCTCTCCAGCTACCTGTCGAGCGGCAACTACGCCGACGCGTGGAAGTACGCCGCAAGCTTCGGGGGCGCGTCGGCGGTCTCGAACGTCGGCACCACTAGCCAGACGGAGAGCGGGCTAGCGAACGCCGGCAGCGGTACCGCGAACGTCGGGCAGGCCATCTCCTCGTCGGACCAGTACGGGCTCCAGAACCCCGCCATCGCCGCGCTGGAGTCTAGCCAGGGAGTCTCCGACCTGGACCCGAACGCGAAGTGGAACGCAGCGAGCGACACGGCGTTTTACGACGCGGCGGCGCCGTACTGGAACTCGAAGACCCTGGGATCGGACCCGTCTGGGGGGTGGGGGAGCGCGTCGGCACTTAGCAAGGACGCCACCACTAACGCCGCCGCTGGTGGCGCCCCGAACGTACAGCAGTACGGCGGGATACAGCAGACCGCTGGCGGGTTCGGCGGCGTGAACTCGGCCATTAATAAATACTTCCCGACGGCGCTAGAGCTGACGGCGGATATCTACTCAGCTGGCGCGCTCTCTGGTTTGGACAGCGCCATCGGCGCGACAGTTGATAACGCCGTCGGGACAGGCGGGAGCCTCCTCGGCACCGTCGCGGGTGGCGCGGGCGCTGGCGCGGCGGTGGGCGCTGAGAACACGCTACTTGGTGCGGCGATGGGCGGCAAGGTCACGCTAGGCAGCGCCGCCGAAAATATCGGGCTAGGGGCGGTAGGTGGCGGCATCTCCGCTGGCCTGGGCCAGGTAGGTACTCAGTCTGGGCTACCGAGCACGGTGGCTAAAGTGATCGGGAAGACAGGCTCCCAGCTCGCTACCGGGGCGCTAGGTAACGCGCTCGCCGGTAGCGCCGCCCCTACCACGCCGGGCAGCCTCAGCGCCGCTCACCCGGCCGCCACCGCTACGCCCGCCTCCGGCACACAGGCGCAGAGCGGCGCGGAACGGATGGCAGCTAACCCAGGGCTGACATATAACCCGGGCGGCGGCACTACACCTGCCTCCGGCATACAGGCGCAGAGCGGCGCGGAACGGATGGCAGCTAACCCAGGGCTGACATATAACCCGGGCGGCACTACACCTGCCTCCGGCATACAGGCGCAGAGCGGCGCGCAGGTGATGGGGGCTAACCCCGGACTGACATATAACCCTGGTGGCGGCGGCCCGTTACAGATGGCGGCTGACCCAGGGCTGACATACAACCCAGGCGGCGGCACTACGTCGTCCGGGTCTAACGGATCGAGCTATCTCGGTGCGGGCACATTGGCGGCTGGTCTCGGTGTGGGTGCACTGGCGAGTGGTATACAGGGGAACAACGGTAACATGGCAAGCACAGATTCATCTTTAGCGTCGACGATCACCGGCGCGCTCCCCGGCGTGCTGCAGGCGGGGATAGGCACCGCCGGCTCGCTCGCTGCAGCGAACGCGGAGTCTAACGCGGACCAGAACGCGATCACCACCCAGCAGGGCAACCTCGGCAACATCAACAGCATCTGGGCCAACCAGCAGCAGACTGGGCAGGGCGCCAACACCGCCCTCCAGTCCTCGCTGGGGCTCAACGGTCAGACGGCGAACCCCTCGAACTTCCTGAACATGCCCGGCTACCAGTTCGCTGTGCAGCAGGGTACGCAGGCCGCCCAGCGGCAGGCTGCGGCGATGGGGAACGCGTACACCCCGAACACCGCGGCCGCTATCGGCCAGTACGTGACCGGGACCGCCTCGCAGGACTACAACACCTACATCAGCCAGCTGATGGGCGCGGCCGGGCTCGGCACGACAGCTAACCAGGGCCTGCAGACTGGGAGCCAGCAGAGCAGCAACAACATCAGCCAGCTACAGCAGAACATCGGCCAGGCGCAGGCCGCAGGCTACACCGGGGTCGCCAGCTCCGCGAGCGGTCTCTTCTCTCCTAACGGCGCCGGCACGGGCCTGATAAACTCCGCAGGGCAAGCGCTCAACGGCAGTGGCGGTGGTATGAACAGCTCCGGCGTCCCCCAGGGCAACGGCACCACCTCCAGCAACGCGTCCGACCCGTTCGCTGGGACCTCGCTAGCTAACAACCAGAACGCGATCAACGCGTACGACCAGTCAAACGGGCCTACCGCTGGGGACATCAGTGGCGTAACATCGAGCGCCACCGGGAACACTAACTTCATCGACCCCTCACTAGGTGGAGACTCGCCTGTCGGCGGCTTCATGAGTGACGACAGCTTCGGCGACGACCTATCGGATATATTCTAATGGCTGATATCTCTGACAACGGCTCCTTCAACTTAGGGCTCGCGAACATCGCATCGAGCAACTACGGCCCGAACGCGATCACAAGCCAAGCGAACACGGCCGCGAACACTCAGCTCACCCAGCAGCAGACCCAGGCGGCTGCGCAGCAGACCCAGGCCGCGGCTATGCAGAACCAGCTGACGAAGGCCCGGATGCCTCTGATACTCGCGCGGCTCCACGATATGACTAGCGGCCAGGACGACACGTCCGGGGTCGGCGGGAGCGACACCCCGCCAGCCAACGGTGGGGGCGAGGGCGGCGAGCCGAAGGCACTCACCGACGCCAGGAACAACTCCGGCGCCGCGGACCCGTCGATCCTGGACCCAGGCGCTATTGACAAAGTGTACCGCGATAACTATTACATCCCCCCGGTCCCGCCGGGCGCACTGAAGGCGCTGAACAACGCATACATGGTCGACCCCCAAGACCAGAACGGCCTGGGACCCAAGAGCGTCCAGGCCCGTATCGATATCTGGAAGGCGCAACGTGTAGCGCAGGTCCAGCAGAGTTCCCGCAATGACTTCGACGCGCTCTCGGCGGTAACGAACGCCCCCGACGGGCAGGCGATGCACGTCCTCGCTACCTCGCACCCAGAGGTGGTCGACGCCCTCAAGAAACAGTTCGCGAACGACCCCAACGAGGACCGTGACGAAGAGGACCAGGCCCGGCTCTGGGCCGCGCACGCGGCCGGCGCCGTCCACCAGTACACCGACCGGAAGGCCGTGAAGGATGATGCTGGCGTCTACCGCGACGAGGCTACCGGTATCCCGATCCCCGGCGTAGACCAGGTCGGGCTCTCGAAGGATCAGTACATCAAGCTCGCGCACGAGGCGATCACCCCCTCGGTCGACATGCCGGACGGCAACGGCGGCTCGATCAAGGTCGCGCCCTGGAAGGCCGCGCAGATGGGGGGCGCCAAGAACATCAACGGCCCCGGCGACTGGATGATGGTCCAGGCGGCGCAGAAGAACCTGCCCGGCGCGAACGGCGGCGCGGCCCAGAACCAGAACGGTGCGCACACGCAAGAGGCGCGAGCCGTGTCACAGTCAGCGCTCGACACCGCGAACGCCAACCACGCCGCAGCCCCGGCGACGAACCCTAACGGGACACCGAAGTCTCAGAACGGGACCGGCACCGTCAGGAACGCGCAGGGCAACGTTGACCCGCAGCTCACGGACGCGCTCCACGATGACAAGTACGACTACACGCCCTCGAACAACGGCACGCCGTGGAAGGGTGCAATCGGCCAGACGCCGCCCCCGAACGTGCTAGAGGACATGAAGAACCAGACCGCCGCCCGTAACGATCTCGCCAAGACCTCGAACCAGGGCGTTGGCGCCGCCTCCGCTTCGCTCACGATGTACAAGGCTGCGCAGGATGTGCTCGCCAAGGGTAACTACGACGGCGGCGCCTGGAACGCGGAGCTGGCGAAGTATTCGAGGTGGTTACCCGCCGGCTGGCAGAACCACATGACCGGCGACTACCAGGAGATCGCGAAGTACCTCGGGAACGCGGCGCTCCAGTCGGGGAAGGGCATCTTCTCGAAGATGACGGAGAAAGAGTCGGACACGGTTATGCACGACCTGAACCCGTCCCCGGGTATGGACCCGGGCGCGCTCCACGACATGATCGGGCGCGGCGCGATGACCGCGCAGTACGCGCTCGACTCCGCGAAGCGTGTACCAGCGTACCTACACGCAGGCAAGGACGCGAATCAGTTCAACTCGTGGAACCAAGAGCACTACCCGATGCAGACCGAGACACAGCCGACGACGGCGAAGCCGAACACTGGCGTCACGGCTCCGAAGTATAGTGACGCACAGGTGAAGATGTACATGCAGAAGCACGGGCTGAACGACGAGCAGGCCACACGCAAAGCGCTGGGGATGTGATGGCGGTACCCGCGACGGACCCGACAGACATCAGCTCGATGCCGGACCCGACTACCATCGGACTCAGCCCGACCGCGCAGGTGGACCCGACCGCCGGCATGCCCTCGCCCCGCGATCTGTTCACGCGCTATCATGCGTACGATGGCCCCACCTACATGAACCCGTCGAAGGATGACCTCGACGCGTTCATGAAGAGCCCGCCGGCCGATCTCTACAAGAAAGCGCCGAGCTTGAAGGATGTCGCGTCCGCTTCGACCGGTATCCCGCGCGCGGCCGCTGGATACGCTTTATCTGTCCCGGCCGGCGCCGCGAGCATCGTTGGGCAGGCGACCGGCGCGCTCGGTGCCGCGCTCGACCCAGACAACGCGTCCGACTACCTGGAACAGGGCCGGGACCGCGGCCGCGCATGGTCCGCGAAAGTCAACAACTTCGCGAATTATATACCCGCCACGCAGGGTGGCGCTGAGTTTGCGGACGCCGCCCTGTCGCTGCCGGCGAACGTGGTCAAGGACACGGCCGGCGAACTCCTCAAGCGGACTGTGTCAGACAACGCCTACCAGGCTATCGGGGACGTGGCCCAGGACGTTGGTACGGACCTTCCGGCCCTCGGCATCCCGGAGGTTGGGCGCGCGGTAGGGCGGATCGGTAAGGCCGCCGTCAGGGCAATCAAGCCTGACGTGCCGGCGCCGTCTACCCCGCTCACGCCAGACCTTGACGTGCCGGTCACGGGCGACTCCCTCCGCGCGCAGCCGAACCCGATCCCGGCCGAGGGGACGATACACAACGCGGTGCACCCCGCCTCCCTGGCTCCGGAGCCGGCCAGCGCCGCCCCGTCAGCGCCCGCGCCCGCGCCCGCCCCGACCTTCGAGTCGCCCGACGCCGAGCCGGCCCCTACGACGGTAGCGGCCCCCACCGAGAGCGCCGCCCCTGAGCCCCCTCCGTCGGGCGCCCCACAGACCACCCTACCCGATACCGACACCGCCCCGCTGGATATGTCCCAGACGCCTGATCAGCGGGCTATCGTGCGTGAGGGCGTCGCCGCCCGCCGCGCCGCTATGGACGACCAGCGCGGGTCCACGCAGCTCTTCAGTGAGCCCACCAAGACCGGGCCCCAGGCTACCCCGGAGCCGGCCCAGCAGGGTGCCCGCGCGCAGTCCCTCGACGACATAGACAAGCTCTCGGGCGGGATGCTCCCTAGCCGGCGCGCGTCCGCTATCTCTGGAGACTACAACGCGACCGGCGACGACTACCAGCTGAAGGAGGTCGGGTCCGAGCCTATACGGCAGCAGCTCGCGTCCGAGAACTCCGCCCTCCACGCCGCCGCCGAGAACGTGCACCAGAGCGTCGGCTCACAGTTCGACAACAGCGTCGACCCGCAGACGGTCTCTGACCGTGGGCGGGTGACCCGTGGCGCGATCCAGGGTATCCAGGACTTCTTCCAGAAGGCCACCGACCAGTCGTACGACGCGGCTCGCGCGGGCAGCGGCGACAGACCGATGCCGAACTTCTTGGGGCGCGTGGACAGTTTCCTGAAGGATGACGCCAACTACATGCCGGAGGGGTTCCGCAAGTCGGCGCAGGCGCGTTTAAACCAGCTGAAGACGGCGGGCGACAACGGCGTAGCGTCGGGGTCCACCCCCGCTGCGCCCAGCTCTGTCGCGGCCGCTGAGAAGTTTCGCGAGTGGCTAAACCAGAGCCGCACGCTCGACAACATGCACACCGTCAAGCAGATGGTGGACCACACCGACACTGACGTTGCCGAGCACGGTGGTCCCGGTCTCTTCAAGACCGCGCGCCTCATGCGCCGCCAACAGTTCCAGATGCTGGAGGAGCCTACCGGTATCAAGAAGCTCCTCGCGCCATCTGACAGCCAGGGGATCAACCACGCGATCCCCGAGCACAAGGTGATGGACTACATCGCCGACCTCCCACGCGACCAGCAC
>Ga0302314_10020531_pt1 | contig 10920 bp, 6 predicted proteins | sample III_Palsa_N2_3_FD_200533 | JGI IMG/M metagenome (GOLD analysis project Ga0302314, IMG submission 200533) | Peat permafrost microbial communities from Stordalen Mire near Abisko, Sweden - III_Palsa_N2_3 | ecosystem: Environmental > Terrestrial > Soil > Palsa > Peat permafrost | place: Sweden... | reverse complement strand
CGCGACTGGTATTCACAAACAGCGCGGTGGGCTTCATGCGCATCAGATCGGCGGCGGTGACAATGCCGCGCGTTTCGTCGTTCAGCCGCAGATGCAACGAAAGTACATCGCTCTGTTCGAACAGCGCTTCCCGGCTCTCGGCGACGTTCACGCCGTCCGCACGCGCGGCAGCCTGCGAGTGCTCGCGGCCCCAGACCACCACTTTCATGCCAAACGCCTTGCCATAACCGGCGAGCAATTGGCCAATTTTTCCGTATCCCCAGATCCCGAGCGTCTGGCCGCGAAGCACCTGGCCCAGGCCGAAATTCGGCGGCAGCGCGGAGGTTTTCAGACCGGACTGCTGCCACGCACCCTGCTTCAGGTTCGCGACGTACTGCGGAATCCGGCGTTGCGCGGCCATGATCAGCGCCCAGGTGAGCTCGGCCGGCGCGATCGGTGAACCGTTACCTTCGAGCACGGCGATTCCTCGCTCGGTACAGGCGTCGAGTTCTATATGGCCGCCCGCCTTGCCGGTCTGGCTGATCATGCGCAGCCGCGGCAGCTTGTCGAGCAGTTGCGAGCTGATTCGGGTGCGTTCGCGGATCAAAACGAGCGCTTCTACTTCCGAAAGTCTGCTAGCCAACTGTCCGAGTCCGCGCACCGTGTTATTGAATACTTTTACCTCGTGATCGGCGAGCAAACTGAAGCAATCGAGCTTGCGAACGGCGTCTTGGTAGTCGTCCAGGATGGCAATTTTGATTGGCATGGATTGGCTTTTGATAGGCATCAAACGTGCTGCAGAAATTCGAGGATGGACAGGAATCAACGCGGTAAGTTCGGGTAATTACGGATAAATCGGGTAATTACGTATAAATTCGCCGAAATACGGGCATCGCGTCGCGTTAAGCTGCTGGTGTAACCCGACGAATTTACCGGTCGCCGGATGGATGTTCGAAAGCATTCGAATGCGGAATACGGCAGTTTAGCCATTCACGCGTCGATAGCGCCGGAAAACCGGCAACGATGGAGACAATCCCTATCCCTTTTTAACAGTTTGTTCCGTGCCGACGCAAGCCGCGATTCAGACGGCAGTCGCCACCAGACTAGACAACTCCCCGACGCATGCCTTGTTTTTGTGTCGCCGTCTGCCACGTGAAGTTCCTCCGTGCAGGTAAATCGGTGACTCAAAATGCGCCTCTCGCGAGCAGCGCCGGCGGGTTGCAAACCGTTTTCTCATCTAAGAACGGAGTGTGCTCGATGAACCAGCCCGCAGTGGTAGATCAAAACGCGGTTGCCGACAGCGACGTACCGGCGTACGTGAAGAACCGGAAACTCATCGACTGGGTGCAGCGGGTCGCTGCGCTGACGAAGCCGGACCGGATCGAGTGGTGTGACGGGTCGGAGGAGGAATACGACCGTCTGTCACAACAAATGGTCGATGCCGGCACGCTCAAACGCCTCAATCCCGCCAAACGGCCTAATTCCTACCTTGCGTGCTCGGATCCATCCGACGTCGCGCGGGTGGAAGACCGGACGTTCATCTGCTCGGCTCGCCCGGAACAGGCTGGTCCGACGAACAACTGGATCGATCCGGCGGAAATGCGTCTCACGCTGGACGGTCTCTTCGACGGTTGCATGAGCGGCCGTACGATGTTCGTTGTCCCATTTTCGATGGGCCCGCTCGGCTCGCCGATCGCCCATATAGGCGTGGAACTGACGGACAGTCCGTACGTGGTGACGAATATGCGCATCATGACGCGCATGGGCCGTGCGGTGTACGACGTGCTGGGCGCCAGCGGCGAGTTCGTACCCTGCGTGCATTCCGTTGGTGCGCCTTTACAGCAGGGACAGAAGGACGTTCCCTGGCCGTGCAACGACACGAAATACATCGTCCATTTTCCGGAAAGTCGCGAGATCTGGAGTTTCGGTTCGGGCTATGGCGGCAACGCGTTGCTCGGCAAGAAATGTTTCGCGCTGCGGATTGCATCGACGATGGGACGCGACGAAGGCTGGCTCGCCGAACACATGCTCATTCTCGGCGTGACGTCGCCGCAAGGGCGCAAGTATCACGTCGCGGCGGCGTTTCCGTCGGCGTGCGGCAAGACCAATTTCGCGATGCTGATCCCGCCGCAGGACATGGCGGGCTGGAAGGTCTCCACCATCGGTGATGACATCGCCTGGATCAAGCCGGGCCGCGACGGCCGGCTGTATGCGATCAACCCCGAAGCGGGCTATTTTGGCGTCGCGCCGGGCACGAGCGAAAAGACCAACTTCAACGCCATGGCAACGCTCAAGGAGAATGTGATCTTCACGAACGTGGCGCTCACCGACGACGGCGACGTCTGGTGGGAAGGCATGACCGACACGCCGCCGGCGCATCTGATCGACTGGCAGGGCAATGACTGGACACCCGAATCGGGCAAGAAGGCAGCGCATCCGAACGCCCGTTTCACGGCGCCGGCTGCGCAATGTCCGTCTATCGACGCCGACTGGGAAAATCCCGCCGGCGTGGCGATTGATGCGTTTATCTTCGGCGGCCGCCGTTCGGACACCGTGCCGCTCGTCACTGAAGCGCGCAGCTGGAACGAGGGCGTCTACATGGCCGCGACCATGGGCTCGGAAACCACGGCCGCAGCAGCCGGCCAGCAGGGCGTGGTCAGGCGCGATCCGTTCGCCATGCTGCCGTTCTGTGGCTACAACATGAGCGACTATTTCGGCCACTGGCTGAAATTGGGCGAACGACTGGAAAAACTCGACGCCAAACTGCCGAAGTTCTTCTGCGTGAACTGGTTCCGCAAGGACGCGGACGGCAAGTTCGTGTGGCCGGGTTTCGGCGACAACATGCGCGTGCTGAGCTGGATGATCGGCCGCATTGAAGGCACCGCTCACGGCGATGAACACGCGTTCGGCCTCTCGCCGCGCTTTGAGGACATAGACTGGGGCGCGCTCGATTTCACCCGTGAGAAGTTCGAACGCGTTATCTCCGTGCAGGAGTCCGCATGGCGGGCTGAGCTTGAACTACACGATGAGTTATTTACGAAACTCGCCCAAGGGCTGCCTGCCGAGCTTGCAGAGACGAAAGCCGCGATCGAAAAGAGGATCTCGGCCTGACTTTTTGTTAAAACGCGATTAACGTGATTAGTGACGAAAGTCGACATAATCGATGAAATAAGGGCCGCATTAGCGGCCCTTCTGCATTTCCCGCTCTACTGCGTCAAAATTGCTTCAGCCAGCTTTTCAGAATGTTGTCGGCGCTTACCGGATAGCGACATCGTTCCAAATTTAGCAACAATGCGTCGTCTTTCACCTTACCGATTGGTAAAGCCGAAATCTTTTGTCAGAAAAAGTCACATTTAAGGCAACTTCTGCACGAAAACGGGAGTCCTAGGATAATTCCGAATTGCTTCTGGAATTTAAAAGAGGCCGTCTAGCAGCAGGAGTTGTCTCATGGATCATTTGCAGTCGATGAAAGTATTCGTCCGAGTGGCGGATCTCGGCAGTTTTGCCCGCGCAGCCGGCGCAATGGATATCTCGAATGCAGTGGCGACACGTCATATCGCTGACCTGGAAGGACGTCTCGGCACCCGTCTGCTGAACCGCACCACGCGCAGCCTGTCGCTGACGGAGTCCGGCCAGGTGTACCTGGAACGCGCCCGCCAGATCCTCGACGAGCTCGAGGACGTCGAACAAATGGTGGTTGCACGTAACCACGAGCCGGTCGGATCGCTACGAATTGTCGCACCCGTCGTGTTCGGCCTGCACAACCTCGCGCCCGTGCTGCAGACCTACACAGAACGTTATCCGAAAGTCGTGCCGGACGTCACCTTGGTCGACCGGCAAGTCGATCTGGTGGAAGAGGGCTTCGACGTGGGCATTGTGATCGCGCGCCAGATGCGCAGCGCGAGCATTGTCACGCGACGCCTCACAACGGGTTGCCTCACCGTATGCGCCACGCCGGGGTATCTCGAAAAACATGGTGTGCCGACGCGGCCGGAAGACCTGTCCGAACATCCTTCGCTGAGTTTGCCGTCCGAATATTTCGGCGATGAGCGCGTGTTCACCGGCCCGGAAGGCGAAGTGCGCGTGCGGCCGACGAATGTGATCGTCGCGAACAATACCGAGATGCTGCGCCAGTTCGCGCTGCTCGGCATGGGTATCGCGATCCTGCCGAGCTACCTGATCGGCAACGACACCACGCGCGGCAAGCTGGTGCGCCTCCTGAGCGACTACGCGCTGCCACAGGTCGAGATCAACGTCGCGTATCCGAGCCGGCGCCATTTGCCCGCGAAGGTGCGCACGTTCATCGATCACCTTGTCGAGCATTTCAGCCAGACGCCGAATCATCAGCTTGGTGAGCAGTGGGTGAAGGACGGGATCGTCAAGCCGGGGGCACCAGCAATTGATGAGCGCGATTCCGAGCCGCTGGTCGCGCACGCGGCCTATGCGGAAGCGGAAGGCGGTGCACGCTTCGAAGCTGAAGTGCCTCTCGCCGATGACAACAAGCTTGGTGGCAAGCCTGCGAAGTCGCGCTCGCGTGCGACGCCGGCGATGCCCTCGCCGTTCTGATGGAGGCCGCTGTAGTAAGGCTTGTTGAGTGGTTAAGCGTTGTTGTCCAGCACGATGAACGAAAAAAGCCCGCGAATGATTCGCGGGCTTTTTTTATGGTGCCGGACCTAATCCACAGGCCCTGAAAACTAACCCGCTTTGCGAGCCGGCGCCTTCTTGGCCGCCGCCTTCTTTGCAGGCGCTTTCTTCGCCGCAGGCTTCACGGTCGTCTTCTTGGCTGCCACGGCGACGTCGCCGTCACCCTCGTCTTCCGCTTCAGTCGCCGCCGCCGCACCGCGCTTGACGGCTGGCTTGGCACCCGGCTTCGGTTCCTTCTTCTCAAATTCGAAGCCGATCTTGCCATCCGGTTGCTTCATGAGGAACGCCTTGAAGTTCCGGCCCGTACGCGACGACTTGAAGCCCGTCAGCAAATCGGTCCGTCCTTCTTCGAGCAACTTCGTCATCTGCTCGCGCGACATTTCCTGCTGCAAGATCACCTTGCCCGAACGGAAATCGCAGGTCTTCGGATTCGCCACGGAGTTCTCGCAGACATAACTCATGCCGTGTTCGTACACGCGCGACTGGCACTTCGGACACGCGCCAACCGGCGTCTGCTCCGAGAAATCCACCGGTTCGCCATCTTCACCGCCTGAATCCTGACCGAAGTCGAACTCGAGCTTCCAGTTCTTGATTTCGTCGTCGAAGGACAGCTTCAGGATTGCGGAGAACGGCCGTCCCATCTTGCTGCGGAAACCCGACAGCGGCCCGATGGTCTTGTCCTTGATCAGTTGCTCGACTTCCGGGATTTCAAACTGACGTCCACCAGGAATCTTCGAAATCGAGAACTCGCATTTCGTACAAGCGAACCGCCGATAATTCTCCTTCACCTGACTGCCGCAATTCGGACACGGTGTTTCGAGCGTCGAATAATCGCCGGGAATAGTGTCGGAGTCATATTCCTTCGCGCGCTTCACGATGGTCTGCGTCATGCGCGCGATTTCCTGCATGAACTCGTCACGCGGGAGCTTGCCGCGTTCCATCTGCGACAGCTTGTGCTCCCACTCGCCGGTCAGTTCCGGCGCCGTCAATTCCTCGACGCCGAGGCCGCGCAGCAAGGTCATCAACTGGAACGCCTTCGCCGTGGGGATCAGCTCGCGGCCTTCGCGCACCATGTACTTCTCACCCAGCAGCCCTTCGATAACTGCCGCGCGCGTAGCCGGTGTGCCCAGACCCTTCGCGGCCATTGCCTCGCGCAGTTCTTCGTCCTCGATGAGCTTGCCCGCGCCTTCCATGGCCGAGAGCAACGACGCTTCGTTGTAACGCGCAGGCGGCTTCGTTACGAGACCGACTGCCGCGACCTTCTCGACATCGACCTTCTCGTCCTTCTGAACCTGCACGAGGTTGGCTTCTTCGCCGCCCACTTCCTTGCCGTAGACCTGCAGCCAACCCGGTTCAACAAGCACCTTGCCTTCGGTCTTGAAATGATGGCCGGAGACTTCGGTGATCCGCGTGGTGACCAGATATTCGGCCGCCGGGAAAAACACCGCGAGGAAACGCTTCACGACCAGGTCGTACAGCTTCTGTTCCGGCTCGGACAATGCCTTGGGCGCTTGCAAGGTCGGGATGATGGCGAAGTGATCGCTGATCTTCGAGTTGTCGAAGATCCGCTTGTTCGGCTTCACCCAGCCCTTGTCCAACACCTGCTTCGCATGCGGCAGATAGTTGTTGCTCTCCTTGAGCATCGCGAGCGTGTCTTTCACTGTCGGGATGTAATCCTCGGGCAGTGCACGGGCGTCAGTACGCGGGTACGTGAGCACCTTGTGCTTTTCGTATAGCGCCTGAGCCAGTCCGAGCGTGTTCTTGGCCGAAAAGCCAAAGCGGCCATTGGCCTCGCGCTGCAAGCTGGTCAGGTCGAACAGCAACGGCGACATCTGGGTGGTCGGCTTCGCTTCTTCCGTGACCGTGCCAGTCTTGCCACGGCAGGCCGCCACAATGGTTTCAGCAGCCGGCAAACTCCAGAGCCGCGAGTCGCGTTGTTCCGGATCGCCTTCCACGCGCTTGAATTTCGGATCGAACCAGCGACCTTCGTACATGCCCTTCGCGGCGATAAATTCCGCACGCACTTCCCAATAATCGCGCGACACGAAGCGACGAATCTTTTCCTCGCGTTCCACGACGATAGACAACGTTGGCGTCTGAACGCGGCCAACGGTCGTCAGGAAGAAACCGCCGCCCTTGCTGTTGAACGCGGTCATCGCACGTGTGCCGTTGATGCCCACGAGCCAGTCGGCTTCCGAGCGGCAACGGGCGGCGTCCGCGAGCGGCTGCATGTCGGCGTCGCTGCGCAGGTTCGCGAAACCGTCGCGGATGGAACCGGCGGTCATCGACTGAAGCCAGAGACGTTGCACCGGCTGCTTGGCCTTGGCGTGCTGCGCGATCAGGCGAAAAATCAGTTCACCTTCGCGCCCCGCGTCACAGGCGTTGATCAGTCGGTCGACGTCCTTGCGCTTGAGCAGCTTCGTCAGCACTTTGAGCCGTGATTCGGTTTTCGCGATCGGATTCAGGTCGAAATGCGGCGGAATAACGGGCAAATTGGCGAAACTCCACTTGCCGCGCTTGACCTCGAATTCCTCGGGAGCGGCAATTTCGAGCAAGTGGCCGACAGCCGACGACAGCACGTACTCTTCGCTTTCGTAATATTCGTCATGCTTGGTGAAGCCGCCCAAAGCGCGCGCGATGTCGTTCGCGACAGAAGGCTTTTCAGCGATGATCAGGGCTTTGGACATGACTCGATTCTAGTTAGGGACTGGCATGAGGCCGGGTTTGGGCGGCTTGCGCCACCGCGGTTCGGACCCGTTAACGTCCGCTTTATAGCATATGGCGTGCGGCGCGCGGTCTGGCATTTGGTGAAACGCGGGACGCCGAACGGTGAATGTGGGTGCTTTGTGATGCAAGCGCGAAAGCCGTTTCAGCTTACGAGTGCGCCAGGTTGCGCATAGTGTTCTTGCCGGTTGGTTCGATTCAAACGTCGATGCGCGCGACGATTCAAACGTCGATTCAAACGTCGATTCACGCGGCGACCAGCGCGGGCCGGATCTTCGGTGCGCCCACCACACCCGGCAACGCGCTCAAGTCCGTCAACATGCGCGCGACAATGGACGTTTGCGGCAGCACCGTTCCAAAAAACCGGGTTGTCACAGCGTCCTCGATCAAGACGGTCGGAAAATTTTCCACATCGAGGTCATCGAAGCGATCCGCCTGGTTTTCGATGTCGATCCACGCAAAGCAGATGTCTGGATGGGCATCGGCGAGCAGGTTGAAACTCTCCCGATAATCGCGGCACGTCCCGCACCATTCGGCGCACAGGCAGGCGACGAGCAGCGTGCCTGCGCTGGCCAGACGCTCGGCAATCTGATCGGCGTCGGTGTCGAGATTCAGCGCGGGCATGGTTCCTTGCAGTCCTTTTCGTCAGTAATTTGTTGCCGGTGCAGGCAGCGGATTTTGTCGCGAATGTAGCATGGCGTCGAAAAATCAGCGTTCAAGCCGGGTAAATCGGCCTCCCGGCAAGGTGCCAATCCGCCCCGACAGTTCGAGCTGCAGCAGCAGGCTTTGTAACGTCGCGCCATTCATGTCGGTCCGCTCGGCAAGAATTTCAAGCGTCGCGGGCGAGTGCCCGAGTGCATCAAGCAGGCGCTCGGCTTCGGGGTCGGCAGGTTTTAGCGATGCGGACGCCCAGGACGCGCTCGCCGGTTTGCCTCGAACGGCGGCGGATCCTGCGCTCGGCGAGTCCTGAAGCTCCAGCGCGAATTCGCTGGTAGCCGGTTCGGTGCCGGCGTCCTCCGCTGGACGCACTCTCCCACGCCTTCGCGGTTTCGACACGGACGCCGCCGCCGCTTCGCTCTGAACCGTAAAACCAAACTCTTCGAGAATGTCGTCGGGCGTTTCAACGAGCTTCGCCCCCTGCTTGATCATCCGATGACACCCGCGCGACAGCGGTGCATGGATCGATCCGGGAATCGCGAATACATCGCGCCCCATTTCGTTGGCGAACCGGGCAGTGATCAGCGACCCCGAGCGCATTGCCGCTTCGACAATCAGCACGCCGCTCGCCAATCCCGCGATCAACCGGTTACGCTGCGGAAAATTTGCCGGCCGGGCCGGCGTGCCAAGTGGCCATTCCGACACGATCGTGCCGTTCGTCGCAATCTCGTGCGCCAGCGCGTGGTGCAGCGGCGGATAGACCAGATCCGCACCCGTTCCGATGACCGCAATCGTGCCGCCGGAACCGCTGAGGCCGCCGCGATGCGCCGCGCCATCTATACCCAGCGCGAGCCCCGACACAATCACCAGCCCCGCGTCCGAAAGGGCTTGCGCGAAGCGGCGGGCGTCGTCAGTGCCTTGCGGCGTTGCGCTCCGGCTGCCGACGATCGCCACTGCCCGGGCGTGGAGCAGATCCAGCCGCCCCTTTACATATAGCAGCGGTGGCGGATCGGGCATGGTCAGAAGCGCAGGCGGGTACGCGGAATCCGCAAGCGTGACGATTCTGTTGCCCGGAACCGACGCCCACTCAAGCGTGCGCGCGAGGCATTCGTCGAATGAGCCGAGTTCCGAGCGCGGCGGCGCGCCAAGCACGGCATAGGCCGCTTTCTCTCCGGCGATTGCCGCTAGCGCGCCGAATGGCTGGTTCAACACCGCTTGCGGGCCGCCGAATTCGGCAAGCAACGCACGCAGCGCGATAGGCGGCAAACCACTCGCATTCGCCAGCCGTAGCCAGGCTGAAACGTCCTGCAAATCGGTTTCTCCCAGACAGGGCTTGGCTTCGGTCGTCGGCAACAGGAAAGGCGTCATGTTAAAATTTTCATATTCCGAAATACGAAAGGATTGCCGAACGGCCCTGTTCCTGGTCGATCGGACAACGCGTTGCCGCCCCACGAGCGGCACTGAAACGACGTTGAAGCGCTGCGTTTCGGCCCAATCATCTTCTCGATACCGGCACTCTTTTACAACCTGGCCGAATGGCCGACTATCGCGCGCTGCGGCGTGCGTCGATAATCTGAATCATGGCTCTGCTCAACATACTCAAGTACCCGGACAAGCGGCTGCACAAGGTCGCAAAGCCCGTAGAGGTCGTTAATGACCGGATTCGCAGGCTCGTCGCCGACATGGCTGAAACCATGTACGCGGCGCCTGGCGTCGGCCTTGCCGCGACCCAGGTGGACGTGCATGAACGCGTGATCGTGATCGACACATCGGACACGCACGATCAGCTTCAGGCCTTCATCAATCCGGAGATCGTCTGGTCGAGCGACGAGAAGAAGGATCACGAGGAAGGCTGCTTGTCGGTGCCGGGCATTTACGACTTCGTCGAGCGTCCGGAAAAGGTGCGCGTGCGCGCGCTGAACGAGAAGGGCGAGACATTCGAAATCGACTGCGACGAGTTGCTCGCCGTGTGCATCCAGCATGAGATGGATCACTTGATGGGGCGAGTGTTTGTCGAATACCTGTCGTCGCTTAAGCAGACGCGCATTCGCGGCAAGATGAGAAAGCTCGAAAAGGCGCTGTGACGCGTCGATTCACTAAGACGGATGCTGGAATTTGCAGGTTGCTGAATCGATGACTCAATCGCTGCGTGTCGTATTTGCTGGAACACCCGAATTTGCCGCTGCCGCGCTGGCCGCCATTCATGCGGCGGGTTTCCCTGTGCCGTTGGTGTTGACGCAGCCGGACCGGCCGGCGGGGCGTGGTTTGAAACTGGCGGCGGGTCCGGTGAAGCGGTTCGCGCTCGAGCACGGCTTGCCAGTCGCGCAGCCGACTTCATTGCGGCGCAATGGCAAGTATCCCGAGGAAGCCGCCGCGGCTATTGAACTGTTGAAGGCTACGCCGCACGACGTCATGGTGGTCGCGGCGTACGGGCTGATCCTGCCGCAGGAAGTGCTCGACATCCCGCCGCTGGGTGCAATCAATATCCACGGCTCGCTGCTGCCCCGCTGGCGAGGCGCAGCGCCGATTCATCGTGCGCTTGAAGCCGGTGACGCCGAGACGGGCATCACGCTGATGCAGATGGATGCGGGGCTGGACACCGGCGCGATGATCGTCAAAGGTCACCTCGAGATCGCGTCCACCGACACCACCGCCACGCTGCACGACCGAATGGCGCAGCTCGGCGCTGATCTGATCGTCGAAGCGTTGCGGGATCTCGAGCGGGACGGCGTCTTGGCCGCCACGCCGCAACCGCAGGACGGCGCGACCTACGCGGAGAAGATTGCCAAGCACGAAGCGGCGCTCGACTGGCGTCGTCCGGCGAGCATGCTCGCGCGTCAGATTCGCGCCTTCGATCCGTTTCCCGGTGCGTTCGGAACGCTCGATGGCGTGGTCGTGAAGATATGGGCCGCCGAG
>Ga0302314_10020530_pt1 | contig 10920 bp, 13 predicted proteins | sample III_Palsa_N2_3_FD_200533 | JGI IMG/M metagenome (GOLD analysis project Ga0302314, IMG submission 200533) | Peat permafrost microbial communities from Stordalen Mire near Abisko, Sweden - III_Palsa_N2_3 | ecosystem: Environmental > Terrestrial > Soil > Palsa > Peat permafrost | place: Sweden... | reverse complement strand
CCGGGCAGCGCCGGGTCGCGGCCGAGGGTCTGGAATCCCAGCAGCGTTCCGCTGGCGACGTCGACGGCCACGAAACAGCAGATCACCGCCGGACCGACCAGATAGGCGCGCGCCAGGTCGTCGGCCGAATAGGGGTCCTCAAGCGCCGTCGTCCCGCCGCGGGCGATGATGGCGTTCAGCAGTTCGGCCAGCTCTGGCGCGTCCCGGTGCTCAGCCGCTCTGACGAAGATCGACATCCGCGCGATCCCTCACAGCGCCTTGACGATCGACTCCACCATCTTCTTGGCGTCGGCGAACAGCATCATGGTGTTGTCGCGGAAGAAGAGCTCGTTCTCGACTCCGGCGTAACCCGCGCCCATGCCGCGCTTGACGAACAGCACGGTGCCCGCCCGCTCGACGTCCAGAATCGGCATGCCGTAGATCGGGCTCTTGGGATCGGTCTTGGCGGCCGGGTTGGTGACGTCGTTGGCGCCGATCACGAAGGCGACGTCGGCGGTGGCGAACTCGGAGTTGATGTCGTCGAGCTCGAACACCTCGTCGTAGGGCACGTTGGCCTCGGCCAGAAGGACGTTCATGTGGCCGGGCATGCGGCCGGCTACCGGGTGGATGGCGTATTTCACCTCGACACCCTCGGCCTTGAGCTTGTCGGCCATCTCGCGCAGGGCGTGCTGGGCCTGGGCCACCGCCATGCCGTACCCGGGGACGATGATCACCTTGGAGGCGTTCTTCATGATGAAGGCGGCGTCTTCGGCGCTGCCCTGCTTGACGGGTCGGGTCTCGACCCGGCCGCCGGCCGCGGCCGCCGCGTCCTCGCCGCCGAAGCCGCCGAGGATCACCGAGATGAAGCTGCGGTTCATCCCCTTGCACATGATGTAGCTGAGAATGGCGCCCGACGAGCCGACGAGGGCGCCGGTGATGACCAGGGTGATGTTGCCGAGCGTGAAGCCGAGCGCCGCCGCCGCCCAGCCGGAGTAGCTGTTCAGCATCGAGATCACCACCGGCATGTCAGCCCCGCCGATCGGGATGATCAGGGTGACGCCGGCGGTGAGCGCGAGGGCGAAGACCAGCCAGAAGGCCCACAAGGCGTGCCCGCCGCTCGCCACCAGCACGAAGATCAGGATCACGACGGCGGCGGCGAGGCCGATATTGATGAGGTGGCGGGCCGGCAGCAGGATCGGCGCGCCAGACATGTTGCCGTTGAGCTTGGCGAAGGCGATCAGCGAGCCGGTGAAGGTGACCGCGCCGATGGCGAGACCGACGGAGAGCTCGATCAGACTCTCCAGCTTGACGCCGCCGGCGCTGTCGATGTGGTAGGCGGCCGGGGTATGGATCGCCGCCACGGCGACCAGGCAGGCCGAGAGACCGACGAGCGAGTGAAACGCCGCCACCAGCTGGGGCATGGCGGTCATCTGGACGCGGCGGGCGATGACGGCGCCCACCGAGCCGCCGGCCGCGACGCCGATCAGGATCAGCATCAGGGTGACGCCGTCGAGGGCGCCGACCCGGCCGAGGCTGAGCAGCGTGGTCCCCACGGCGAGGACCATGCCGGCCATGCCCATGAGGTTGCCGCGCCGGCTGGTCACCGGGCTGGACAGCCCGCGCAGCGCCAGGATGAAGAGGACGCCCGAGACGAGGTAGGCGAGCGACGCGAGGTTGGCGCTCACTTCGCCTTGTCCTTCTTGCGGTACATGGCGAGCATGCGCTGGGTGACGAGGAAGCCGCCGAAGATGTTGACCGAGGCCAGGGCCGCGGCGATGGCGCCGGCGCCCTTGGAGATCCAGGTCGCCCCGGCGTGGACGCCGGGCTGGGCGTGAGCCGCTGCGGCCAGCAGGGCGCCGACGATGATCACCGAGGAGATGGCGTTGGTGACGCTCATCAGCGGGGTGTGCAGGGCCGGCGTCACGCTCCAGACAACGTAGTAGCCGACGAAGACGGCGAGCACGAAGATCGCCAGACGGAAGACCGTGGGATCGACCGCGTCCATGCTCACCCCCCCTTCAACGCCGGATGGACAATGGCCCCGCCGCCGGTGACCAGCGAAGCCCTGAGGATCTCGTCATCGCCGCCGGCGACGAGCGCGCCCTCCTTGTCGACCAGCAGCCCGAGGAAAGCGGCGAGGTTGCGCGCATAGAGCGAGGAGGCGTCGGCGGCGATGCGGCCAGGGAGGTTGGCGATGCCGAGGATCCTGACGCCGCCGGCCTCGACAGTCTCGCCGGCCTTGGCGCCCTCGACATTGCCGCCCTGCTCGACGGCCAGATCGACGATCACCGAGCCCGGCCGCATGGAGGCGACCTGGCCGGCGGAGACCAGCCTGGGGGCGGGCCGGCCCGGGATCAGCGCCGTGGTGATGACGATGTCCTGCTTCTTGATGTGGTCGGCGACGAGCGCGGCCTGCTTGGCGCGGTATTCAGCGCTCATCTCCTTGGCGTAGCCGGCGGCCGTCTCGGCGGCCTTGAACTCCTCGTCCTCGACGGCGACGAACTTGGCGCCGAGCGATTCCACCTGCTCCTTGACGGCGGGGCGGACGTCGGTGGCGGTGACCACGGCGCCCAGGCGGCGGGCGGTGGCGATGGCCTGCAGGCCGGCGACGCCGGCGCCCATGACGAACACCTTGGCCGGGGCGACCGTGCCGGCCGCCGTCATCATCATCGGGAAGGCGCGGCCATAGGCGGCGGCGGCCTCGATCACGGCCCGGTAGCCGGCGAGGTTGGCCTGGCTGGAGAGGGCGTCCATGACCTGGGCCCGGGTGATCCGCGGCACCAGCTCCATGGCGAAGGCGTTGGCGCCGGCGGCGGCAAGGGCGGCCATCGCCTCGCGCTCGCGGAAGGGGTCGAGCAGGCCGACGACGATGGCGCCGCGCTTGAGGGCCGCGATCTCCTCGGCCACCGGCGCGCGCACCTTGAGCAGGATGTCGGCGCCCGAGAGCGTCGCCGCGAGGTCGGCTGCGACTTCGGCGCCGGCCGCCGCGTAGGCGGCGTCCGGGAAGGCGGCGGCCAGACCGGCGCCGGTCTCGACCGCGACCGCGAGACGCTGGTCGACGAGTTTCTTGACTGCATCGGGGGTCAGCGCCACCCGCGTCTCGCCGGCGCGTCGCTCCCGCGTGACAGCCAGGCGGATCACGCCTGAATCTCCAAAGTCAGTGCGCCGAGCCGGGCTTGTCGCGCAGCACCGCCACGCCGATCGCCACCAGGATCGCGGCCGAGATAAAGGCGGTGAGGAAGCCCGCGTCGGTGCAGAACCACAGGGTCAGCAGCAGGACGAGCGCCGCGATATGCAGGCAGGCCCACTTGGTGACGGTGAGGAAGGTGTGGAAGTCCTGGGCCTGGGCCGAGACGTTCATCTCGCCGTGGTGATAGTCGTCGGTATGGGCGTCGGCCACGGCGTCCTCTTAGGGTGATGTCGTCGGGTGGGTGCTACACCACCGCCTCGCCAGCCTCAAGCCGGGGCCCAGGCCGCCAGCAGGGCTCTCAGCACGGAAACCAGCGCCAGAGGCTGGTCGATCATGATGTGGTGCTCGCTGTCGGGGATGACGATCTGCGGCGTCTCCGGCGGGATGCGACCGCGGTTGCGGGCCATGGCGAGGTGGCGGCGGATGATCGTCGAGCGGTCGCCGATCACGTGGACCATGGGCGTGGTGACGCCCCGGGCGGAGAGGTCCTCCATGCCGGTGCGGTCGAGCTTGGTCCACAGCGCCGGGTCGAAGCGCCAGGTCCAGCCTTCGCCCGTGCCTTCCTCTGCCTCCGGCAGCGGAACGCGCTTGAGCGAGCCGCGGGCGATGAAGTCGGCGATGTAGAGGTTGCCCGGAACCTGCGGCGGCATCAGCCGGAAGCGGGCCAGCGCCGCTTCCTGGCTTGGATAGACCCGGTTGCGGTTGCTGCGGGTCGACAGCCTGTCCATTGGGCCGGGATCCTCGCCGCGAGCGATGGCCTCGGCGCGCATGCGGGCGAATTCCTCCGGCGTCGGCGGCCCGCCGAAGCCGGTGTCGACCAGGATGGCGGCGCGCATCCGTTCGGCGTGGCGCAGGGCGGAGTAGATCACCTGGGCGCCGCCGAAGGAGTGGCCGATGTAGATCGGCTTGACCGGCGCCTCGTAGAGGCCGCTCGCCTGGGCGGCGGCGAAGATCTCGTCGGCGAAGAGCTCGAAGCTGTAGGTCTCCCGCCAGTCCGAACCGCCCATGCCCGAGAGCGACAGCGCCGTGACGCGATAGGAGTCGGCCAGGAACGGGGCGATGACGCTCCACCAGTCGGCGTGGGCGGTGTTGCCGTGAACGAGAACGAGGCCCGGCTTGCCGCGCTCGCCCCAGCTCAAGGTCTCGATCTTGGCGCCCGCGACCTCGACAAGGCTGCGCTCGGGCTGATCGGCGATGGCCGCCTCGAACCAGGCCGGCGCCGGCGGCCGCTGGCCATGGAAAGGCGCCAACGGCGAGGCCATCTCCGGCGGCAGGTCGGCGGAAAGCGGGAACGGCTGGTCCTCGTCGGGGCGCGCCGGCGCGCTCGTGGTGTCCTGGGGCGCCATCATCCGCCTCCGTTGCAGTGCAGCGGACTGACTAACAAGCGTTTGAAAGATGGCAAGCCAAATCGCGGAGGCGCGGAGCGCGGCCGTCCCGGCCGCACCTTGCAGGCGAGACGCCTGCGCTCCGCGCCAGGCTCACGAAATGCGCAGCGCCGGCGCTTCGACGGGCTGGCGCACGACGCTGATGTCCGACCAGCCGGTGCGATGAAACTGGCCGTTGTCGTCGATGTAGAAGGGTCCGCCGACGATGGCGAAGGCCGTCACGAAGCAGAAGATGGCCACCACCAGGCTGACGCCGGTGAGGATGACGAGCAGGCGGATCATACGGTTCCCCCATTCGAATCGAGCGCCGGCCGGAACACGCGCAGGTGAAGCCGGCCGTACCAGACCAGAGCGTTGACGATGCCGATGGTGCAGAGCGTGGTGGCGGCGCCGAAGAAGACGCCCAGGGACATCAGGCCGAGACCGGTGAGGACCATGGCGGGCCACGGCGCGCCGACGATCCAGAACGGTCCCGCCACCATCGCCATCGCCCCGACGCCGAGGCAGGCGACGGCGGCCATGAAGAAGGCGAAGAGCACCCCGCCGATCGAGGTGAGGAACGGGATGACGATGATCAGGTCGAGCGCGCCGAGGCCCAGCACGGCGAAGACCGCGCCGGCGGCCGAGGAGGCGTTGCGATCGGTCTCCCAGCGCTTGAGCCCGGCCTCGGCGCGGATCTCGCGAGCGTGGCGGGCCGGATCGCCGAGCGCCTCGGCGACTTCGGTCTCGCTGCGACCGGCGGCCAGGCCCTCGTTGAAGTGGCCTTCGTAGTCGGAGACGATCTCCGCGACGGTGGCCGGCGCGAGGCCGACGAGGCCGCCGCGCAGGCCGTTGATGAACTGCTCTCGCGTCATGACGCGCCTCCCAGAATCTCGTTCACGGCGTGGGAGAACTGGCTCCACTCCGCCTGCTGGGCGCGGAAACTGGCGAGGCCAGAAGCGGTCAGCCGATAGTATTTGCGTGACGGACCGGCCGGGCTTTCGACCAGATAGGTCTCCACGAGGCCGTCGGCCTGCATGCGCCGCATCAGCGGATAAATGGTGCCTTCGCCCATGCCGATCCCCTTGGCCAGGCGGCTGGCGATCTCGTAGCCGTAGGCGTCGCCACGAGAGAGCAGGGCGAGCACCAAGAGCTCGAGCACCCCCTTTCGCAACTGGACCTGGACAGCTTCGGTCACCGCATGGCTCCCTTTCCGACAGCCTGATTACCGCCAGCTACCTTGTAGCGCAAGGTAGCTTTGTATGAACAATAGTTCATGGTGGGGCGCGGCTCAGAGGCGGCTCAGAGGCGGCTTTGGAGGCGGCTCAGCCAGGCGCATCGAGGCGTTCGTATCGCTCGAGCGCCGCTTGCCAGAGGTCTTCCTCTTGCCGCCGCTCGGTCTGGTCCAGGAGCGGCGTGCGGCTCGGCTGGCTGAAGATCGAGCCGGGCGTTCGGCGCGGCCGGTAGTCGGCGTCCCAGTCGTCGCCGGTCCACCGGCTCCAGTCGGGGTTGAGATCGAGATCCTTGCACAGGCGCTCGATGACTTCGCGCAGAGGCTCGCGGTCGCACCGCCGGTAGGACGGGTCATATTCGAGGCGCTCCGTGAGCGCCTCGTAGAGGCTGTCGAACGCCTCGGAGTCTTCGGCCTCCACCTCGGCCACGGCGTAGGTGCGGTCGAACACCTTGGCCATGCGCCGGAAGCCTTCCATCCTGGCCGTTTCCTTGGCTGTCTCCGCACGGCGCGCCGATGTCTCTTCGCGCTCGCGCACGACTCCGGCCTTCAGATCGGCGAGCGCTTCGTCGGTCTTGGCCTCGAGGGCGATGGTCAGGCGGATGGCGCGCGAGAGCCGATCGAAGGTCTCGGCGGGGCTCCGGCCGGCCTTGGGATCAACGGGGCCGGAAGCCGCCTGCTCACGCAGACCGCGGGCCAGCTCCATGCCGATCTCGGTCAGCTCACGCAGGAACGCGAGGCGCTCCTCGGCCCGCGCGACGGCGGCGTCGGGGGCGGCGGCGGCGGCATCGGGCGGCAGCGAGGACATGACAAAAATGATTGCAGATCGCAATCTACTTGTCAATATGCAATGTCGTTGCCGGCGAGGGTTGGGCTTGCGGTAGGAGCGAAGGCCTGGATCGAGGTCGGAGAGCAGACTCGCGGAATGTCCGCTAAGGGCGAAGCGGACATCTGCGCTCTGCAATTCCGCACCGCCCGGCCAAGTTCATCATTGTGGAGCGGAAGTTCCTGCACTTGATTGCGGTGAGTCCGGCAAGGTGAACGTCTCCCTTCGCGCCTCGCGGGCTCCTATGTCGGCGACGCAGTTGATCATCGGTCCTTGGGGAACCGTCACAAATCCGCTCCGAGGCGTGTCCAGGTCTTCGACGACCACGATCGAAACCGCGACCATCACCAAAAATGACGTAACCGCGACCCGGTGGTGCGGCCCCTGTGCGGCCATGTTGTAGCCGTTCAGGGCGGCGGTGATCAGGCCACAAAAGATCAAGAGCGCGAACATCGGCGCCGGCACGCGCGCATCGAGCGCCGCCTGCCGGGACGCGGCCAGATCGAACATTTCGTTGGTGGTGGTGAGCACCGCGGTCGCCAAGGGTGCGGCTTGCGGCGCCCTGAGCGCCAGGGTGGTTTCCTTCCAGATCGCGTCCTGCAGAAGGCTGGTCCTTGCCGCGGACCTGGCCAACAGGGCCTTGTCCTCCCGTGCGTCGAAGAACGCCAAACGTGTCCTGCCGTAATCGGACAAGAGCGCGCCCAGCCGCGCGCCCGATGGCTCGGGGAGCATGGCGTCACGCAGATAGGTGGTAGAGAGCGCGTTGGCCTCGGCGACCACGAGTTCGCGCCGCGTTTCGAAGCGATCGGCCGCCATGACAAAGGTGAATCCGATCAACAATCCCAGGAGGGCCGTCGCGCCATCCAATGGAATGCCGCTGGTCGGTCTGGACTGTCCGCCCAACCGCTTGAACACGAAGGCGCCGATCTCGGCGGCCAACAAGAATGCCACCGTCAGCACGACACAGTAGAACAGCAACACGTCGTCTCCTGCGTTTGGGCCCGGCGATTACGGAGGCGGCGTGTCGCCGCTTGGCGGCTGGTCGGCTGGCGTGGATTCCTGCTGGGCCTTGGCGGCGGCTTCGGCCGCCATGCGGTTTTCTTCCTCCTCGCCGCGCTTGATCTCTGCCTGACGCGCCTCGTCGGCGGCCTTGGCTTCTTCGGCCGCTTTGGCTTCCTCCGCCGCTTTGGCCTCTTCGGCAGCGCGCGCCTCTTCGGCCGCCTTGGCTTGCGCTTCCTGGGCTGCTCGGGCTTCCGCCTCTTCCTGAGCCTTGGCCGCCTGGGCCTGTTCAGCGGCCTGCGCGGCCTGGGCCTGAGCTTCCGCCGCCGCCTTGGCCTCGGCGTCGGCTTTGGCGGCGGCTTGGGCCGCCATGCGGTTTTCTTCTTCCTCGCCGCGCCTGATCTCTTCCTGCTTCTGGGCCTCGGCCTGGGCCTGCGCGGCCGCCTGCGCCGCCTGGCGGTTTTCCTCTTCCTCGCCGCGACGCAGGTCTTCCTGGCGTTTGGCTTCCTCGGCCGCCGCCTGCGCCTTGGCCTCCGCCGCCTGGCGGTTTTCGTCCGCTTCTCCGGCCCGGATCTGTTCCTGGCGACGCGCCTCGTCCGCGGCCTGGGCCTGTGCCTGGGCCGCCTTCACGGCCGCCGCCTGGTCCGCCTGCTGCTGCTCGAGCGCCTTCTGCCTGGCCTCGAGGTCACGCTGGCGGGCGTCCAGGTCGCGCTGTCGCTGGCGCGCCCGCCACTGGGCGTCGTCCTGCGCGCGGTCGTAGGGCGTCGGGCCAGTCCAGACCGGCGGCGGCGGCGCGACCGGCCGCCAGACCGGATAGTCGAAGTCGCCGGCCATCATCGATTCGTCGGCGTAGAGCACGTTGAAGCGACCGATGGGGATTTCACGGCCGTCGAAGCTGATATTGCAGCGCCCTTGGTAAATCTTGCCTGGGTGAACGCCGCCCCGATACGGGGCCTGGCACAGATAGAGCGGGCCGCCGTGCTCGAAACCGGCGATGAAAGCCCCGCGGAACCCGGAGCCCGCCGCCCCCCAGCGCGCGCCCTGGCCAACCAGCACGTCGAAAGTGTGGGCGTAGATTTCGCCGCCGTCATAGCTGATGTTGCAGTTTCCCTTGACGAGCTTGCCGGGGTAGACGCCGCTCAGGTAGGGCGCGCGGCAGACATACAAGGGCTGACCATCTCCCTCCTGGCCGCCGATGAAAGCGCCACGAGGGATTCGCGCGCCGGTTGCGCTGCGCACCCAATAGTAGGGCGACGGCGGCGGCCCGTAATCGCCAGGCCAATAGGCGGGCGGCGGCGGCCCGAGATTGATGCTGAGGCTGAACGACGTGGACGAGCTGGAAGACTCGCTGTGACTGGAGCCGGATTGGGCCGAGGCCAAAGTGGCGAATCCGGCGCTCGCCATCACGCCCGCACATAGGGCGTGCTTCATCGTCAGCTTGAACATGGTGGTCCCCCCAAACCCAGATTTCCCTCGGTAGCCGCGCCGCTATCGGCTGACGACGAGCGCCTCGCCGGTCTTGACGTTGCGGCCCTCGAACCGGTTGCGGCCGACCCGGCGGAACTCCGCATACGTCTCGCCTGCGGTGTTGGTCAGCTCCAGCATGCGCCCGTCGTAGCGCCAGCGATTGATCGCCAAGCTGCCATCGGGTCCCCCCGTGGTGGTGATGAGGTAGTGCGGATTGTCGGTATCATCCCCCTCGGAAAGCGTAATGCCGCACGACCGATCGCCGCCGACGTTGGCGAGTTTCCAGCTGCCGTTCAAGGCTTTGCCGGAGTTTGGGTTGGGGCCCGGCCGCCACCCCGGGGGCGGTCCCGGCGGAGCCGGCGGGGCCGCGCCCACAGACATGCTGAAACTGGTGGACGAGCTGCTCGACTCTGTGTGGCTCGTGCCCGAGCTTGAAGAGCTGGGGCTGGGATTCATCAAGGCCGGCGAAGGTGTCGCCATTTGCGTGGCTTCTTTGGCGTCCGCTTCCGCCGCCTTCGTGGCGTCGTCTTCCTGAGCCGCGGCCTGTCCCGCGACGCTCACAACCGCCAGCATCGCTGCGCCGGCCAAAACCAAGCGTGCCTTCATAATCGCCCCCTGTCTCAAAAACCGCCGCACGCACAGGCGCCAGCCAATTCGCTACCGTATTTCAGACTTGAAACTTTGCATTGAGATAGCGCAAGGGCAACCGTGGCAAGGAAAGATATAAGGCTAGTCGGGACACGCCGACGCGGCTGGAGCGGACAACCACGACCATGCGCTTCAGGATCGTCGCTTTGGCACTTTTGCTCGCAAGCTGCAGCGTGCCGCCCTCACAGACCTCAAGCGGGGCTTACGAACCCTATCGGCCGCTTGGGCCACCCAGCCGATGCGCCGCGGCTGGAAATCCTGTCTGTTCGGGATGTTCAATTTCCTGTCCAGCCGGCCATCCCGCATCGTGCAGAGAGGGCGAGGTGCATCAGACCGAAGGCTTCTCGCCGGTTTGTTGGACCCGATCAAAGTGTGAATGCCAGTGATGCGGGCGCGTATCTCAGCCGGGACGGGATTCGCGCTCGTTTAGCCAACCCCGACTACGCCCATGGTGGGGGCCTGGTGATGGACAATCATCGATGGGATCGGCAGAGATCACCGTGCCCGGCTTGCCGGGGATCAAGCCGGGATCGAGCGGCAGCGGCGCGTGCTGGGCGCTGGCCGCCGCGGCGCAAAGAAGCATGACGCCCGCGGCGAAGAGCGACCGGCAGGCGCCGATCAGACGATGCCAGCTCATCGCGAATCCTCCGTGCCGATGAGCGGTCCAAGTCCATAAAGCTCAGCACGCGCCTCCCAGGCGCGAAACTGGCGAATGTCGGCGCCGATCTGGGCCGGATCGTCGTGGATGAGGTGGACGAGCCCACCTTGGCCCCGCCAAGTGGTTCGGGGCTCGACAATCTCGCCAAGCGCCAGCGGCGACTCGTGGGACGCGAACGACGTCAAACGCTTCAGACGCTCGAGGCCGTCCAGGTCGGTCACGCGGGCGCGGCGGCGGAATCGGAAGAGCAGCACCGCCATCCGCCGCGTCGGCCGATAGGTCAGGTCGCCGGTCTGCCGCAATGCCGCCGGGGCGTCGGAGACGAGGCAATCCGCCCAGACGGCGGCCTGGCGCCTTGATCCCGAGGCTGGCGCGCCGGGCAAGCCGAGGCTCATCAGGCTAGCGGTGGCGCCGACCAGCCCCAGGCCCTTGGCGGAGAGGGCGAACTGCGCGTGCGCTGCGCCGAACCGGACCCCGAGGTCATCCAGAGCGACGCGGGCGCGATCGAACACGTCCGCGGTGATCGCCGAGGCGGGATCGCAGAGTTCCAGTGCGCCC
>Ga0302314_10020526_pt1 | contig 10921 bp, 8 predicted proteins | sample III_Palsa_N2_3_FD_200533 | JGI IMG/M metagenome (GOLD analysis project Ga0302314, IMG submission 200533) | Peat permafrost microbial communities from Stordalen Mire near Abisko, Sweden - III_Palsa_N2_3 | ecosystem: Environmental > Terrestrial > Soil > Palsa > Peat permafrost | place: Sweden... | reverse complement strand
AGAGGGGTACGCCCGGCCCGACGTCGGGCACGGCGAGAAGGTCCAGGTCGAGTTCATCTCGGCCAATCCGACCGGGCCCATCCACGTGGGCAACGGCTGGTGGGGAAGCTATGGCGACGCCCTGGCCCGTGTGCTCGACCGGAGTGGCCACGTGGTCAGCCGCGAGTTCTACGTGAATGACACCGGAGGTCAGATTCGGACCCTCGGCCGGAGCCTGCTCGCCCGGCACAAGGGTGAGGAGGTACCCGAAGGCGGGTACCAGGGCGCATACGTGACCGAGTTGGCCGCCTCCTACGACGGGCCGGACGACGAGACCCTGGCCGGTCGGTGGGCCGCCGAGCGCATTCTCGAGCGCATGAAGGCGACGCTCGACTCGGTGGGGATCGTCTTCGACGAGTGGTACTCCCAGGCCTCGATCGAGGAGAGCGGCGCCGTCGACGAGACGATCGCCCTGCTCGACGCCAAGGGGTTCATCTTCGAGGAGGAAGGGAAGACCTGGTTCCGGTCGACAGAACTCGGCGACACCCGCGATCGGGTGCTCCGCAAGGAGAACGGGGACGCCACCTATCTGGCCGGCGACCTCGCCTATCACCGCGACAAGTTCCTCGTCCGCGGCTTCGACCGGGTGATCGACGTCTTCGGTGCCGACCACCACGGTCAGGTGGCCAGCCTCATGGCCGGCGTCGAAGCCCTCGGCGTCGATCCCAGCCGGCTCGAAGTCAAGCTCGGTCAGATGGTCTCTCTGGTCGACGGTGGGGAGTCGGTCAAGATGGGGAAGCGGGCGGGCAATGCCATCGACCTCGACACGGTGATCGCCGACATCGGCCCCGACGCCACCCGAATCCTCAGCCTGATGAGCACGCTCGACCAGGCCGCCACCTTCGATCTCGCCACGGTGCGCGAACAGTCGGCCGAGAACCCCGTCTTCTACGTCCAGATGGCCACGGCCCGCATCGCCGGCGTCGGCCGCAAGGCAGCCGAACGGGGCATCACCAGGTCCCCGCTGGACCAGGTGGACCTGTCGCTGCTCGTCCACCCCCGCGAACTCGAGTTGATCCGCTGTCTCGAGGAGTTGCCCGAAGTCGTGGCCGACGCCGCCGTCGACCGGGCGCCGACCAAGGTGACCACGTGGGTCCGTCGGCTGGCTTCGAACTTCCACGGCTTCTATCACGACTGCCCGATCCTGGCCGACGACGTCGACCCGGCCCTGGCCCAGTCCCGACTGTGGCTGGTCGAGGCATCGCGCATCGGGCTGAACATCGGGCTCGGCCTCCTCGGCGTGTCGGCGCCCGAGGAGATGTGACCGTGCCCGTCCCCACCGGACCGGTCGACCCCGCCCTCCTCCCCTCGACGGCGGTGACCGGTGCCGACGGCCGGCTCTCGATCGGTGGCTGCGACCTGGTGGAGTTGGCCGAGATCCACGGCACTCCGCTCTTCGTCTACGACGAGAGTCACATGCGAACCGTCTGCCGCGAGGCAGTTGCGGCCTGGGGCGACGGGGTGGCCTATGCCACCAAGGCCTTCCTGTGTGTAGCCATGGCGCGCCTTGCCCATGAGGAGGGCATGTGCCTCGACGTGTCGACCGGGGGCGAGCTCCACGTGGCCCTGACCGCCGGTGTCCCCGCCGAGCGGCTGGTCCTCCACGGCAACAACAAGTCGACCGACGAGCTGGCGGCTGCCCTGTCGGTCGGCGTCGGTCGTATCGTCGTCGATTCCTTCGACGAGATCGACCGGATCGAGCAGCTGGTCGCTGACCCGCCGGCGGTGGGAGGCGGTCCCGCCGGCGGTGAGCCGACCATCCGCTGGCGGCCCCGGGTTCTGGCCAGGATCACCCCCGGGGTGGAGGTCCATACCCACGAATTCGTGCGAACCGGGCAGGAGGACTCGAAGTTCGGCTTCGGGATCGCCTCCGGCGTGGGAATCCACGCCCACCTGGGTAGCCAGGTGTTCGCACTCGATCCGTTCGTCCAGGCCGTCGACGTGTTGGCGGGCTTCGTCGCCCCGCTCGGCCTGCCCGAACTGGTTGTCGGAGGTGGCCTGGGCGTCGCCTACGTGAACGGCGAGCAGGCTCCGCCCATGGCCGAGTGGGCCGTGTCGGTGCGGGCTGCCTGCCGGGCAGCCGGGATCGCCGAGAGTGTGCGGGTCACTGCCGAACCGGGCCGATCGATCGTGGCCACCGCCGGCGTGACGCTGTACCGGGTCGGCACGGTCAAGGACGTCCCCGGGCACCGCACCTACGTGTCGGTCGACGGCGGCATGAGCGACAATCCGCGACCTGTGCTCTACGGCAGTGGCTACGAGGCGTTCCTGCCACGCGAGGCGGGGGCCTCACGTCCGGTGCCGATCAGACTGGTCGGCAAGCACTGCGAGACGGGTGACGTGGTCGTGGCCGAGGGGTTCGTCCCCGACGACCTCGTCATCGGGGACGTCCTGTGTACCCCGGTCACCGGTGCCTACGGCCACTCGATGGCTTCCAACTACAACAAGGTTCCCCGTCCCGCGGTGATGTTCGTGGCGGATGGCGTGGCCCGGACGGTCGTGCGTCGCGAGACTCTCGACGACCTGGTCCGACTGGACGACTGAACCCACCCAGGACGACCGTCGTCGCCTCGTGGAGGCGGTAGCGTGACCGGGTGACCTCGGCGCCCACGACCTCCCGTGACGTACGCGTGGCCATCCTCGGTTGCGGCAACGTAGGGGCGGCTCTGGTGGGGATCGTGCAGGACCGGTCCGAGGCTCTTGCCGTGCAGTCGGGCGCCCGATTCACCATTGCCGGGATCGCCGTCCAGGACTGCGACGCACCTCGTCCGGCCCACGTTCCGAGGGAACTGCTGACCACAGACGCCGCCGCGCTGGTCACCGATCCTGAGGTCGACGTGGTGGTGGAGCTGATCGGCGGACTCGAGCCGGCCGGGTCACTGGTGAGGAAGGCACTCGACGCAGGGAGGCCGGTGATCACGGCCAACAAAGCCCTGCTGGCTTCTGCCGACGGCGTGGCGCTACGGACCCTGGCCCGCGAGCGGGGCGTGGACCTGTTGTACGAGGCCGCCGTGGCCGGTGCCATCCCGCTGGTGCGTGCGTTGCGCGAGTCGCTCACCGGTGAGCGCATCCATCGGGTCATGGGCATCGTCAACGGGACGACCAACTTCATCCTCACCAAGATGGGGGAGCAGGGGGCCGATTACGCCACCGTGCTGGCCGAGGCACAGGCACTCGGTCTTGCCGAGCGGGACCCGACGGCAGATGTGGAGGGATTCGATGCCGCCGCCAAGGCCGCCATCCTGGCCGGGGTGGCATTCGGGTACAACGTCTCGGAAGACGCCGTCGTTCGCGAGGGCATTACCGGCATCTCGTCGGCCGACGTCGATTTCGCCCGGCGTGCCGGGTACGTGATCAAGTTGCTCGCCATCGTGGAGCGGTCGGGCGACGACGGACTCTCGGTCAGAGTCCACCCGGCGCTGGTCCCCGCCGCCCACCCGCTTGCCGGGGTGCGGGACGCGTTCAATGCGGTGTTCATCGAGGGGGAGGCGGCCGGGGAGCTGATGCTCTACGGACAGGGCGCCGGCGGGCTGCCTACCGCCAGCGCCGTGGTGGGTGACCTGATCGATGCCACCCGGAACCTTCTGGCCGGGACCACCGCCCCTGCTCCGGAGCGCCAGCCGGCGCACCTGGTGCCCGAAGCCGATCTGGTGGCCGGGTTCTACATCAGCCTCGACGTGGCCGACCTACCCGGTGTGCTCGGTTCGGTCACGACGGCGTTCGGAAGCAATGGTGTGTCCATCCGCTCGGTGGAGCAGGAGGGTGCGTCGGGCGAGGCCCGTCTTGTATTCGTCACCCACCAGGCTCGCGAGGGCGACGTGCGGGCCACCCTGGCCGCACTCGACGGTCTGGACGTGGTGGAGCGGATCGGCGGAGTCATGCGGATCGTGGGAGCGTCGTGACTTCCGCGGAAACAGATGGAGGCCGGGCCCTCGGATGGCGCGGAGTCATCGAGGAGTACCGCGAGTTCCTGCCGGTCACCGCGGATACCCCGGTGGTGTCCCTACTCGAGGGCGGGACCCCGCTGCTCGAGGCGCCCCGGCTGTCCGCCCGTGTCGGGGCGCGGGTCCTGTTGAAGATCGAGGGCGCCAACCCCACCGGTTCATTCAAGGACCGCGGCATGACCATGGCCATCTCCAAGGCCGTCGAGGAGGGGGCGAAGGCCGTGGTGTGCGCCTCGACCGGGAACACCTCGGCGTCGGCGGCCGCCTTCAGTGCCAGGGCCGGGTTGACCTGCGCCGTACTCATCCCTGAAGGGCACATCGCCCTCGGCAAGTTGGCCCAGGCCCTCATCCACGGGGCGAAGGTCCTCCAGGTTCGGGGGAACTTCGACCAGGCACTCGAGATCGTCCGCGAACTCGGGCAGAAGTCGCCGGTCACGGTGGTCAACTCGGTCAACCCGTACCGGATCGAAGGTCAGAAGTCCGCCGCCTTCGAGATCGTCGACCAACTGGGCGACGCCCCCGACGTCCATTGCATCCCGGTCGGCAACGCGGGGAACATCACCGCCTACTGGAAGGGCTACCTCGAGTTCAAGGAGGCGGGCCGCTCGACCCGGCTTCCCCGCATGCTGGGATTCCAAGCGGCCGGGGCAGCCCCCATCGTCGCCGGGCACCCGATCGAACATCCCGACACTGTCGCCACGGCCATCCGGATCGGCAATCCGGCCAGCTGGTACGGGGCGACATCGGCGGCTTCCGAGTCGGGTGGAGGGATCAACGCGGTGACCGACGACGAGATACTGGCCGCATACCGATTCCTCGCTTCTGAGGAATCTGTCTTCTGTGAGCCGGCCTCGGCCGCCTCGGTCGCGGGACTCATGACTCACGGCCTGCCTGACGGCGTGGGTGCCGGGTCCACGGTGGTCTGTATTCTCACCGGGCACGGGTTGAAGGACCCGGACATCGCCATCAGCCAGATCAGCGTGCCGACCGTCGTCGACGCCGACCTGGGCGCCGTCCTCCGGGAGCTGTCCCTGTGATCCAGTGCCGCTGATCCGACCTGGCTGATCCATTGTGAAGGGGTCTCCGGGGGCCGGAGGGGGCTATGTTGCCGCTCGAGCGCGTGACCCTGTATGCTGATAGCACCTTCGCCTCCGCAGTTTGCCCGTTCGGGCCTGCGGGCGGGACCTTCTGGTTCGATGCTCTCGACCAGCCCGTATCCGGCGTCGGGGGGAGATGCAGCCGGGACCCGTCCCGGGTATCCCACCTTCCCACCCCCTTATTTCCCTGGCCGTGGGGTCCACCCACTTGCCAACGAGGACATGCTGAAACGAGGAAGCCGATGACTGCCGAACAGCAGCTCGAGCGCTCGGTGTTGGAGGGCAAGGAGCGCGACGAGCTCCATGCGATCGCACAGGCCCTGTCTGTGAAGACCAACACCCGAACCAAGAAGGCCGACATCATCGACGGCATCCTGAAGGCCACAGGCGTGGCCGTGGATGGCGTCTCGTCGGAAGCTCCCGCGGCGCGGACCCCGCGTGGCGGGCGCAGCCGCCCGGTGACCACCGACAACGGCAGTACCGACGATGCTCCGGCCGCAAATGGCGATCACGCCGATCCTGCCGGCACCCCTGCCACGTCCCGCAGGCCGGCCGTGCAGTCGTTCGGGCCTGGCGACGATGCCACCACCACCGACGTGTCGACCGAGCTGGACTACGACTTCGACGATATTCCCGGATCCTCCTCTTCCACCGGTGCCGGTGCCGATTCGACATCCGCCGACACCGAGGCCGGCGAAGAGAGTGCCGGTCGCTCGAGCCAGAACGGGGGCGGACAGACCCGCCAGAACAACCAGTCCGGCGGCCAGGGCAACAACCAGAACCGGAACAACCGGAACAATCAGAACAATCAGAATCAGGGCAATCGGAATCAGGGCGGAGGCCAGGGCAACAACCAGGGCAACCGGAATCAGGGCGGAGGCCAGGGCAACAATCAGGGCAACCGGAACAACCAGGGCGGCCAGGGGGGTGGCACCGACGATGTGGGCAACCGCCGGTCGAATCGCCGGCGCCGGGGCCGCGAACGCCAGGGCGGGACCGAGGGCGACCTGCAGGGAGGCGGCAACCAGGAGCAGCAGTATCAGGGTGAGCTCATCCCGGTGCGCGGACTGCTCGATCTTCGCGATGAGGGCTACGGCTTCCTGCGCTGTGAGGGTTACCTTCCCTCGGGCAAGGATGTCTATGTCTCGATCAGCCAGGCTCGCCGATTCGCTCTCCGCAAGGGCGACAGCGTCGAGGGCTCCTGCCGACCCGCCGGCTCGACCGAGAAGTTCCCGGCCCTGCTGCAGATCGACACGGTCTCCGGCATGGATCCCGAGGTGGCCCGTCTGCGGCCCCGTTTCGAGGACCTGACGCCGTTGTTCCCGGACGAGCGACTGCCCCTCGAAATGCCAGGCGACAAGGACAACATGACCGCCCGGATCGTCGACCTCCTGTCGCCGATCGGCAAGGGCCAGCGAGGCCTCATCGTCTCACCGCCCAAGGCGGGCAAGACCACGGTGATGAAGCACATCGCCCACTCCATCGAGGCCAACAACCCGGACGTCCATCTGATGGTGCTCCTGGTCGACGAACGACCCGAAGAGGTCACCGACATGCGCCGCTCGGTCAAGGGTGAGGTCGTCGCTTCGACGTTCGACCGCCCGTCCGAGGAGCACACCGCCGTGGCCGAGCTCGCCATCGAGCGGGCCAAGCGTCTGGTCGAGGCCGGCCGTGACGTGGTGATCATCCTCGACGGCATCACCCGCCTGGCCCGTGCCTACAACCTGGCGCAACCCGCCACCGGCCGGATCATGTCCGGTGGCGTCGACTCCGGCGCCCTCTACCCACCGAAGCGGTTCTTCGGCGCGGCCCGCAACATCGAGGAGGGCGGCTCGCTCACCATCCTGGCGACCGCCCTGGTCGAGACCGGGTCCAAGATGGACGAGGTCATCTTCGAAGAGTTCAAGGGCACCGGCAACATGGAGCTCCGGCTCGATCGGCGTCTGGCCGAGCGGCGGCTCTACCCGTCGATCGACGTCAACGCCAGTTCGACCCGCCACGAGGAGTTGCTCTTCGACCGGTCGCAGCTCCAGCAAGTGTGGAAGCTCCGCCGGGTGCTGAACGCATTGGCCAACGAAGGCAGTGCCGCCGCCGGACTCGAGCTTCTGATGGACAAGATCCGCACCACCAAGAGCAACGACGAATTCCTGGCCGAGATCGCCAAGGGCCCTGCCACCTGACCTTCAGCCGACCGACCGTGGCACCCGCTCGGACAGCCCTGGGCGCAGGACGGGCCGAGGGTCGGCTCCGCTAGACTAAGTCGTCTGCAATCGGGCAGTGCCCGAACACGGTGCCGCCGATCTATGCGGTGCCGCCACAACAGGAGAACTCCATGAAGACCGACATCCACCCCGAATACATGCAGTCCTCGGTGCGCTGCTCGTGCGGGAACACCTTCGCCACCCGCTCGACCAAGCCCGAGATCACCCTCGAGCTCTGCAACGAGTGCCATCCGTTCTTCACCGGCAAGCAGAAGCTGGTCGACTCCGGCGGTCGGGTCGAGCGCTTCCAGCGTCGGTACGCCACCGGCGGTCGGAAGAAGAAGCCCGCAGCCACTTCGGAGGACTGACGTTCCCGGCCGATCGCCTCGGCCGGACCGTCTCCTCTTCCCGCCCGGTCCCCTACCTGATTGCCGAACAGGCGATCGACGGGGTGACGGGCGGGTGACGCTACCCTCTCCAACGTGCTCAACGACCGCCTGAGGGACCGCCTGGTCGAGCTCGAGCGGGAGTACGAGTCGGTGCTCGTGGAACTCAACGACCCCGGCTTGTCGTCGGACCCGAAGCGCCTGCGCCAGGTCTCGCGCCGCCATCGGGAGCTCGAGGAGGTCGTGGGCTGCTTCCGTCGACTCGAGACGGCTTCGGAGGACCTGGAGGCGGCGCGCGAGATGGTTGCCGACTCGTCGGGCGCGGAACGCGAGCTCGCGGTGGCCGAGGTGTCTCAGGCGGAGGCCGACATCGAACGCCTCGAGGAGGAGCTCCGCCTGCTCCTGGTGCCGCGGGACCCCAACGCCGGCCGCAACGTGATCCTGGAGATCCGTGGAGCCGAAGGTGGTGAGGAGGCCAACCTCTTCGCCAAGGACCTCTACGAGATGTATTCGAAGTACGCGGCGGCAAAGGGGTGGAAGGTCGAGGTGCTCTCGTCCAGCCCGTCCGAACGCGACGGCCTCAACGAGATCACCTTCCTGGTCAAGGGCGACGACGCCTGGCTTCGCCTCGAGCACGAAGGTGGTCCCCACCGGGTGCAGCGGGTCCCGGTCACCGAGTCCCAGGGGCGCATCCACACCTCGTCCGCCGCTGTGGCGGTGCTCCCCGAGGCCGAGGAGGTCGACATCGACATCGACCCCAACGACCTCAAGATCGACGTGTACCGATCCACCGGCCCGGGCGGACAGTCGGTGAATACCACCGACTCGGCGGTGCGGATCACCCACCTGCCGTCCGGGATCGTGGTTGCCATGCAGGACGAGAAGAGCCAGATCCAGAACCGGGCCAAGGCGATGATCGTCCTCCGGTCGCGCCTGTTGAAGGCCGAGCAGGACCGCCAGGCGGCCGAGCTGTCGGAACAGAGGCGGAGCCAGGTGGGCGGCGGAGGGCGGTCCGAGAAGATCCGCACGTACAACTACAAGGAGAACCGGGTCACCGATCACCGGATCAAGCTCACTCTCCACAAGCTGGACCGCATCCTGATGGGCGATCTCGACGAGCTCACGGACGCTCTGATGGCCGACAAGCGGTATCGGCAGTTGGACGACGGCTGAGGACGACGTGGTGATTCATTCCGATCGAACGTCAGTGGCCGCGTGCCCGGACCGAGCCGACCTGGTGGCCGAAGTCACCTCCATCGTCGGCTCGGCTCGAGAGGCCGCCTGGATTGTCGAGCACGTCGAACGCACCCAGAGGGATGGCACGGCTTCGGGCGGCACGGCTTTGGGCGACACCGCTGCCGGGTTCGCCGCTCGCACTCGAGCCCTCGCTCATCGGCGGGCTGCAGGGGAGCCACTGCAGTATGTGCTCGGAACGTGGCAATTCCGTTCGTTGGAACTGGCCGTCGACCGGCGGGTCCTGATCCCCCGCCCGGAGACCGAACAGGTGGTCGAATCGGCCCTCGCCGAGCTGTCCCGGATGGCGATGGCGCGGCCGGACAACGGCGACCCCCTTGTCTGCGTCGACCTCGGCACCGGTTCCGGTGCAATCGCGTTGTCGCTGGCCCTCGAGGGTTCGTCGGCCGGCAAGCCCGTCCAGGTGTGGGCCACCGACCGGTCCCCCGACGCACTCGAGGTCGCCCGTGCCAACCTGGTCCGGCTGGCAGAGCTCGATCCGGATGCTGCCTCTCGGGTGACGCTGGTCGCCGGATCCTGGTACGACCCGCTGCCATCGCGCCTGCAGGGCCAGGTCGACCTGGTCGTGTCCAACCCGCCCTATGTGTCCGAGGAGGAGTACGGCGGCCTCGACCCCGGCGTGCGCGATTGGGAACCGATTGGGGCCCTGGTGGCCGCCACGGGACGCGCCGGGATTGCCGGCTCGGCCGACATCGAGGAGGTGGTGGCGGAGGCGACCCGGTGGCTGCACCCTGGCGGGGCTCTCGTCGTCGAGCTGGCGCCGGCGCAGGCCAACGGGGCCATCGACGCCGCCCGTCAGGCCGGATTCACCCAAGTGGGGACGGCCCCGGACCTGGCCGGTCGGGTGCGGATGCTGGTGGCGGAGCGGTGATCCGATCGATGGCGGACCTGAGGCGATGACCGGACAGCTGCTGTCGGCGGGCGAGCCCGCGTCGTTACGACTGGCGGCGGCCGCGCTGGTCGACGGTGACGTGGTGGCGGTGCCGACCGACACCGTCTACGGCCTGGCCGCCGACCCCACCCAGCCGGAGGCGGTGGCCCGCCTGTTCGCGCTCAAGGGCCGACCGGAAGACGTGCCGCTCCCGGTTCTGGTGGCCGGGCCCGAGCAGCTGGCCCTCGTGGCGGGCGGGCTCGAGGTGGCTGCCGCCGAACTGGCGGCCAGGTTCTGGCCCGGTCCGCTCACCCTGGTGGTTCCACGTCGTGCCGAGTTCACCGTTGACCTCGGTGGACCTCCAGCGGCACGCCAGACGGTGGGGGTCCGCCGCCCCGACCACCCGGTGGTGGTGGCACTGTGTGAGCTGTTGGGCCCTCTCGCCGTGACCAGCGCCAACCGACACGGGGCGGCCCCGGCCACGACGCCGGACCAGGTGGCTGCGGCGTTCGCCGGGGCGGACGGACTGGCGTACATCCTCGACGGCGGGACCTGTGACGGGACCCCCTCGACGGTGGTGGAGTGCCGGGGCCCAGTGTCGCGCTGCCTGCGCGAAGGGGCGATCTCCCGGAGTCTCCTATACGGAGATCATCTGACTGAGGGTATGGAGAACGAGACCTCGGGGAAGGGGTGGGGTTGACGACGCGGGCGACACCGGCGACACTGGAGGGATGCAGCGTAGCGAGTCGCCCCGACGCGTCACCGTAATCATTATCGATTAGGCACCCACCGTTCCCGGTGTGTGCCTCCTGACCGTCCACCTGGTGGGCGGTTTTTCAATTTCCGGCCGGGACGCACGGGATCGTGGCCGGACGGGCCGTTTCCGGATGGTCCGGGGGCTTGTCAGGTACACCGCCAGGCTCAGCACCTGTCAGAGCAGAAGCAGTACAAGAAGACGAGGAACCAGAACGTGAGCAAGTACAAGGTTGGAGTGATCGGAGGCGACGGGATCGGCCCCGAGGTGACGGCCGAGGCCATCAAGGCGCTGCGCGCCGCGGCACCGGACGTCAGCTTCGACACTACCGACTACGACCTGGGCGCGCGGCTGTACCACCGCACTGGCGAGACC
>Ga0302314_10020525_pt1 | contig 10921 bp, 16 predicted proteins | sample III_Palsa_N2_3_FD_200533 | JGI IMG/M metagenome (GOLD analysis project Ga0302314, IMG submission 200533) | Peat permafrost microbial communities from Stordalen Mire near Abisko, Sweden - III_Palsa_N2_3 | ecosystem: Environmental > Terrestrial > Soil > Palsa > Peat permafrost | place: Sweden... | reverse complement strand
AGGGGCATGAACGCGTTCGATCGGAACATGGACGGCCCGGCGGTGGTGCATTACGGCGACGGCGAGTTCGTCGTCATGAAGCCCGGCCGCTACGTGCTGTGCGCCGTCTCCGGCCGGAAGGTGCCGATGGAGGCGCTGCGCTACTGGAGCCCCGAGCTGCAGGAGGCCTACGCCGGCCCGCAGGAGGCGCTGAAGCGATGGAAAGAGCTGCCCAAATCGGCCTGACCCGCCGCCGCGTGCTGGCCACCGGCGCCGCCTTCGGCGCCGGCGCGACCCATGCCGTCGCCGACGCGCCCGCCGCGGGCGCCGCCCCCTTCGCCCACAGCGGCCGGCTGGAGCAGGGCGGCGTGCTCTATGGCCTCACCGCGCCGAACGCCCCCATCGCCGTGGACGGCAAGCCCCAGGGCGCGGCCTCATCGAGCGGCCTGTTCGTGGTCGGGTTCGACCGGGACGCGCCGCCCGCCGCCACGGTGGCGGTCTGGCGCGGCGGCGCCTGGGCCGAGCAGTCCTTCGCCATCGCCCCGGCGGCCTACGACATCCAGAAGATCGACGGCCTGCCGCAGCAGATGGTCACCGCCACCGATCCCGCCGTGATCGCGCGCGAGAAGGCCGACGCCGTGCTGAAGGCCAGGGCCTTCGCCTCGCGGGCGCCGATCGAGGACTTCCGCGGCGGCTTCGTCCTGCCGCTGGACCATCCGGTGCGCACCTCGCCCTTCGGGGTGCAGCGGGTGCTGAACGGCGAGCCCAAGGCGCCCCACTACGGCGTCGATCTGGCCGCCCCGGTCGGCACGCCGATCCACGCCCCGGCGCCGGGGCTGGTGGTGCTGGCCGAGCCCGACCTCTATCTCGACGGCGGCCTGACCCTGATCGACCACGGCCAGGGCCTGATCAGCATGTACCTGCACCAGTCGCGCCTCGACGTGACGGCGGGCGAGCGGGTGGCCCAGCGCCAGCCGATCGGCCTGGTCGGCATGAAGGGGCGCGCCACCGGCCCCCACCTGTGCTGGCGCATGAAGTGGCGCGACCGCAACCTCGACCCCAGCCTGATGATCGGCACGGCCGCGCCGACAGCGTGAATTTTCTGTAATATTCGGCGGCGATTGCGCGCGCAACGCCAGCCCCCGTAAGGGTTTGGCAACCCAAAACCCTGTATATACGCAATCTACGTCCACGGGCCTGAACCAGGCTTCGGGACAGGGAGAGACCATGTCCGGGGGCTTCGAATCGCTTCGCGTTCTGCTGGTGGACGACAACCAGCACATGCGCGCCATCGTCACCACCGTGCTGGCGGGGGTGGGGGTGAAGCACGTGCGCGAGACCCGCGACGGCGCCGAGGCGCTGGAGGCCCTGCGCGACTGGCCCGCCGACCTGGCCATCGTCGACTTCCAGATGTTTCCGCTGGACGGGGTGGAGTTCACCCGCATGGTCAGGAACGCCCCGGACTCCAAGAACCCCTACCTGCCCATCATCATGATGACCGGCCACTCGGAGAAGTCCCGGGTGATGGAGGCGCGCGACGCGGGCGTGACCGAGTTCGTGGCCAAGCCGCTGACCGCCAAGGCCGTGCTCGACCGGATGCAGGCGGTGATCTACCACCCCCGCCCGTTCGTGCGCACCGCCACCTACTTCGGCCCCGACCGCCGCCGCCGCGACGACCCCGCCTTCACCGGCCCCTACCGCCGCGCCGCCGACGAGGGCCGCAAGGCCGAGGTGAAGGACGACAACGAACTGCAGTGGGACGAGGCCTGATCCAGGATCGCCGAGGTCCGGGTCGTCCGCGGGCGATCAGCGGACGCTAAACCTTGAACCGGAGCCGCTCGACCAGCAGCGCCAGAGCGGGCGATTGCTGGCGGCGGCTGGGGAAATAGAGGTGGTAGCCGGGGAAGGCCGGGCACCAGTCCTCCAGCACCCTGGTCAGCCGCTCGGCGTCGATGGCGGCCCGAACATAGCTTTCCGGCAGATAGGCGACGCCCGCGCCATCCATCGCCGCCTGCAGGGCGATGGCGATCTCATTGACGATCAGGGGGCCTTCCACCCGCACGTTCAGCGCCCGGCCGTCCTTCTCGAACTCCCAGGCGTAGAGGCCGCCGAGCGTCGGGAAGCGCAGGTTGATGCAGCGGTGCGCCGCCAGGTCCTGCGGCGTGCTCGGCGGCGGGCGGAGCGCGAAGTAGGCGGGCGCGGCGACGGCCGCCATGCGCATGTCCGGCCCGATCCGCACCGCCACCATGTCCTGCGCGATGGTTTCGCCGAGCCGGACGCCGGCGTCGAACCGCGCCTGCACGATGTCGACGAAGCCCGCGTTGACGCTGATCTCCACCGTCAGGTCGGGATAGTCCGGCAGGATCCTGGCCAGCGCCGGCCACAGAATGGTCCCGGCCGCGTCGCCGCCCGTGGTGATGCGGATGGTGCCCGCCGGCTTGTCGCGAAGCTCGCCCAGCGCCTCGAGCTGCGCCTCGATCTCCGCCACGTGCGGGCCGATGGCGGCGAGCAGCCGCTCGCCCGCCTCGGTCAGCGACACGCTGCGGGTGGTGCGGGTCAGGAGGCGCACGCCCAGCCGCTCCTCGAGGCTGCGGATCGCGTGACTGAGGGCGGACGGCGAGACGCCCATCTGCGCCGCCCCGCGCGTGAAGCTGCGCTCCAGCGCGACGGCGCGGAAGGCGATCAGGTCGTTCAGGTTCTGACGCGCCATTGATGAATTTATCTCATAGCTTCATGCCGATTGAATAGCCTAATCACCAATCGCCGGAAGCCCTAGATTGCGGTCGTTGGATCGAAGGAGACGCCCCATGGCGAAAGATGATGCGCCGATGCGCGCGCCGTGGGGCGATGTGGCGCCCCGCCTGACGGAGATCACCGACGCGGTGCTGTTCGACGACGTCTGGCGGCGGCCGGGCCTCAGCCCCCGCGACCGCAGCCTCGTCACCATCGCCAGCCTGATTTCGCTTTATCGCGTCAACGAGCTGCCGTTCCACCTGAAGACGGCGCTGAAGAACGGCGTGACGCGGGACGAGATCGTCGAGACGATCACCCACCTCGCCTTCTATTCCGGCTGGCCCACGGCCGGCACGGCGGTCGGCATCTTCCGCAAGGTGCTGGCGGAGATCGACCAGACCCATGACAACGAAGGAGCGACCAATGCAGACGCGTGAACTCGGCCGTAGCGGCCTTGAGGTTTCGGCCCTCGGCCTCGGCTGCATGGGCATCAGCTTCAGCTATGCGACGCAGCTCTCCAAGGCGGAGGGCGTCGACCTGATCCGCGCGGCGGTGGAGCGCGGCGTCACCTTCTTCGACACCGCCGAGGTCTACGGTCCCTTCGTCAACGAGGAGGTGGTCGGCGAAGCCCTGCGCCCCGTGCGCGACCAAGTGGTGATCGCCACCAAGTTCGGCTTCGACATCGACTTCGAGACCAAGGAGAACCGCGGCGTCTCCAGCCGCCCCGAGCGCATCCGCCAGGCGGTGGAGGGATCGCTGAAGCGGCTCGGCGTCGAGGTGATCGATCTCCTCTACCAGCACAGGGTCGATCCGAAGACGCCCATCGAAGACGTCGCCGGGACCGTTCGCGACCTGATCGCCGAGGGCAAGGTAAAGCATTTCGGCATGTCCGAGCCCGGAGTGCGGACCCTGCGCCGCGCCCATGCGGTCCAGCCGGTGACCGCCGTTCAAAACGAATACTCCCTCTGGTGGCGCGAGCCCGAGACCAACGGCATCCTCGACGCCTGCGACGAGCTCGGCATCGGCTTCGTCCCCTACAGCCCCCTCGGCAAAGGGTTCCTCACCGGCGCGATCAAGAAGGACACCGAGCTGGCCCAGAGCGATTTTCGCGCCACCGCGCCGCGGTTCTCCCCCGAAGCGCGCGAGACGAACCAGGCCTTCGTCGACCTGCTGCAGCGGGTGGGGGACGAGAAGGGGGCGACGCCGGCCCAGATCGCGCTCGCCTGGCTCCTGGCGCAACGGCCCTATATCGCGCCCATCCCCGGCACGACCAAGCTGCACCGCCTGGAGGAAAACCTCGCCGCCGCCGGTCTGGCGCTCACGGACGCGGACCTTCGCGACATCGACGACGCCGCGGGCAAGCTCAAGGCCCAGGGCGACCGGTACGCGCCGGCTCACATGGCCATGGTGGGCCGCGACGCGCCGCCGGCCTGATCGCCCGCAAGTGGTGGGCCGCCCCCGCGCCCCCTCAGCGCCTCTGGTATTCCTCCCGGGGCCAGCGCTTGTGGACCCAGAACCATTCGGCGGGGCGCTCGCGCACGCGCTCCTCGACGAAGGCGTTGATCCGGCGCACCCCCGCCTCGGTGTCGCGGTTGCGGTCGCCGGTGTTCTCGAGCACGATCGGCTCGGCGATCACCACCCGGAAGCGGGCGCCGGGCAGCCGCTGCACCGACATGGGCTGCATCACCGCCCCGAACCGCAGCGCCATGCGGGTGGAGGCGCCCGCCGTGTGGGCCAGCCGGCCGAAGAAGGGCGAGGCGACCCCCTGGTTGAACTTCTGGTCGTTCAGATAGGTCACCGACTCCCCGTCCCTGAGGGTCTCGATCAGCTCCCGCGAGCCCGAGCCCCCCTTGGGGGCGAACATCTGCACCCCGTAGCGGGCGCGGGTCTCCACGATGCGGCGGTCGATGTAGGGGTTGTTGGCGGCGCGATAGGTGACCCGGGCCGGCACCCCGGCGTCGACGATGGCGGCGGCCATCACCTCCCAGTTGGCGAAGTGGCCGGAGATCAGGATGGCCGGGCGGCCCGACTCGGCGATGGCTGTCAGCCGCTCGCGCCCCACCACCTCCACCCGCCCCCGGGCGGGGGTCAGGCGGTCGGTCAGGGGGAATTCGAAGAAGGTGCGGCCGAGGTTGTCCCACTGGTCCCGCAGCAGCGCCGCGCGCGCCTCGGGCGCCAGGTCCGGGAAGGCGATGTCGATGTTGCGCTCGGCGATGCGGGCCGAGGGCGTCAGGGGCCCCAGCCACTTGAACATCCAGCCGCCCAGGGCCGAGATCCACTCGATGGGGAACAGGCGCACGACGAAGCTGGTGACGTCGAAGCCCAGCGCTTCGAGACGCCAGGCGAGGTCGCGGGCGAGGGGCGGACGGTTCTGTGACACCGGCGAGTGGATAAGCTTGCGGGGGCCGGTTCGCAACGCGAAGCCCTCTGGACTCGCCCGCGCTTACGCCCGATCAGGCGCATTCCGGCAAGAATGATGCGCAAAGGACGCGCCAGACCATGAGTTCGACCGTGCTGACGATCTACCACAACCCCGCCTGCTCCACCTCGCGCAAGGTGCTGGGGATGCTGCGCGATTCGGGCGCCGAGGTGGAGGTGGTGGACTATCTGAAGACCGGCTGGACCCGCCCCCTGCTGGAGCGCCTGCTGCAGGCGATGCACGCCGCGCCGCGCGACATCCTCAGGGCCCGCGAGCCCCTGGCCAGGGAGATGGGGCTGGCCGAGCCGGGCGTCGCCGGGGACGCGATCCTGGACGCCATGATCGCCCACCCGGTGCTGGTGGAGCGGCCCATCGTCGTCGGCGCTAAGGGAACGGTGCTGGCGCGGCCGGCGGAGGCGGTCGAGGCGCTGCTTTAGGCCGCCTGCACCGCCGCCAGCTTGCGGCGGAACAGGCCCGCGGCCCCGGCGGCGGCGAAGCCCGGCGGCGCGGCCTCGTGGGCGCCGAGGAGGAGCCAGCCGTCGGGGGCCAGGGCGCGGTTCAGCCGCTCCAACACCTTGCCCCGCGAGGCCTCGTCGAAGTTCTCCACCACATTGCGGCAGAGGATCAGGTCGAAGGGATTGGCGACGTTGAAGTCGTCCACCAGGTTCAGGCGGCGCCAGCGGACCATGGCGCGGACCTTCTCGCGCATGCGCCAGGCGTCCTCGGCCGGCTCGAAATGGCGCAGCAGGCTGCGGATCGGCAGGCCGCGCTGGACCTCGAAATGGGTGTAGAGGCCGCTCTGCGCCTTCTCCAGGGCGGCGGTGGACATGTCGCTGGCGAACAGGTCGAGGTCGGCGGGCGCGGCGCCCTCCTCCGCCATCATCGCCAGGGTGTAGGGCTCCTGCCCCGTGCCGCAGCCGGCGGACCAGACCCGCAGCGGCGCCTTGCGGGCGGCGGCCAGGGCGGGCAGCACCTGGTCCTGCAGGGCGCGGAACACCGCCCGGTCGCGGAAGAAGGCGGTCTCCTGCACCAGCATGGCCTCCACCACCGCGCGCATCAGGCGGTCGTCGCCGCCGCTCTTCACCCGCTGCACGAGGTCTGAGACCGAGCTTGCGCCCTCCCGGCGCGCCAGGGGGCTGAGGCGGGTCTCGGCGAAAAAGCCGCGCTCGCCCGTCAGCACCAGCCCGGAGCGGGCCCGCACCAGGGCGCAGAGGAATTCGAGGTCGGCCGGGCTCAAATCAGCCCCGCCTCGGCGAACTTCGCCTCGATGATCTCGCTGTCGAAGGGCTTCATGATGTATTCGTCGGCGCCGGCCTCCAGGGCCTCGGCGATGCGGTCCGGGTGGGTCTCGGCGGAGCAGAACACCACCACGGGCTCGGCGCCCCCGGGCTCCTGGCGCAGGCGGCGCAGGAATTCCATCCCGTCCATCATCGGCATGGTCCAGTCCAGCAGGATGGCTTCGGGCATCAGTCCGCGGCAGGCGGCCAGCGCCTCCACGCCGTCCACCGCCTCGGCGACCTCGAAGTCATAGCCCTCGAGGATCCGGCGGGCGACCTTGCGGACCACGCGGCTATCATCGACGACAAGGCAGGTCTTCACCGGGCCGGTCCCTCAGCCTGACCGGCAGGGGGCCGGACCAGGAGCTGATCATCGGCGAACGAGGTTAAGGAGCGGTTCGGCGCCGAGGTTTTTTCCGCCCGATATCTGCGGAGGACGGCATCGGTGGCGACGCCGGGGCCTCAGGCGTCGGCGCGGCAGCGGGCGCGCAGGATCACCCGTTCCGGCTCGATATGGTGGTCGAGGGCGCCGCCGGCGGCCTTCAGCAGGGCGTGGAGATAGTAGGCCTGCACCCAGTGGCCGCTGAGCCCCTCGCCGAGGGCCTGGCCCTCGAGGCCGCGGATCACCTCGGGGCGCAGCCGCACGCGGGCGCCGGTGGCCTCCACCGACATCAGCACCTCCTCGCCCTGGCGCACCGCCGTCACCTTGGCCACGCCCCCCGCCGGCAGGATGCTGGAGGCGATCTGGGCGAGGTTGAGCAGGGCCCGGGCGCAGGGCTTGGACACGCTGTCGAGGGCGACGTTCCATTCGAGGCTCGGGCGGACGTGGTCGTAGATGCCCTGGGTCAGCCGCTGCAGCTCGCGGGGGTCGAAGGACTCCGCCGTCGACGAGCCGCCGAACGCCACCCGGGAGAAGGCCAGGAGCCCCACCAGCTTCTTGGCCGAGGACTCGATCAGCTTCATGGCGTCCTCGCGCATGTCCTGCGCGGAGGGATCGTCCAGCAGGTCCACCCCCGAGACGATGGCGCTGGCCGGGCTGATGAAGTCGTGGCACATCCGCCCCGCCAGGATGGCGGCGAGCTCGGCGGCGCCCACCGGCTCGACCGCCGGCGCCGGCGGCGCGTCCGTGTCGGCGGCGTTCAGGATGGTGGACCAGGTCAGGACCGAACCGGGATCGCTCATCGGGCATGTCTCATGGATGTGGGCTGCTGCGAGCGGCCATACAGGATCGCGGCGCGGGGGAGAGTCATGGGCCGGAACCTCGCGCGAATGGACGGGGCTGAAAAGCCCCTATCGCCATCCCCCTCGAACGAAGCGCCCGGGTGTGCCAAGCTGGCCCCATGATCGAAGCCTTCCTCGAACCCGGCGTCCTGGTGCGAAACCCCAAGGAGCCCGACTGGGGCCTCGGCCAGGTCCAGTCCATCGACGACAACCGCGTCACCGTCACCTTCGAGGAGGCGGGCAAGCGGGTGATCGACATCCGCCACATCGCCCTCGACTATGTGGGCCCGGATCCGCGGGAGGACGGGCGCGGCGCCTGAGGCCAGGCCCCGTGGCTAGTGCGACTGGTCGTCGTCGTAGCCGTGGCGGTTGGAATAGAAGGCCAGCCCCATCAGGCCGGCGCCCAGGACGAAGGTCAGCACCACCGCCAGGCCGAGCGCCACATAGCCGTGGACGCTCATGTGCGACCCGTCGCTCATCTTGAACGCCACGAACACCCCGTAGGCGGACAACAGGAGCATGAAGCCGAGCACGGCCAGGAGCAGCATCATCCCGAACGACGGGCGGGTCAGTTTCACGGGCGCTCTCCCTGCAGGCGGACCCGCGCCCCTGGGGCGGCGGGCGCGCCAGACCTTGTACGCCCTGCGGTCGAAGGCGTCACCGGTCTCCCGCGATCTGGAGCCAAATCCCCGCCCTCTGCGAGGGGCGCCCTCGGCGTTCCGGCCGCTGCGCCCCCGCCCTGGTAGGATGCGGCCCTGTCGCCGGCGGCCTTGCGCCCGGAAAGGCTCAGCATGCCCCCCGGCGCCTGGACGTCTGATTGGACCCCGCCGGAAATAAAGGCAGCTTGACCGTACGCCCAAATTTTGTGCGACGGAACGCCGCGATCCGGCCTCAGCGGCACCTTGCCCTTTGATTTTCCTTGAATCCCGGGTCGTCGGTTGCAAAAGAGGGGTGCGCGATTCCCCTCGGACGGCGTCGCGCTCGTAACCGTTTCAACGCGCCGCGGGACAGCCTTGTCGTCCCGCCGCGCCCATCCCTCGGGGACCGATGCCCTCATTCGACCTGCACCGCCTGCCCGCCCGTTACGCGGCCGCCCTCCTGGGCACAGCCGCCGTCATCGTCGCCGCAGGGGCCGGAATGAGCGTCTCCTCCCTGATCTCCCACAAGGGGCCCGCGGGGCCGAAGGTGCTGACGGCGGCGCAGACGAAGGCGCTGGAGCACCAGGCGCTGGCCGGCGCCACCGCCCGCGCCGGCCTCGCCGCCCCCGTCTCCATGCCGGTGAAGGTGCTGCCGGGCGAGACCCTGCAGTCCGCCGTGCAGCGCACCGGCGTCGCCGCCGACGAGGCCCGGTCCGTCGTCGCCGCCCTGGCCCAGGCGCTGGACACCGTCCACATCAAGGCCGGCCTCGCCTTCCAGGCCGCCATCGCCCATCCCCGCGGCCAGCGCGGCCCGGCCCGCCTGATCGGCCTCTCCATGAAGACCGGCCCGGCCTCCACCGTCACCTTGTCCCGCACCTTCGACGGCGCCTTGAAGCTGCGCGAGCTCGAGGAGAAGGTTTCCGACGAGACCACGGTCGCCCAGGGCCACATGCAGGGCTCCCTCTACGAGAGCGCGGTGAAGGCCGGGGCCGACAGCCGCATCGTCTCCGAAGCCGCCAAGCTGTTCAGCCACAAGATCGACTTCGCCCGCGAGATCCACCCCTCCGACGGGTTCAAGCTGGTGTTCGACCGCAAGGTGACCGAGAGCGGCCGCACCATCGCCACCGGCGACCTCCTCTACGCCGAGGTCAACGCCAAGGGCCAGACCACCCGCTTCTACCGCTTCGACAACGACGGCAAGACCGACTATTTCGACGAACTCGGCAAGAACATCAAAGGATTCCTGCTGCGCACCCCGCTGGACAGCGTGCGCGTGACCTCCGGCTTCGGCATGCGCATGCACCCGCTCCTGGGCTTCACCCGCATGCACGCCGGCATCGACTTCGGCGCCCCCACCGGCACCCCGGTCTACGCCGCGGGCTCGGGCGTGATCAAGGAAGAGCGCTGGGCCGGCGGCTACGGCCACTGGCTGAAGATCGAGCATGAGGGCGGCTGGGCCACCGGCTACGGCCACCTCTCCGCCTACGCCTCGGGCCTGCACGTGGGCCAGAAGGTGGCCCAGGGCCAGGTGGTCGCCTACGTCGGCTCCACCGGCATGTCGACGGGGCCGCACCTGCACTACGAGATCATGAAGGGGAACGAGAAGCTGAACCCCACCAGCGCCAAGGTGCCCCAGGGCACCGTGCTGGCCGGGCGCGAGCTGGCCGCCTTCAAGGCCCAGAAGGCCCACGTCGACGCCCTCCTGACCCATGGCGCCGACGCCGACGCGGCGCCGGTCCAGAACGCCCGGCTGGAGCCGCACGGCCAGGGCGCAGGCCAGATGCGAGGCATGCGCTAGGTTGCACAAAGCTCAGGTTCGCCTCATCCTGATGGGATGAGCGAACCTCAGCCGGACCTTGACATCCACTTGCGCCTCGAGCGCCGGGCGCGGCTCGGCTGGGCGCTTCGCATCAAGCAGGTGATCTCGGTCATCACCACCGCCGCCTATGCGGCGCTTGCGGGCGGCCTCTGGAAGCCTTTGTTCGATCACACGCGCTTCTCGGCCACGAATGCTCTGCTTGTGGGGATGGCCGTTTTCGCGCTCGGGCTTTCGGTCTATATTGCGCCCGAAGGAGAGTTCGATGCAAAGCGATAGCGTGGCGCTGGCCGTCCTGTCCTCGATCGCCCTCGGCTTCGCCGCGTACGGGCTTTACCTGGCGCAGAAGGCTAAGGCCTCAGACCGCCGGATCGAGCGATATGAAGCCTTGCTGGCGGCGGAAAGGCTGAAAGCCCGCGTCTCCGCGGCTGAATAGCGGTCCGTCACAGGGCGAGGCTAGCTCTCCGCCGCGATGCTCCTCAGCGCCCGCTCGAACAGCTCCGGCGGCTGGCCGCCCGAGATCATGTACTTGTGGTTGATGATCACGGCGGGGACGGCGCTGATGCCCTGGCCCTGCCAGAATTTCTCCGCCTCGCGCACGTCCTTGGCATAGGCGCCGCTCTCCAGCACCGCCCGCGCCGCCACGGGATCAAGCCCCGCGGCCGCGGCGGCGTCCGCCAGCACCTGATGATCGCCGGGGTTCTTCCCCTCTGTGAAATAGGCCTCGAACAGGGCGTGCTTCAGGGCCGGCTGCTTCCCCTCGAGCTCGGCCCAGTGCAGCAGGCGGTGAGCGTCGAAGGTGTTGTAGATGCGGCTGTCGTCCCGCATGGCGATCCTG
>Ga0302314_10020521_pt1 | contig 10923 bp, 9 predicted proteins | sample III_Palsa_N2_3_FD_200533 | JGI IMG/M metagenome (GOLD analysis project Ga0302314, IMG submission 200533) | Peat permafrost microbial communities from Stordalen Mire near Abisko, Sweden - III_Palsa_N2_3 | ecosystem: Environmental > Terrestrial > Soil > Palsa > Peat permafrost | place: Sweden... | reverse complement strand
CCGCCGTATAGGCGATGATCTTGTGATCGTTATCGAGGCAGACCCGGAAGCGACCGTCAGGCAGGATCTCGTCGATCCGGCCCTCGAAGGTCATTGGTTCTTCCTTGGCCACGAAGGATCAGGCCGACTGCAGGTTGACGGCCGACATCTTGCCGCGGCGATCGGTCTCGAGCTCGTACGAAACGCGCTGATCCTTGTTGAGCGTCGCCATGCCGGCGCGCTCGACCGCGGTGATGTGGACGAAGCTGTCGCCCGAGCCGTCTTCGGCCGCGATGAAGCCATAGCCCTTGTCGGAATTGAAGAATTTGACGGTGCCGATCGGCATAGAAAAGCCCTTTCGCGAGCAGATAACCCGCAGGCACTCGCCTGCAGGGCCAAGAAGCGAGAAAGGGAAAACGATACCGTTGAGGGCGTCACAATCCGTCGCAGGCGACGATAGCCAGGCTGATATGGGCGTATTCGCGCGAAAAAGCAACCGACTTGAGCGGCGGAGGGCTGACCTTGTTCGAAAACGGGCGAGACGCGGCGAGCAGTTCATCCGCGAGGCGGTCGTAAAACCGGCATATGTCGGCGATATCCGCACGATCTAGGGTCAGGCGGCGGCCGAGCGGCAACTTCATCAAGGCGCTGCCGGCCTCTACCGACCGATTTGGCCAACCCGTCGTCATGAACGACTCTGCGCGGCTATCGGCGCGACGCACCAGGCCGCCACAGTAGAAGAAGCAGTCGCGAGAACGCCCGAGCGCGCGGAGCCGGCGATGATCGGGGCTGTCGCGCCCCAATGTGACGTTGAGCATGCGCAGCTTGTTGGCGGTATTCCGCCGGGTCCGCAGCATGGCGAGCGCATCGTCGTCTATGTCGGTCGCGGCCGCGACCTCGTCGATCAACACGCTGAGAAAGCGATCGAGTTCCCGCAGGCCGTTGCCCAGCACCTTGCTGGGCACGCCGGACCATGGCCCGCGTTCGCGGTCGCTCATGCCCATGAACCGTGCCGCCTCGCGAAGCGTCGTGTGGGCGCGGTGGATGCCGATCGGAACATGCGTGATGGCGAGAATACTCCGTCGGCGAGCGCCACGCTTAGCACGGCACGGCGACGATCTCCACGGACGCGCGCGATCAGACCAGGCTGTGAAGGGCGCGTGCGATCGATGCGCCGTCATAGGGCTTGGCGAAGAAGCAGGCGCCTTCGGGAATGTCGCCGCGCGCCAGCCGATGCTCGCCGGATACGATCAGAAAGCGCAGCGGCGGCCAGCGATCGTGCGCGAACGCGACGAGTTGCAACCCGTTCATCGATCCCTTCATATGGATATCGGTAAAGACGACACGGATTTCCGGGTGATCTTCGAGCATGACGATCGCCGCGTCGGCATTCTTCGCCTGCAGGACCGTAAAGCCCTCGTCTTGCGCCAGGTTGGAAGCCATCAGCCGGATCATCGGCTCGTCTTCGACCACCAATATAGTTTCGGCTTTGGCTTCGATGTTCTGGACCATGATCATCATCCGCGCCTGTTTTCGCGTCTTGAACAGGCAGGCGGTGCCTGTTTACGCCTCGGTTCGGATCAGCATGACGGAGCATCACCTCTCAGCGTAAACGTGTCGTAAACCATGATCGATCCTATACTCTCCTTATACATTGGTGGAACGAAACGATATGATTCACGATAAGATGCGCAGTGCCTGCTCCGCCGCGCGGATACCCGTTTCATAGGCACCATGTGCTGTCGAGAAGTCGGTTTCGTGCGTGGCCTCGCCCGCAAAGAACAGCCTGTCGATCGGCGTCGCGAGCGCGGCACGGCGATCGGCATGACAGGGAAGTGCATGGCTGTAAGAACCGCCGACATGATCGGCGCGGCGCCATGCCGATACTGCGATCGGGCGCACCCTGGCGCGGATGTCGCTGCCCAACAATGCCGCGAGCTCGTCGATTGCGAAGGCGAACGCGCCGGCCAGCCCCACGCGCTCGATCGCGGCGGCGCCTGCGCCGCCATAGAAGCCCTCGATCACCGGGCGAGCCAGGGGCATGAGATAATAGCTCCCGGTTTCCGCGCTGCGCGGATTGCCGAGCAGATGCGTCTCGGGTTCGAGCCCGTGGCCGTCGGCGAGCGCGAGGAACAGCTTGTCGGCAAGGCCCAGCGGCAGGCAGGCGGCGGCATGGAGATGCGTGTCCATCGCGGGCGAGAAGCGGATCCGCCCGGCGGCGAGGATCGCGGTGGAGACCGTGACGATCGCGGCGCGCGCCTCGATCGTGCCCGCCCGGGTTTCGAGCCTGACGCGATGACCGGCATGGTCGATTGCGGTGACGGGCGTGGCGAGCATGAGCGGCACGGGCGGCAGGCTGGCGGCGACGAGCGTGCCATAGCCTTCGCGGACGCGCCAATTGCTTTCGCTCGCGGCGCCGTCATAGGCAAGATAGTCCGCGATCGAGAGGCGGTGGAGGCTCGCGCCGTTGATGTACCCGCTCAGCGCCTCGGCATAGGCGTTCCACGGACTGCCGGGATCGAGCGCATCCGACGCGCGGTCGCCAGGCGGCGCGGCATGCTCGAGTCGGTGCTGGAACGCATCCCATGCGGTGGCTGCGGCATGCTGATCGGCGGATGAAAAGCCGAGGTTGCGATATTGCGCGCGCCACGCTGCCTCGGATCGATCCACCGCGAAGCCGCTCGCCTCGGCGATCGCTGTCCATGGGTTGCGCTCGCCGGAATGCAGCCAGCCGCACCCGAGATCGAGCGCCATGCCGGCGACGTTCATCGTCTGCGCCCGGCCGCCGACATGCATATTCGCTTCGAGCAAGATTACGCTGTGCCCGCTCGCGGCGATCCGCCGCGCCGCTCCGATGCCGGCCGCGCCTGCGCCGACGATAGCGATGTCGTAGCCGTTGGTCAGCGCATCCTCCCGCCCCTATGCAACGCCCCTAGACAACGCCGCTCAGGCGGTGACGATCCTATCGTCCTGCACGGTGACCGGCCACGGCGCCAGCGACTGGCCGATGCACGGCCCACCCACGCACGCACCGCTCGCGATCTCGAACAGCGCGCCGTGCCAGCCGCATGCGATCAGCTTGCCATCGGGCGTGAGATAATCGTCGAGCGCCCTGGCGAGCGGTACGCCGGCGTGCGGGCAGCGATCGACATAGCCGCGGACCGTCGCACCGGTCCGAACGACGAAGCCGTGAAAGCGGCCGGCGCGCATCTGGAGGACGAAGTTGCGCGCCGTGCCGTCGGCGATCGTGTCGAGCGGGCAGAGCATCACGCCCGCGGGCGTAGCGCTCAGCCGTTCGCTCGCGGGTTCGTTCATCGGCCGATCGGGATTTCGGCTTTCGCGAAGCCGGCCCAGGCGTCGTCATAGTCTGGCTGGCAGAGCGGCGTCTCCATCGCCCAGCGGGTCGGGCGGATGACGTGCCGGCTCTCGAGCATGAACGCCATCGTCGCCTCGATCCTGTGCGGTTTCAGATCGGCGGCGATGGCCTTGGCGTAGCTCGCCTGGTCGGGGCCGTGGCCGTTCATCTGGTTGTGCAGCGAACCGCCGCCGGGGGCGAAGCCGCCCTCCTTGGCGTCATAGGCACCCTCGATCAGCCCCATATATTCGCTCATCACGTTGCGGTGGAACCAGGGTGGCCGGAATGTGCCGTCCGCGACCATCCAGCGTGGCGGAAAGATCACGAAGTCGATGTTCGCGGTGCCGGGGGTGTCGCTGGGCGACGTCAGCACGGTGAAGATCGACGGATCGGGATGATCGAAGCTGACCGTGTTGATCGTGTTGAAGCGGCGCAGATCGTAGCGGCAAGGCGCCAGATTGCCGTGCCAGGCAACGACGTCGAGCGGCGAATGGTCGAGGGACACGCGCCACAGACCGCCCTGGAATTTCTGGATGACCTCGGTGGGCTCGTCGCTGTCCTCGTACCAGGCGGCAGGCGTCTCGAAGTCGCGCGGGTTGGCGAGGCCGTTGGCGCCGATCGAGCCAAGATCGGGGAGCCTGAAGAGCGCACCGTAATTCTCGCAGACATAGCCGCGCGCCGGGCCATCCGGCAGTTCCACCCGGAAGCGGACGCCGCGCGGGATAAGCGCGATCTGGAGGGGAGCCACGTCGAGCGCGCCGAACTCGGTGACGATGCGGAGATCGCCCTGCTGGGGGACGATCAGCAGTTCGCCGTCGGAAGAGAAGAAGACACGACGCTCCATCGATCGCGTCGCGGCGTACATATGGATGGCGCAGCCGGTGCCGGTCGCGACATCGCCATTGCCGGCATAGGAGACGAGGCCATCGACGAAATCGACCTCGGCGTCGGGCATCGGCAGCGGGTCCCAACGCAGGCGGTTGGGCGAGGGTGGCACCTCGTCGAACGGGGCGGATCGGATCAGCCTTCCGCCGGCATAAGGGACGAAGGCGCCATGATGGGCGGTCGGGCGCAGGCGGTAGAGCCAAGAGCGGCGGTTCTCGGCCCGCGGCGCGGTGAAGGCCGTGCCCGAGAGTTGCTCCGCATAGAGGCCGAAGGGGACGTGCTGCGGCGAATTGCGACCGACGGGGAGTGCGCCCGCGACGGCTTCGCTCGCGAAGTGATTGGCGAAGCCGGTGAGGTAAGTGTCGGCCATCGTAAAACCCCGTTCGTCCCGAGCGAAAGTCCAGGGACGTGCTACAGACGCTGCACAATGCAGCCGGTACCTCGACTTCGCTCGGTACGAACGGTCTCTCCTAGGCGTCTACCGTGATGACGCCGCGCCTGATCTGGTCGAGCTCGATCGATTCGTACAGCGCCTGAAAATTGCCGTTTCCGAAACCCTGATTGCCCTTGCGCTGGATGATCTCGAAGAAGATCGGCCCAAACATATTCTCGGTGAAGATCTGTAGAAGCAGCCCCTCATCGCCGATGTCGCCATCGATCAGGATACGATTCTTGCGCAGGCGCTCGAGATCCTCGCCATGGCCGGGGACGCGCTTGTCGACCAGCTCGTAATAGGTCTCGATCGTGTCCTGCAGCCGCACGCCCCGCGCGCGCAGTTTCTCGACGGTACCGAAGATGTCGTCGGTGGTGAGCGCGAGATGCTGGATACCCTCGCCATTATAGTCGCGCAGAAATTCCTCGATCTGGCTGTGATCGTCCTGGCTCTCGTTCAGGGGGATGCGGATCGCCTTGTCCGGCGCGATCATCGCCTGGCTGAACAATCCGGTCGCCTTGCCCTTGATATCGAAATATTTCTGCTCCTCGAAACCGAACAGCTTGGCGTAGAATTCGGACCAGACGCGCATCTGGCCGCGCTTCACATTGTGCGTGAGATGGTCGAGCAGATCGAGGCCGACATTATTCTCGGCGGCGGCCTGTTCCCAGCCCGGCACCGTCTGCCATTCCGCGAACGGATCGGTATCGACCAGATAGAGGAGCGAGCCGCCAATGCCTTCGATCGCCCGGGCGCCGGGGATCGCGCTGTCGGCGGTGTCGGCATCGGTCGCGCCGCGCTCGATCGCGGCCTTGTGCGCGACGGACGCATCGGCGACGCGGAACGCCATGCCGTTGGCGGAGGGGCCATGCGCGGCGCGGAAGGTCGCGGCCTGGCCGGCCCCGGCGTTGAGGATGAAGGCGATGCGGCCCTGGCGGTAGAGCGTCAGCCCGCGCGCGGGAACGCGTGCCGCGGCGACGAAGCCGAGCTGCTCGAACTGCGCCGCCATCGTGGCAGGATCGGGCGATGTGAACTCGCAGAAGGCGAAGCCGTCGAGGCCCAATGGGTTATGAGGCGGGTTGCTATCGTCCTGCGCCATGGTCGGCTCCTTCGATAAAGTAACGAATGTTACCAACTACGCATCGCCCCGCCTGTTGTCAAAACGCCTGCCGTCGAAACGCAGGCATCAAAGGCTTCCAACGCTCTCGCGGGCTTTCGGTATCGGGCATTTGGCCGAAATGGTGGGCGCCCTGCCGCTGATCTCCGAACCCGCATCGGGGTGGAATCGCAGGTTCCAGATCGTCGCCAGCATCGAGATCGCGGTGACGATCCAGAAGGCGGCGGTGAAATCGATCATGTGCGGCTTCTCGACTCCGTGGACGATCATCGAGAGATGCAGCGCGCTCGCCGCGATGCAGATGCCGAGCGAGAGCATCAATTGCTGTACGGTCGAATAGAAGCTTGTCGCTGCCGACATGTGCGGCTTGTCGATGCCATCATAGGCGATCGCATTGTAGGCGGTGAACTGCATCGAGAAGACGAAGCCGCACACGGTCAGCACCGCGACGATCGCCGGCAGCGGCCAGCCCGGCCGGAACAGGCCGACGATCGCATAGCCGCCGGCGCCGAATATGCCGGCCCAGATCATCGCGGTGCGGAAGCCGATCCGGCGCAGCAGCCGCGGTGCCACCCCTTTCATCAGCAGCGATCCGATCGCGGGGCCGACGGTGATCGTGCCGCTCTGCGCGGCGCTGAGCCCGAAGCCGAGCTGCATCATCAGCGGCAGCAGGAAAGGCAGCGAGCCCTGCGTGATCCGGGTGAGCGAGCCAGCGATCATGGAGAGCCGGAAATTATCGTCGCGCAGCAGCGCGAGGTCGATGATCGGATCGTCCCGGCGCCGGGCATGGCGGACGTACAGCGTGCCGGCGACCAGACCCACCACGAGCAGCGCGACGGCGAGCCGGCCGCCGCCTGTGCGGCTTGTCATCTCGAAGCCGAAGAGCAGGCAGCCGAGCGACACGCCGCTGAAGACGAAGCCGACGGGATCGAAGGGGTGGGGGTGTTCCTCACGCAGATTGGCGATGAAGCGGCCGACCAGCACGAAGCCGAGCATGCCGATCGGCAGGTTGACGTAGAAAATCCAGCGCCAATCGAGATAGGTGACGATGTAGCCCCCCAACGGCGGACCCAATATCGGGCCGATCAGCGCGGGCATGATCAGCCACGACATCGCCGAAACCATGTCCATCTTGGCGACGCTGCGCAGCAGGACGAGCCGGCCCACCGGGATCATCATCGCGCCGCCCATGCCCTGCACGAACCGGGCGGCCACGATCCATTCGAGCGTCGGCGCCTGCGCGCTGACCAGCGATCCGCCCATGAACAGCGCGATCGCGGCCTGGAAGACCGTGCGCGACCCGAACCTGTCCGCCATCGTGCCGGAGGCGGGAATGAATATCGCCAGCGCGAGCAGATAGGAGGTGAGCGCGATGCTCATCGCCGGTGCGCCCACGCCGAAATCGCGCGCCATGGTCGGCAGCGCCGTGGCGAGCACGGTCGCGTCCAGATTTTCCATCAGCAGCGCGGAGGCGATGATCAGTGCGATGACCCGGTAATTGGGGCCGGACGCCTCGGGGCCGTCGTCCTGCGTCTTGGCCATCGATCCGGTGGCGGGGACGATGCCGTCGCGAACCTCGGCATTGACCGAGGCGAGCCCGCGCCGCCGTGGCCTCAACATGGGCGACGGGCGAGGCATGACGGCTGGGGCATCGGCATAGACAGGCTTCCGTGGCGGACGGCAGTCCCCTCGACCGGCCGCACATCTAATCGCATGCTGGTCGGAATGGCTGGCAGATAGGCACGATTGCGCCGTTTGGGAACCGTCGGCTCGAACTTTTGCGGGCGTTGCAGGCTTGACATACCGCCGTATCTCGACGCCCGTACGGGCCGCGCGTAGCGATAGCGGGACCATCATGCACGAAGACGATCTGACTCCTCCAGCCGGCCATTCGGCCGTGCCGCCCGAGCCGGCGTCCGCGCAATGGATCGACGAAGAGCCGCGCCGTTTCGGCGGTCGCGCCAAGCTGATCTCGTGGATCGGTGCGATCGTCGGGCTGCTGCTGCTGGTGCTGCTCGCGGTCTATCTGTCGCACAATGCGTCTTCGTCCGGCGGCGGCCCGGGCGGCGGTCGTCATCGTGGCGGCGGTGGTGGTGGCCCTGGCGGGGGCGGCGGTCCCGGCGGGGGCAGTCCGGGCGGGGCGGCCCAGCCGACGACGGTGGGCGTCGCCAAGGCGGCTACCGCCGATCTGCCGATCACGGCCGAGGCGCTGGGCAATGTGACCCCGGCCGCGACGGTGACGGTGATCCCGCAGGCTTCCGGCACGATCACGCAGGTCCTCTTCCGCGAGGGCCAGATCGTGCGCAAGGGCCAGACCATCATGGTGATCGACCCGCGCCCGTACCGCGCCCTGTTGCTACAGGCGCAGGGCGCGCTGACCCGCGACAAGGCGCAGCTCGAAAATGCGAGCATTCTGCTCGGTCGCGACCAGACCCTGCTCAAGCAGGATTCGATCGCACGGCAGGACGTCGATACGCAGGCGGCGCTGGTCCACCAGCTGCAGGGTACGATCGTGGTCGATCAGGGCCAGGTGCAGACCGCGCAGATCAATCTCGGCTACACCAATATCGTCTCGCCGGTGGCGGGGCGGATCGGGCTTCGCGTGGTCGATATCGGCAATTATATCGGTGCAGGCACGACCACCGGGGTTGCTGTGGTGACCACGCTGCAGCCGATCGACGTCGAATTCGCGATCCCGCAGCAGCAGGCGCCGGCGATCCAGCAGCGTGTCGCCCAGGGTGCCGAGCTTCCGGCGATCGCGCTCGACAGCACGCGCACGACCACGCTGGATAGCGGCCGCTTCTCGACGCTCGACAACCGCGTCGATACGACGACGGGCACGATCAAGGGCAAGGCGCGCTTCCCCAACGCCAATTTCCAGCTCTACCCGAGCCAGTTCGTCAATGTGCGGCTGACCGTCGATACGGTGAGGAACGCGATTACGGTGACGCCGTCCGCGGTGCGCTCGGGGCCGGACGGCAGCTTCGTCTGGCTGCTCAAGCCCGATCGCACCGTCACCGAACGTAAGGTCAAGACCGGGGTCCAGACCGCCGACAAGGCGCAGATCGTCGATGGCCTCGCGATCGGCGATACCGTCATCACCGACGGCGGCGATCGCCTCACCGAAGGTGCCACGGTGGCATTGCCGGGCGACAAGCCGAAGGCAGGGGCAGGCAAGGGCGGCAGACACCACCATAGCGGCGGGGCGGGCTGACCGCCGCCATCATGGGTCCCTCGCGCATCTTCATCCTGCGGCCGGTCGCCACCGCGCTGTTCATGGTCGCCATCGTGCTGGCCGGCCTGCTGGGATTCCATCTGCTGTCGCTCTCGGCGCTGCCCGAGGTCGATTATCCGACGATCCAGGTGACCACGCTGTATCCGGGCGGCAGCCCGGAGGTGATGAGCCAGACGGTGACGGCGCCGCTCGAACGCCAGTTCGGCGAGATGCCCGGCCTGTCCCGCATGGCATCGACCAGTTCGGCGGGCGCCTCGATCGTGACGCTGCAATTCGGGTTGAGCTCGAGCCTCGACGTCGCCGAGCAGGAGGTGCAGGCGGCGATCAACGCCTCGACCGCGCTGCTGCCCGCCGATCTGCCCGCGCCGCCGGTCTATGCCAAGATCAACCCGGCCGACGCGCCGGTGCTGACGATCGCGATCACCTCGAAGACGATTCCCCTGACCCAGGTCCAGTCGATCGTCGATACGCGGCTGGCGCAGAAGATCAGCCAGATTTCCGGCGTCGGCCTCGTCACGCTGGCGGGCGGGCAGAAGCCGGCGATGCGGATCCGCGCCGATACGCAGGCGCTGTCCAGCTATGGGCTTTCGCTGGCGCAGCTGCGCACCGCGATCGACAATGCCAACGCCAATTCTGCCAAGGGCAGCTTCGATGGCCCGAACCGCGCCTACCAGATCAACGCCAACGACCAGCTCGAGACGGTCGACGACTATAAGAATCTGATCATCAGCTACCAGAACAACGCGCCGGTGCGGCTGTCCGATGTCGCGCAGGTGATCGAGGGCGCGGAAAATGCGCGGCTCGGCGCGCTCGCGAACAAGACCGCCGCGATCATCCTCAACGTCCAGCGGCAGCCCGGCGCGAACGTCATCCAGACGGTCGATTCGATCAAGAGGCAGCTGCCCGATCTGCTCAAGAGCCTGCCGGCCGGGCTGAATGCGCAGGTGCTCTCCGATCGCACCACCGGCATTCGCGCTTCGGTCCACGACGTCGAGTTCGAGCTGGTGCTGGCGGTGCTGCTCGTCGTTCTGGTGATCTTCTTCTTCCTCCATTCGGCGCGCGCGACCTTGGTGGCCGGGCTCGCGGTGCCGATCAGCCTCGTCGGCACTTTCGGGGTGATGTACCTGCTTGGCTACAGCCTCGATAACCTGTCGCTGATGGCGCTGACGATCGCGACCGGCTTCGTCGTCGACGACGCGATCGTGATGATCGAGAATATCCAGCGTCACATCGAGGACGGTATCGCGCCGTTCGAGGCGGCACTGAAGGGCGCGGCCGAAATCGGCTTCACGATCATCTCGCTGACGATCTCGCTGATCGCGGTGCTGATCCCGTTGCTGTTCATGGGCGACATCGTCGGCCGGCTTTTCCGCGAGTTCGCGGTGACGCTGGCGGTGACGATCCTGATCTCGGCGGTGGTGTCGTTGACGCTGACGCCGATGCTGTCGGCGCGCTGGCTCAAGCGCCCGGAGGACGAGAAGCCCAGCCGCGTCGCGCAGCGTTCGGCCGCGATGTTCGCGCGGATCGAGCATCATTACGAGCGCGGGCTCGATTTCGTGCTGACGCGCCGCACCGCGACACTGATCGTCGCGGTCCTGACCCTGGTGGTGACGGTGCTGTTGTACCTCGTCATTCCCAAGGGGCTGTTCCCGACGCAGGATACCGGCCAGCTCGAAGCGCGGATCGTGGCCTCCACCAGCGTGTCCTATGATCGCATGGCGGCACTGCAGGCGCAGGCTGCGGATGTCGTATTGCAGGATGCCGACGTCGACTCGCTGTCGTCGTTCGTCGGCGTCGACGGGTCGAACAACGCGTCGCTCAACTCGGGTACGATGCTGATCAACCTCAAGGCGAGCCACGCCAACCAGGCGAAGATCATGAAGCGCCTGAAGCGCGCGGTCGATCATATCGCCGGGTTG
>Ga0302314_10020520_pt1 | contig 10923 bp, 1 predicted proteins | sample III_Palsa_N2_3_FD_200533 | JGI IMG/M metagenome (GOLD analysis project Ga0302314, IMG submission 200533) | Peat permafrost microbial communities from Stordalen Mire near Abisko, Sweden - III_Palsa_N2_3 | ecosystem: Environmental > Terrestrial > Soil > Palsa > Peat permafrost | place: Sweden... | reverse complement strand
TGCACGGCCATCTCCGCCGTGGATCGCGAGCCGGCCGTGGTCGACGGCGTATTGTCCACTGGAATGCCCAGCCGATGCGCAGCAGCCGTGTCGACACCTTCCAAGCCCACGCCCCACTGCTGAATGAGCCGCAGCTTCTTCGCTTTGTTGAGCAGCGTAGCATCCAGCCTGCTCATCAGCGGCACGGCAACGTCCGCGTCAGGCAAGTGCCGCGCCACATTGCGCATTTCGCACGACGTCACGCTAATCTGCTTGTGCGGCGCCAAGATGCGAGCCACGTTGCGAGCTGCAGACGGGAACTCTTTGCCGCAAAAGAGCACGTGGATTGGTTTCATCGTATGTAGTCTCTCGCTTCCATGTGTGATTGTCCAATCTTGTAATTTAAATGCGAGCACGCGCTCGATTTTAAAAAAAGACAAACCAAAATTGTGTTTCAACACTTCATCCACGCGCGAGCAAACAAATACACACATTTAGTCTTGAAAAAAGTCCGCGTCGGCTTGGAGCTGCAGCATGCGCGCTAAATCAAGGTCAATGAGCCGCTGCTTCTTCGGTACTGGCGCCGACGCCTGTTGCCGCTGCTGCTGCTGCTGCTGCTGCTGCTGCGCTTGCACGGCGCCGCCGCTCGGCTCCTTACCGCACAGTCGGGCGAGCGCGTCCACGGCAGCGGCCACCACGGGCTCGGCGTCGGCGTCGCGGCACCGCAGCACATCGGCGAGCGCGAGCATCGCAGGGCCGGGGCTCGCGGCGGACTCGTCCTTGGCGAGGCGCTCGCACAAACGCACGGCGTCAAGCGCGCCAGAGTCGCCCGCGCGCATGCGTCGCGCGACTTCGAGCACGACGAGCGCCTTTGCCTGCGCCGAAGCGGCGCACAGCGAGACCACCGGGTCCGTCTCCGCGTCCAGCGCGCGAACAGGCACCCGCATGTCGCGAGCCACGAGGAGCAGCCGCACCACTTGGGCGACGTCCTCGTCCGAGCCCAGCGGCATGGCCATGAGCACTGCGGCGAGCGCGGCCACGCCGGCACTGAGCAGTGCGTGCGCGCAGGCCAGGCACTGCGTCCCGCCCTGGCTGGCGAGCACGGGCGCGCTGCCGCCACGGAACTCTGCGAGGCGCGCGCGCAGCTGCTTGCCTTCGAGGGCCACCGAGCACACGTTGGAGTACACCTGCAGCAGCGCCGGCGCCACGAGGAGGCTGTGCAGCCGCGCCGCGTCGGGGTTGAACTCGGCCGGCACAGCCGACGACGACGACGACGAGCCTCCGTGCGACGGCCGCTTCAGCAGCGCAAAGGCGTTGGAGCGTGCGTTCTTCAAGTTGATGCGCGCGTCCGCCTCCTCGCGCGAGAGCCTGAACAGACGCGACACAGCGGCGTTGTAATCCGCCTCGCTCGCAATGACCGGGTAATCGGCGCTGGCGCGCACGTCGAGACGGAAGCTAAAGCTGGCGAAGCGGCAAAAGCCGCACTCCACGCAGAAGAAGGACTTGACGTCCTCGTAGTTGATGTTGCGGCACTGGCGGCACTGGAAAACCACCTCGCCGCAGTGCACGCACACGCCGTGCTCCGACACGACCAGTTTGGTGCACCGCGGGCAGTGGATGCGCTCGTCCTGGCTAGCATCCCTGCCCGGCACGAATTCAAACGAGAGCAGCGACGCAGTGCACGGCTGCGGCAGCACGCACGACAGCTTGGGCACGGCCACCTGCGCGTCCCACCCTGGTATGGTGCCCACTAGCGCCCACGCCGACGGGTCGCGCGCCAGGCTGCCCAAGTCAACGTCGGTGCGGTCGGCGTACCAGGTGCACGCGCGAATCTTTACGCACGCCACCGTGCACGCCTGGCCGCGCCGGTGCATGGAGAGGTCCATGTGCACGGCGCGCACGGCGAACTGCTCCTTGAGCCGGCACACGATGACGTTGGACAGAAAGTGCATGTCCACCTTGATGCGCTCCAAAGGGAGCGTCTTGAACGGAACCTCCACCAAACCGCAGTGCGCGCACGGCGGGGCAAACAGCAGTGCCAGCGGGTTTACCTTGGGCGCCGCCGCCGCCTGCGCCGCTGCTGCTGACGTCGTCGTCGTCGTCGTCGTCGTCGTGGCGGCGGCGGCGGCGGCAGCGCCTTCGCCCGACTGTGCGGGCGGCGCGGCCATGAGCAACTGCGCGGGGTCCATCATCAGCATGCCGAGGGACTCGTCGTCGTCGCCGTCGCTGTCCGACGCGCCGTCGTAGCGCGCGTCAGCGTCGGCGCTGCCCGGCGCGGCGGCGGTCACGAAGGAAACCCCGCCCGTGCCAAACGTCTGAGCGCATTTGCGGAGCAGCGGCGTGTTGGGATCGGCGGCGATGACGCGCGTCATGGCCACCACCTTGCCCAGCAGGTCGCTCGCAAACGTGCTCGGCGCGTGCGCGCGTAGCTCGCGCGCGCAGTGGGACACCAACGCCAGCGACTCGACGTCGACAATCGTCTGCGCATCGAGCGCGCGCTTGCAAATCTGCAACGCCACCGCGGCGCCGTTGCCGTCGCCCGTGCCGCTTTGCATCGCCGCCGCCAGCACGCGCATCGCGAGCACGCGTACCGACTCGCGCTTGTCCTGCAGCCACGCAAAGAGCCGGCCAAACGTGCTGGCGCTCAACGGCACGTCCGAGTCGCACGCCTGGAGCCCCGACAGACACAGCACCAGCGCGGGGCGCGGGTCGGCGCCCTCGCCCGCAGCAGCGCTGACGAGCGCCTCAATCGGGTTGCCGCAACCGACCTCGGCAAACGCGCCGCAAAACTTTCCCCACGACGCAGAATCCGCGCGCGCGAGCCTGCGCAGTGCCGCTGTGCTGTGCACGTACTCGTCGCGCAGCGTGAACATTGCACGTCTAAACGACGCGACGCGCAGCAGGTAGCTGCCCAAATCGACCAGGCCAAGGGTGCCCATCAACTTTCCCACGGCGGAGCGCGCAGCGCGGCCGCGCAGCAGCGTAATCGTGCGCAAGTACACGTCCTTCCACGCCTCGAGGTCGCCCGGGCCGACGACGAGCGTGGCGAGCGGCAGCGCGTGCGTGAGCGTGCTCAGCAGCCCGCACAGCGGGTCGAGCGCGGTGGACTCGTCCATGTCGAGCACCTGCGTGGACGACAGCAACCGCGAGGGCGATGGCACGCGGGTGTAAAGGCCGTCCTTGGGAAAGCCCTCCCACAAAAGCGCCGCCGAGGCGTCGGCCAGCAGGAACGACGGCACGCACGGTTCTCGTGACGGCTGTGCGGCTGCGTCGGCCGCGGCGTCGAGGGCGACGTGGCGCCGCGCCACGTCGAGCGAGAAGGCCGAGACGGCTTTGGCCACCGCGCGCCGCAGCTCGTGCGTGGCATCGTCCTTGCGCAGCGCGCGCACCGCCCACGTGAGCGCGACCAGGCAGAGCGACGCCAGCCTGGGCTGCTCCACGCTCAGCATGCCGAGCAGACACGACACCAACGCCTCGAGCGGCCTCGTCGCGCCCACAAACGGCCTCAGAGCGACGCGCGCGCACGCCAGCGCTAGAAAGCGCACGAGGACGACCATGTCCGCCGGCGGCCTCGAGGCGTTGAGCTCCTCGACGAGCACTCGGAGCAGTTCGGGCAGCATGCGCTCTGGCGTGACAAAGACGCCAGTGCAGCCCGCGATGAAGCACACGTCACACATGCGCCTGCCGCCGCCGCTGCTACCGCCAATGTCGCCGCAGCTTGTGCAGCCCAGCGGAGGCTTGCCCGCGCGGCTGGCGCTCACAAAATCGTGCCCAGACTTGTGCTCCACGTTGGCGAAAAAGCACGACTCGCATAAATCGACCTCGGCGCACGCCGGGCAGTTCCAGCGCGGCCCCACAATCGGATACATGCCGCACGAGTCGCACTTGTAGTGCGCGCCGTCGTCATCGTCGTCGACCTCGGCGTCCTCGGGCGCCATGGCGGCGACTCCCACCGCGTCGCCGCCCGCTGCCGCCATGGCCACCTGCCTTTGCCCGCCGCGCTGAAACAAGAGGTGGAAGAGCGCGTCTGCCGCAGCCACGCGCATGCGGGGCGCGCTCGTGCACAAAAGCGACCCGAGCGAGTCGGTCAGCTGCGCGTCCGGACCGCCGCGGCCGCGCGCTGCGGCCAAGAGGAGTGCCACGAGTGGCAGCGCGTCCTTGACGCCGGTGCGCTCTGGCGTGAGACCGTACTCAATTCCCGGGTTGCTGGCCAGCCACGACTCGACGAGCTGCGGCCGGCGCAGTGACATGACGCCCACCTCGCGGAGCACTTTGGCATCGCCCGAGGGCTCGCGCGCAACGTCGACGAGGCGCATGACGTCGGCAAACTTGGCGCGGTCCGCGGCGTCGGGGAAGAGAGCGCGCAGCGTGTGCGCGTGCGCCATGGCCGTCTTGAGGAAGGCGCGCCACGTGGGCGACGGGTTGCCCCTGACCGGCCGCGCGTTGAGCAGCAAGCTCGCGAGCTGCGCGGCGCAGGGCTCGGACAAGCACGGTCTTTGTCCCTGCGCCGCCTTGCCGGTGGTGGCGCCCGAGGCGGCGGCGTAAAACGAGCGGACGCACGCGAGAGGAAGCACGTAGACCTCGACGGCGTCCACGGCGACGAGGGGCAAGTCCGAGTTCATTCCCACCATGAAGAAGACGCCGCCCGTCGCGGCCGCGCGCAGCGTCTCGTCAAGCGTGAGCACCACGTCGACGACCATGGGCGATCCGCTCTGCGACGACGACAGGCGGTCCGCGGGGCCCACGGACACGGCGCGCGAGCCAAAGACGGCGATGGAGCGTGGCACGCCCTCGTCGCTGGGCGCGCGGCCGACGTGGAAGCGCACCGCCGAGACGGCGTACTCGGGGCAGGACATGCGCACCTGCAGGCGAATCGACGCGTCGCTCGCCAGGTAGCCCTCCGACGTGTCCACGGCCAGCCGGTGCTTCAAATCGTCGTTGCCCGCCACCGCAGGGTCGCTGGGCGCTGCAATGCTCAGCGCCGTGCGGTACAGCCAGCGCAGCTCCGTGTCGTGTGCGACGAGCTGCATGCCGTCGAGCGCAAACACGGCGTCGGCGGGGAGATGCTGCTGCACAGTTCCCGAGGCCGCCGAGTGCACTAAACTGTGCACGACGGCCAGGTAGCCGTTCTCAAAGAGCGCCAGCACGCGCCTGCCTCGACCCCACTGGCCAATGCCCACGACGGCGCCGTACGCCGCCGCCATGGGCGAGCACAGCGACCGCTTGTGCTTACCCGGCGTCACGTCGCAGTGCACGAGCATAATCGAGCCGCCGCGCCGCCCGAGGGAAACGACGAACCTCGAGGCGCCCAGCGGCAGCACCGGCCCCAGCGTGGCGTCCTCGCTCGATACGATGTCAAAGCGCACGGTCCGTTCGAGCACGCCCGCGTCCTTAAAGTGCATGACGAGCATGAAGCCTTGCGCGAGGTGCGCCGCGAGCACCAAGGGCGCCACTTGAGTGAGCGAGGCGACGGCCCACTCGCCAGGCGACTGCACCGCAATGGCGTCGCACAGAATCAGCGGCTCGTCCACAAACTCGTCGGGTGCGTCGCGCATGCACACGCGCAGCATCCCGTGCGGCCGGCACACGACGACGAGGTTGTCGTCCTTGACAAAGGCCGCGTCGACAATCTTGTTCTCAACCACCTTCCACGCCACCAACGGGCGCGCGGATGACTGCGCCACGTCGTACAGCAACACTGCGACGTCGGTCACGACAACGAGACGCGTTGCGTGGCCCGGCACCCATAGGGTGCGTCGCACCACCTCGCCAAGCCCTGGGTTGGGCCGCGCCAAAGGCTCCTTCCACATCACGTGGCCCGAGCGGCGCACGCACAGCACGGCGCACTGGCCTTGCACGCCTATCACGAGCAGCAAGCCGGCGTTGAAGGTCAGCGCGAGAACGGGAAAGCCAATCTCGGTGACGCACAGGCACAGCGGGTGAGAGGGCACCTCGCTGCGCATGAGGCAAGGGCCGCAGTCAAACAGCGCCACCGCGTGGCAGGCGCCCACGGCTGCAAAGCCCCATTCGGACACGGCCAGCACTTGCTGCTGCTGCGCGCCGCTGGCCGCAGTCTTGCACTGCGCGTTCCATGCGGCCACCTCCGAGGCCTCGGCGGCGCCTTCAAACAGGTTGAACGAGGCCGTGACCACCTCGTCCGTGCACAGCACCACGGCGTCGGCCAGCTCGGGCGGCGGCGGCGGCGGCGTCACCGCACGTTGCGCAGGCGCGGCGAGGGGCTCGGGGCCAAAGCACACGTCAAACGCGCGAAGCAGCGCGCTCGCGACGCGCTCCTGCCTCAAAAACACGGCCACGGCGAGCGGCGCATGAGGGAGCGGCGGCGCCGGCTGCTGTAGCGGCGTTGGCGGAAACGAGGCTGACGAGGACGGCGGCGACGGCGACGACGAGGCGGGCGTGGCCTTACACGCCGCGCCGCACATGCACGAATTGCGCGTCATGCGCGCAAACGCAAACTTGAGCGCGTGCCCGCCGTGGCAGCGCCGCGCGCACGGGCGGCACACCGTCTTGCTGCACGTCTTGCACGCAAAGAAATCGTGCCAGCAGCGTTCTTCAAACAAGTTGGTGCACGCCGAGTCATCGCCCATCATCTCGAGCGCCATCGCGTAGCCGCGCACCGACAGCTGCGGCAGCGCCTCGGCCTCAGAGTCGCCGTCGCCGCCGCCGACGCAGTCGCCGCCTCCGTCGCCCTCGCCTTCGCTGTGCGAGCTCGTCTCCGAGTCACCCGAGTGCCCGTCGCTGTCGTCGTTGTTGTTGTTGTTGTTGTTGTTGTGCCCGCCGTCGTCCATCGGGTCCGTGTCGTGCGGATGCGCCGTCGCCGTCGCGCGAGGGTTCAAAATGCCGTTGAAGCTAAACATGGCCGACAGGCGCTGACGCCGGATCAGCGGCGCGGCGTCGGACAACTGCCGCATCCACGTCGCAAGACCTTGCGTGCCCGCATTAGCCGAGTTGGCTGCTGCGCCAGTCGCACCTGCGGCCACGGACGGCGCCGCCGCTGCTGCTGCAGGGTGCTGCGGGGGCGACGACGACGGTGCCGTTGCGGATTGCGGCGGTGTGGCGCTCGCGAGCTGCGGCGGCAGTGGCAGCGGTTCAGCAGCGCGCGTCCTCGCGGCAACGGCGTTGACAATCATCGTGACAGCCGCCAGCACGTCGCCCTTGGGCTTGGCCGCCGCGTTGAGCAACACCGACTCGAGTAGCAGCGTGCAAAACTCGAGGTACTGCAGCGCGGGCTTCACAGCAGCGTCGTTGCGGCACACTGCCAGCACGTCGTCGAGCTTGGCTTCGTCGTCGGCGTGTTCGCTGGCCACAAAGGCCTCGAGCTGCGCGGCCACCGCCGCGTCGGGCTCGGCCTGCGGCGGCGGAAGCACGGTGTGTGCGCACTGCAGCGCCAAGTCAACAAAGAGTCCCAGCTTGCCGCCACCGCCCTCGCCGCTCCCGGGAACCGAGGCGCCGGCGACCGTGGCCACGTCAACGTGCTCGAGTGTGGCCAACAGGCCAAGCGGCTGCGAGGCAAACAGGCCGTGGCACAGGAACTTGGCCATGCCCGCCACGTGCGCCGCCGACAGGTAGTGGCCCGGGTGCCACTCGTGCGCCAGCTCGGCGTACGGGGCGTGCTGGTCCACGAACCGCAAAACGAGGTTGACAACGCGCGGCGTTTGTGCGGCCAGTGTGGCCAACGCTGCTTGCAGCCTGGGAGCGGACGGCGAGGCCAGGTTAATGACGGGCAGCGCCGTGAGGATAAAGTGCTGCGCGCGCACGTGTGCGAGGGGGCGGTCGGCGGCCTCGGCCACCAACTTGACGAGACAGACGGCCATGTCCTCGCTGCACTCGGCCGCGTCGTGGATCGCGTCGCGCATGACGCCCAGCAGCACGTCGCTCTGCACGGCGAGCGCGCAGCAGTGCTCGGCCATCAGGCGGATAAACTCGGGGCTTTCCTGCTGCATGGCAGCGCGCCGCGCGTCATGGCCAAACGAGCTGAGGCGCGGGCAGCGCGCCATGACGCGCGTGTGCCTGGCCTCGGTGGCCTCGTCGTCCTCCACCTTTTGCGCCTCGCCGTCCTCGATGTTGTCAAACACGTCCAGCGCCGCCTCGCTGAGCGTGCCCACGGCCACGTTGATGAGCGCAAGGTCGGTGCGCGCCGTGCCCAGCCAGCGGATCAGGTCCACGACGTCGTCCTTTTCCAGCGGCGAGCTGTACTGCTGCACCGGCGCGCCCAGCAAGGCGGAAATGGCGTCAAACTTGGCCGCGGGCGTGATGAGCGTGCACGGAAAGTCGAGCATGCGTGCAGCCGCGGCTTTGCGCTCGGGCGACGCCGCCGTGCTGGCCTCGATCCACGAAAGCCAGAGCGCGCGCTCGGCGTTGTGCGCAAACTCAATGGCGCTGACAAGGGCGTCTAGCAAGGGCGTAATCGTCGTGGCCGTGAGCGTCTCCCACGTCTGCGACTCTGAGGTCATCGTGGCTGCGATGGCCACGCACAGCTCCAAAGCGTTGGGCTCGCGCAGAGCAGCCATGATTGCCGCCGCACACGCATCCATGGGCACGTCGACGCAAATGGCGTGCGCCAACGGCTTGGTGGCCATCACCGACTCGTCCATGCTGCGCATCACGAGCAAGGCGTCGTCTGCAAGCGCGGCGCGCTCGCCCGAGTGCTCGGCCCACGCCTCGCGCACCAAACCAAACAGGGCGTCGAACAAGGGCACGCTCAGCTCTGTCGGCAAAGGCCGCTTGTTGCCGTGCAGCAACATGAGCAGCGGGCTTAGCGTGATGAGCTGCTGCTGCTGCTGCTTGTCCGTGGGTTTCCTCTGCGTAATCGCCTTGACCACGCGTGACGCAAAGTCCGCCGCGGCGTCCGCAGCGAGGCTGCCGTTGACGAGCGCGTTCACCAGGGCAATCCACGCGTGCGGGACTTCCACTGCGGCGGGCTTGTTGTCCTTGGCCGCCTTGCTGGACGCCGGCGACGCCGCCGCCGCCGACGTGCTTGCGTTGGTGAGAAAGGCCAGGGCGCCCATGGCCAGGTTGCGGCACAACGCGTCGCCCTTGGGCCGATGCGCGAGAAGCCTGGATAGCAGCGCGCACTCGGCCGCGCCCACAGGCGGAAACACGGTGGCCTTTCCCCCGAGCTTGCAGTGCGGCGCGAGGTCCTTCACCGCGGCGGCGTACACGTCACCGTGCAAGCAGTCGCACTTGGCGAGGCACTCGAGCACGTCGGGCTCGGCAATGCCGGCAAGCGCCTTGAGGTGCGGCCACTTGACGACGCGGCGCAGCGTCTCGGTGCACGATGCAAACATGGCCAGCGTGCACAGCACCAGTTCCAAGTTGGCCACCGGTCTGCTCGCGAGCACGGGTTTGAGCAAGACGTCTAGCACGGCCACTGGGGGATCGGTGCAGAACCCAGCGAGGTTGCCCTGGTACAGCAGCGCGGCCAACGCGTTGCACGCCGGGGCTGAAAGCGTCTTGCTCGCGCCTGCAATGTGCTCCAGGCACTCGTTGGCAAACGCCGTGTCCTTCTCCAGCGCCGCGGCGCGCCATGCGAGCAGCATTGTGTTGGGCGACGCCGCGCTCAGCCGCTTGATGAGACGAGCGCGCGACGCAAACGGCGGAGGCGACTCGGACGACGGCGGACCACCCACATTCACAATGCACGTCAATGCAGAGTGGATTTCCTCCAAATCGTTCAGCGCGGCCACTGCACCCAGCGCCTTGCCGCGCGCCGACGCGCGCCACTTGGCGTCGCCAATTTTCAACCACGCTCCGGGTGGTGCGCAGGGTTTGCCGCTGGTTATTGCAACGGCGCGCTCTGCCAGCTGCGCGTTTAATGCAGCCCCGAGGTTGACGTCGCTGAACGTGGGCACCACGCCCGCGTGGTCGTGATGCGGAGGAGGCGTCCAATACGCCAAGGCCACGTTGATTTTGACGAGCCAGTCTGTCTTGGGCATTAGTGCTCTCGCTGAGTCTGTGTGCGCGCGTGCGCCAACGGACCTCCAAAAAGAAACCCTTGGCCGTGCAACGCCACGAGGCGAGCGAGGAAGAGCGATTCGGGTTTCGGCAACGGCGGTGCCGCAGCAGCCACCTGCTCCAAAAGTGACAGCGTCACGGGGTCGTACGGCGGCGGAAGCGCCAGCAGACTTTGCAGCGGCGCCATGCTTGCGCGCGCTGCGTGCTTCGCGGCGCTCTCTCACAGCTAGGATGCAATTTTTCGAAAGCACCGGTTTATTTACCCAGTTCCAGATTTTGGCAGCGCCCAGAGGTGAACACAATCCAGCCCACGCAGCGCGAGAGAGCAACCATGTTTGGACCACCGCAAACCTTCCTGGCCACCTTCACCTACCCGTCGGGCAACGTGTACGAGGGCTCGATGATCGCGGGCAACAAGCGCCACGGCCCTGGCACGCTCAAGTGGACCGACGGCGCAGTGTACGTGGGCGACTGGGTCAATGACCAAATGCACGGCCAGGGCTACCTGACCTTTCCCAACCACTCCACGTTCCAGGGCTCATTTGTGAACAACAATCCGTCGGGCCCCGGCGTGCTCGTCTCGGTGAACCAGGAGCGGCTAGAAGGTCAGTTCATTTTCAAGGGGCGCGCGCCGCAGTCGCTGCATAACCAAGGCCCGGTGGGCACGTACACGTTCCACGGGCAAATTTCGAGCCCAGCCAATCCGTCGGTGGCGTACCACGGCCCGCTCACGCTGCACCTGGCCACGGGCCTCGTAGCGCTGCCGGGCATGACGGACATGACCGCCTACGTCTTGCCGTACGCCATTCAGGCCAACAGCGCCGTCGCGCCTGCCGTGGACGAGTCGGAATTGGGCAAGAAGCTTCTGGTCGAGGCCAACGCGTCTGTGCCGCAAGCCAAAGTCGTTGCGGAAGCCGGGCAGGCTGGAACGCCTTCGGTTGCGTACGGCTACCAGGACCCGGCGTTAAATCA